>Ga0209279_10000622_pt1 | contig 22067 bp, 19 predicted proteins | sample CoawatmetaG00DNA_3_FD_187508 | JGI IMG/M metagenome (GOLD analysis project Ga0209279, IMG submission 187508) | Marine microbial communities from the West Antarctic Peninsula - Coastal water metaG006-DNA (SPAdes) (version 2) | ecosystem: Environmental > Aquatic > Marine > Coastal ... | reverse complement strand
ATACTGAATACTGAATACTGAATACTGAATACTGAATACTGAATACTGAATACTTAAGGGACTAACTTTCTTTAAGATCCTTGAAATAGCGTTAATTAGTTTAAGCATGATATGCCTTAAATTACTAAATTAATCGTTCGCAGGGGCCATTTAATACTAATTTTTAGATAACACTTGTTAGATTCTCATCGAAGTTCTGCATAAAATAACCTATTTTTTAGAACGTAAAACATTTTATTTAAGGCAAAAAAAAACCACATTTAATTTAATAAATGTGGTTTTTTAAACTTAGTTTGTTTATTCGCCGACTAACCTTGTTCCAGTAGCTGCTATAGGCTGGCTAACTTCTTGAACAATATCTTGAGTCTGAGTAAAGTCTTGAATCAACTCAACTTCGACAAAGATATCTTGAACAATTTCTACATTTGGCTGTTCGTATGTCAAGGTTATTGACTTATTTCCTTGACCGCTAGAATCAGGGCCAAGCGGATCATCGGAATTCCCGAATCCGTATACTCTATCGAGATCAAGCATAAATTCTTGCTCAATATCAATTTGAAGACCACCAGGAGTTGCTGCAGTTCCCATTAACGGCCCTGAGTCATAAAGAATATTATATTCTAATACTAACTGCGGTAAGTCTACTCTACCTGCACCGTCTGAACCAAAGTTCACACCTTCCACTAATCCGTCAGCTTGGTTGGCGAATGCTCCACCACCTAGTGTTATGTCTATCATATATTCACCAAGGTCTCCTGATCCATCACCAGTTGGAGCCCCGTCACCATCAAGAAATGTCTGTGTAGCTGTTTGTGTATTAGTACTTGTACTTGTATTCGTATTAGTGCTTGTAGAAGTTGAAGTATTAGTTTGCGTTAACTGATTGTACTTAGTTAATGTATTAGTGGTTGTATTAGTATTAGTACTCGTATTAACACCAGGTCTGAACTCATTAGTTAATGTGCTGGTAGATGTTTCAGTTTGAGTCGTAGTATTAATATTAGCTCTATTTGGAATGTAGTAAGTGTATGTCTCTGTAGGCGCAGGCGTTGGTACGGGCGCAGCAGTTGGTGCAGGTGTTGGTGCAGCAGTTGGTGCAGGTGTTGGAGCTGGTGCAGCACCGCCTCCATCTCCAGAATCAATAGCAGCAGCAATAGCAGCAGCAGCCGCAACGGCGGCAGCAATAGCTCCGGCACTCAATGAACCAGTAGCTTTTTTAGCAGCTTCTTCGCCGCCAGCCTTAGGTTTAGGTTGAGGATCGGTCTCATTTTCTTGTGCAGATATATTGCTTCCAAGGAATGCAACTGCAAGCACAAAAAAATTCTTAAATGTTAGTTTTAGTTTAGCCATTGTCTATATCTCTCTATTTAAAATTAAACGTCGTTCGCACATTATATATTCTTTTTTTCTATGTGCGTAAATTATTTATTAATTAATGATTACAAATGATTAATTAATAATGATAACTACAACCAAAGGTAAAATTATTTATTTACCAGCCATATGTATACATAATTCGGACATTTTTACCTAAAAATCTTATTCTGTCTAGTATTTGCAAACTAATATAGTTAATAAATAATTATGCATCCAAATCAAATATTGAATTTCAAATCAGAAAAAACACATATTTTGTAATTATTATCAGAATAACCAATCAATTAATCATAATTCTAATCAAGATGGCTTAGTAACTTTCCAAGATCTACCGCAGCCTAATATCCTGTATCCTGCCTCGTTGGGGGTGAGTTGGCCCTCGGCTCAAATCTGGCTATCCCGACCAGTTATAAGTTTAATCAATACTACTTTGACTTATTGATGACTTCTTCTGCATACCAATTTATTTCTGCGATCATTCCCTCTAAAGTTCTTTCGTCAGGCCCGCCTTCATAAGTATTTCTAAATGCAACAATAACCTCTGTAGCCCCTAGATCTTCTAATTCCTTAACTCCATCTGGAGAGTAAGCTGCTTCACCCATAACTTGAAACTGATAATTAGGATGACTCATGGTTCCGAAATCCTCCCTAAATGAATTAATTTGATCAATCAGGCTCTTTGTTTCTTCAAGGCTTAACCCAGCACTAATCCAGCCATCACCAACTCTTGCCGCACGTCTTAAAGCTGGCTTTGAATGGCCACCAATAAGAATAGGGACTGGTTTTGTAGGAGCAGGACATAGTTTTAATTCTGGAATATCATAAAACTCTCCTTTATAAGAGAAATATTCTCCATTCATAAGCCCTTTTAAAATATCTATTTGTTCATCCATTCTTTTGCCCCGTTTTTCCCAACGCTCCCCAGTAGCTAAGAAGTCTTCATACCAAGGACTAACACCAACTCCAAAATGAAATCTATTATTAGTCATCACACCTAATGTTGTAACGAATTTAGCAGTTGTTACTGCTTGCCTAGGTGCCAACTTATAAACTGAGGTAGAGAACTCTAGCTTGTCAGTAACGGCAGCAATGGCGGGAATGATTGAGAAAGGCTCTAGGAATGGAACTCCATCTAAAAAGTCTCTACTACCGTCATCGTTGTATGGATATGTAGAATCACACTCCTTCGGATAACAAATACTATCTGGAAAAGTTATTGCATCGAATCCCGCAACTTCTGCAGCTTTACCAAGCTCAATATAAAAAGAAGGATTGCACATTGAAGGGTGATATGAAAAACGCATAATTTTTACCTTTTGGTTAAATGGAAAACAACAAATATAATAACAATATTAACTAATAAAATAATAAAAATGATAGATAAAAATTTTAAAGCTGGATGTGTGTTAATAGTTGGGGGTAGCGGAGGCATTGGATCTTTATGTGCCAAAGAATTTATCAATGCTGGAGCTAAAGTTGCTATTACCTATTATAAGAATAAAAAAGCGGCAATGGATATTGCATCTGAACTCGGAGAAAGCGTTCAGATATTTCAGCTTGATAACAAGAAAACTGATTCGGTTGAAAATGTTATGAAGGAAGTGGCCGAAGAGTTCGGCTCAATTAATACTATTGTTAATGCAGCTGGTTTTGATATACCGCAAAAGTTTATTGGTGAGATAGACATTGATTTATGGAAAAGTGTAATGGATGCTGATGTGAATGGATTTTTTAATCTTGTTAAATCTGGATTACCTTATCTTCGGTCTTCACAAGGATCGATGGTCTTTATTAGTTCAGCTGGTTTATTTAAATATCCTCCTGGCGATGTTTTGTCTGTGGCACCAAAGGCAACTATTGAGCATGTCCTTAAAGGCATTGCCAAAGAAGAAGGTAAGAATGGAGTTCGCGCAAATTCTATTGCTCTTGGAGTTATAGATACAGGAATTTTTCATCGCCTAAGAGAAGAAAACAATACATTTTTTGATGATGCTTGGCATGAAGCTGTACTAAATACTCTAGCATTAAAAAGATTTGGCTACCCCGAGGAAGTTGCACATACTGCAGTTTTTTTAGCTTCATCCAAGGCAGGCTATATCACAGGCCATTGCCTCCCAGTCGATGGGGGCTATCACATCTGAGTCTTAGACAAAAAGGTCGCTATTCTCTACTCCGAGTTGCATGGCACCATAATTTCTACTGAAGTTCACTGGATTATTAGCAACATGTGCTCTAGAGGTATGGACATCAAGAAATATTTTTTGGATTTCGCTACCCTTGAATACAGCTCCACCACCTGCATTTGAGAACAACTTATCAACAATTTCAAGGCATTTTTCAATAACTAAGGAGGCATCATATCTGAACTTCACTCTATCTATCATAGCAATACCACCTTGATTTCCTGCATCCCCAACCATGACGTCATAATTCCTGAACATGATGGTTTCCAGGGCATCTATTTGAGCTGAAGCCTCAGCAACTAGGCTTTGAGTATGAGTATCGCCTGCTAGTTTTGCTGGATCGCTAGATGCTTTACTATTTGCACCCTCAATAAATAGCTCTAACATTTTCTTTGTTGCACCAATAGCCGGAGTGGAAACAGCGCGCACAAAGAGTTGTCCCCATGGAATCTTATACAAGTCATTTTTATTCACTTCATAACCTGGGTTTGTTAAATTAAAACCATCTGATTGCTTGTGTGTTCTGTACTCAGGAACAAATACATCATTTACATGAACGTCTTGACTGCCTGTTGCCTTAAGGCCCATGGAGTACCAAGTATCTTTGATTTCATAATCACTTCTTGGTAATAGAAAAGTTCTGTATTCAGGAGCCCCACCTTCTGGTGGAAAAATTAGACCACCCAAAAGAGCCCATTCACAATGTTCTGAACCGCTAGACCATTGCCAATGACCTGAGATATTAAATCCACCTTCTGCCGGTGTGACTTGCGCCATTGGTGCATAGGATGATGAAACTAAAGTATCAATATCTTCGCCCCAAATTTCTTGCTGAGCCTTATTATCATATAGAGCAAGCTGAAAAGGATGAATGCCAACAACACCTAAAACCCAGGCCGTTGACATGCATCCCTGAGCGACCCTAAGTTGAACTTCAGAAAATGTATGGGGATCTAATTCGAAGCCACCATATTGCTTTGGTTGAAGTATTTTAAAAAAGCCAGCATCTTTAAAATCCTGAATTGTTTCTTTTGGAATTCTTCTATCTTCGTTAGCCGCTTCTGATCGCGCCTTAAGAACTGGTATTAGGTCCTCAGCTCTCTTGATAAGCTCGTTATGAAGTTCTAAGTTTGTTCTTTCTTGTGTAGCTACTGCTTGCATTTCAATATCCTCATTAATAAGAATGTTAATGATTTCATTAATAGTTAACAGATTCAACTTTATTTTTCATAATATTTAAATTTATTTCTACGAATTACACATCTTTATAGCCTAAAATACTGAAATATGTTCATTGTGGAACAGCTATGTTGGTTTAAATAGAGTTAGGTTAATATGATTAGTATATGACCAATCCCCTTGTAAAATGTAAAGCTGGCTCTATCTCAGGTACCTACAAAAATAATGTTAATTTTTTTTATGGGATTCCATATGCAGAACCTCTCACATCCAATACTCAGTGGAATGCTCCAGAGCATTTAAAAAAAGAAATGACTCTGGATGCAACCATTAAAGGCTTTACTGCTCCGCAAACTATTTATAAACAATCCCTATTTCAAGACGCATCTTTGCCTCCAGAATCAATTAACTGTCTCACGCTCAACATAGCTTCCAAAAAATTAAATGCAAAAATGCCTGTAATGATTTGGATTCATGGAGGGGCATACATTACAGGTTCTGCTAATTCTTCACTCTATCAACTTGAGACATTGCCTCTTCATGATGTGGTGCTTGTAACAATAAATTATCGACTTGGACCGTTTGGATTTTTAAAACTAGATGAAGTCACAGATGGCAAAATCTCCTCAACTGGGAATGAGGGGTTAATGGATCAAAGAATTGCAATTGAGTGGGTAAAAAATAATATCCAAGATTTTGGCGGCGATCCAGATAATATTTCTATTTTTGGCGAGTCAGCTGGAGCATGGAGTGTTGCATTGCAAAGTGCTGCAGACCCTTCATGCAAATTGTTTTCAAAGGCAATTTGTCAAAGTGGTGGAATGGACGCATTTATTCAAAAGGATAGAGCGAACCAATGGGGGGAATTATTTTTAAAGACCCTTGCAGATAATGGATTACTGGTTGAGGATTTATGTAAAGTCCCTCATGACAGCATTACTAACATTGCAAAAAAAATGAAACATACCATGATTTCTGGGGGGCAGTGGCTAGCCCCTGAAATTGGATTTGCTCCTGTTGCTGATGGAAAATTTTTGCCGCTTGATCCTATAAAAAATTTCGAGGGCTCTGATATTAATTTATTGATTGGGACAACTGCTGATGAGTACAAATTATGGTCTGAACTAGAACCTTATTTTCTAAATTTAACAAATGAGCAGTTTACAAAACGTCTGAGCAAGATATTTGATAAGCATGCAATCTCTAAAATACAATCACTTTATTTAGATGGGGATATAGGAGAGCACAGATACAAAAATGCACTATCAAGCATCATGACTGACTGGACTTTTGGAATTCATGTAACAGAATTGCTTGAAAGACATAAAAGCAAAACATTTGGCTATCAGTTTAATGTAAATAGCCCCTTGCTGAATGGCAGGCTCGGAGCATATCACGGCAGTGAACTGCCATATCTTTTTGGCTCTTGGGAAAATAATTTTTCAGATTGGTGCTCACAAGATGCAAAAATAATTGCAGAGTTTTTACAAACCTCTTGGACTAACTTTGCTAAAACTGGCTCTCCATCATCAGAGTTATATGATTGGCAAACTTATTCTAAAAATAACTTGGTAGCACAAATAGATTCAAAGGTTGAGCTAAAACCGTATAATAGTATTTCAAAAATTAAATTACTTAATGAATCAAAAATTACTTATTAATAAAAAATATTTTCTTGTTTTGATTGCTGGGATATTTTTATTTTCCTGTACAGGAATGAACTCCACAAAAGATATGCGATCTATTGATACTTCGACAGGAGTTATCCAGGGGGTTGCAAAAAATCAAGTCATTTCTTGGGAAGATATACCATATGCTCAGCCGCCAATTGGCAACCTGAGATGGCGAGCTCCAAGATCTTTTGAAGACCAAGGTAGAACTATTTTAGCCAGAGATGATAATGGCTGCCTTCAAGAGCCAAGTATATATGCAGGTATCAAGGGTGAAGGGATAGTAGGCCAAGAGGATTGCTTGTATTTAGATATCCAGGCTCCAGAAAATAGCTTTAATAATTCATTGCCTGTAATGTTTTGGATTCATGGAGGAGGCAACACATCAGGTATCAAGGATTACTATGACTTTACTTCGCTAGTTAAAGAGCATCAGATCATTGTGGTAAAAATTAATTATCGCTTAGGTCCTATGGGCTGGTTCACTCATCCAGGCATTCAAGATTTTGCAACGGGCATGGATAAGTCATCTAATTTTGGCACTTTAGATATTATTGAAGCCCTGCGCTGGGTTAAAAAAAATATCCGTAGCTTTGGAGGAAACCCAGAGAATATTACTATTTTCGGAGAGTCTGCTGGCGGTCATAATGTATTAACTCTTTTAGCTTCTCCGGCTAGCAACGGATTGTTCCACAAAGCAATCTCTCAATCTGGCTACACCTCTAGCTTCACAACTATTGAAGCACTTGGAATAGATTCTGAAGGAAAAATTATCAATGCTTTGGGCTCCGATTCCATACTTAGTCAACATAATCCATCTTCTTACATAAACATTAAGAATGCCTATCTAGAAAATCCAGAAAAGAATGCAGATCAGTATCAAAAGTACTTAAGATCAATAGATGGCAAAGAGCTTTTTGCAACATATAAATTAATTGCTGATAAGACTTTTGATAGAATTCCATTGGCAACAAGAGATGGCGTAGTGATTCCATTGCAAGGTATTCAAGCGAGCCTCGAAGACCCAAAAAATAATAAGAATATCCCTGTAATTGCTGGTTCAAACAAAGATGAGTTGTCTTTATGGCTGGGCGCTAATAGATACTTTGTAAATGCCTCTTTTCCATTAACTAAGTTTGTTCCAATTCCAAAGGTAGATTTTAAAAAACCAGATTTATATAAATTATGGGTTAAGACTCGCTCCGAAGGCTGGAAACTTCGTGGTGTTGATGAGCCGTTAATGGCCTTAGAAAAAGCAGGCTACAACTCTCTTTACTCCTATCGATTTGACTGGGATGATCAAAAAACATCTTTCTTTGCTGATTTTCCCTCGTTAATAGGAGCAGCACATGGCTTTGAAATATCATTTATCACGGGTGACTATAAGTTTGGCCCGATTGGCAGATATGTTTATCCTAAAGGTGAGCTCAGAGATCAGATGCAATCAACCATGATGAATGCATGGGCATCATTTGCAAGGGATGGATTGCCAGATACTGGAAAAGAATTTGTCTGGAAGAAATTTAACAGCCTAGAGAGATCTTTTATTAGATTAGATAAAGATGAATCCTTGGCAATGGATCAGGACAATCTTTCCATTCAGAGTATTTTAGAAAATATCAAACTATCATCAGTGGGAACCGTTATAGAGAAATGCCTTCTTGCAAGAGAAGTAATAGAGAATATAGGCGATCCCCTTGAAGCAGAATACACCCGATGGAACCAAGGAGTTTGTAACCAATTTGATGTTAATTTAGAGAGACAAAAAATTGATAATCAGCTCATTGCTCAATACGGATCAGTTTCTGTGTATGGCGATTAGCAAAACCTCATTACCTTTATTATTTATTATCTTAATAACCTCTGGGTGTGGATCTGACTTTCCTCCAGGAGAGATAGAAGGTGCGCCAAGGTCCAGTGAATCTATTTATGAGCAAGATCTTAGATTCTTGGAAACTCAAAGTAAGCTCTTTGAGGCTCAAGAGAGCAAGTCTCAAATATTGTTTGGCGACCTTCATGTCCACACAACTTACTCCATAGATGCATTCACTCTAGAGCTACCTATGATGGGACTGCAAGGAGTTCATGACAGCGCTATGGCATGTGACTTTGCAAGGTATTGTGCAAATTTAGATTTTTTTAGTTTTAATGATCATGCTGAAAGTTTGACTCCAGATCACTGGCGAGAACAGAAAGAGATTGTCCAACAATGCAATATTTCTAACGATGATCCTGTGACAAATGATTTGGTTGTTTTCCCTGGATGGGAATGGACTCAGATAGGAACTACTCCTGAGAATCACTGGGGTCACAGAAATGTAATTTTTAAAGATATCCAAGACCTTCCCGCAAGACCAATTGGCTCTAGAACTCCTGAAACAGGCCTTGGCATATTTGATACTACTCAACAAGCAGTCGCTGCAAGGTGGTTAGATCCTCTCAATTTCAAAAGATACTCTGATCTAGGCTGGCTTCTTGATACAGTTCGGAATATCCCATTTTGTGATGAAGGTATTAACTCTACTCAGCTGCCATTAGATTGTTATGAATATGCAAGAACTCCAAGCGATCTTTTTTCAAAACTAGATGAATGGCAATCAGATCCAATAGTTATTCCGCATGGACAAACCTGGGGCTTTCATGTTCCTTTAGGCACATCATGGGATAATCGCTTGAATGATCAAGGTCATGATTCCAATAAACAGATTTTACTAGAAGTTATGTCTGGCCACGGTAACAGCGAAGAGTTTCGTGATATTGCTTCAGCTAATTTTTTGCAGTCTGGAGAAATGAGTTGTCCAGAGCCTACAGATAATTTTCTGCCATGTTGCTGGCAGGCAGGCGAGATACAAAAAAAGAGATGTGATGGTTTGTCAGATGCCGAATGCACAGCAAGAGTTGAGCTGGCAAAAAAATATACCCTTGCAGGCGGCCCCTATGCCAATATGGTTTTTCCTGAAGCAGCACCTGAAGAATGGTTAAATTGTGATCAATGCACAGATTGCTTTAAACCTGCATTCAACTATCGCCCCAAACAATCTGCTCAATACGCTTTAGCAATTTCTAATTTTGATTCCGGAGATGATAATCCTCAAAGATATAACTTTGGATTTATAGCCTCTACTGATGACCATACTGCAAGACCGGGTACTGGATATAAGCAGTATGAAAGAAGAAAAATGACATTTGCCACGGGTCCAAAATCTAAAATGTGGGAATATAAGTATAAGGTAAAAGATCTTACTTTCCCTGAGCTTCCAAAAATTAAGCCGGGAGAAAGTCAGCCTGATATCGAAAGAGTATCAAGTTTTGTTTATCCAGGGGGAATTTTGGCTGTTCATTCTGAGGGTCGAAGCAAAGATCAAATATGGTCAGCACTTAAAAATAAAAATGTTTATGGAACGAGTGGCCCAAGGATTCTTCTCTGGTTTGATATTCTCAATTCTCCAGACGGCACTAAGCCTATGGGCTCAAAAATTACAATGAGTCAAAATCCTCAATTTACCGTGCGTGCTGCAGGAAGCTTGAAGCAAAAAACAGGCTGTCCAATCAAATCTATAGATTCTTTATCCCCAGAAAGATTGGAGTACCTTTGCGCAGGAGAATGCTATAACCCAAGCAATGAACGGCATATTATTGATCGAATTGAAATTATTAAGATAACTCCACAGTCTTATGCTGGCGAGGCTATCAGCCCCTTAATAAATGATGCATGGAAAACTATTTCTTGCGAGGGAAAGAGTGAATGCGTTATAAAATTTGAAGACCAAAGTTATACCCGTGACAGTGTTTATTATGTAAGGGCTATTCAGGAGCCCACTCCTGCAATTAACGGTAAAAATTTCTTGACTGATAATAATGAATTTAAATTATGCAAAGGTGGCTTTAGAACTTCTTTAGCAGATGATTGTCTCAGCGATGCTAGTGAGAGAGCTTGGTCTTCCCCAATTTATCTAAATCAACCCTAGATACTTTTTTGCTTAATTTGATTAGCTCTGGACCTTTTAATTCTGATCAACTCTGCAATTTTAAAGTATAAATTCTCTTCATATGGATCTATTAACTTATCTACTTCAACAAGTTGCCATAGTGTTTTTAATAACTCTTCCTTATCCCTTTTTTCGTAAGTATCATTAATTTTCTTCACCGTTGGATAGAGCGAGACTGATTCCATTGATTGATCAATCATCTGTTTAATAATTGAAGAAACTGTTGAATCTTCTGGCGCAATCTCCCTAACTCTTTTTTTGATAAGCTCTAGCTCAGTCTTATCAAGAGCTCCATCACTCATAGCCATCTCAAACATCAGTCTTAAGGCAATATCAACTTCAGGGAAGCTAATCTGCTCAATAGATTTTTTCTTTGAAAATAAGTTTTTAAACATGAGTGTAAGTTTACTTAATACTGCTCAAATCCTCAATCTTGAAGTATTGAGATAAATATTTTTTTGGGAAACTTATGAATGTTGCCAGAAAAATTAAAATATCAACTTTAAATGATTGATTAAGAACATAAATTTCATCTATTTCGCTTAATTTCTTAGGATTGCTCATATCGTATCCCATCACCTGTGCAAGTCCAGTAATACCAGGTTTAATTTGAAAGATTTCTCGTTCAGCTCTAAATTTCAAGAGTTCCTCTTGAGTTACCAAGCCTGGCCTTGGCCCAACAAGGTTAAGCTCACCTTTAATAACGTTAAATAATTGTGGGAATTCATCTAATTTTATTTTTCTAATTAATGAACCAGCATTAAGGCGATGTTTTGCCTGAAGTTCATGAGTACCAATTTGAGGAGTGCTATTTTTAAGAGTGCGTATTTTAATAATTTTAAAAATCTTTAAATGCTGGCCTATTCGATCCTGCTTAAAGAAAATAGGCAAGCCATCCTCCAGCATTAATACCAAAGCTGCAAATAGCAAGAATGGCGATATTGCAATTAATCCAATAATGCACATTAAATTTTTTGCTAGCTTAATTAATTTATGATGTAACATTTTGTCTGTTAAAATAACATATTATTTTAAATCATTAATATGAATATAGCTCTAACTGGATCCTCTGGATTAATTGGTTCTTACCTTTTAAAAGATTTGAAAAAAACGAATCATGAAGTATTTTGTATTTCTTCATCAATGTCATCTCCTGAGAGAAATATTTATTCATACGAAGACATACTTTCAGGCAAAATTTTACAACCAATAGATTGCATCATTCATCTTGCCTCTATGAATTCTGAAATGTCCGAATCAGATATTCCATCAGAAGTTAAAATTACTGAAGATGTTCTTAAAATAATGCTGGCGACTCAGTGCAGCAGAATTATTTTCTTTAGCTCAGCAAAAGTCTATGGTGATAATTCATTTGATCCTATGCTTATATCTGAAAGCTCTGATTTAAATCCTTCCTGTTATTACAGCCAAGCGAAGATTCTTTGCGAAGATCAGATTATTAAAGCCTCTCGAGATACATATTTTAAATATTTAATCTTTCGAATGCCCCCAATGTTAATAAATCATCCAAAATCCAATCTTGGAAAAATTTTTCAGGTTTTGCAGAAGGGTTTTCCAATTCCATCTTTTGCTGCAGGGGATTTAAATTCTCGAAGCTTCGTATCTTATGAATTGCTGCGTTTAGTTATGGAATTAGTGTTGAGCGAAGAATCGTATATAGACAATGAAATATTTAATTTATCAGATACCAAAGCCGTTTCGACTAACAATCTTTTTAAGGCAATTGCCATGACGTTTCAAAAGAAAGCAAATGTTATATATTTTCCAAATTTTCTTTTTCGAGCCATGTTGAGAGTAAATCGATTACAATTAATTTTATGCCGCCTATTTGGAAACTTTAATCTGTCCAATGAGAAACTCCGAAATTATTTCAATTTACACGATAAAATATAACTGCTAAAAAATATTTCCATGAATTTAATCGGTAAAACCCTCAATGCCCTTCCAAGAAAAAAGAAATCTTTTTTGGTTTTTTCTAATGATTTATTTTTGTCATTTATTTGCTGGCTAGTCTTTGGTCCGCCAATGGCAACTGTTATATCTACAGAATTTTCTGCTAATTTAGCAGCTTTAGTATTTGAACAAATTTACTCATTTATCTTGCCTGCCATTCTATTTATTTCGTATTTTTATTTCTTCGGATACTACAAGTCATTAATTCGTTATTTTGATTCTAGGGATTCTATTTTTCTTTGTGTTTCAGGATCTTTATTGTTTGGTTATTCCTGGGCAGCAATTTATATTCTTCAATTTGAAATAATTTCTACTAGTTTTTTATCTATTATTATTCTTCAAGCCACTCTCCTTTCTGCAGTTTTATATGCATTCATTAACATCTCACGAGATGTAGCTAAATATTTTATATACCCAGTTGAGAAAGATGAGGATGCATTGCCAATAGTTATTTTTGGCTCTGACGGATCGGCAAACGATCTCCTTCAAGCGTTTCAAAGTGATCAGTCCAAAAATATTGTTGCTTTATTTGATGACTCACGAACATTTAAGAACTTGCAAATTAATAACATCCCTATTATTTCTGGTTTTGATAAATTAGAAAAATTAAAATCTATTCATCCAAATCTTCAGGTTTTGCTGGCTATTCCAAATATTAAGACCGAAAGAAGAAGAAAGATTATTTCAGATTTAGAAAAGATTAAAGTTGCCGTTAGGACTATGCCTGCTTTAAATGAATTACTTTCTGATCAAAAAAAAGTTACTGATATTCAAGAACTTTCAATAAATGATATCTTGCCTGGCGCAAGAATATCCAATGCTAAGGTTAAGAATGCAAAAGTTAAAACTTTTCTTATATCCGGAGCTGGAGGATCAATTGGAGCAGAGATAACTAGACAGTTACTCTCCAGTAACCCTAGCGCAATCATCTTATTTGAATTATCAGAATATAATCTTTTTAACATTGAGCGTGAATGCCTGGCAATCAAAACCTCCAAAGCATTAGACACACAAATTATTCCAATTTTAGGTGACATTAGAGATAAAAATAATTTAGATCATGTATTTACCAAATTTCAAATTGACCAAGTTTATCATGCAGCAGCATACAAGCATGTTCCATTGGTTGAGAATGAAAATAATATCTCCAAAGCCGCAGAAAATAATATTATTGGGACATGTAATTTAGCTGAGGCTTCTGTAAAACACAATGTGAATTCATTTGTAATGATTTCAACAGATAAAGCTGTAAGACCAACAAATATAATGGGCGCTACCAAAAGATTTGCTGAAATAATAATTCAATCAATAAATGCCGAGGCAGATAAAACAAAATTTAGCATGGTCAGATTTGGCAACGTTATTAATTCCTCAGGCTCAGTAATACCTCTCTTTATAGATCAAATTTCAAGAGGGGGCCCTATTACAGTTACGCACAAAGATGTTAAAAGATATTTTATGACTATTCCTGAAGCATCAAATTTAGTGCTTCAAGCTGGTGAAATGTCCGAAGGTGGAGAGGTCTTTATTTTGGATATGGGAGAGCAGGTAAAAATCTTTGATCTAGCTTTAAAGCTGATTCATTTATCTGGAAGAAATTATATTGAAAATTCAGACGATGATGGGGTTAAAATTATTGAGGTAGGCCTCCGTCCAGGTGAAAAAATGTATGAGGAGTTATTGATATCAGGATCAGAGATTAGGACAGAGAACCCTAAAATATTTAAAGCAAATGAATCTTTTATTCCATTGACTGATTTGCAACCAATCTTAGATGAGATGAAGCAATCTATTCATAATTATGATAATAAAAACATTCTAAAAATATTAATTCAAAATGTAGAGGGATTTCAAAGATGAAAAAATATCAGAAGGTAAAAATTAGTTTTGTTTTAATGTTTTTTATGAACTCTGTTTTTGCAACTTTTCTTAAAGATTTCAATATTGATGAAAGCCTTTCCATTCAAGTCTTTGCTTCTGACATAGGATCACCGAGGCAATTAGCAGAAGGAAATGATGGAAGAATATATGTGGGCTCAAAAAATGAAGGCAAGATCTTTGTTATTCGTGATACTGATGGTAACGGAGTTGCAGATGAAAAAAGGTTGATTGCAGAGGATTTAACTTATGCCACAGGAGTTAGCTTCTATGAAGGAAATTTATTTTTTTCAGAGATTGATAAAATCTGGAAGATCGAAGAAATTGCCAAGTTTCTTGATCGTAATCCTTCTGGTTTACCAGAAAAGATACTAGTTACTGATAATTTACCTAGTGATAAATGGCATGGTTGGAAGTGGATAAAGCATGACAGATATGGAAATTTATATACTAACGTTGGGGCTCCATGTAATGTTTGCTTGTCTGAAGACAAAAGGCATGCATCTATTATTAGATTAAATAATAAGTCTTGGGATTATGTGGCTCGAGGAGTAAGAAATTCTGTTGGATTCGACTTTCATCCGATTTCACAGAAACTTTTTTTTACAGATAACGGAAGAGATTGGCTGGGCGATGATTCTCCTTCATGTGAATTAAACAGGGTAGATGTCGATGGTGTTTTTTATGGATTTCCTTTTAAACATGCCTCATCAATTATTGATCCTGAATTTGGTGAACTTAACCCAGGTTATGATTTTGTAGATCCAATTGATGAGTTAGGTGCCCATGTTGCCCCTACAGGAATAGCTTTTTATGACGGCGCAATGTTCCCTGAATTCAGGAACAATCTTTTTATTACTCTTCGAGGCTCGTGGAATAGATCCTCAAAAGTAGGATACAAAGTTATTAGGGTTACCTTGGACGACGACGGAAATGTATTGAAAAAGCAAGACTTTATTTCTGGATGGCTGAAAGATGAAAATGTTTCTGGGAGACCATCTGCTCCGTTTGTTATGAGCGACGGCAGTCTTTTAATTTCAGATGACACTGCAAATGTTATATACAGAGTTTCTAAAAGCTAACAATATTTGTATATGAAAGTTGGTATTGCAGGATATGGTGTTGTTGGTAAAACTCGACATTCCTCTATTCTTAAGAATACAGACTATCAAGTTGTTGCAATCTCAGAAAAAAATAAGGAACAATATCAAAATATACCTGCAAGCATTGAAATTTTTGAGGACTATCAATCTCTAATCAATAACGCAGATATAGATACAATTTTTATTAGTTTACCTAATCAATTTGCTGCTGATGCCTCAGTGCTTGCCTTGAAAAAAGGACTTCATGTTTTTTGTGAAAAACCACCTTCTAGAACCTTGAATGAGCTCCAAAAAGTGAAAAATATATCATTGCAGCATCCTTCTCAAAGTTTGATGTATGGATTTAATCATCGATTTCATGCATCTGTTGAAAAGGCTAAAACTATTATTGCAGACAATACTCTTGGTCGAATGGTAAACCTAAGAGGAGTTTATGGAAAATCTCAAATGATCAGTTTCAATCAGACTGATTGGCGAACCAAAAGAGAGGAATCAGGTGGCGGCATTCTCTTGGACCAAGGTATACACATGCTAGATTTAATGAGATACCTATCAGGTGAAAGCTTTACAGAAATTTTTTCGTTTATCGATAATGCATTTTGGAACTTTGATGTGGAAGATAATGCGTATGTGTTGATGAAATCTGCCAATGGAGTAGTTGCACAACTTCACTCCTCTGCAACTCAATGGAGACATGTTTTTAACTTGGAAATAACAATGGAAAAAGGCTCGCTTATTTTGGGAGGCCTTTTAACCAGCTCAAAAAGCTATGGAGAAGAAACTTTAACTTTTATTGTATCGGATCTAGAAAAAGATAAGGGTGCCCCAAACGAGACCATCACTCAATTTGATGAGGACGTATCATGGGACAATGAGATAAAATATTTTGCAGATTCATTAAAGAATAATTCTCCAATTACTCGCGGTAGTATCGATGATGCAATCGAAACAATGCGCTTAATTGAAGAGATTTATAAAGCTGATCCAATATGGAAAAAAAAATTCTATGCCAATAAATAATTTAGATAAATGGTTAAAAATAGCAAAATCAGCCGCAATAACAGGTGGGCAATATCTTCTGAATAATCAAAATAAAGATTTAAAAATTCTTTTAAATACCGGAAGGGACATCAAGCTTCAGATTGATGCTGATACTGAGCAATTAATAAAACATAAACTCAGTTCTGAAAGTTCATTTTCTATTTTAGGAGAAGAGACTGGGCTAAGCGGAGACTTAGATGAATTTTATTGGGTAGTAGATCCTCTGGATGGAACATCTAATTATTTAAGAGGTATTCCAATTTGCTGCGTTTCAATAGCATTAATGCAAGACTTAAATCCATTGCTGGGTGTAATCTATGATTTTAATCACGATCATTTGTATTATGGCCATCAACAATCTAAAGCTTTTTTGAATAAGAGCGAAATAAATGTTTCAGAATATAAATTAAAAAATGAATCAACTTTGGTCACTGGCATCCCAGCAAAAAGTAATTATTCTGATGAAGAGTTTAAGAGTATGATTCTTGATTTTCAGCATTGGAAAAAAATTCGTATGATTGGCTCGGCTGCAATGGCTTCTATTTATGTAGCTTCTGGAAAAGCAGATGCCTACAAAGAAAATGGAATATTTTTATGGGATATAGCAGCGGGTGCAGCAATAGTGAATGCTGCTGGCGGCTTAACTTCAATCGATAACCTTCAAACAGACTTCAGGGTAGATGCTAAGTTTACCAATTACGAACTCGGGCAAACAAAATGAATACGCTAGAAACTATAGCTGTTGCCTCTAGATCGTTCTCTAAAAATCAATATCTTGTTAACAAGCTCAAGGAAAAGTATTTAAAAATAATTTTAAATGAAACTGGTAAAACCTTGCATGATCAAGAGCTAATAGAGTTTTTAAGCCCTGCTGATAAGGCAATTATAGGAATAGAAAAACTTTCTGATGAGATTCTACAAACGCTCCCACGTCTCAAGGTTATTAGTAAGTATGGTGTTGGCTTGAATAATCTTGATATGGAATCTATGAGAGCTAAGGGCATTGGCTTAGGTTTTACACCAGGAGTTAATAAGCAAAGCGTAGCTGAATTAGCTTTAACGTTAACATTAATAGCTTTGCGTAAAATTCATAATAATCATTTGGAAATTATGAACGGTCATTGGTCTCAAGATAAAGGCTCTGAACTTCACAAAAAGACTGTGGGGTTGCTGGGCTTTGGAAACATTGGTCAAAAATTTGCTGCTTTACTGCAACCATTTAATTGTAAATTTATATTTTTTGATGAGAAAAAATTTAATTCAGCTGAATTACTGTCTATTTGCAACACTATTGGCATAGATAAAGAATTAATTAAGCAAGAAGAATTACCAAATGTAATGAAGCAGGCTGATATATTAAGTATACATTTACCATTGTTAGCTGAAACCGAAAATATTATTAGCTCAAGAGAAATGCAGTATTTGAATTCTGAAGTTTGTATAATTAACACAGCTAGAGGCGGCATTATTAATGAATTAGATCTTCATAAATTTCTTTTAGAAAACCCCAAGGCTTTTGCTGCATTTGATGTCTATAAAGAAGAGCCTGTAGTAGAAAATTCTCTTTTTAAACTACCAAATTTTTTTGGTACATCCCATCGCTCAAGCCTAACTTTTGAAGGTGTAAATGCAATGGGTCTAGCAGCCATTGAGGGCTTAGACAATTATAGAATTTTAACTTAAGAGATACTTACTATGAAAAATTACTCTGTTGGAACATGGTTGAGCCTCCCCAATGAGTCTGTAGCAGAAATTTTTGCTAATGCTGGTTATGATTGGGTGGTTATTGATCTGGAGCATAGCGCTATAAATATTGATCAAGCAGCCAACTTAATCCGCGTGATTGATCTGGCTGGATCAAAGCCTTTTGTTAGACTCTCAGATCATAGCTCCTCTCAGATTAAACGAGTCCTTGATGCTGGTGCAAAAGGAATTTTAGCTCCTATGATAGAGTCGCAGGATCAGATTGAAGGAATTATTCAAGCGTGTAACTACCCTCCCGGAGGAATTCGAGGAATGGGTCTAGCTCGCGCTCAGGGTTATGGTGAGGAAGAAGTTAAAGCTAAATATATCAATACAGAATTTAAGCAAATTGAGATTTATGCTCAAATTGAATCAGCCAAAGGAATAGAAAATGTCGAATCAATTTTTTCTCAAAATATTGATGGTTATTTTATAGGCCCCTATGATCTCTCAGCCTCTTTGGGAAATCCAGGCAATTTTAATTCTGTTGAATTTATAGCTGCAGAGGATATTGTTTTAAAGGCTGCGAAAAAACATCAGCTTAAATGCGGGTATCATTTAGTCGAGCCAAACAAAGATCATATTCCGGTATTGCAAAAAAAAGGCTATGACATGATTGCTTTTAGTGTTGATATCCGGATGTTAGATGTGTCTGCAAGGCTTCCATTTACAGAGTAGATGAAAAAAACTCTTGGCGTCATCCCTGCCAGAATGGCATCTTCTAGATTCCCAGGCAAGCCCCTCAAGGAAATTCTTGGAATTCCTATGTTGGCCCATTGCTATGAGAGAGCAATGCTGTCTAAAGCTTGCGATAAACTAGTGATAGCGACTCCAGATCAGATCATTGTTGATTGGGCAGGTAAATATAATATCCCTGCTTTGCTTACAAGCCATTCTCACGAAAGGGCGACTGAGCGCGCACAAGAAGCTGCAGAAATACTTAGGGGGCAAGGAGAGAGCTATGAATTTATTTTATTACTTCAGGGAGATGAGCCACAAATTTTTCCTGAGGATATAAGAAACCTAAACTCTGCATTTCGTGGAAATAATTTTGAGATAGTTAATTTAGTTTATTCAATTGATGGCGATGATCTAAGCAATCAAAATGTTGTTAAAGCGATTGTATCCCTCGAGTCTAAAATAATATTTTTTACTAGATCTCATGTACCCCATCAAAGCACGCGAGCAATGAGGCAATTGGGAATGATTGGATTTACTCATGCTGCTCTTTCTAAATATACAAAGCTTCAACCAACACCTTTAGAAGAGCTTGAGTCTATCGATATGATGAGATTGATAGAAAATGATTACGAAATTTCAGCTGTCATGTCATCATCGCCAATACTTGGTGTCGACAATCCAGCAGACATTTTTAAGGCAGAACAAATGATGGCAAATGACGTTTGGGTTGACTCCTATAGAAATAAATATTTATAAGATTTTGAAAAATATAACAATTATTAGTGATGGAATTCCGGGACACCTTAATCAATCTAAAGGCGTAGCAGTTCTTCTAGCACAATCTTATCGTGTAAATATTGAACTGCATGAAATGGCATTTAAAATTTCTTTTTTAAGGGCATTATTTACAATTTTTGCTAGGTCACTCCTTAAAAAACCTAATAGAGTGTCAGCTAAAATTGTCTCATTGCTTTATTCGCCTCTCGATCTAAAAAACTGTGACTTAATTATTGCAGCGGGCGGAAAAACTGCACCATGTGCAGCTGCCAATAGTCTTCTCTGCAATATACCAGTCATTCAACTTGGCTCTCCAAGGGGAATGAATTCGAGCTTATTTAGTGCCTTGGTTACAGTGGAAAAGTATTTTAATCATCCATCCAATATTGTTGCTTGTTTAACCCCTAATCTTTATTCACCAGATAGTTGTGCTCGCAGCTCAATAGAGGAAGGGCTAAAAGAGCATATTCTCTTTTTAATTGGTGGAGAGGGGATAGGCTATTCCTATGGGGAGGATGAATGGGAGTCTTTAATTGCTGGAATGCAATATATGCATTCAGTTACTCAGTTACCAATTTCAATTGTTACTTCAAGAAGAAGTGATCCAAGAGTTGAAAAAAAATTACGCTCTCAATTATCTAATATCCCTATTGACTATTCAGCTTGGTTTCATTTTGGCGATAAAGATTTTAAATTAGACGCTCTTTTGGGCTCGGCAAAAAATATATTTGTTACAGAGGATAGTGCGATGATGATTTCTGAGTCTATAAGCAGTGGTCAACCTGTTACTACTCTTTATCCATCCAATATTAATTCTCCTTTGAGATATCAGAAACACATTTCAAAGTATGTGGACTTAGGGTTTATTACAAGACAATCAATCAAGAAATTTTCTTTAAAAGAAAAAATTAATACGACAAAGAATGTTGAAGAGCATTTAGCAAAGCTTAAAAATAAATTAATTGAGAGGATAAATTGGTGAGAGGAGCAATTTGGTTTAGATCTGATTTGAGGATTGATGATAATCCTGCGTTAACTAATGCATTAAATGATTGCGAGGAAGTTATCGGAGTTTATATTTTTTCTGCCAATCAATGGAATCTTCACAATGAATCAAATATTAAGCACGAGTTCTTAATTAATAATTTAGTTGATCTAGAGAAATCACTTGAGCGTCTAAATATCCCCTTAATTGCTATCAACTCAGATACTTACGACTCGATCCCAATGGATTTATGTTTATTCTTGAAGCAACATCAAATCAATCACATCTTTTGGAATAATGAATTTGGCTTCAATGAATCTCAAAGAGATCTTCAGGTTTCTAAATCAATGAATCGGGAGCATATTTCTGTATCAAACTATCATGATCAAGTCATTTATGAGCCTGGATTCCTTAAAACTGCTCAAGGTAAACCATTTTCAGTCTTCACTCCCTTCAAGAGGAGATGGGTTGAAAATTTCTCAATGGATTTTCTAGATCTGAAGTCACCTAAAAACCCTCTCAACAAAAATTCTATTCAAAGTAACTTGTCGTCATTAACATTTAAGAAATCTCACAATGTAAATATGGACCTTTGGCCAGCTGGAGAAAATGCTGCCCATAAGAAATTGCAATCTTTTTTAGATACCAAGGTTATGGAATATAGCGATTCAAGAAATATACCAATTTTGGATGGCACAAGTAGAATTTCAGCGTATCTTGCCCTTGGAATTATCTCACCTAGAAGATGTATTTTAGAAGCGCTAAAACTCAATCAATTTGAGTTTACATCTGGCAACAAAGGAATTTGCAAATGGATAGATGAAATTGTTTGGCGTGAATTTTATAGAAATATTATGCACTCTTTTCCTCGGGTAAGTAAAAATAGACCCTTTAATCTTGGGACAGAGGGTATTGAGTGGAGAAATAATAATGATGATCTCAATGCTTGGAAACAAGGTAATACTGGGTTTCCTTTGATTGATGCGGCTATGAGGCAACTGCTTAATGAGGGTTGGATGCACAATCGGTTGAGGATGGTTGTTGCTATGTTCTTTTCAAAGAACTTACTGCTTGATTGGAGACTGGGAGAAGAACATTTCATGCAAAATTTAATTGATGGAGACTTCGCATCTAATAATGGTGGATGGCAGTGGAGTGCTTCTACTGGAACTGATGCTGCTCCATATTTTAGGATTTTTAATCCAGTGACTCAATCTCAGAATTTTGATCCTGAAGGCTTATTTATAAAATCTTTTGTTCCAGAGTTAGCTCATCTCTCACCTAAAGAAATTCATCTGCCTGAAGATGACCTTTTTACACGATTAGACTATCCAAAACCTATTGTTGACCTTAAGATGTCGAGGCAAAGAGCAATAGATATATTCAAGAATAACAAACAAAATTTAGATGTATAAAGAAATTAATAATATAAAAACTTACTTTCATAATTTTGAATCAATCGAATCAAATAAAAAGTCAGTACTCTT
>Ga0209279_10000621_pt1 | contig 22071 bp, 37 predicted proteins | sample CoawatmetaG00DNA_3_FD_187508 | JGI IMG/M metagenome (GOLD analysis project Ga0209279, IMG submission 187508) | Marine microbial communities from the West Antarctic Peninsula - Coastal water metaG006-DNA (SPAdes) (version 2) | ecosystem: Environmental > Aquatic > Marine > Coastal ... | reverse complement strand
GTAACGGAGGTGCTCTACTAGAGAGGCAGCGTTATGTAAGGGCTTTCCTACCGCTAACACCTCGTTGTCGCCCACAGAGGAGCCATCTAAGAGCGGTTTCTCTGCTAGTAGGGTAAATGTATCAGTTAATACTGAAGCATCCTGTAGGGGCTTAGATAGGCTTGTAGCAACATGTGAGCCAATGGCAGTTGCATGGGCAAGTTCCTTAGTGACATCAAACTTATCAATACTGTCAAACGTGCCCACAACCTCTTCAGGTGCCTTCTTGGTGAGTAAGACCACATAGTCTTCAAGACCCAGTACTTCTTCTTCCAGAGGCTTCTCAACAAGCCACGCCACACTATCTGTGGAAGCAATGGTGTCAGAAAGACCCTTGAAGAAAGCCAGCACCTGAATGTCGGTAACTAAACCGGCATCGTGGAATGCTTTACTAAAGTCCTTAGTGATCTGATCAGCAAGTGCTGTATCGTCTGTAAGGGTCTTAAAGAACTCCATTACACACTCATCGACGGCGGTGGACATATCATCCACTAAGACACCGTCATTAACCAGACGTTGAATGATGAAGTCGCCTAGTTCGATGGCTACAGCGAGTTTATTAGCGTAGGTAGTACCTACCGATAGCCCAAGACGATCAATAGATGCCACAGTAGACGCATCGATGGCTACAGAAAGCTTGCTCTTGGTGGCAGTAATGTCTGCTGATAAGCCAAGACGCGTTATAGACGCGTCAATGGCGTCTATAATCTTGATGCTGGCGTCTACACCCAACTGTTTATGTTGGGCTGCCAGCTTGCTAAGCAGACCAGACTTGATTTTCATTAGAAGTCAGCGCGTATCCAAAGAACCACTACGTCGAATAATGTTTCCCGTAGCCCGGAGCTATGAATCACTTCAATCTCTGCTTCGTATGTACCAGGAGTAACGTTTAGATCACCTTCTTGCCAGATCACAATGGCTTCGCCATTGGTTGCTGTCTCCGGGTTGATAAACAACTCACGAGTAAGTATTACGCTACCGCCTGTTGGACGTAAACGTAAGGTTACTAACGCACCGGTTAAGTCCGTAAGTAAGCCAGTGTCTTCATCAGTAAAGGTGAAGCGCATCTGTGGGCCAGTGTCGCCCTGTACGTACTTGTATGTACCCAACGTGCCATAAGCAACATCACCATTACTTGTACGGGTTGATGACCCAAAATTAGCTGTTATACCCATCCGTTGCTCCTCATGCGTAAGTTACTGGGACGATCCACTGATAATGCGCCAGACTGAATAATCTGCTGTATCTGCACTTCATACTTCTGTTGATAAGCCGCTGCTTCTTGAATGCTGGTCTGGTTGTTACCTGCTGCAGCAACGCGCCCAACTACAAACGTAAGTAGAGGCTCAATAAGCACTGCAGGGATATCTAGTTCAATGGCACTAATGTCTACCCCACGCTTAGCTGGCAGCTGCGTGTGGTTTGCACGGTAAACTACGGCAAGTAGTTTGTTAGATTCAGGTGTAGGCACCTGAAGTGTGTTGAATGAGGGTGTAAACAATGAATTGGCTTTGGCTGAATCATTCAAAGGCAATAAAACATTACTTTCTGTGTAAATTTCTTCGATCTTTAATACATTATCTACAAAAGGTTCTGCAGTAGAATCAAGAATAAACCTATCATTTCCTACTGAGGCAGAAGTAATTGCATAGACGGACGTTAATGGGTAAAGGGTACGATCTGACTGCTGCGTAATAATAGCCTGCGACTGTTTTAAGGGCAGTCGGCTATGTAAATTAGTTAGCCCTAGATTAATATGGCTAATTAATGTTGGGTAATCAGATTCGTCTATTCCACCACGATTATTAGTACCAATTGCCATTTGGGATAATTCCCCATAAGCAAGGTACATAAATATATCTGACAGTAGCATTGGCTAACCTCAAAAGAGTTGTGCGTTAACCGTTATTATAGGGGGTCAGAGTTAAACTATATACGAGCGTATTCTACTATCATCGTCTTGAACTATATCAACGTCCCAAATATCTAATCCGCTACTGCTTTTATTTAATTCACCGTGTTGGGTGGGTTTCCAAGGCATTAAAGAACTCAACATACTAATGGTATCAATGAAATCATCATGCTTGGATTTAAAGCCACTAGGACTAGCTAAACTCAATTCATTGTATGCTTCGACTAATTCTGGCGAGTCTCTTCTTTCTATTGGAAAGAATATTTTATTAGCCTTAAACAAAGGCACCATTGTATTAAATCGAACCATTTTATTAGTGTTAGGTCTGACACCCGGCTTTTGTAGATTACCTTCCGACGCTAAGGGGAAATAAATATTCCTTTGCATCATCTGATCTTGAATCCATTGGATAAATCCACCTTGTTGCCCAGTCACTTCTATACCCACTTGCTGGGGTCGGTACTGTTGAGCCAAACGAAACAAATCATTAATGTTTTTATCCATTAATTGACGTTTACAGATGCCGTCTACCCAAAGCCAATCCCCATTATTGTTATATGCCCACACTGAAATAACAGAGTAGTCCGCTGACGTTCTTTCTGAAGTCGCAAAGTCAGTAGTAATATAGAAGTTAAACAGGTCTTTATTGTTGAGTACGTTACCGCGCTTATACCAACTTATGTCATGATCCAAGACAAGTCGATCTTCCTCTGACATGATGCGCAGCATCATTTCCTGGTTAAAGTCTTTTACCTTGCCTGTCTTCACTGCAATGTCGTATTGCTCTCTAACATACCTGTAGTTAAAGCGATCAGGCCATGAACCTATGAACTCATCCTCTTCACACGGGAACTTTTCACATACTGGGAACACGTTAACGTCCCAAGCGCCGGATTCAACTGCCTTATACAACGGGTCTTTCGCATTAAACGGGGTACCTGACCAGATGATTAAGTTTTTCTTAGGATGCAGGGCGTATGTCACCGCTTTATAGATCGTGGCTTCCACGTTTTCTATGATAGTAGGGGACTTAGCATCTTCATCAGAGAATAAGTCATCCAGTACTGCCAACTGTGGACGGCGTCCCATCTCTTTGGCTCCACGAACGCCTGTCTTAGCACCATAACCCTTTACAATGAACGTGTTCCCATCTGCATTGGTAAACTCCCAACGTATGTCTGTGAACCTTACACGGGGCACATACACCTTTAAGAACTCTGAGTTTTCCCAACGGAACTCCAGGTTCTTACGCATGTTCTTCACACCGTTCTCGATACTATCTGACACGTATAAAGCAAGGGATATGTCACCAAAACCAGGGATAGAACCGTATGTCGCTAAGTACAGGAACAAGTACTCGCCCATGAGTGTTGTCTTAGCAATACCACGATGGCAAAGGTTGGCAATACGGGTACCTCCATGGGTAATCGTATCCAGCATCTGATAATGAACCAACGGGGTAAGGTTTTCCTCACCATCAGCCCCATTAACCAGCTTAATAAACGTGACAAACTCTAAGGCGAAGTCACTAGGAACATACTCTGGATCGACTGTGTAGTTAATATCATTGAGGTAATCCTCAACTCTTATTAACTTTTCTTCATAACTCATCTTCATCCTCTTCGCCAGTACTAAAACTAACACTAGAAAGTATGTCAATTATGTAAACCAAAATACCTAACACAAGGAACATATTCAGTAAGCTTTCTGTCAATCCGGTCATAGTTAAATCTCTGTTCCGTCTTTGTCTACGTTCACTAGCGGGAGGTCTTTCCACGTACTTCCGTTGTTTAACCCCTCGCTCCAGATGTATTCCCCTTGTATACGCACCGCGCCGCCAGGATAGCGTGCAGCTCTCACCGCAACAGGGTGCTCATGGTATTCTCTTGGCATGTCCCACAGGGTGATAACCCAATTAATTACACCCATTACACTTCCTTAAATTCAGCATCTATAATTAACTTACTGTGCGCTACTTCCTGTGCGTGCATAGCACCGGCTTTTAACATCATCTTCTGCTGGGCTACTAGTTCCATAGTCGATGCCCTTAGCGCATTAATAGAGCTGTCTTCTTTCATCCCAATGTCCAATTCAATCTTCTGGGTTTCAGGTTGCTTCAGGTGGCTAAGTAGGGAGTTCGCTGCGTCACTTCTAACCTTCTCAGACCTTGCTGACAGCATAAGATCCGCCTGCGTATTTAAAGCGCTCTGATATAAGTCTTGGTTTAATACCCAAGAAGGAACCAAGCTCTGCTCTAATATAAGATTAACTAGCTTGGATTTATTAAACGCAGTCACATAACTAGCAATATCTTTACTAGCTACGCCTTGGTGCTGGAATTTAGTAATCTTTTCAGGAAAGGCTTTTGAATATGAATCAATATTAGTACTGCCCATTAGTTTATAACTAACGTAACGCACAGCGTCTAAATAATTACTCAGTTTAAACTTACCATTCTTCAACACGTGCGTATAACTAATCAAATTATCCCGATATGCTTCACGCATTTCAGGTTCACTGATTAAACTATTAACATTATCTATGATTTCTTGATTAACGTTTTTCTTAACGTGGGCAGGAAGGGCTTGCTTAAACTGATCTAAGGTAAGAGTGTCCATAGGGACTCCAGATCAGTTAGTGTATCGGCTTAATATACGTGATAAGTCATTGAAATAAAAGTTGATTTTAATTTAAACATCACTATAGTTAAATCTAGTTGGCATTTACCAACTGGTACACGTTCGTTTTAGTAAGACCTTTGCCCACTTCTACTAGTCAGAATTGTCTACGACAATACTGCTCTTCGAGTGGGCTTTTTTTCGCCTATAGAAAAGTAAATATTATTATTATTATTTTAATAATTATTATTTAGAAAGTTATTCAGGTTATTTAGAAAATAATAAAATAGGAACTGATTCGCAGGTTTATTGGAATTATATAATTTAGGTACCGATTCATTACTGTAGTACTAACTGCAACTAAATCGGAATACCCCCCCCTATACTAAAAGCTGGCGCTAATGAATGGATGGGGGCCCCCGTCTAAATATAATCAGGAGTACATACTATGCGCGAAGCAATCTCAAAACTATTCAACTCAATCATCAAGACTCTAGGCTTGTTTGATCGTGCTATCAATACCATTGATGCCATCATGGAAACAGCAGAAGACGCAGCTCTTCGGTTCCGTGACGAGGAACGTGAAGCCGCACTTAAGACCAAGGCCATCGAGGTCTAACCTATTCCCCTAACCGCAAGGTTGGGGGTATTTCTTTTAGCCCTAAGAGAACACACACACACACACACACAAAACGAGATAGATAGATCGTAAGGAAGATAGAGCTATAGCTGGCGCTAGTGGGTGGGATGTACGGACTTAACCGTATGCCACACTCATAACAGGAGAGCTCTCATGCTTACAGATTACATTAACGCTGAACACACCTTGGACTACCTAGACTATGTAGATCAGTTCACCTCTGTCTATGAAATAGAAGATATTCAAGTTGATATCTCTCAAGTACTTGATTCTATTTAACATTTAACATTAACGATATGTTACCTACATCCTAACTGGTGTGGGTAGCGTGTACGTTCAGGAGGGTCAATATGACCACATATACATTAGTACACGCAGAATGCCAGATGTACTCTCAAGAGTTCGTTGTTACTGGTGACTCTGTATTTATTAGAGAAGACGTAGAAGGTGACTGGTGTGACGAAGACTATACCTGTTCACGAGTTGAAGCTCGTAAGGTATGGAATAGCTTTATTCAACGTGGTTGGGTACAAGGATATTCACAATGTCTGATTTAGAACTATTAGTAGCGCTAGCAAGTACACCGCTAGGCTACGCTATGGCATTGCCATTCGTACTACTTGCAGTGTCAGGTGTACATCATATGTGGGTACATCGTGTACCTATTACTAACAGTAGACGTACTCGTCTGAGTGCAGTAAGGAGAAGGGTATGAGTTGTGAGAGTTGTGGTGGAACAATGCACGGTGATGGCTACACTGCTGTACTTCATTGTGAGTATGCAGATGAGGTAAAGCTAGACTACCTAGAGCCTGACGCTGGGCCAGTGTACTGTACCTATGAAGAGCAGTAGAAGTATTAGGTAACCTCAGCTATGGGGTTGCCTTAAACGCCCTTAGATAGCTTATGCCGTACATAGTACGAACCGTGATACTAACTTCCTAGATATCACTCATTTAGTGGTTAGTGGTCGATATACTAAATTCCCTTCAAATCTGGTCACACACTACACACTCACAGACATACACGTTGCGCAAAACGCAACACACTTTACTCATTAACCTTACTCCCATCCATTAGACATAAGTCTAACAACTAAGGGCCAACTGGCGTTGGTGTGTGGGGCAATCGAATCCCAATTAATATAATTAAACTTCAGGAGAAGTAATCATGGCTAACATGCTAAACCGTCGCGTAAATAACGTTTCTAACATGAATTCTAATAAGGCTGATGCCTGGTTCAACGTATCTATTAAGTTGAAGAATGGTGAAAAGCAGATTGGTGGTATCCCTTTATATGGCAATAAGGAATTACATGCCTTTCTTATTGAAAATAAAGACGAGCTAGAAAAAGCTCAGCTTGTAATTGACGTAAATGTCATGTCTGAGAGTGAAGAGAAACTTTCATTCGCATAATCACCATAAGGGGAGCCATAGGCTCCCTTTAGTTTTTTTAGATAGTTACTACCGACTAGGAGCACCACATGACAGCAGAAGAACGTAAGCAATTTAGTGACTACATGCAAGCCGAAGAGAAACGACTTGAGTACATTATTTATAAAGCGCTTTACGCATAGCTTTTAGATAGTTGCCTCCGGCAACCAGGAGTGAGTGATGGAAGATAGTAGTTACTTGCAAGAAATCCAGTATCAACGTGAAGAGTGGGAGAACCCTTATGTTTGTAGAAAACCAAAGACAAACGGAGTACATGTACAGCAAGAAGTACATCAGGACATATCTGAAAGACTCACTTCTAAACTCTACCGAATTGCAGGCAAAGATAGTAGACGCAGTAAGTCTAATAAAGTTTTACGCAAACCAGTCTTACTATAAGAGTAAGAATAAACGTATAGCTGACTTTATGTTGAACCGTGATCTTGTTATGACGGTTGAGGACATCATTTTGGTCACGTTGCGTAAGCAGAAGCCTGAGCTATACACATCTGTTGTAGGTGAAGTTGCTTCAGTTATAGGTATGACTGACAAGGGCGATGGAGCCAAGATAGCAGCAGAGCTATTAGCTACGTTAGTTTCATTAGATGTCTATGATTTGTACAAGAATACAGATCACGGGTCTATCTACTTGGTATCTACCTTTGAGTTAGACGAGAAGATCACCAAGTTCATTGAACAGACCATGTACCTGCCACCAATGATCTGTCCACCTCTTGATATTCGTACTAACCATGATAGTGGGTATCTCACGAAGCGTGAAAGCATGATTCTAGGTAAAGGTAACTTTCATACTGAGAACATCTGCTTAGATTCCATTAATAAGTTTAACCAAGTGCCACTAAGTCTGAACGTACATCTACTAAAGACGTTTAGTGAAGAACCTAAGAAAGAATTCACTGATCCAGTTAAGAAAGAACAGTGGATGACCTTCGTTAAGAAGAGCTATGAAGTCTACCGTGACTTAGTACAGCACGGCAACGAGTTCTGGCTAACGCATCGTGTCGATAAGCGTGGGCGTACTTATGCTCAGGGCTATCACTGCTCTACGCAGGGTAATAGCTTCAGAAAAGCAATCGTCGAGCTATCGGACAAAGAACTAATTGAAGGAGTTAACTAATGAACAGTTATTCAGCATACGTGTATGGAGGCACAGGTAGACGAGTCTACGTTGAGGCCATAAACCAACAAGAAGCAGAAGCACAAGCTATTGAAGAATTCATCGCACTAGTAGGTGGCGATGACGTTGAAGTGATTGACATATCAGAAGTGGAGGGCAATTCATGAAAACATTCCCAGAGTCATCTGCAGTTCATGCAGGACTGTACGACATGAAGGTAGCCGTATTAATCACACCTATTGGAATAATTAAGAACATGGAACATGTTGAATTACGCATAGCCGGTGAGTTTATTGGTGAATACGCAACCTATACCGAAGCGTGTGAGCAAATCATGCGCATTGTAAACGACTCGTTTTAAGGAGGACTTATGAGTACAACTAAAGAAGCAATTTCAGAAAACCAAATACGTAAGGCCATTAAAGAGGTCATAGACGATGCACCACTACATGTACTGCAAGATTTCGTTTATGAAACCATGTTAAAGGCATACGCAGAAGAAGACGAGCAGACTCGTGAAACATTAACAGAATTAGTAAGAGAGTGGGGCTAATGATAGACCTAACTTGTTATGAAAAACGTAGTGAAGCCATCATGAAAGTGATCAAGCAGCACTACGACAATAAGGACATTGACAAGATCTGCGACATGCTTGCAGAAGCTGTTCAGTACCTTGATGACGAAACATGTGAATACCTATTCAGCGAATTCCACTAAGGAGTAACACCATGCAGACATTTACCGGATTTGAGTACATTAAGATTGATATAGCTAACCACTACGGCTTAGAGAAAGAGACTTTCAATGACCGTATTAATTGGGTAGATCATCATATAGGTAGTCTTGAGTCATTAGTAGATGATGCAAGTGCTAGCCCATTGTATGTTGCTGCTGTTATGGCACTACGTAATGCACAATCAGGTGTCCCTAGTGGGCATCTTGTAGGATTAGACGCCTGTTCATCAGGTATTCAGATCATGGGTACTCTAATGGGCTGTCCCGTGACGTGTGAGTCTACAGGTTTAGTTAATCCTAACATACGTGCAGACATCTATACCGATGTGACTGCTGTAATGAACCGTAAATTACAACAGGTAGGTATTAGAGTGTCTCCTGATCGTGCTGATATTAAGCAGGCATTGATGACTCACTTTTACGGTTCTACTGGTAAGCCTAAAGAAATCTTCGGTAAAGAGACTATTGAGCTAGAGAAGTTCTATGAAGCGCAAGCTGAAGTGGCACCAGGGGCGGTAACGACCATGGAAATGTTATTAGGCTCTTGGCAACCGTTTGCACTGTCTCATGACTGGACGCTACCGGACGGCTTTGAAGCTAAGTGCAAGGTAATGACGCCAGTAGACGTTAAGATTGAAGTGGATGAGTTAGATCATGCTACTTTTACCCACCGTTTCTATGAAAATGAAGGTACAGAGAGCGGATTGAGTATTGCAGCGAATATCGTTCACTCCATTGACGGCATGATCGTCAGAGAGATGAATAGACGCTGTAACTACGACTATAGAGTATTGCAAACGGCACAGCAGCTAGTACGTAGTGAGCTTAGCAAGCGTGGCCCAGTACCAACTACAGTTGATACCAGTGCTTTTATGTCTATTGTAGAGGCTGATAACTTGGTAACAAGTAAAACAACAGTCTTGTCTTACTCAAATAGTGATTTACTCCGCCTTGATTACTTAATCAGCACGTCACTATTGCATAAGTCCTTTCCATTAGTGTGTGTGCATGACGAGTTCAAGGCGCATGCTAATAACATGAACCATGTACGTCATCACTACATTGAAATATTTGCACAACTAGGTGATTCTGACCTACTAGCTAATATCTTAACCCAAGTGAATCAGGCACCTGTCACCATCGACAAGGTAACGCCATACATCTCTACCCTCATACGACAGAGCAATTACGCGTTGTCCTAAAGCAAATCACGTTTAACTATAGATATCTTTTTATCTAACTAAATAGCCACCCTTCGGGGTGGCTTTATTTTTCCTGCACTAGAACCATCAACCTAATTATGACGGTTCCGTTATTCTTAATAAGTAAAAATCCCTTATAAAACAAACGCTTATAGATATAAAATGGCGCTGTATAGATGCGCCACTTTATAAGGTAGAAGCACACCTCCGGTGTGTCAGGTGAGTAGGATTAAACCCCGCAATTAAATACAAGAGCACCTAATGAACAAAATAACAGACATATTAGATAGTCAAAAAACCACGCTCTTTACAGAGTATGGAACACTCAATGAAGCCATGAATCACGCTTATGTATCGCTAGAAGATAGTCACAGAGCAGATATCACTGAAGCTTTATTGGTTTACCACAACACGCTCATCAACGAGCTTAAACGTAAGATCAGTGCCTATGCGTGAATTTGAGACAGTCGTAGACGACATCACCTGTATCTGTGAAGTCAATCATTACTACCCAGGTACTAACTACCCCATTACTGCTTTAAGCGAAGAACCAAACGATGAACCAGAGTTCGAGTTTACCCTTCGTGACCAGGAAGGAAATACACTAACTTCACTACATAGTGAGTTAACTGATCAAGACCATTCTCGACTCTTCGATGAATTCTTAGATCACGCTGAAGAATATTCTCTTCATTGATAAGCAACCTCCGGTTGTTTTCTTGGATTATTAAACAAGGAGTAAAACATGCTTACTGTTAACCCAGTGCAGGCAAAAGAACTATTAGTAGACTGCTTAAAAGCCAAGTTAGTCCCTATGCTTACTGGCTCACCTGGGATAGGTAAGTCCGCTATTGTTAAACAAATTGCCGATGAATACAGTCTGAAAGTCATTGATGTGCGTCTAAGCCAATCTGACCCCACTGACATGAATGGCTTTCCCCACGTTGACCCCGATACAGGTAAGGGAACTTATCTACCGATGGATATCTTCCCGATAGAGAGTGACCCCTTACCTGACGGGTGCAATGGTTGGCTTCTGTTCTTAGATGAATTCAACAGTGCATCTAATGCAGTACAAGCTGCTGCTTATAAAGTCACGTTAGACCGGCAAATAGGTAAGCACAGTCTCCATGAGAAGTGTGTAGTCATGTGTGCAGGTAACAAACGTACTGATGGTGCGATTGTAAACCGTTTATCAACAGCAATGCAGTCAAGGCTAGTACACCTAAGCCTAGACGTGAGCTTTGATGGGTTCATTGACTATGCTGCGGAGAATAACTTAGATCACCGTATCACGGATTACATTAAGTTTAAGCCAGATTCACTGTACCGCTTTTCACCTGATCACAACGATGAAACCTATCCGTGTCCAAGAACATGGGAGTTTGTCCATCGTCTAATCAGTAAGTGGGACAATATTCATATTAACAAGCTGCCACTACTTGCTGGCACGATTGGCGAAGGCGCAGCACGCGAATTCTTCACCTTTACTAAGATATATAAAAGCCTCCCTAAGATGGCAGATATTATCCGTAACCCAGAAGGTGTAGAGGTATCACAAGACCCTAGTGTGCTTTACGCACTCACAGGCGCTGTATCCAACCACTTTAATAAAGACAATGCAGATGCATTGACCAAGTTCGTTATGCGGTTACCGCCTGAATTTGGCATCATCACCTTTAAAGATATTCGCAAGCGAAAGCCTGCGCTTACCGAACTACCTTGCGTGCGCCAGTGGATTGCCACTAATGCCGCCAAATTTCTCTAGGAATACTTCATGAATTCAATTACCCAGATTACCTCAACTAAAATTAGCCGGCGTCCTTGGACTGTATTGGAAGACCAACAGCTAATGAAACTTCTTTTATCTGACATGCACTATGGTGACATAGGGAATGCCCTTGAACGGACGTATTCGTCTATCAATAACCGTGCTATCAAGCTTGGGTTTTACAAAACAAGACCTAACCTGCCAGTTGCGCTAAACGGTACTCAAAAAAAGAGTAAGCCGCGCAGAAAGGTCAGGGTAAAAACGAATAACGTCAATCCGTTATTAAAATCGAAAATCAAAACCTACCGCATTATTGTTGGTGCATTGGCTGTAGCGCAAGCTGCCACACTAACTATGCTAGTAATCTAATGGAGTAATAGTATGACCCAAAAATCTTATAACCGTATGGCAGCCCACGGTATTGATGACATGGAGTATGTAGAGGAGTTTAATTTAGACCCTTCCTTGGCGTACACACCAGAAATTAATGCCGCAATGATCGAAGTAGTTGCAAGAATGAACGAAGCTGCTGAAAAAGCTGAAGAATAGGTAAGGAGTCATCCCATGACAACAGATAAAGAAACGGCTTTGAATAAAGCAAAACTACACATAGCCATTCGTCAAGAAAGTGCTTTCATTTCAACCATTCTTTTCTCATTAAAGTTCTCATGGGATGAAACCATCCCTACTGCATGTACTAACGGCATTAACCTTAGAGTAAACCCAGAGTTCTTCTTAAGTTTAACGTTATTAGAACAAGTGTTTTTACTAGAACACGAATCCTACCATGTGGCATTTATGCACATGACTAGAGTAGGAGAGCGTAACTTCCGTCTTTGGAATATGGCAACAGATTTTGTAATTAACCTCATGCTTGTAAAAGCGAATGGGGCAATGATCAAGGGAGGTTTAGTCGATGAAAGATATGATAACTACACTAGCGAAGAAGTATACGAAGACTTGGTTCAAAATCCGCCTGCTGAGTCTGAAGATTTCATACTTGATATGGAAGAGCCACCTAGTGACGAAGCTGAGACAATTGAAGCTGAAGTTACAGACATACTTGTAAAGGCAGCAACACAAGCCAAGCTAAGTGATCAAGCTGGCTCTATACCGGGTGAGATAGAAATCTTCTTAGATAAGTTACTCAACCCCAAGCTACCTTGGAACGTCATTCTGGAAAACCACATAGATGCCCTTGCACCTGATGATTATTCTATGCGACGACCCAACAGACGCTTTTACCCTTCCTTTTATATGCCCAGCTTATACAGCGAAGCAATAGGAGAGATCGCCATTATGATTGATGCCTCTGGCTCAGTCACTGATGAACAGTTCAACCAATGGTTTGCTGAGATCTATGCCATCACAGCTCACCTGAATCCATCTAAGCTTACCGTGTGTGACTTTGATACTGAGATTCGCTCAACCAATACCGTAGCTAGCGTCGATGATTTGATGGACATTCAGTTCACAGGACGTGGTGGCACTGAGATACAAGAAGTCATGGAGTACGGTGCTAAGCACAAACCCACAGTGATGATTATATTTACTGATGGGTATTTTGACCCAGGGGACATTGATCCTCTGTGTCCAATCATCTGGCTTATTCATGGGAATGAGTCATTCACAAGTCACTGGGGACGAGTAATCGAATACCCCATGTAAGGAGTTTTATATGGGATACCGTTCCGATGTTGTCATCGCCATTGAAAAAGAAGTGTATGAAGCAGAAATATTACTGGGGCAGGGCCGTAGTGATTGGTTCCATAACGCAGCTCGCCTAGTCAATGGCGTGTACTACTGGGTCTTTGAAGGTACCAAGTGGTACGAAACTTACCCTGAGTGTATCTATGTAACACGCCTAATCGATTCCATCGGGTGTGTTGAGGAAAACGAGCATAGGTACGCATTTGTCCGTGTGGGTGAAGACGGTGATGACATAGATGAAGAAGGTTCCCCTGGGACATTCGACATCACCACAATAACCTACCAAAGCGCCTACGTTGATTATAACTTCGACACTTCACCTAAAACACCCACCATAGGAGAGCAAAATGCCGCAACAGCAGCTTAACTCTGACCAAAAAGCAGCGGTAGACGCAGTATTTGCTTTTCTAAATGACAAATCAGCTACCGAATTTGTTATCGAAGGTTCAGCAGGTACAGGTAAGACTACACTTGTACAACACATACTAAACCAAATCCCTAAGCAAGAAAGCCTTATGCATGCTATGGGTGATTCTGGTTTTAACTTCGTAGACATCTACGTTACTGCCACTACACGTAAAGCAGCCACAGTTATCACTGAAAAGCTTAACACAGGAGAAGACCCTTTAACTATCCATAGCCTGTTAGGGCTAAGGGTAAATAACAACACCAGTAATGGTGTGACTTCTTTAAAGCGCACAAAGAATGAGCAAGTATCTGATAGTCTAATCATTATTGACGAAGCCAGTTTTATTGATCCCCAGCTACTACTTTGTATCCGGGATCTAACGCGTGCTTCTAAGATTATTTACATAGGTGATCCACACCAATTAACCCCACACACTACCAGTGCATCTCCTATTTTTGATGGCTCAATGCCTACTGCTAAATTGACTAAGATTATGCGATTTGACGGGGAAATTGACAATCTGTCTGCTAAGTACCGTGAAACCGTTAGATCTAAACAGTTTCCTGTTATCGTAGCGAGCGGCGCTCAAGTACGTCATGTTGATGGCCCAACCTTTCAATCACTTGTCCAAGACTCTTTTAGTTTGCCTCACTATGAGCAAGAAGATGATGCCAAAGTACTGGCATGGACAAACTCACGTGTACAGGAGTACAACGGCTTTATACGCCAACACAAGGGCTATAAGCATGCCTTTGAAGAAGGTGAGCAGATTGTAACTAACAAACCCATCATGGATGATAAAGGCAGAACCCTTTACGCCACAGATGGGCGTGCACGTATCACTTACATTAGTAAGAGCTCTTCGACCTATCAAGGCATTTCAGGTAAGTATCTAACTCTTGATAATAAGATTGAAGTCTTCATCCCTAATAAAAGTAGCGATGTAAAGGTCAAACTAAGCTCATTAAAACGTGAGAAGAAGTGGGCAGAATTCTTTGCTATCCAAGATAGTATTGCAGACATTCGACCCCCTTACGCGTGCACTGTGCACAAGAGCCAAGGTAGTACCTATAAAAGAGTCTTAATTGACTTGAATGACATAGGTCGATGTAACGTCCCAGATCAAGTAGCACGAATGATGTACGTTGCTATATCCCGTGCTTCTGAAGAGGTAATTCTCTATGGCAAGTTGCCTGAGAAATATCAAGGAGAACATTATGCGCAAACACAGACAGTATCCCATCATACAACCGCAGCGTGATATTCGCGCTATAACCCAAGAGCGTATCATTGAGTATCTTTACTTACTCTCTGAGAGAGCCCATCAGCGAGTTGTTGATACCTATTGTCATAAGCAGATGCAACTCATTGAAAATCAAGCTTTTTTTATAAGAGGGTACAACACTTATACGCACTCATCTATGTCATTAAATGACATTAGTAATGTGCGCCCACTACATAAATCCCTAGTGGAGTCTTTTGATGAATACTTACATCACCGGAAACAACAAGTGTTCCGGGATGTTCACATCAAAAACACTATTGCTAATGCGCTTAATATCACTATTACCATATCTGACATACTTGAATTGCTGCCTCCAGCAATTACAAATGCGTTTAGTAATGGGGTACTGAAAACCATTAGATGTGTGGAACCTACAGTCACTACAGCAGACATTGAAAAATTTACTGCTGACAACGAGCAAGGCATTCAATTAATACGTGAACAACTATTAAGCAATATGCTTGAGGGCTAACCATGCGCCATATTATCTTCCAAGATCAACCAGAGTACCCTGTAGCGCTGTTGATTAAAGACAGGTCTTTAAAGCAACGCGAACTGCAGGAATACTACCTAAACCCCTTAAACCTACGTAACGTGGACACTGGTCAAATTATTGCTTTCTCGTTAAAGTATGATGATCCTAAAAAGGTAAAAGCAAGTACGCAGAAAGAATATCTAAGTGAGTTGCTCCCTGAGCTAGATGGGTTGGGTACTAAGGTTCTCTTAGTATGTGACCCACACTACTTCAAAACACTAACAAAGCAACGTAAGGCAGAGCCACATATTGGTTATGTCTTACCATGCGCCATCGTTGGTTATGAAGACTTACAAGTGGTTTACGCACCTAACTACCAATCGTTGTTCTACTCCCCCGAAAACCAAAGTAAATTAGACTTGGCTTTAACGGCATTAGCTGATCACTTAAGAGGTAAGTATGAGGCACCAGGGGAAGGTATTATTCATTCAGCGGCGTATCCAATTAAGCTACATGATATTGAAGTTGCACTTCATTCGCTTCACGAGCACTCCCAACTAACCTGTGACATTGAAACCTTCAGTTTGAAATTTCATAAAGCAGGGGTTGGTACTATTGCTTTTGCCTGGGATCAACACAATGGTGTTGCTTTTCGTGTGGACACCACTCCAGATGACCCAAACAAAGAAGTGAGGCAGTTACTGCTTGAATTCTTTGAGCAATACCAGGGCAACTTGATTTATCACAACGCTAACTTTGACGTTAAGGTGTTGATTTATCAGCTATTTATGGCCCATTCATTGGATGAGAAAGGTAAGCAGTACGGGATTAAAGTGATGACACGTAAGTTTCATGACACGAAATTGATCACCTATCTAGCTACTAATTCCACCACCGGCAACAAGCTGAGTTTAAAAGATCAAGCACATGCCTTTGCAGGTAACTACGCTCAGGACGATATCAAAGATATTACCTTGATCCAGGAAGACAAATTACTTGAATACAACCTCGTTGATTGTTTAGCGACGTGGTACGTATTTGATCGTCACTTTGTCACCATGATTGAAGATGATCAATTAGACATCTATGAGTCCGTATTTAAGCCCTCTGTGCAGGTGATTCTGCAAATGGAATTGACTGGTATGCCCATCAATATGGAGGCAGTAGCAGCGGCACGTAAGGAGCTAGAGGCGGTAACGTTTACTACCTTGGCTTACTTTGAAAACTCACCTGTCATACAGGAGTTTAACTGTCTGTTACAGGAGCAGGAGCAAACCAAAGCGAATGCCAAACTCAAGACTAAGGTGAAGCCTATTGAGGACTTTGCTGATGTGGTTTTTAACCCCAACAGCGCACCTCAGTTACAACAATTCTGGTATGACTTTCTGGATTACCCTGTAATAGATAAAACGGATAAGGGTGCCCCCGCAGTAGGTGCGAAGACCCTTAAAAAGCTAAAGCATCGTATTACTCGCCCTGACCATGACGAGATTCTGGATACTCTTATTCAATTCTTTGAAGCGAATAAAATACTCAATACCTTCATTAAGGCCATTGAGGAACATTCCATCTGGAAAAACGGCTGGCATTACTTGCACGGCAACTTCAACTTGGGTGGTACAGTCTCTGGTCGTCTTTCTAGCTCTGGCCCTAATCTACAAAACATTCCCTCTACGGGAAGTCGCTTTGCTAAATTAATAAAGCGATGTTTTCAGGCACCGCCAGGCTGGTTATTTATGGGCGCAGATTTTGCTTCGTTAGAAGATAGAATCTCTGCCCTGACGACCAAAGACCCCAACAAGCTGAAGGTTTATACAGATGGGTATGATGGGCACTGTTTACGCGCCTATGCTTACTTCAAGGATGAGATGCCTGACATTGTACTTACAGTCGAAAGCATCAATTCAATCGCCAAGAAGTACCCAGAAATTCGCCAGAGATCCAAAGCCCCTACATTCCTACTCACTTATGGAGGTACCTATCACGGGTTAATCCAAAACGTAGGGCTTGAGGAAGAAGAGGCGAAAGCAATCGAAGCCAACTACCATGAGATGTATAAAGCATCTGACTTATGGGTGAAGGACAAGATTGATAACGCAGCGAAAGACGGTTATGTGACCACAGCGTTTGGTTTACGAGTGCGTACACCAACACTGAAACAATCACTAATGAACAGTAGGATTACTCCTTATGAAGCACAAGCTGAAGCACGAACTGCTGGCAACGCCCTGGGACAGTCTTACGGTCTGTTAAATAACCGTGCAGGTATCGAACTACAGTGTAGGGTGATGAAGTCACCTTACCGGTATGACGTACTTCCTGTAGCCCATATCCATGACGCCCAGTATTTCTTGGTTCGGGATGACATAGATGTCATTACTTACCTTAACAAGAATCTAGTGGAGTGTATGGAGTGGCAACAACTACCGGAAATTACCCATCCCGATGTAGGTCTGGGTGGGGAGCTTTCTGTGTTTCACCCAACTTGGGAAACAGAGTATTCGTTACCCAACAATGGCTCTCAAAACGCCTTAAGAAACGCAGCAAATCCCCCTGATTCAGATGCAGCCTAGTTAATACCCCCTTTTTGGGGGTATTTTACCCATTCTTAGTAGACTATTTCCTATAAATGCTTGATTTTTATATGAAATAGTTTATTGTGCCTATATGAGTTCTCATGAAAAAACGAACCAAGAAGTACAATCCTCGCATTAAAAATATCAAACGAACACTTTGCCTACTAAGGAATAAATCCTTCGTACATACGAGTCTCGATTCCGACATTATTTGTTTCCATAATAACCATGCACATGTATATCTACCTGATCGGGCACTAATAACCACATTAGCCAAAGAGCGCTTCAAATGGTCAACGTTTATTGCCGCATTCTTTAAAGATAATGATGGCAAAATTAATATGAAATCTGAGTCTCTCTTCATAGATCAGCTTTTAACACAGAACGAAGTGGCTGATTATTTAAGCCAAGCGCACAGTAAACTAATCCAGTCTATTAATACTAAATTCTTCTACGGATACGGCTGGCTATCATGCCCATTTGAGTGTGACTGGACAGAAGAGCAAGCATATAAGCTATTTGATTACACCGGTATTACCAACCCTGACCAGTTTACCAAGGAGATTGCTGATGAACACTGCACTGAAACGCGTATGGCATGATGTACACACTTTTCCTTCACCAGGGGTATTTGTACTTGCTCGTTTAATTAACGGCGACGAAGTCGTTGCTATTCGCCCAGAGTATGTCCGTTCATATAATGACGACCCACAATACAAAACCCCCGAAGGTAAGCCAGTAACAGGAGTAACAAAATGGTCTGTTCTTTAAGCGAAGCAGTAGACATTGAATTGTCTGAGTGTACTCCCACTAAAAAATGGAAGGATACTTGGGAGAAAGCACCAAAGCAAAGTGCCATTGAGTCACAAGTAGACGGTGACCATTATACCAAGCAGGGTATACAGCCCCTTGAAGCTACCTTTGCAAATTTTGGTTACGAAGGATTACAGGCAGCTGTTTATACTAAAGTAAATAAATACCTAACAAGACAAAAAGGTACTCACCGTATAGACCTTAATAAGGCTATCCACGTACTGCAAATACAGTTGGAGTATTACGACAGGCATAATGCTCTGGAGCAACCCTCTGACAGTTCAGTTAAGGAGAAATAACTTTGACGGCAGACATATTAGACGCAACTCAAGAGATTGAGCAAAAACTATTGGATGCAAGAATAGCAGCGATTAGACAGTCATGTTTTTCTCGCAAACTTCAACCAAAACAAGAGTGTCATTGGTGCCATGAACCTTTTGAAGTAAACAGTAAAAACTTATTTTGTGATCAAGAGTGTGGCGAAGACCATGCCAAATACGAACGTCAGCATTAGCTGAAACCAGTTGATAAGTGTTGGATTTAACCAATACAGGAACTTATCAATGTCCCGCATTTCCCCGAACAAAATTCTACGTAAACCTCCATTCGATCCTGATAAAGAAGAGCTTGGGCTCCTAATTGATGATGGATGGTCAGACTCAAAGATCGCTAAATTCTACGGCGTGACTAAAGACACCATTTGGTGTCGTCGTCAACGCTGGGGATTAGTGAGTGGTGTCGAAGTGAAAAACAAATCCTATCTAGAAGATATTACACAGTTGTGGGTTTCTGGCTACACGCCTGATGAAATTGCTGGTGTATTAAAAATATCCCTTCAAATGGTCTACGCAAAAATGCGCCAGTATCACATCCGTGATACACCGCGAATGGGTGTTACAGCTCCCACCATGTCAGCCAGTGATGTAGGACGACATATTAGTGATAGCCCAAATGATGACGAGCTTGTACTTGTTACGTACAAACGTCAGCCTAGGTATGCACTTGTCCCTATTGATGACTATATGGATCTAATCCAAATTGAAAATAAGTATAAAGACCTATCCAAGCTTAATTCGCTCAAAGAAGCAGAAGCAGCTTAACTCCTAGAATGTGTACTGGTATTTGCTGACTCAATTTAACAACGGAGTCACCATGATAGATTACAAGGCGTTATTGCCTTACTGCATCACCCAAAGACAGACCGAAACTATTACTGCGCTATTAAATTCGTCAACTCAAAAAGAGGCGGCTGCTAAGCTAGGTATTAACGACAGAAAGGTACGGGAAACACTAGCTCGTGTAAGGCGCACAGCTGCCACACGGGGCTATTCACCTGATCATGATATGACGCATGCTTCACCAGAGAGTCATGTTGTAAAGGGCGTATCAACGCTCTATGCAGATGACGGCACGGTAAAACAACAATGGGTTAAAACCAATCTAAATCAGCAGTCTCAAGAAGAGTCTTTGCGTGTATTTGTAGATGGTCTAATGGAAGACCTGCCTGCATATACCCCTTTACCTGTAAAACCAATGGGAGACTTACCTAAGCATCTCACAGCATACGTTATTGGTGACGCTCATATCGGTATGAAGGTCACAAAGGAACGTAATGGTGATTCAGATTGGGATCTTGAAATAGCAGAGCGTGTCACTGTTGGTGCAATCGAAAAGTTGATTCACGCAACTGGTGGTTCTGATGTAGGTCTTATGCTGGATTTAGGTGACTTCGGTCACTCCGATAATCTAGCTAACACCACTAGCTCTGGCACTAACCACATGGATATGGACGGGGACTACGGGGATTCCGTAGCCGCTCAAGTACGTGTGTATCGCCGTTCTATTGATCTGCTATTAAAGTCCCATAACAAGGTTATCTTGATGCAAGTCAGGGGTAACCACAACAGCTCAACCTCTCGTTGTATGAACGTTATGTTGAAAGCCTTCTATGAATCAGAACCTCGTGTAGAGGTGATGGACAACGCTCACAAATTCCAACACATAACCTATGGTTCAAACCTACTTGTGACCCACCACGGGGATCGTATGAAGCCTCAGAGGGCATTTGAGTATGTCGCTCGGTCTTTATCTAAAGAATGGGGGCAGTGTGACCATAAACACATGTTAATGGGCCACATCCATCATGCGACATCTGTAGAGATAGCTAGCATGTTGGTGGAGACATTCCAGGCGCTCCCTTCTGGTGATGCGTGGCATGCGGATTCTGGCTACGGTGCAAAACGCACTATGAGCGCGATTGTCTACGACAAAGTAAATGGGGAAATCCAACGCCATAAAATTGGCATCAACCAAATTGAGGGCATTAAATGACCACAGTTACTGCAAACAAACCAGCCAGTTTAGATGAAGCTTCAGCTCTCATCATTGAACTATGTAAACTCATTGAAAATTGCTACGAAACGATAGATCAGGTTGATGCCGAACTCTTTCAAGACAACTATGCGGAAGCAGAAATGATCATTGAAAGATTTTATGTAGCAACTGAAGAAAGTTCACAGAAACAATTACATTAACTGACTGAAATCAGGAGTACACACTATGAGTATTATATTTAAACCGAACATTCCTGAATGTTTTAGTTTCAATGAGGATAGTGCTGTTATTAAAAAGGTCACTGAAGGCAAAGCTACCAGAAGGCGTAAGCCAAAGCTATGGCTACCGGAGGAGCTAACCATGTTAGTTGAGCTTCGCGCACTAGCCGTGCCTCATCGTGATATTGGTTTAATTTTAAAACGCAGACACGACGACTGTGCCACTGCCGTAAACAGACATGACCTGCAACTAGCAATTCGTATCAAACGCAAACAACTAATAGCTGCCGTACGTGACTGACCAAGAAATCATCGACTTGTTCGATAATAACCCCAATATGCTTATGTCTGAAGTAGTAATCAGGACGGGAAAATCAATAACAGAACTCAAAAGAATATTACTTAATTAAGGTACTAAACATGCTAACTGCCGCAACGCTTTGCCTTGCTATGAACATCTACCACGAAGCCCGTGGTGAATCCTTAGCAGGTCAAATAGCCACAGCTAACGTGGTAATGAATCGAGTCAACTCACCTGCATACCCAGACAGTATTTGTTCAGTTGTGAAACAAGGACATTACTGGAAAAACCACCCTATACGTGACCGTTGTAGTTTCAGTTGGTGGTGTGACGGCAAAACCGACACGCCCCAAGATAATGAGGCATGGGCACAAAGTGTGTCCCTAGCGTACAAGATAGAAAGGGGCTCAATCCCAGATATTACCCAAGGTGCGACACACTATCACGCTACCTATGTCATGC
>Ga0209279_10000620_pt1 | contig 22078 bp, 24 predicted proteins | sample CoawatmetaG00DNA_3_FD_187508 | JGI IMG/M metagenome (GOLD analysis project Ga0209279, IMG submission 187508) | Marine microbial communities from the West Antarctic Peninsula - Coastal water metaG006-DNA (SPAdes) (version 2) | ecosystem: Environmental > Aquatic > Marine > Coastal ... | reverse complement strand
GTTTTACACTTTGCCTAATTTTAAAAGTCTTCTCCATAAAGTTGCCTACTTGTTCTGCAGGATGTATAGCATGAGTGTATGTAGGATCGCTATATCTAGCCCTAACTGAGCCGTCAGGCTGTGGATACATTTCTACATCACACCAAGCTGGCATAACCCAACCTAGTCCAAAGTATTCACTTATGCCAGGACATGCCTTAATAGTTTTGCCACTATCAATCATCTTTTCTTGTTTGTCATAAAACAACGGCATGTTTGAAAAACGTTCAGGTACAAAATGACTAGCAGGTTGAATAGGAGAAAATTTCCTTACTGCCCAATTATCTGTTTCAAAGTAAACTTGATGTTTTTGCTCTTGTTTTTTAAACCACATATTATACCGCCATCGGTGCTTTAATACTTAACATTGGGTCGTAATTTAACAATTGATATTGCTCCGGTGTAGTATTTTTTATTTCTTCTAAATCTGTAAACTTGGGCATTAGTAGTGTAGGACCTTTGCGCGGCTCTCTAATAATTTGCTCTTTTACTTGTTCAAAGTGATTCTTATAGATATGACAGTCTCCGCCTGTCCATATAAAGTCGCCTACTTTAAGTCCAAGCAGTTGTGCGAACATATGTGTAAGTAAACTGTAGCTTGCAATGTTAAATGGTACACCTAAAAACATATCAGCACTACGTTGATACAGTTGACAACTTAATTCACCGTCCTGTATGTGGAATTGAAACAATGTGTGACAAGGAGGTAACGCCATTACATTTACTCTGTCAGCATTCCACGCACTTACAATATGACGTCTACTATTAGGGTCGTAATGCATATTTTCTAATACTTCTGCAATTTGATCTACAAAGCCGAGTGCAGCATCCCAAGTACGCCATTGATGCCCGTACACGGGTCCTAGGTCTTTTATAGTGTCAGTGTTAACATAGCCTAGATCCTTTGCTTGATAGTCAGCATTTGCAGTCCAAATGGTACGTTTGCCTACTAGTTCTTCACGCGGCTTACCAAAGTGTATTTCAGCTAGTCTACGCTCGTCTGTGCTACCTTCTAAGAACCATAAAAGCTCACTTACTACACTTTTCCAAGCAAGTTTTTTTGTGGTTACAGCAGGAAATTCTTTACGTAAATCAAAGCGCATTTGATAACCAAATACACCACGTGTACCTACGCCTGTTCGATCACCGCGATCCTTGCCATGTTCTAAAATATATTCAAGTGCTTCGAGGTACTGTTTCATTTAATCCATTCCCATATAATATTTGCCATTATAAGATATGCACAAGTAAGATTGCTTAAAACTATTATAGTTCTTATTAGTGCTATTTTATTTTCATCGGCTGCATCGTAACCATCTTCTTCATCAAAAGAACCTAAAGCGTGTTTCCATGCTTGCCAGTACTTGTTCACTTATTTTGGTAGCCTCTTTGACCAAATTTCAAAAGCAACTAATTCATCTTTGCCGTCAATAAAAGTTCGCTCAAATAAACTTTCAATCTTCTTTAGTGGCAAGAATGTATCACAAGCGTATGCACCAGGAATACGACTTAGGTAAAACTCGTCAATAACACCCAGTGTTTGTTCTATAATGTTAGGACCACCAATAACCCAAGTAATTAAATCAGGATATTCTTCTGATAGTCGCACAACACTTTTATTAAGGTCGCCACTAATGTATTTGTCAGCGCCTGGATACTCTGCTGGACGACTAGTTGCTATAACGTTTACACGCTTAGGCAACGGACGAGGCATGCCTGGGTCTTCCCAAGTGGTAGATCCCATTACAATAACATGTCCTGCTGTGTTCTCTTTGAACCATTTTAAGTCTGTGCTATTGTGCGGCCAAGGCAATGTACCTTTTTTACTTACGCCACCATAATCGTCACATGCTAATATTGCTTTAATCATTAGTCACCCTTCCCCGGAGCTTCGCTAAATTGTGTCTCAAACTTATTTTCTATGCCGTCCCATTCTTTTGCATCCTCAGGAACATCCTCAGGTCGATACGATGTAATGTTAGGCCAGAGTAAGCTGTACTTTAAATTCATGTCATTCCATTTCTGTGCTTCTTCGTCTGTATCAAATGCATTGTCTGGAATGATTGCGCCTACCGGACATTCTGCTTCACACACACCGCAGTCGATACATTCATCTGGATTAATTACCAGCATGTTTTCACCTTCGTAGAAACAATCTACTGGACAAACTTCTACACAGTCCATATGCTTACATTTAATGCAGTTGTCTACCACTAAGTATGTCATTTAAATCCTTGCAAGTCTAATTAATGTTGCTGCCAAGTTAATCTCTGGATCTACAACTAATGTATGATCTACTAACCCTTGTTTAATAGTTAGCACCGCAGTGTCTTGTTGAGTAGCATCTCCGAATAATTCGATGTTGTCATAAAGCCAGCGATAAATGTCTTCCATTTCTTCTGGACGTACTGCACCGCATAATAGCTTACGTGCTTCTTGAATTTTACCTGCTTTAAACAACTCAACCATTTCAAGTTTCCAGTCAGCTTCGCCTGTGTCACCTTCATTAGGGCGTAATAAGCTGCCGTCTGTACTATTCATTTGTACAGTATTAATGCACTTACGTAAGTCTGGATATGTTGCCTTAACATACGTGTCAAGTGTGTCTAAGTCGGGTGTAATACCCTCTGTAATAAGGATAGTTGCAATACGTGCTGTAAACTCATTCTGATCTACTTTAGCAATGTGAAACCCTTGACAACGACTATGAATAGCAGGGATAATACGGTTGGGGTAATTACAAGTAAGAATAAACCTTGCAGTGGAGTGATATTCTTCCATAACTCCACGTAACGCTGCTTGAGCATTTGGACTAAGATAATCGGCCTCATCAAGTAATACAACTTTAAAATCTCCAAAGGGTATCATTTGCACAAAGTTTACAATCTTTGCACGAACATCATCTACACTGTTAGTGCGACTTGCATTGATTTCTAAAATATCTAGCGGATTAAGATCAAGTTCATTAAACAACAGTTTAGCAAGTGTTGTTTTACCAATACCAGCATTACCACTAAACAACAAGTGTGGAATACTCTTATCTTTAATCCAAGTGTTTACTTGATTACGTTGTGCATCATCCTTAAACACGTAGCCATCTACTGTTTTAGGTCGATATTTTTCTACCCATAATTCTTTCATAAGCTTGCCTCTGTTATTAACTTAATGTTATTGCTTATTATAGCATTAAAATCATCATCTGTCAAGCTGTGAAGTAACCCTTCACTTAATGCCCTACTAAAACTAGCAGTCATGTTATCTTGTAAGCCAAGTCTATTACATGCTTCTTTTGTATCGTATCCGCCTGATAGTCCTACAATTTTATGTACGTTGGGTAGATTTGACACATCAAAGTACAAGTTGTTTATTTCGGGCAATGTTAGTTTCAGTATACACTTACCTTTAAAGTCTTTTAAGTGCTGACGTAATGCAGCCTCAAGTAACCCTTCGATCTCTACTTTGTATAAGTTGTCAATGGGAACCTCAGGCTCAACAATTGGCATAAGTCCAGCAGCAGAAATTTGTGTTGCAAGTGCAAATTGTTGTGTAAGTACAGCGTCAATAGTTTCATCGCTTTTTACAATACTGCGCATTTTAGTACCAGTGCAGCCGCTTGCTTTTGCGTACTCGATCATATCTGCGATCGGAAAGTCTTTAAGCAAGCCAAATGTATCACATCCACTATCTACTTTAAGATATGTTTCAATACCTTTAAAAAAGAGGTTGTCTACAATGTTTTTGTCAACACTGTCTTTGTAAACAATTGCAGCCCAAATGTTTGTGCCGTCGAACAACGGTGAGTTAATCATACGCAACCGCATTTCGTGTACAAGATCCATCTTATTTTCTTCTGTATATTCTTGTCCGTAGCGTTCTAGTACGCCGCCTGTGCTACCACCACTGTGATCCATCGCTGCAATAAATTTACCCATTTTTCCTCTCCTCGATTATGTTATCAATTTCGCTAAACCACTCTGGCGGAGCCCGAGCAAGTATTTCGTCTACTACATCATCTAACTCTAATAGACTACGTTTTTTATTCGTATGTTTCGCCGGTTGCCCGGAAGAAGTTTTCACTCCAGAATGCTTTATCGTCAATCCAGATGTCATAATGCTCTTTCTCCCCTACACTTAGTTCGTGATGCTTTGCGCCCCATTCTACTAGCTGATTATTTGTTAGTTTAAAATGGTCTATTCCACTTACTGCGCCTCTAGCTGTCATATATTTTATTGTGTGTCCTGCATCATACAATGCATTTACTTTTGCAATACGGTCCATCATAGGCTCGTGTATAGCATAGTTCTTTGAGCCGTCTGCATTAAATACTTCATTGCAGATCGTACCGTCTATATCAATTACATATTTCACGTTATTAAATCACTCCATTTCTTTAGTTTATCGCGTTTTACATTTACTCTAACGCCTAACTCTTCGTTTGTCAAGATGCCATTTTCTACTATTAGTTCAATCATGCAAAGTACATCGCCTGCTTCTTCTAACAGTTTAACACGTTGGTCTTCTTGAATTTGATCTACAGTAGAATACTTACGAACAATCTTTGAACATCGTTGTGTAAGCTCTCCGCACTCTTCAGCAGTAATAATCATTAGTTGCTGTAATTTATTTAATGGTGACGCCATCTATATTACTCCATAATTAAAAGAAAAGCTAATTCTGTCACTTAGTGAGTTGTTTAACTTAACGCCATGTTGCAACCATCCTGGAAATATATAAATTTCTTTTTCTACAGGAGTAATTGTTTGTTTTACTGCCATTACTGGATCGTCACTTGTTGGGTACTTCCTAGTAAAATAATCATTCTCATCATTGCGTATAAATTGAATATCGCCAGAATTTTTAGGAACCTGTAAGTAAAGATTTCCAACTAACAATGAATTTGAATGTTTGTGTACTTCGTTATAGCTTCCAGGAGGATTAACATTTGCCCAATAGTTAAGCAAACTTACTTCCTGCAATCCAAGATCATGCGCAATATTGTTCATCTCTGTATCTAAGAATTCTTGTAATTCTAAACCGGATGGTATAGGAAGTATATACTGCATAGCCTTGCCGGTCGCATGTGATTGCCACCCGCCGCAGTCATTAAGCTTTGGCGATGCACTACGTTGCTCTAACGCTAAATCATGTATCCACTCTAAGTCAATAAAACTAGGTAATGTAGTACGCCACATAGGCGTACTAAATAGTTCCTGACGTATCAACGCAAGACTCCAAGTTCTTTATATGCTAGTTGTACACCTTTTGCTTGGAAATAAGCATCTGCTAGTGCGTTGTGTAAATCAGTTTGCTTTAGTACTTTACGTGGATCAATTTTACAACAACCAAACAGTGTACGTGCATCTTTAATTTGCCAAAATTGCCACGGGATAGGAACACCTAGCATGCGATACATATCTTCCATAATAGTTAGGTCAAAGCCGTAGCCTTGCCCCCAAATAGTATCAACACCTACACTCCACTTGCTAACTTGACGTAGTGCTTCTTGAACACTAACTGCACCAGTTTGATCAAATGCTTCTTCCATTGCTTTAGGATCTTGTTTGCCCCACCATTCAATAGTGCTGTCACTTGCTGTACGACCTAAACGATCTTGTTCGTCAATGTCAATTTTAAGATACAGTTCACTATGCGGTTCACTATCATTTAAAGGATCAAATTTAACTGCGCCTAAACTTAGCACTGTACAACTAGGAAGTGTGTCTAGTGTTTCTAAGTCAATCATACCATGTGTTGCCATTATTTTTTATCCTTTCTATTTTCTTGACCGATACCTGAAATAATAAGCGTTACGTACAGTATAGGCCATGCCCATCCTGTTATAAAGCCAGTAGTATGTAGTACAAGTAGCGTGATGCCAGTTAGCCCAGTAGTACCTACGCCTGCTGTTTGTGGTGTAATCTTCATGAAGTCTCCTTATTAATTATATATATTATAACATATAAAGACTAAGAAGTCAAGCAGTATTATATATTTTCTTTAGTATAGATATTTGTCTTAAAACCAGTAGTTAGGTCAACTGGGGTTTGATTAATAAAATAATCACCTGCTTTATCAGCTAATATATAATGATTGTCAATTGTCATATGGTTTAGTCGAGTATCAAATCCTGTCTTTTCATAAAATTTCTGCTGAGTTTTTTTATTGTCAAATTCTTTATCACATACATTGTCAGTTAAATTTCCTATAGTTTCAGGTGCTCGCCCCCAACCTGGCAAAAATAAAAGTTTTAACCCAGGTAATGCTAACTTTATATACATAAATGAGTATACTATTGACGAGTATATAAGATTATCCATGTTTTCATTTTCCAAATATTTTAAGTGTAGCGTAATTGCTTTGCTTTTTTCTCTGCTCCAATCCGGATGTGATATTAGTTGAGGAAGGTTAGACTCTTGGGCTCGTTCCGGGAACCACCAATGTCTATTACTGTTAGTTAGTTGTACGACTACATAATCTTCTGGTTTGAAATTATTAGACTGCTCCATAACTTGTTTGAATACCCACTCATTTGCTACTCCAAACTCAGCAAACACTTGTAACTCATCAATTGGTAATTTTTTTGCCAACTCTTCAATCCAGTTGGTCGTATAAACAGTTTTGTCTATGTCTACGACGGCAGGATTATCACTTCTTAACAAAGCGTTTATTGGAATGCTATAACTATCCCCAAATACCCAAAGTTTACTCATTTGTCAATAAACTGCGATAGTTCAGGTGCAGTCCATCCTGTTATAAATCCTGTTGTGTGTAATACGAGTAGTGTAATACCAGTTAATCCGGTAGTTCCTACGCCTGCTGTTTGTGCTGATATCTTCATGAAGACTCCTTAGCTTTATATATATAATAACATATAAATCCTAAGGAGTCAAGTGGTTTTTAGATATTTTCTTTAGTATAGATATTAGATACAAATCCAGTAGTTAGGTCAACTGGAGTTTGATTAATAAAATATTCACATACTTTATCTGCAAGTATATAATGATTATCAATTGACATATGATTAAGCCGACAATCGTAGTTTGTTTTTTCGTAGAATAATCGCTGTGTTTCAACATTGTCAAATTCGGCATCGCATACATTATCAGTTAGATTGCCAATAGTTTCAGGAGCAAGGCCCCAGCCCGGCAACAATAGTAGATTTAGCTGAGGCATTGCTACTTTTAAATGCATAAACGAATATATCATCGCTGAATATATAATATCGTCCATGTTATCATTTTGTAAATATTTTAAGTGTAGCTCGATTGCTTTCTTTTTTTCTTTGCTCCAGTCTGGATGTGATATCATCTGGGTAAGATTAGACTCGGTTTCCAATTCAGGAAACCACCAATGTCGATTACTATTAGTTAGTTGTATAATTACACAATCTTGCGGGCTAAAACTATTAAACTGCTCGAAAACTTGTTTAAGTATCCATTCATTTGATATACCAAATTGTGAGATGACATTTGGTTTATTTGCAGCAAACTTATCTAATGAATACTCTGGATTTATTTTTTTTTCAACTTCCTCTATCCAATTGGTCGTATAAACAGCTTGGTCTATTTTTGCTTTAATAGCAAAGGGCTCTTTTAAAAATGTTATAGGCACGCTATAACTGTCCCCGAATACCCAAAGTTTACTCATTTGTCAATAAACTGCGATAGTTCTGGCGCAGTCCATCCTTCGGGCTTTAGTACTTTACCGTCTTCGCGCTTAATTACTTTGCCAGTTGTTGCGTCAATCTTAGCAAAGTTAGTATCCATAACTTCTTTCCAAGCCGCTTCACCGTCCCAACCTGCTGCACGAATGGCACCCATAGTAACAACTAAGATGTCAACTAGTGCATCAAGTTGCTCCACTTTGTCGTCTGCATCGACTGCATCTACTAATTCGCCGTACTCCTCATCAATAAGTCCAAGATACATTTTGTAGTTTTCAGGGCTCGCTGGTTGATCACATGCCGTAGCAAATGTGTCAATGTCTTTAAATGTGTTAGTCATGTGTTACCTTATTGGTTAATAAATGATGATGGATCAATTGTTGCGTGTTCGCCATCTGAGTATTCTGTACCGATGTTCATTCCGTCTGGCTTTTCAGTACTAGTTGCTAGAATACTTTCTAGTTCGATTTTGCGAACTACAATTTCGCCTTCTGGCGTGTCAACTTTCATTCCTCGAGTCCAGCGTCCGTGTGCTATTAAAATCCACTCGCCAACTTGGAACTTATCCTTATTATCAATCCCTTTAGAATACACACGGCCCCATCGTGGATAAATTCCGCGTGTCTTACCATCGTCGTCGCCAAGAATAATGCCGCCTGCTGTTGTTTGTTCACCGAAGTGCATATCTGATACTAATATGTTTTTACCAAACGCCCGTGGCGTGCCTTTAACTGCATTTAAGTTTTGCGCCATTTATTAAACACCTTTTTGTACAAAATTGCCATCTGCATCTTCTACCCATTCATCAGCATCGTCTAGCATTTCTTGCTCTGCTGCTGTTAATGGCGCGTCAATTACTATTTCTTCTTTTTTAGTACGTGTTGTAGTTTTTTTAGCGGCTGCTGGCACGGCAACTGCTGCTGGTTGATCTGCAACTGGAGTATTTGCTCTGCCTGTTGCTTCTTGTGCAACTCCTGTGCCTGCATAATGTTCCGCTACAACGTCTTCTCTCTTTTTAATAATTTGTCCGCCAGGTCCTAGTTCGTCGCCACGTGCATTTACACGAGAATTGCCTACTGCTGGAGTTAGTTCGTTACGCTTGCGTAGTAGATCCATATCTACTTGCTTACCACGCATACTTCTATGCTGTTTTTTTGCTGCTGATACTTTTGACATATCTTTCTCCTTTTGGTTATATACTTACTTATCTAAGGAACTCGGTCCAGTCTAGGTTAAACTGGACTGAATCTATTCTATGTACACCTATTAGGTATAAAACATAGCTTGCTACACTTGATCCTCTTCCTACACCCCATACAATATCATTCTCACGCATAAAATCTACTAGATAAATCATATAGCGTAATAGATCATCCATGCCACGACTAGCATATTCAGCATATTCTTCATTAACTCTAGACCATTCTTTAGAGTATTGTGCAGTTGCTAAACTATCAGATTGTAGTTTTTCTTGTAGTTTTTCTAATAACCAAACCTTTATGTCTAGTTCTTTATATTCATCAGGCATAAACCATTCACTCTGTAACGCTGTGTCAAAGTCTTTTTGATCTACATCTATTGGGATATATTGTTTAAGTTCTGGTAGGTATTGTTCACGCATTGCTTCATTAAACTTGTCTATGTTATCACTTGGATCACATAGCACAACGTGACACTTGTCAACATGACCACTATAGATCATATCAACTAAGTCTTTATTTGTAAATCGGGGAACACCGAGTTCATCTGTTTTCATAAGCATACACTTATTTTAACTTACATTGATTAGATTGTCAAGTCCTGATCCGCCATTTTCTGAATTTTTTTGGCGATTATATTCGATTGCACGTCGGGTTTGTACTTCTTCTTGGTAGATTTCTAAGAAGTTTGAGATTTGATGTTGTACTCCAGGATTACCTGTCATAAAATATCTACGTTGGAGTACAACAATTTTGTCTTCTAATTCGCTTACAGAAAACTGTTCTAAACTACCAATTAGTGGATTAAGCATTAAGTATACTGGCCTCTATATTCTGCATATACTGTTGTGCCTTGGTTATATGTCCAAAAGTCGATGATCAACGGGTTAACACTACTATCTACAGTTAATGTAGTTGGAAAATTATTATCGTATTTTATTGTTCCGCCGCCTGCACCTGTAAATGTTACAGTTTTTGCAGTATCGTTGCCTTTAAGCTGCACTGTCATTTTAGCAACATGATCTCTTGTTGGCCAATCTGCTAGAGAGAAGTTAATAGTACCTACTCCTACAGCTAAGTTAACTGACAGGCTTTGATAAGGGCCATTTAAGAAACTAATGTTCTGTCCAGTAATTACTGTACCAATATTATGATATTTTTCAGTGTTTAATAAAAAGTTAGCATCTGTAATGTCGCTTCCATTAAAGTCATTTGTTACATTTAGTTTAGCAGTGTTTGCTTGTAATGCAGTTACTTCACTAGCTGCTGTTGCTAAACCTGTTTTAATAATTGTAAAGTTGTCACGAAACCCCTGAGTGTCGTTGTCGACACCTGCAACTGGATATGCTCCGTCGATTGTTCCGCTTATAATAGTACTAGCCATGTTAATTCCTCTTTAATATATTTATCGATGTTATACATTGAATTGGTAATTCGCGAACAGCACAAATTTTTCAACATCGGAGTTTTCGGTTCTTTTAACAATATATCTGTCTATATCGTAATTAATTGTTTTTGGATCAAATCCATAGTTTTTAATATTATTCATTATAGTTGCGCTCGTGCCTGGCATGCAATAACAAATTGGAATAGCAGTTACATAATCTAATTCTTCGAATCCAGCTTGTGCAGTACGCATCCATAACGGCAAGTAATTTCTTTCGTCATCACCGATAGATTTAATATTTGCTCGCATATTATCTATACTAGATATGTATTTAAGTGAGTCAGTTGATTGACTAACATTAACTGCTTGACTATCTGCTTTGATAGTATTAGTTTTGGGTCTAAAACGGTATGGTTCCGAGTCGCCTTTTTGTAATAATACTTTCACTGCTCCGCCGGATCTTACAGTAACTTCAAAGTCTGAATTATCGACATTTAGTTCTTCTTCAGCTGGTGCTCTAGTATTAATTATAATTTCATCAAGTTCACTTATTACAAATCTTACAGTTGCTCTAGTGCCGACTGCTAATTCATCATAACCTGATCTAAATCTAGTAGCGTCATCTAATACTGCATATTGTATACTATCAACTGAAATCTTTTCTTTACTTTGTGTTATAAAACTTCCAGCAGTCTTAGTGCCGGTAGTAGAATTTGCTGGATCACTAACATTAATGTATATTACTTCGTATATTGTGTCAGATTTCGCGTTTTCTTTAGCAACTGCACTTTTAAGCTCACCTAAGACATATTTTTTACGTTTATGTCCTTTGGCTGCTGCTGCAATAAATTTATCTATAGTAGTTGCTTCAACACCTGCGTATACAAGCATATCTAAATTTGTTTGTATTCCAAATACAGGGTCACCTGGACGATATATTTTATTAGGTGTAAATACTTCTGGGTTACTTACAAAGTCTTTATAATACCTACGTTGTACATCTGATAACATTGGACGCATATAAATATCCGTGTACTGTTTGTTATCTAAGTCATTAACTGTTAAAGTAAATGTACGTTCAATTGCACTGTAACCAAATCTATCCCTAGCCTCTACTGTAAAGTTATAATATCTGTCAAAAGTAGTTACACCTGGTAATGAACCATCCCATGTAACTGTTTTGTTTTCAAATATAGTTAAACCTGGTTTACTAACAGTACCGAACTGCCTAGCAGAGCCAATAAGTTCACCATCATAATTAAGTATTAGACCAAACGGTAATTTTCCTGATTTTAAACTATAAATCATCCTAGTGTCAGGAACAGTAGTTTCTGCAGATAGTTTTAAATTACTTGTAAAGTTAGCGTTAATACTGCCTAATGCCGCCGGTGTTATCCATTTAATTGCACTATCAATCTCACCAATGATTTTAACTTCGAATGTTTTAGATGTACTAGGAATATCAACATCGTCACTAGATGCAATAATTATATTTTTAAAGAAACTATCTTTTGCAAACAACGAAATGCCTATATTTCTTCCGTTATTTAATTGTGAACTTAAATTTGTGCTGATTGTTATTTTATCTTCATTGTCTCGTATTAATGTTGCAACAATATCACTACTGTCAGTACCACTAAAGAAACTTTGTATATTTGATTTAATTCTTGAATATGCAGTACTTGGTACACGTATTCTCCAATTTAAATCGTCAACTTCTGTAATATAAGCAGTTCCTTTAAACTCTGCTTCTAGTGATTGCTTAGTAGCTGTTATTCTATCTGTAACACTAAGTCCTTCTAATGTTTCTGCTACTTGTGTCCAGTTAGCATTTATAACGTTTAACTGTGTAATTCCACTAATTATTATAAGTTCACCATCTCCGTCTACTTGTGCAGCCATAGTATGCGATACTGTACATTTATATATGTATCCATTTCCACCTGTTTCGACTGTGTTAATAATGTAGTCACCGACAAAATAATTTGTGCTTAATTTAATTACTCTCGGCGCTTTAGCTGGTAAAAATGGATCGTTAGCTGTTGTCTGAGTAACTTGCCATTCAATATACGGGGTAAATGAACTAATAGCATATGATTCTGTATTACTAAATTTTAAAGTTCTACTGGCGTATTTTGTTTTGCTAGATTCTGATAATCGACTAGCAAAGAAGTGATCTTGTCCTACCATTGCTGTCTGACTTAAAATTAAATTAATTTTTGGTGTTAGAGGTTCTTCCACAAATATAATATCATAAGCAGTGTTTCTAGCATCAACGTTAGTAACAGTGTACTGATTAGTACCTAGTAATATCTTTCTTCCAACTAAATCAAATAAGTCATTTGTGCCGTCAATATTGCCAGTTAAGTCGATTTTATAAATTTTAAAACTAGTATTGCTTGATAATACATCTTCGTAGAAATTTGCAAATATACTAACATTTTCTAAGTCAGTTGTAATTCTTGTTGCCTTAATAGTAAATTTATAGTTCTGCGTAATGGCTGGCTGATACGGAATATTCCCTACAAGTTCTCCATTTTGACTGTCTAGTTTCATTCCAGGAGGCAATTCACTAGGTGTGAGATCATCGTTTACATCGTCAAGAGTATAAACCACCACACCTTCTAGTGTCCAGTTATCAACAATTTCTAAATATATTGTTGTATAATTGTTAGCACGTTTATAACCTAAGTCTTTTGGTGTAATCCAAACAGGAGTTCTTACGTTGGTATTGTCCGCAGTAAACACTCCTGTACTTGATTGCATAATAGTGTTGTCAGACTTTAAGTAATCGTCACCTACTAAGTAAATTTTAAATTCTCTGCGCACGAAGTTTTCGCCGTCTGTTACTGTAACAGCAAACGGATAATACCTATTTAACTTGCGTAAATTTGCAGTAGGTTCGCTATAGTCAAAATCCACAGTATCGTAATAGAAGCTACCATAACCATTTGAGCTTAATACAGCGTAATCCATAGCTATTCCTGCATACGGTTCGGAGTCGTATCCTCCTCCTGTATACCGTCTGTCTAAACTAAGTAATGGTTCAGTTGTGCCTTGTAGTTTGCCTGCATCACTCATTGTAATGCCAGGAGGTAGTACACCATCACCGTCTGCAATAAAATATTTTAGCACATCGCCCGCACTTAAATCAGTGTCTGATGCAGTTAGTTGATAATCGATAATTTCGTTGTCTAGAATGAATAAACTATTGTTTGAACCGACATTTAGCAATCCTTTGTTAGTTAGCCATGTCGGTGAGTCAGGTCCTGTTACTACAAATTCAATAGTACAGTCTTGAAACTCTACACCAGTCGTTGCTCTAAATACTGCTGTAAACACAGTGTCGTATGCAACTTCGTATATTGTTCCAACTATAGTATTATATTCTAATCTTGTTCCTGTAGGAATACTACCACTAATAAGTTCCACGTCAGCAACAACTCCACTTACTAGTGGCAGTATAATGTTTGCTGACGATCTTTCAATAAGTGTTTGAAGACGAGATCCAGATGTAACGTTCCATAAATTTGACATTCATTAGTTTCCTTAATACAAACGTATTTATCGGATTAAGCAAACGTTCCAAAATCACTGTTAATAGCCCCTGCTGCTGATATTGTGCCGTGGTCTATACCATTGGTGGATAAAAAGAATTGTATTCCGCTATTAATATTTGTTGCTATACCGCCTAGATCAAGATTGTCTTCAACTGTAATGCTTCTTACATCAATACCGTGTACTAAACCTGTTATATCGCCTACTATGCCAGACGATGCACTAAGTGTAGTAAAGGAACCTGTTTGAGGAGTAGATAATCCTATTGTTGTACCGTCTATAGCGCCTCCATTGATATTTACTGTTGTAAATGCACTAGTACCAGTAGACGTAATATCACCGACAACATTACCAGTAACTGAGCCAATAAGTCCTGATGTAGTAATAGTTCCTACATTTAATAAGTTTTTTGCTTGTGCATCTAAATCTGCACTTAGTTGAGGAGTAAGATCTGATACTAAGTCTGTAACACCTGTATACGCAACAGTCAGTACGCCACCCGCAATAGCTGTACTGATGTCGGCGCCGCCTGATATAGTTAATGCTGCGCTATCGTCTAGTACAACATTGCCAGTGTCAGCAGTAATAGTTAAATCACTTACTCCACTGTCAGCAGCAATTACAATTTTACTTGCGTCAGAAGTTAATGTTACGTTTGCTCCAGCGGATAACTTTTTAAACTGTAAGTCATATACTAGTTTTTGAGCAAACAGTCCTTCGCCGATATCGCCTAAGTTAGAGACCGATGTTTGTTCATCGTCACGTAAATCTAATTCTTCAAAGTTAGCATTTGCTTTAATAAATGCTTCACGAAGATCATCACCTGTTCCGTCGTTTGCAACATTGCCTATGTTTATTAATTGTACTGCCATTGTCGTTTCCTTATGAAGCTGTTATTGTATTGTTCATACCACTGTGTATGGTACACTGGTAATAGAATGTACCTGCACTGCCAATTGTCCATTCAATATTAACCGTTCCATTGCCTGTCACGCCGCTAGCTGGATATCCAGTTCCTGTACCTTGCTGAGTTTTAATGTAGAATGGATGACCTGAAGATGTACTACTATTTACAGTAACTAACACTTTATCACCGTTGTTAAATGCTAGTGTAGGCTGTCCTGCAGATATTGCACCATTTCTATCTCTGCCAAGTAATGTATATGCATTACCGCCTGGATTAGTTACATACAAAGTATAGTCTGGCTTAAATCCTGGAGTAACTCCATTGTCATTAACTGTGATAGCTTGTGCTGCTGCTGCATTGTCTAGTGAAAGTGATAATGCATCTGAATCACTTACTCCGTCTGCTGCTACGTTAAGTGTAACTGCACTAGTATTTGAAGCAATTGTAAAGTTACCAGTTAGTGAAATTGCTGTAGATGCTACATATCCGTTTGCGCCTGCTGCTGTTGGATCGCCATTGTCACCGTTTTGGAACATATTTCTAATAGTTGCAAGTGATGGATTGTCAAATACAGGTTTCATGTAAGTGTTAAACAATGCATAACCTAATGCGTTATTTGTTTGGATGCCTGCTGGAGTACGCATATCGTCTGTCCATTCTGGAGAAAGACTGCTACCATCCCATAAGCTTGTATATTCAAACATACCAAATGTCAGCAAGTACAAGTACTCTTTTGCTGCAACTGTAAAGTGGTCAGCTTGTGTAGCCCAGTTTGCTCCATAACCACTTGGGTCGAACTTACTAGCATTAACTGCTTGTTGGATAGCAAGGAACGTTGGACCTGTTGCCCATCCTGCTTCTACAGATGCATCAAACTTCATACTAGGATTATCTAATCCTTTCATACATAGTGTATGCAATATGTGTTCCATAATCTCTGCTGCATCATCGTCACCAACTTGCGGACGACTACTACTTGAATTTAAATACCAAACCATATCATCTGCTTGGGTAGTTTGATAAAGCTGATATAAGCCCCAAGCTGATGATCCGTCATCAGCTAAGAAGTTTGGAGTATAGCTTCCCCCGCCGCCACGTGCTACTCGTTGTATTGCTTGACTGTTTGGGTGCCATGATGTTGTGCCACCTTTTAAGTTTAATCTAACTTGATCCTGATCAGCAGTAACAATGTTTGACCCAGTTCTGTTTAAGAACAACTGTGCCATTCTACCTGTCTTTAACAACCAATCATCTGGTACTGCTGTTTGTCCGCCAACTGCACCTGCTGCAATAATTCTAAGATAGTTAGTTGTAAGTTCACGTTTGAATAATGCTCCGCCTGGACCTTCAAAGTCTTTAATAGCAGTACTTGTAAGTGGACCTTCGTCTAGGTCTGCTTGTGTTACTCCACTAATAGTATATGGTACGTTAGTTGCGTCAGCTACGTTAGCTGTAGTAAGTGTAATAGTTGTTGATTCGCCTTCAGTTATTGTTGATTGACTAGCTGCTAGTGCGTATGAAGCACCTGCTGTACTTGTGTCATTAATTGTAACTGCACTTGATGTTGCAACTATTGTTCCGCTTACGCTAACTGTTCTTACACTTGCTGTAAATGTCTCCGCTCCTTCTGTTGCACTATCAGCAGTTGGCGTTACACTAAATGTTCCTGCATCACTTGTAATTGTAAAGCTACCTGTTGATGTACTAAAGTCACTAGCACTTGTAACACTCCAGTACAATGTAGTTGCATTTGCTATGTTAGCTGTAGTAACGTTGAACACTAATGCACTACCTTCATTTACGCTACCTGCTGCAGGCGCAACTGCATAACTTGGTGTACCTGTATTTGCAGTGCCACCCATTCCGCTATGGTTAATACAGTAGTAATGTAACCCAGGAGCACTTGCTGCCACAGCAATTTCTGTGTACGCACCAGCAGTTCCAGCAGTGCCTACTTTAGTTACACCTGTAGTATATTCTGCTCCGCCGCCCCATGTTCCGTTTCCTGTTGTAGAGAATAAAAGTTGGTGCGTATTATTACTTGCGTCTGATTGATCAAATCTGTATGTTGTACCTTCAGTTAATAATAATGTAGGACTAACTCCTGCTACTTCAGCAATATAATATTTGTTACCTGTTCCATACGGGTTTGTACCGCTTGCAACTGTAACTGTACGAGTTGTGAAAGTTGGTGCTAAACTTGTATCATTAATTGTAACTGCACTTGACGTTGCAACTATTGATCCACTTGCGCTTACTGTTCTTACGCTTGCAGTAAATGTCTCTGCGCCTTCTGTTGTTACATCAGCAGTTGGTGTAACACTAAATGTTCCTGCGTTGCTTGAGATTGCAAAGCTACCTGACGTTGTACTAAAGTCGCTAGCACTTGTAACAGTCCAGTATAGTGTAGTTGCATCTGTTACATTAGCTGTAGTAACGTTGAACGCTAATGCACTGCCTTCGTTAACTGATCCACTAGCTGGAGCAACTGCATAAGTTGGATCAGCAGCAGCCGCGGTACTTGTATCATTAATAGTAACACTTTGAGTTACACTTAGTGCATTAAGTGATAGTAAGAGTGTTTCTACACCTTCTGTTGTTGCGTCTGCTGTAATGCTTAATGTTAGTGATGCACTGTTGCTAGATATAACAAAGTTTCCAGTTAGGCTTGCTCCGGCGATATCTGCACTACTTATGCCTGTAATTGTATAAGGAATCACTGTTGCGTCTGCTGTATTTGTTGTTGTTAAGGAAATTGTAACCGAGCTGCCTTCATTAACTGATGCACTAGTGCTAGATAATGTATACGTCGCTGCTGCATAGTCTGCCGCTGCTGCTACCGGAGTACCAATTCTCATCTGAGCATTGCTGTTAAATTTATTAAATGCAAATCTATTAGTACTTCCTAATAAACTTCTTGTGTCGGTATAATCGACAACACTAGCAGTATCATATAATTTTGCAGTTTTAGCAGATGATTGAATAAATGTCTTTGCTTGCGCAGGTGTAGCACCTGGATTTATTTGTAACCATAATGATAACATGCCTGCCACTTGCGGTGACGCCATACTAGTACCGGTTATATTATTAATTAAAAATGCAGCATTTCCTGGATACGGATTGTTAAGCGTAGTTGCACCAAACCTATTAGTTGTACTCATTGCACTCATAATATCAGTGCCTGGTGCATATATACTAACGCCTGGTCCTGTTTCTGAGCTAATTGCTTTTTGTTCTAAGCCACCTGAGTGTAATGTACTATCAATATTACCAACAATGTGTGCTTCGTCATCCGAAGGACTTGAACCTTTTTGGTACTCTACACTACCTGTGTCTGCTGCCATAAAGTTACCAAAGTCGTCGCCTCCAACTACATCGATCTTATGACGTCTATTACCTGCTGCAACACAAACATGTATTCCTGCGTCAATCATTAACTGTACGTCAGCGTCAACTGATGTCAGTCTAAGATTAGTAACATAAGTTCCGCCGCTGCCGCCGGGGCGTGGTACTAAACCAAATGCATGGCGTTTTGCGCTGCTATCAATATCTGTGCCTGTTTTTAATACGCCTCGGTATGTAAGATTAATAACAGTATTATAATATCTTAAATATCCCCAACTGTGATTAACAATAGTCGGGCGCTTATAACCTGTTACAGCATCAACAGGTTTAGCATTGTGCCAACCTATAATAACGTCAGCCATAGCAGTACTAGATATTCCACCGTTTGGATCTGAACTACCTTGTAGTCCGTTTAGTTTAATACTGAATATTTTAGCGTTCTTTGCCCAGCCATATGTTTTACCTGCTGCTGTACCAGCAACGTGTGTGCCGTGACCGTCATAGTCTGTATAGTGTGCTGTTGGCATTGTTCCAGCAACACCACTAGCAGTGAACCAATCAATTTGTTGTACTCTGCTTACTCCTGATGCATCTTGGAATTCTGGATGATCAGCTTGTATGCCACTATCTACTATAACAACGTCAACCCCTGATGCGTCTAGTGTATAACCGTAGCCGCCTGCTGCTGCGTTAACTCCGCTATATGGGTTAGTAGCTTCGTTCATACGGCGCATACCCCAATTGAGATAATCTCCGCGATCAAGTGTAGTTTTTGTAAAGTCACCTGTTTGAAGTGCATCAAACCCTATGCCGATACTATTATCTAATTCTGGCAACAGTGTAACACCGTACACTCTAGGATCAGATTTTAATGTTTCAGCTTCTGCATCTGTTAAGTTATAATGAGTGTTGCGTGTGTTAGTGGCCCGTTCATCTGCTACTATTGCGCGTCTACTCGGAATAGCCCCTGCGCCAGTAGATGCAATCATTTCTTGATTAAACGCTGCCTGGTCTACACCTCTGTTTAAACTTACAATGTGTTCTCTTTCGCTCATTTTACTTTTCCTATGTTGTTATGTGTTATTATGCTAATACGCCAGCTGCGCCTGCAGTTCGCATCCAACCCAAAGATGTATAAATTAATGTTATTGACTCGCCAACTGCATCAAATGTTAATGTTGTACCGCCTTGCACTGAAGTTGGAGTAACTGTTCCAGTGCCGCCGCTAACATCTGCTGCTAAGATTATTTTTAATTGTCCTAGTACTCCATTAGCTAATGAGTATGCATCTGCACCAGTTGTTGTAATTTCAGTTATAAGTGATGTTACATCAATTACACCTGGCCCACTAATTTGTTGCATATCTGCTTTAATTGTACTTATCGGTCCTACAACTTTACCTACAATACCGTCAATTATTACACTTGAATCATCAGCAAACACACTACCAGTTACGTCACCGGCTAGTGTTCCTGCATGTGCGCCGACTGCATTACCAATCAGTGATCCTGTAACTGTTGCATTGTGTATTGTTACTTCCTGGTTACGTGTACTTCCTATAGTACCAATTACAACATCACCTGATGCTGCCGTTGCGTTAATTGCAACATTTGCTACATCAGCAGCATTGCCTGGAACTTTAGGTTCAGTTGTTATTTCAATGTGATTAATGCCTGTTTGATCCATCTGGATCTTACTCATGCCTGCATCATCTGTGCCTGCATTAATGTTAATAAAGCCATCAACATTAACTGCTAAATCGTCTGTAGTATTATTTTCAATAGTTGTTGCTTTAACAAGTGTGCCTGAAATATTAGTAGATACAATCGGTCCAACAATTGTTCCGCTCTGTCCATCAATCATTACAGTTGAATCATCTGCTACAACACTACCTTTGATGTCGCCAGTTATGCCGCCTTTGAAAGTAGTAGCATTTGTAATAGGGCCAAAGAATCTAATACTATCTGCTGTTAGGTTAACAAACGTATTTGTTCCATCTGGGCCAATACTAATTGCATTACCATCGCCTGTAGCAGTAGTAATACTCATACTGTCGTCGGCTGTAATGCTTCCTGATATTACAGCTGGAGATGCTAGTATACCATTAATTGTTGTTGTGCTACTTGCGTTACCTATACCAATAACTGTTGCAGTTGTTGCACCAATTGCTAGTGTTGCTTGATCTATGTTTGCTGCTAGTGTTCCTGGTGTTGCTGTGTGTGTTAGCTCGCCGTCTGCAGGATTGTACATCATTACGTTTGCACTTGCTAGATTTCTAACTGGTTGTATAACTGTACTACTTGCTGTGGTGTTCTCTACTGCACTACCTGTTGCGTTAAGTACAATACTGTTTATAGCTTGGTTTGTTTCACCTGCTAATTGACCAATTGCTATTGCATCAGCGCCTTGAGTTTCTCTACCTGCTCTATTACCAATTGCTACTGCGGATGCACCTTGATCATTTTGTCCAGCATAGCGACCAACTGCTGTACCTGCGCTACCTTGATTATCTGTACCAGCAGAAGTACCAATTGCTACTGTCTGCCAACCTTGATCTGTTCTGCCAGCTGCTGGTCCAATTGCTATTGCACCATACGCTTGGTTAGTTACACCTGTGCTTTCACCAAGTGCAATTCTATCTTCATTTGTGCGTAAACTTGTAGTATCAATTGCTCCAACTACTTTGGCATTTATACCATCAATAATTACACCAGAATCATCGCCAAATACACTACCTGTTACATCGCCGTCAAGTGTACCTGTGTGCGCACCTGCTGCATTACCAGTTACATTACCAACAAAGCCTGTGTTTGCTGTAATTGTTGAACCTATAATTGTTGTACCTGTTACTGCTGCCGGAGTTACTCCGCCAATCACGCCTGTAAACGCTGCTTCAACTGTTCCTGCAACTAATGTCTCTGCGCCAATAGTCCATTTATCTGTAGTTTCGTTCCATATAAATGTCTTGTTAGCTTCTGTTCCGCGTTCAATTTCAATACCTGACGTACCTAGTGTAACACCTGCGCCAGCTTCGCCTCTGTTTAGTACAATAACATTATCTGTAATCGCAGTATTAGTTGTTTGAAGTTCTGTAGCGTCACCTGTTATAGTCAAATCGCCTGAGATAATAACATCGTTAAAGTTTGATGTTCCTGCTGCTGCTTCAACATTTCCGTTAACATCTAGCCATGCACTGCCTTGATACATTTGCAAACGGCTTGTAGTTGTATTATAAATTACATCGCCTTCTTCTGCACCGATTGCTAATTGGTTAGCTGTAGTAACTGATGAAAATCTAAACGGCACGCCACCGTCAATTTTAACTCTGTTACCAGCAGTAATTGACAAGTTTGTATTTGCTGTTATTTTAGCTGGACCCAATCCAGTGTCAATATTAAAGCTATCTAGTACTGCATTGTAAATTTTTACTTCTTTAGTTGCTGCCTGCGCTGCATCACCAATAACAACATCATATGTAGGGCCGCCGCCTGAAATATTTAGGTTATTATTGCCAGTAACTGTTCTAGAAGTAATTCCAGTTGAAGTTATTTGCGAGCTTGTAAGTGTAGTAATTGTTCCTGCACTAGTTAGAATGTTACCTGTTACTAATCCACTTACACCATCAACTAATACTGTGCTATCATCTCCAAATACACTACCTACAATATCTGTAACAAAAGGTACACCATCGTCAAATAATCCTGCAAGTGTTGTATCTAGATTGGATGTTTGTAAGAATCCAACATCGTCTGTGAATTCTGAAAGGAACGTTGGTGCACCTTGTAGTGCAGCATAACTTACTTTTCCAGTTGTAGCATTAAAAACAATTTCTTCAGTATATGAAACTAGATTACCTTTTAGTGTAGTACTAACAATTTCGTTAAACTTTAATGCTTCTGTACCTAAGTTGCCAACATTATTTACACTGGGAACAATACTAGTGTCAACTGTAATAGTATCAATTTCAATGTTACCTAAA
>Ga0209279_10000619_pt1 | contig 22125 bp, 18 predicted proteins | sample CoawatmetaG00DNA_3_FD_187508 | JGI IMG/M metagenome (GOLD analysis project Ga0209279, IMG submission 187508) | Marine microbial communities from the West Antarctic Peninsula - Coastal water metaG006-DNA (SPAdes) (version 2) | ecosystem: Environmental > Aquatic > Marine > Coastal ... | reverse complement strand
TGGAGCTGAAGTTCCAATACCTACTTTGCCATTCCCATCTATCAATAAACGGTCAACGCCCCCTGTGCCTGTAGACAGAGATAGAACTCCGTCAGCATTGGTGTTGCCTAGTCGAATTTTATTGATATTCTGACGATAAAAAAGCTCACCACCATAAACGGTTCCATTGTTAGCAGGGCTTGTGAATCTAATACGGGCTGATTGATCATCAGGTGTAATAAGTGTGATGCCACCTTCGGCATTATTTTCAACAACTAGATCATCAGCTTGTGTGGAGGCTGTTACAGTTCCAGCAGATGCAGTATGAACGTGTAGTTTACCATCAGGACTTGTAGTTCCAATACCTACGTTGCCATCATCCTTAATGATCATGCGCTCTATAGAAGTGTTGCGGCCAAATCTAAGGTTTAATCCAGTGACCCATAGGTCTTTTTGATTTACACCAGATTGGTCGCAGTTAATCTGCCCGTAATCACCCGACTCACTATATTGGATTGATACGTTTTTAGCAGTTGTGGTTGTGCCTTGTAAACGTAAGTGCCCACTAGCCCTATCTATTACAACGCCCCCAGTTACCGTACCACCTGATTTTGGTAGTGCGTTAGTGGCAAGTACGCCATCCGCTGCTACATCTCTTCCGTCAAAAGTTGAGTTGGTAGTAATTGCTCCAGTCATTGCACCACCAGCTAATGGTAACTTAGTTGCTAAGGCTGTAGTTAGTGTTGAGTGATAGCTAGCATCATCGTTAATCGCCGCCGCTAATTCATTTAAATCATTTAGTGTACTTGGTGCACCACCAATAAGTGTAGTAATTTTGCCAGTAACATAAGCTGTTGTTGCTACCTTTGTACTATTGTCACTTTCGGCTTGAGTGGCAGCAACCAAGGTCAGTGCTTCTAATCTAGCCGCTGGTAATGTACCAGAAGTTAAATCACTTGCACTTGTTGATTGATGATCTAAATGGTTGGCTAAAACATCACCGTTAGCATCTAGTAACTCACCTAAATTTCTTGCCTTACTCATTCGTATCTCCTATTCTCATGTTACTTCTACCCAAGCTGTTGTGTCATCATCCCAGTTATAGTCTTTACCATCATCTGGGTAGTCTATTGGTGGGATTTGTGCAATTGCAGCTGGAGGTACTACTTCATCCCAACTAGTTGTTGATTCATTCCACTCATATTTTTTACCATCATCTGGGTAAGCTGTTGGAGCTGTCCATTGACATGTATCTTCAACTAATGTCCAAGATGCATAAGGTTTTGGTGCAATAAAAGCGTCTTTTGTCTTATCATAAGTTCCACCTATCGAAGCAAAATTCTTTCTAAAGCTGGCATTATAAGAGGTTTGAACCCATCTAAAAGAGTCTCCAACTGAACAGCTATTAATAAACTCTTGTTCAGCTACAATAACTTTTGTTACTACATTGTTGTTATCTATTTTTGCAAAATGACTCATATTAACCCCTATTGATACTTGTATTTAATAATTACAACACCTGAACCACCAAGTCTATAAGCGCCACCATTGTGGTTTCCACCACCACCTCCACCAGTATTTGCACTAGCATTACTTTCTGAAGTTGTATTATTCATTCCTAAACCAGCACCACCAGCACCACCCGGATTATTTCCTCCAGTACCTCCACCACCTCCACCACCAGCTCTTGTTACAGATGAACCAGTAATTGATGAGGCTCTACCATCTCCACCGTTTCCAGCAGTTGATGTGGCTAATCGTTCTGTTATTTTTATACCTGTAATAGTTCCAGTACCATTATGTCCACTAAATCTGAATATAGCTACAGGTACGAGGCCTGTCGATGTGGCAGTATAAGTACCAGTACCAGAATATATATATCCCATTCCAAATTGACCACCATTGATATATATTCCTACCCCACTTCCTCCTCCTGATCCTGATAGTACAACATCGTATACTCTACCTGATATTACATTTATATTTGGTCCAGCTGACCAACCGTTTGTACCAGTACCATTTGCAACAGCTATATTAGTACCTGATATACTTAGTGCTTGTGAAGCACTCCAACCACTGCTAAAATCAGATGTACCTAAATCGACAGGCTCAGAATCATATCCTACTTCTGACGCGCCACCACCACCGCCACTATAGTAGGATGTATTTGCAAAACCAGCACCACCAGCATAACCTTCTACTGGACTATAACTTCCTGCGTTACCAGCACCACCAGCACCACCGTTAGAATTACCTGCTCCAGAACCACCAGCACCACCGTTAGCACCTCCACCTCCCGTAGTATTAATACCGGCAAAAGATGAAGTTCCACCGCTTTGACCTTGAGCACCACCAGCACCAACTACTACGGCATAAGTTTGATTTGATACTGAAAGACCTGATGCAGTTCTATAACCACCAGCACCACCTCCACCGTTACCACCACCACCACCACCTGCTATAACAAGATACTCAACTGGCTGATGAGATAGTGAGACAACAAAATTGCCTGAAGATGTAAAAGTATGTATCTTATAGTCACCATTGGTTGTTATTGTACCGCCTGTTGCGTTTGTTATGTTAGCAATTTGACCATCTCCTTCTCCAATATTTTTCCAAATATTAAGATTATTAGTAACATCAGTACATATGTAAGATTCACCACTAGCTTTATTAATCCACAAGTGTCCCGTAGCTGATGGGTTTGTTGTTATTGCTGGGTCTGAAGTAGATACTGTAGTGTCTGTCAAACCTGAAAGAGCTGTTACAAGATTAGTTAAGTTAGCACCGGATATAGCTGGAAGCGTACTTGGAAATCTAGCATCAGGTAAAGTACCAGAAGTTAAATCACTAGCACTAGTTGAATTAGTTACCTTTGCTGTATTAGCTGATATAGCATTAGCTTGTGCTGTGGTAATACCAGATCCACCTGATCCCATTGCATTAGTGTTAGCAGTTATTGCATTAGCTTGGGCAGTGGTGATACCAGTCTTTGCTGTGTTAGCGGCAATTGCACTATTAATTGAATTGGCTAATTTGGCCTCAGTTACAGCATCGTCAGCAATATCAGCAATAGTGATTGAACCGTCTACAAGTTTAGAAGCATCAATACTATTTGCAGGAATATCAGCTCCTGATAATGGAACCGCCGAAGGAGCTTTACCTATATAAGCCATTACGCAGTGATCTCCATTATTGATAAGATGACATCAGCATCAGCACCAGATGAATTAGATCCAGATGCTTTAACTATATCTCCTGCATTTAAAATTATTTTATTACCTGACATTATTTCCATGGATGATCCTGCCGGTAATGGAACATCTTTAACAAGATACACATCATCACCATTTTCTCCACTTGTTGCGGCCGTGACAATTTGTATGTCACCAGTTATTGACGCACCTTTGATATTGGCAATCGTCAATCCAATAATGACAGCGGTCGTAGCAGGACTGGTTGGTACAGTATAAACCGTACTCAGAGCCGCTCCGTTAATTCCTGTCTTTGTTTTTAATTTAAAAGTGTTTGCCATATCTATATCCTATTTATAATTATCCTAAAGCAATTGACATAGCAACTGCATCCGGTACCGCTAAAATTTGTGCATTAACGTATGCCAACGTGGGAGTAGTTTCCCATGCTGAACCGTTGTATAACTCAGCGGCGTTAAGTGTTGTATTCCATCTTAAATTACCTGTGGCTGGAGATGAGTCTCTTTGTGCGGTAGTACCTGCAGGAATAACGGCAGCTCCCGTAACACCAGTAGATGCAACAACACTTGTCAAAACAGCTACTTTAATAACTCTTATCGAAACTTCATCATTCGCTAAGGCAGCTGAACCTAAAACAATCACCGTACCAGAAGTACGTACAAAGTCTGCAGCCCTTAATTTGACACCGTTGACATAAACTTCAATATCACTAGCTGCGGAATATCCACCTGTTATAGTAAAAGAAGTTTGCCCGGCTGATGCAGTAAATTCATACTCATCGATGGCTGATCCGTTTGCAAGGCTAAATGCTTTGACCACTTGAACAACTATTTCAGAACCTGTTATGGCTCCAGAATCTAGTACAACGGCTGATCCGTTTGTTGCTGTGAAGTCTGTAGGAGGTAACCATACACCATTATAGTATACGTTTACATGATCTGTGGCTGCAGTGTATGAAACAGTGAATGAGGTTTGATTATTTGTAGCTGAGAATTCCGTAGTTTGTATTGAAACAGCACCCGCAGAACCTGATGTACCAATCTCAAAAATGGCACCGGAACTATCTTTAGAATAGAGTTTTTGGTCAGCTGTGTTTAGAGCTAATTCGCCCTGTACAATATCAGTCGACGCTGCCGTATTATGTGTAGGGAGTCTTCCAGCAACCGAGGATTGCTTGATTTTTACTATTGTTCCTGCCATATGTATGGTATCCTATTATATAAAGAAACAAGTATATACTTGTTTATATACCTTTATTTATAATAGAAAAGAAGTGCCTTTTACTATAAAAACAAAGGGCACTTGATATTGTTTACAGACCTTCGAGTGTTAAGAAGCCAGCATACGAACGACAATTTGCTTTTTGCGATGTTTTCCACCGCTGTAATCCTGATAACAAAAATGTATCTTTCATTATCCGCCCAACGTAACTGAAGTAAACTTCCAAGATGTAGCATTATCTGATGCAGCTAATTCATCCGTTGGATTCTTTTCTATATAGATTGATTCACCAGCAACCATACCAACACTACCAATCACAGATGCTTTTGAAGCAGTATGCACTTCTAAATTAGCTGCAGAGCCTGCAAGTACTTTAACCATTGTTGCTGAACCAACATTCATTCCGTTGCTCGCATGTGAAGCGACCACCGCTCCTAATAATTTTACTGTTGTTGCCATTGTTTTTTCCTTTAATTAATTAAAACGTTCCGCCGTCGATAGTTGTTGTAGCCACAGGAACTCCTGAAGAATTAAATCCCATAACGTTATATTGGCTTTGACCACCTGACACATCAATGAATCCCAATGCATTACCAGCCGAATTTGAAATTACAACACTGTCCGCAGTAAATGCACTTAATCCTGTACCACCATGTGCCACCGCAACATCAGTCGCTGCCCATGTGCCACTAGCAATTGTTCCCAATGTAGTAATTGATGTTTGACCAACATAAGTTGATGCAATATCGATTGCATCAGCCGCAACACTAATTCTATTAGATGTACCTACAGCATCAATCGTGTTACCATTCTTTGTAAGACCATTACCAGCAGTAATTTGACCAGCACCAGAGAATTGTTCAAAGGTGATTGCCGTTGAACCTAATGTAACTGCACCGTTAGTGCTCATTACATAACCGTTATCGCCGTTTAAAGTACCTTCTTCAGCAAATGTAAATGCACCTGCAGTTAATTCAGAAGCAGCATCAGCATCTGGAGTTCTTGTTAGTACCCAGTTAGCTGAACCAGAACCAACAGTTGTTACCTTATAGAAACCGTTTTGAGCAGCAGTTGACTGATTTTTAACAAGTACCCTGTTTGTTGCAACTAGGGTTATACCATCAATTGCAATTGCAGCTTGTGATCCAGAGTTTGTTAGTGTACCAGCAGCGTTTACATAAGTTGCGGCTAAGTTAGCAGTTGTAGCAACACGAACTGAAGCTTTAACATCTAGACCGTTTGCAACACTATCTACATAAGTTTTATTAACAAGTGAATTTGAAGTAAATCCAGCACGACCTTGATAACCAGAAGGAACCGTAACCGTACCCGTTCCGTTAGGAGTAAGATCTAAGTTACCATTTGTATTCGTTGTTGAAATTACATTACCATCAATTGTGATATTATCAACATCAACAGAAGTTAATGAGTTAAGATCAGAATTAAGTGTTACTACACCAGATGATACCGTTAAGTTAGTTGCATTAAATGAAGCTACACCCTTATTAGATGCTGAGGCTTCTTCACCAGTAATTGTGATAGTATTAGCAGATACAACCGTATTAATACCTTCGCCAGCGGCAAATGTGATTGTCTCACCAGTATTAACTACATCAGCTGTACCACTTTCAGCCGCAAGTGTAATCGTACTTACAACCGTAGCAAATGTTAGGTTACCACTACCGTCTGTTTGTAAAAACTGCAAAGCTGAACCATCAGCTCTTGGATAGTTTAATCCATCTAATACAACATAACCAGATCCGTTTGGTGTAATAGTGATATTACCATTACTATTTGTTGATGTAATAGCATTACCATTAATGTCTAAATTATCAACTATTAAATGATCAATCTTGCTATTTGCATCTACTATAATTGCAGATGATGCTGTTAAAGTACCAGCAGCATGATCCATCATATCGGTGTATAACTGACCACCTATAACTCGGGCTACTACATCAGAACCTGACGTTTCACCGATAAACATTTTATCTGAACTAAATGAATAGGCCTGTTCACCAACCGCTAACGCATTTGTTGCCGGCGATCCAGTACCCGTACTATATTTTGTTACAATTACTGTACCTGACATATATGTCTCCTAATTAAATTTAATGTGCCGCGTGCGTTATAATCCATTTTGTTTAAAAACTCCCGCCTATTATTTTAAGATTGGCATTCTGTGCATCGGGCCGGACCTTAAATGTTGATGTAGCGTCATCCCATAGGATAATCGCTCCGTCGACTCTAGCAGATGTATCTACATCTCCTAATGCCGCTAATGTTAATCCAGCACCCAACGTAATATTTCTCGCTACTATAGCTTTGGTAGTTACACCACCATTACTTTGAAACGATCTGCTTGCCGTAATCTTTCCTTGTAATGCCATTACTGAGTAACTCCTGGGTTCACTGTTAATTGTCCTTCCACAACTCTAGTTTTAGTGCTGTCAGATGCTCGTGTTATTTCTATATCATATACATAGCGCCCAGCTTTCATTGCATTTGTCTGAGAGTTACTTAATGCTATAGTAAGTATTCCTTTTAAAGCATTTGTTACTGAGACCGTAAAACTAACTGCGGTACTCGAAGTATATGCTTTTCTAATTTGTCCTGCGCCACTATATCCAGTTAAATTGGCAACCGTACCCGCTGCATCTTCTACAACAATTTCTGCAGACCAATCAGTACCTTGATCAATTACTATGTTTGAATATATTGCCATTTCTTATATACCTATTTATAATATCGTTGTTTTATGCACCCGCACCGTGCAGTGTTTTAACTGTTGCACCTGCAGAATTAATAATTAATAATGTTGATAATGTTTTCATCTCTGCCGAACCGATAGAGTCATTAGCCATCTTAGCTTCAGTTATTGTATTATCTAAAATTTTAGCAGCTGTCACAGCGCTACCAGCAAGCTTTGCTGTTGTTACTGCTCCATCTGCAATATCAGCCGTTATAACATTTCCAGCACCACTTGATGTCGCTATACTAATTGAACCCAAGTTAGTCATTGTAGCAGAACCAGTAACAGCTCCTGTCAATGTAATTGTTGGGTCAAGAACATTTAAATCGATCGTATTATCACCATCGTCGTATGTTACTACAATACCTGATTCAGTATTGCTGCTAAACATAGCTCCAACAGTATCTGAAACAAATTCAGCTAAGCCATCAACTTGCGATGTAATGTGATTGTGTCCATCGTCAGCAATTGCGAAATCAATATTACCTGTAGTATCATTATACGTAGCCGAGATACCACCTGTTTCTGTACCATCAAACATTGCACCAACAGTATCTTCAAACACTTCGCCGGCTGTAACAAATTTCGTGGCAAGATCAGTTCCTCCGTAGCTTAATGTTGTAGCATTTAAGTTACCAGATACATCTACCTTGTGAGATCCATGAGGAGCTGTACCAATACCAAGACGCTGACTTGCATTCATTGTCATTGTAGTACCAGATCCAGCACCTAATGTTAATGCTGTTGCTGCTCTAATACCAGGAGATGCACCACTTGCTTCACGAACAGTAAGCAGTCCCGTCATTGTATCACCAGCAACCGCTACAAATGATGTTCCTAATCCAGCAATGTTTGAGGTGGCCGTAGTTAATTCACCGTGTAATTCTAAAATAGCTGGACCAACTGTTGCCGCAGATGTTCCCATTGCAGCAGCACTAATAGTACCTAGCTTAGTATTTACTGTAGCTATATTCGTTACGTTAGTTGCAACACCAGCTGTTGAAGTAATATCAACCGCACGTTGAGCATTAAGGATAGCTATGAGAGTTGTCTCTGAACCATTATATCCTGATAAGCTTGAGCCAGCTAAACTAATACCTGCAGTACCAGCAATTACACCGATATCACTATGGTTCTTATTAACAGCTAATACTAAAGCACCGTAGTTAGTCGTATCCCATAAGTTACCTATTGTACCGATAGCAGCAGCGGCCGCTTCAGTTGAAGTATCATGTACGTTTAGAGCAGCAACAACCGTAGTTGCACTTGAATCAGAGGCAGTTAACGTATCTAAATCACCAAGAGCAGTTCCCAATTCATTGGTCTTAACTCTCCATTGTTCAAATGTATTTGCCTTTGTTACATTAACCGTGTTTGCCATATTATCTCTCTATTAATTGTTTTAGCATCATTTTAATTTCTGATACGTCTTGTTCTACCTTAGTTAATCTGGTTGCATCTTTTGCCATCCTTGCTCTATTGGCAGAATGTTGTGCACCTTCGTTACCTATATTTATAATAGCACCGGATTTGTTATCCCGCATTATGCCTTCATAACCTTTTATAGGAGACATATTAGGCATTATACTCTCAACGCTATAGCACGAAGATCTTGACACATCGGAACAACACTTGTTCCTGAAGATCTCATGACAATCTTAATTGCAAATACGGTAAACGGTCCTGCAGGAATAATATCATATATTGTCTCATCATATGTAGTACCATCCGAGTATGCAACTTGACCATTATTCGTGGTAGGTGCTGCAGCTATCCATGATAGAGCATTAAATGTTCCTGCTGTATTACCAGCCTTATAATATACATCAACGAATGAACCGTTTGGACGATTAATATCTAAGTATATCTTAAGAGTATCAGATGATTCGTGTAGTTCAATTGTTTTAGTTACATACTTCGCTAGATTAGATCCTAGAGAAGCATCTGTTTCAGCAACTGCCGTACTATTATCAATCCTATTTGATACAGTGATCATTGAAGCTCTTTCCATATCAAGGACAGGGCTTAAGTAAGCATTAGTAGAACTAAATGAACCATTAAGTTGTACGGTTGCTGTATTTCCAGACTTAATAACTTTAGGTGTTCCCGGAGTATAATCGTCATTCGCCACAATCGCATCAGTGCCAGCACCAATACTTGATGAACTACCTGGAGCTGTAGATTGTATTGTATATGACTGTGCAGTTCCAGGCAATATAACACCTTGAAGAATCGGTCTAATAGTATCCCAAGCTAAATTTTGTGTTGCTTGTAATAGACTACCACCAGCAATACCCGTAGCACTACCCGTACCACCTGATACAAATGTATATCCATCTCTTGAGATAGCTGTAATTGTATGTGCTTTATTTAAATGCGTAGTTGTATGACCATTAAGAGTTCCGGCAACCCCAGCTAAGGTAACAGACTCACCTACAACCATACCATGATCTCTATGAGCTACTGTAACATTAGTTGAAGAATTAGTTGTTGTAATTGCATTTGACACTAACGCTCTTGAAGGATTTACTTCATTTCTTAGTACAGCAGTACGTGTAGCAGAAATATCAAACACCGCTCTATGTAGTGTGAACGTTAAGTCTTTGTTCTGATCTGCAGTCCATGTTGAAGCATTCTGTGATTTAAATAATACACCAGCGTAAGGCTGTTGTGATATTCTATTACCACTTTGATCTTCATCACCAATCTGGCCAAATCGTACATTGTACTTATTAGAGTTAGACATAATAACAATTGCAAACTCAACACCATCTTGTAAGTATACAGGTGATGGGAATGTGAATGTAGTTGCAGAAGATGTACTAACAGCACTTGGATTAATTGTTACTTCAGAGAATGGAACAACTGTTTGAGTTGGGAATCCATTAACCATTTCGCGTATACTTACTGTAACAGGTATAGCTGCATCTTTAGTAGTAAAGTGAAGATCTAATTTAGTAACAAACGCAGACTTATCAAGTAAGATAGACTGTGCAAGTGGATCTTCCCATGTAACTACTGATGTAGTTTGTGTTACACCAATTGATTCATTAACTGTTTGACGACTAATGAAAGGAGTTCTTGTTGAAATAATAACATTCTCTCTTGTTTCAATTAATCCAGTAGCATTATATGGTGCCATTGCAACTGTTTCAGTTAAGTCATCATCGTTATCAGATCTAGATGTTAGTTTAAATTCTTTTTGACCTGTAGCAAATTTAGTTGTAGCATTGTTAGGTATTAAGAATGTACCTGACACAGCACCGTTCGCATCAGTTGTTAATGGCCCGGCTCCTGCTGGGTGAGCAGTAACAGCATTAATACCAACTAAAGGTGTATATGTTGTTGATCCCTCTCTGACAAAGTTTGCAACAGACACACCATCAAAGAATGCAAATACTGTCATGCCAGGCTTCATACGAGTAGCAGAGAATGCAACTAGTCTTGTTCTCATGAATGGAACAAAGTTAACTTCTACTATACGATCACCTGTACTAAACCTAGATGTTATTGTTTGAATCCTTTGTTGAACACCTGATCTTGTAGATACACCGCTTCTTTGTGTTACCCTGGTCTCTCTTACATTGTTCACTCCACCTTGCCATGATCTTGAACCAGTCCAGTTAGTTGACCATTCACCCCATACAGTACCTACCTGAGGCTGAAGGTTTGCCAACATCGCATCGAATTCACTGTCGTTATTGATTACAACCTCTGGTCGTCTATCAATATCTCTCCATGTATCAGTTGAAGGAGTCAATGTCATTGATCCAGTCCAGTTGAATACATCGTAAGGGTTAACATTAATCGAACCAGAATACTGACTCTGTGTTATAACAGGAGTATGAGTATACGGTAATGTGACTAAGTCACCAGTTTTAACTGTTGAAGATGTAGCAGCATGATACGCAAGCCCAGCATTACCTTGTGCAAATCCAGGTCGTAGTGTACGGCTCTTTATATCAACTGAAGCTTTATATTCTACAGATGCAGAGTTAGACATTCCGGTGTGTGCAAAAGAATCAACTAAGTAACCAGATTTAAATCGTGGATTATTAGACGCATCTAAAATTTGTTTGTTCTGTGCTTCAGCTTCTAAGAATGATAGAACAGAATAGTATTCTACTTGATTAACTCGTTTCTCAATACGACCAATATCACGCATAGTGAATCGACGTTGATCAATGAATTCAATAAGAACTTCAGCAGGAGTTAATGTATATGCAGGAATAGTTAATGTATACAAGTGCATTGCATCAGATGGAACATCAGGAGCAGTTGGATATCTTGAAGGAACACCACCAGCAACACCGAATTTACCTTTAGAATCTAAATAAACTTTATCTATTCTTGGTAAGTAGAACTGAATGTCAGTTTCGAACTGCGAGAATCTTCTTGGAGCATGAGCAGTAATAGCACCTGTCCCCGTGAATACACCACCAGCATTAGCAGCACGTGGTCTAAAGTCAACAGCCGATCTTAATTCTATTCCATTAATTTTAGGAATCTTATCGTAATCGATTTGTCCAGTGTATGAATCAACCGTAAAGAAGTCACCAGCAGAATGCACGAAGTACTTGAATGTAACAGTAAGTGCTACAGCTGCAGCATAGTTTGATGTAGACTTTAATGTAATATGACCAACATCATAGAAATCATCTCGTTGACCAGTATCTAAATCAAAATGTTCAGTAACATTAGCAGAGCCTGAAGTCTCAACAACAGACACTAATTCATGCACGTCAGCATGTCCAAGAGAGTTAGCCGCTACTGACTTAGTATAATCTGTACCAGCGTTATGTGCAACAGCGGTGTTACCTGATAAGGTTTTAGACTTATGATTTGCTGTTCTTACAAATGGTGCAATCAATCTTAATGTATCACCAGCAAAAGCACCTAGCCCTGAGATTGTAACTGTTTGTGAAGCATTGCTGTACGCAATATTTCCAACAACAACAGGTGGATTATCTGTAAGTCCAGTACCGTTATCATTCACTAATATCCAATTTGTATTGTTTGCTTTAGTACCAAATACTTCGTTAGTAACTGTTGTAGTGAATGTTGCTGAACCACCAGTTACTACACCAGTAGCAGCGATCTCACGATTTGTTTCAAAGCGATAGTTAAAATCTGGAGTTGATCCATCTGTTATAGTGTTAAGTGTTTTAATTCTTTCATATGGCAATTTAAATATTAAACTATCAGGTCCAATGTTAAATACATTAACAGAATCTGTTTGTGCAATATTAGCAGCGAAGTCATATGATGATCCACCATCTAATTTAGTTGCACCAGTCATTGTACCAGTGAAATCAAATATGTGTAATCTATATCTTGAAGCTGTAGTACCACCGTTACCACTTACACGTTCGATTGAACGAGCACGACATGTGCCAATTTGTGTACTACCACTATTCTCAATATCTATTGTGCCGAAGCTGGTGATATCTGGAAAGCCATCCATGTTATCTATTTCAATAAAGTTATTATGAGTTATCTCTGTAACTTTATCAGTGACTCTTTCAGATGTTCTTGCTTTATCAAAGTGCACATTAGTAGTTGAAAGGGTTTGTATCTCATAACCTCTTACATAAGCTTTTGAAGGCTCAACACCTAGAGTTAATTTAGTAGCAACCGATGCATGATCTTTAACAAGTGCTTTGAATGGGTTAACATAGTAGTTACCTGATTCATCAAATGTTCTGCGTGCTAACTCGTCAGCTAAAACATTATAGTCAGCTGTCCGAGCATTACGTGTAACAACACCACTTTCTAAACGTGCGATAAGAACAAAGTTACCGCTATTAGCATTCACTGCCTGAGTACTTAGTACCGCTGTAATAGAATAACGATGTGCGCCTGGAGCTGATTCATTAGGAGTGCCCGTAGCATTATCATTTAATGTTGAATCAGAACCTGAACTGACAAGGGCTTCAGTAACCAATAGACCAATATCAAATGACACATTAGATGTATATTTAGATAATACAATTGTTTTAGCCTTAGCCACAACAAAGTGTTTCTTGATATAATATATACCATCTTCAAGTGCTACAATCGAACCGAATCCAGTTGCTCCAGAAGCTTTAACTTCAGCTGACTTACCGCCTGTAGCAGTGATTGTTGCGTTATCAGCATACTTAGAACCTGATATATATTTAACCCATAGTGTAATAGGATCAGAACCAGTAGCTAAGGCTGCATGAACAACTCGAGCAACGTTAGTACCATCAGTAAATTCACTACCAACTAACTCAGCAACAGTGTCGCACGCAGCGTTAACCGAATCTAATTTAATATAGTCAATCTTGTTATGAAGGTGAACCGAACCAGGAACAACGACCGAACCATCTTTAAATGTATGATCACCATGAGATGACACTTGATTCTGTAATGTTGTTTGTAACTGGGTTAACTCTCTTGCTTGTATAGCCTTACCTGGACGAAATAATATCCTTTGATATTTTTCTTTGGGACTTAGTCCATCCGCTCCTGCGGTTTCAAAGTCGTCATAGTATGGTTCTACGTTAAATGAAATTGCCATGCTTGTTTCCTATTAAAATGCGATTACTAATCTTACTGTTTCAACTTGACCAGCAGCTCTGGATGTTGCTGTTTTATTTTCGATAAACATAACATCGCCAGAATAATGATTAATCAATGGAGCCGTTACTGCTGTTACGTCCTTTCCTGCAATTGAAGTACCACTCTCACGAATATAATCACTTGCTGTAAATGTGCCAAAGCCAGTAGTTTCATTTTGAATATATGAAATAACACCTGCGGTTGCATCATACTCAACAACAAAGGCTTTAGAACCCGTTATAGTACCTTCGATAATTTGATCTACAGGGAATGTATTACCAGTAGCAACTGTAAGTTTCTTACATGTATTGTATGCGTTAGCACTTGCAATAGCTCCGACAGTTCCAGTACCTGTACTTGTTACCGCGATTGCCTTGAACACAGTACCAACAACGTAATCAGCTGGAGCACCTGCTGTTGCCCAGTTTGCAGCCGAACTATTACCTAGTGTTAAGATCTTATAAAAATTACCAACAACCATGGAGCTAGAACCAGAGATAGCCGCAGAAGCTGCCGCTAAAGTAGTTGGGTTTTTAAGAACAGCCAATTGTCTAAAGTCATTTGAATCTGGAATAGTGCTTGATTCATCACCCGTAAATGCCTTATTAATTGTTATATAGTGTGAGCGAAGATCATTAGTAGGATCTGCGCCGAAGCCACCAACTGGACCAATAACTGGTCGCACTGCACCACCTGAACCACCCGCTGTACTTACAGCGACGGTAGCATAAGTATAACCAGAACCGACTGCGGTCATTGTAATACCTGTAATAACACCACCCGTAAGAGTTGCTGTAGCAGTAGCTCCTGTACCATTACCTGCAATAGTCAATGTAGGAATACTTGTATAACCTGTACCGCCAGCAGTGATCTTCATATTAAAGATAGCACCATTTACTGCGTTAGTCTGTACGCTAAATTGATTAACCAATGCAGTATCTGAACCCGCTGCCGGAGCTGCTGTTATGCGTCTTGTTGGGATGAAAGAAGATGTAAGAAATTTTGTTACATCAGCCGTTGGGACGGTAAACATATATTTCCATACGTAACCATCTGCACCTGTAGCATGTACACCAGAAGTCTGTACACCGATCACATCAGGATTTACTGAGCTTGCACCACCGCCTGCTTTCAAACACATATAAACGTTATTGTTAGTTGAAATTACAAAATATACCTTGCTTTCAATGTTTGTGTCTTGATCATCATACTCAGCATAAGTTGTACCAGACACCCACAAGTATCGTGGTGAACTGTGAATAATATCTGTGGCATCAACTTTCTTCATGGCAAACATATTTTCCCATAAAGTGTGCGATGTATAATCATTTTCATATGGTACGGTTGGAGTGGTGTCATCTGTCCAAGCATTCGGCCTTCCCAGTGCCATATAGAATTGGTTCTCTGCTAGACTTTCAACAAACTTATTTGTTGTATCTAATCTAAATTTACTTGTTATAATTGCTGACATACTGTCTCCGTTATTATGATATTACGATCGAGATCGTACCTAATTGCGTTCCTATATTGTTATTTATACTATCCTGTATAGTATAATGACCTAATTCTGAATTTGGTCTCCACCAAGTGAATTTATTATTCTCCCAGTGATTAAACATACCTATTTTACCAGCTGTATAACCTTGTGCTGGAATTGTGTAACTTTTTTCTAAGTAACTTCCAACCGTTTTATACGTGATTGGACCTACCTGGAATGCTCCGATGTTAATATTTATAAAGCCTGCAGGTATCAAGTTACCCGGCTGAACTGCGTTGTTGCCTGAAGTAAGCAACTGTATAAAGATTAAGATCTCACCGAAGAATATAAATCCTGCAGGGTGAACTAATCTTGTAAATGCATTCTTCCAATCTATAATGTTCTTACCTGTCTTTAGGACATATGAGAACTTTTGATAATAGTAAGAGTCTTGTAGTCTCTTTTCTTTTTGTGATAAGAAACCATTTGCCGTTGTAAACAATCCTCGAGGATACGTTTTAATCACATCATTATTGGATAACGCAGTTGTAAATGTTAACTTATATTTTGTTGTTGTATCTGAATATACTGATTCGGTATAATGTGTGCCTGGAGTTTTATATACATTATTGACAAAGACAACATCGTCATCAAAAAATACAGGTTGACCTGCATTATTATTTCCCGTAATAACTGTAGGTGTACCAGATACAGTGATAATATTCCAAGGGGTATAGTTACCTTGGTTCGCTATAATATCAGTTGCTTGGTCTGTCCAGGTGCCATCTGATGGACTTAATAAATCTATATAAGGAAAGTATGTCTCTACATCATCGTCATAGATTGTTCTAAAGAATGATGTGATAGATTCAGGTGTTCCCCTACTTCTATAAAACTCAATAAGGCGTTTATAAAACGTTCTTGGATCAGTAGCAAAGTCTCGTGGGATTGCAATACCAATTTCATTCTGAAGCTCTGTAAGTAATGCTTCTTCTACATGGTCAATATCTCGTTGAATATCAAGTGAGTTTAAATAAAAGCTAGACTTATTTGATTGCTCCAAATATAAAGCATATGTTTTAATAAACTCAACTAAGTCAGGATATGTAGAGGCTACATGTTCTGGTATTAAGTCATTGACATATGACGATACATTATATTTACCAAGTTTAGACATTAGTTTCTCACTGTTGTATAATTGATACCAGCAGTTACACCGCCAGTTGCCATTGTATCTATTTCACCAGTAATTGATGCGGTAGAGGTATTGATAGTTAGTAATACATTTCTTGTAGGACTTATATCAGATGAAGCAGGTTTAACCGTAACATCAATCGTGGTTTGCCCTGTAGGTAATGCAGTTGGTAAGAAACTATTTAAAGTAATTGTTCCTGCCGCTTCAGATACTATTCCCGCGCTTGCATCATATACTAATCCAACGCTGTCAACTATTTGAATAATTCTTGTACCACTAGATGCATCGTAGTAATCTTTTAACATACATTGTGCACCACCAAAAGTAAACATGTTTGAACTTACATAAGAACCAGTGGATGAACTAGTCCCATCTAAGTCGGTTAGTGCTTGGTTAAACTTAAGTTCGTATTTAGTTGCCTTAGTAAACGAAGGAGTAATCTTTTTTGTCATCTTAATACGAGTGATGTTAGATAAAATAGCAACGCTCGTGTCATCAATAGTTTTCAAAACGTTTGAGTCTCTGTATACACCACCGAAACTCTTTAAGGTATCGTTATTATAAGACACTAATGCGTTCCTTACTAAAGTTGCCAAGCTGCTTGCTGTAACTGTGGCAAGGTTCGGGTTAAACTTGAAGAAAACTTCTAAATCAATATATATGTACTCAGGGTCAACAAGAACCGGAGTAATACTTACAACGTTTTTAGGTTTAAGAATATTTGTAATGATCGTGGCTTTTTGTTCAGCAGTAAGTACTTCAGCCGATAAAGGTTTAATACTAATGTACACCTTACCATAATCAGGGATAGGATTATCTTCTCCGCCCCATACCGCAACAGCTTCAACATCAGCAAATTCGTTTTTAATAATTGTTTTGTAATCATCTGGTGTTACAGCCCTGTTTTGAGATACAAATCCAAGAGGTGCATTAAACTTAATTGCCTCTTTAGATTCTCTTCCTGCACCGCCTGTAGCTTTAGTGACAAGGGTTACTGTTTCATCAGTGTTGCCATTCAATGAATCTGTCATGGTGAACACAGTGGCACCATTCACATTCGTGCCAGATGGAATAGTTGCGTATTCTATTTTAACGCTGTTGCCATTACCAGGTCTTCTACCAATAATATTATCACCAAATTTAACTTCGTAATAACCATCTCTTCCTTCTTCTAAAAAGAATACTTCAGATGATCCATCTAAGTTTACAACGTTTGTATTCAATGTATAAACTTTAGCTGCGCTTGTAGATGTTGAATCAGTAACAGTAACTGTGATAGATTTAGTATTTACGTTTAATGCAGGAATAATATATGATTCAAACGAATTGTTTTGATATGTATATGTTGTATTAGTTAATATACCTTGCTCAATTGCAATGTTAGAAAAGTTCCAGCCTGAAGCAAAGTTAATGGTTGATGTTACGCTAGCAAACATGGGGTAGGTGACACCATCAATAGTAGTAGAAAACTTTGTGCCTCTTGGCATACTCAAAGGTAACGCAGCTCCTGATGCATCATGATTAAACAACGGTGTTGCCGATGTATCATAATTCATTTTAACATTAATGTAAGCGGTGCTTGGTGAGATTGAGCGTGGTGTATATCCTAATAGTTTAGCATGAGATACAACTGAGGACCTGAGCTGAGCTGTATCAAGGAATGTTTCATTCAATGCAAAGTTTGCATTCATTGAATTGACGTGGGTGATATAACTTAACACATCAATTATGGTTGCCATGGCAGATCCATCATAGTTGTAGTCATTAAAGGTAGTGTCAGTTGCCTTCATATATGTAACTAGATTTGCCTTTATCTGGTCAAAGTCTAATTCACTTGCTGAAATTCTGCGTTCGATTGCCATTATCGTAATCTCTCTATTGTGGTAGATATATCAATGATTTCATTCGTTGATTTAACTCTACCGGTTACTGTTATGTATACCTCATTGTCATCTGCTCTTGCTTGGATATTCGTGTTGAGCACTTCTATTCTTGGTTCGTAATTCTTTAAAGCAACGTTAATAGAAGTAGACATATTCGCTGCTGTTATTTGGTTCATGTTTTCAAAGAGGTATGATCTTAGGTTCGCACCAAAATTATAATTGAATGGTCGTTCACCATTATTTGTGCGTAGAATATTAAGACAGCTTTGAATTACCGCAGCATTGTTCTTCTTTATTGCAACGTCATTTGTATTAGGATTTTGCTTAAAAGTAAAATCTAAATCTTTGTACGTTTCTTCTCGTGCGATTGTAGCCATATATCTATTTATACCTTATTGTTCAGGAACTGGAACTGATACGTCACCTTGTGATATAGCATTTTGGCCAGTATCTGGTTGTGTATGAATATGAGTGTTAACATTAATAGTGTCGTTGTCAGTATTAATTTTTAATACTTTAGTGACATCAACGTTACCATCTAATATAATTTTCTTGTCAGTCTCTATTGCTTTTAGTGTAATATTTCCTTTAGATTCTGCAGCAATATTACCCGCTACAGATGCAGTAAGGTTACCAGCAACAGCAACATCTGCATGACCACTAATAATAACTCTTACATTACCGTATACTTCTAGTGTATCATGACCTACAACTAATCTATAATTATCTCTCGTGATAACCTCTGTCTTTGAACCATTAGCAGATAGCTCATAGTGAGTGCCACTTTTGTGACGCTCTGTTATGCGTTCATGACCTGGGGTATCATCATATTCTTTTACATGGCCACTTTCATATTCAGTTACATTATTATGTGGATACTCTGGTGCATAAGTACTAGGCGGTTGATAAGTCGCAACTGGTTCAGCCGCATTAGGATCTGCTTCCCCTTGGACTCTCACATTATTATCTGCAACTCCAGCAGTTTTTGTTGGTAAAGTTCCAATCACTATAAATTCTTGTTGGGTACTATCTAAAAATTCACCTGCTACCAATGTACCAACTAACAAATTTACTGAAGAACCTATGCCATTTATTGCTGGTGTATTTGCTGGCATCATTACCTGAGACCATGGAAGATCTTTAGTTGCTATTTTATACGCACCATTAGTTCTATTATCATGAAAACCTAATACTCGAATTTTAACTCGACCTAGTTTTAAAGGATCTAATATATATTCTACTTTTCCAAATTGTATCATTCTCTTACTAGTCCTATATTTTGTGAATACTCCATATCACCATCATCCATAGTGTAAACATGATTAATATTAGCAACTAAATATGTTCCATCTGTTTTAGTTGCCGATATACCATTTCCGCCTTGATCAACATTAACTGTCATTCCACATCCTATACCCGGAATAGCAACTACTCCCTCAACATTTAAATTAGTATTAAATAATCTAAATTTCATATTCATTATAATTTCTTCTTGTACTAAACTTTCCGGAGAAAATAAAGATACTTCTGTATCATATAAATTTTTACTAAGTGAAAACTTTGTAATTTCAATATCAGTAGCTTCTTTTTTGTTATGTACAGTATCTTTTGTTTCATCTAATATGTACAGTATCTTTTGTTTCATCTAATTCTATCTGGGTAACTTTTTGTCCCCACATTCCGCCTGCCAGTTTAGCTATAAAATCTTTATTATAATCTTTTAATATAAACTTATTAGCAGTTCCTATAGTATCATGCATGCCTAAAGTAGTATCTATTGTTATTTCCACATTTTTAATAGCAAATGGATCTCCACCCGGTGAATACGGTGTATTTCCCATAGTGTGTATAGATGTAAATCTTGTTCCACCCTGATCAACTAATCTTTGATATAAAAACATTCCAGTTTTATGTACATCATAGGATGCATTTACTACGTTTCGCATACATTCAGAAGCAGAAATATTAGGAACAACATACTTTCCCTTAGAGTCTGTACTGCTATCCAGGTATAATTTTGCTATATCACCATGTGTTTCTTTCCATAGCTTGCTTAATATAATATTAGAATCCCCGCTGTACGAATTACAAATACGTATTACTTCAGCACTTAAATTCAATAATGAGGATAACGTTACATTATACGATTTACCCATTTTAGTAATAACTTGATCTGTAACACCATCAGCATACAAATCTATTTCTAAATATTTGTCAAAATAAATATAGCTTATTTTAACCTGAGTCATAGCGATGCCTCTAAAGAACATATCAAAGAAATTTAATTTATCTTCAACGTGAATTGTTCCTTTGACATTGCCATGTATACTTTCATATAAGTTCATAGAAGTAACCATAGAACTTATATCAATTGCATCTATTTCAACTTTAAAATCAGATATAGAAAACATTACCCACCCATTGTTTTAATAAATTGTCTTGCTACATCTTTAATTAGTTCTGGCTTAATAACTTTAATATTCCTATTCTGTTCTGTGATAGCAGATTCATAATCGATATAGCTATACGCACTTGTTCCAGCAATACGCCTTGGTACCCATGCTCCAGTAGAATCATCGACATGGTGATGTGGTGCATAGGCCTGAGACTTAATAAAATTACAAGAAATAGAATCTTGAGAATCACCACCACTAATAGTTTCACCGGTTACTGTAAATGTGCCTGTAGTTTTTTGTATAACAACATAACCCATATTAACATGAATTTCTTTTACAATACCTGTTGCCCCGCTAATACCACCTGTAACAGTTTCGCCAATTGTAAATTTATTATTTAAACTAATGCTAGTATCTGCAGCAAGATATTGATATTTTTGTGTGCAGTATTCTATTAACTGGCTGTGCTTCATTGGCCAATCATCCCAAATGTTTTTAATTTGAGGATTGAGTAATAAGAATGTCCAATGATATATGCTGCTTCCATATAGCCTTTGGCTTAAAATATCGGGTCGTTCACCGTCTTGTACTTCAGTTGTTTCATAAAACCCGGCATTATTAATCAACGCATCAGATACTGCAGCCTTTGCCGTTAGATTTTTTATTAAATCGAAATTACCAGATCCATCAACATCAACTATTGCATTTCTTATATTTTTAAAATACATATTAGTACCCCGCCTCAACGTCACCAGAATATATAGGTGCCATTTCTTTAAGTGTTATAGCCAATCCTATTTCAACAGGTGCATTATTTTCTTTAAAAAATGAAGATGAATTTGGATTATACGTAACGCCCACGGATTCAATAACGCATGGTGGCAATTGAATCATATCCTTTGCCCCATGGAATGATACTATGACATGATCAGGAACTGTTATGAGTGTTTTATTATCCTTTGTAGCATGCGCTGACTTTCTAAACATTTTAATAAGTCCAGCTGCTTGTTTAGACTCATTTAAAGAATCTGGTAATATCGTATAATTAAATGAAAAAGTTCTCATCCCTGTTGATTGATACATTAAAATTTCATTAGGGTTAGCAATCTTTCCACTACCTCTTTGTATTTCATTTCCAACCACTTGAGCAAGTCCTGCACCAGCAAGAGCTGAGAAAATTCCGTTTACTCCAGGAACCATGCCTCCAAGATAACCCGCTGCGGTTAATGCTGTTTGGCTTGTTAATGTAGTTGCATTAAATAATTCATCTTTATTATCAAAAAAGGTTTCTACAAATGCACCCATCTTCCTGCTATCTTCATTATAAACCATCTGATCATTTATTTGAATATCAGTAGGCATATATAAACAAATTGAACCGGTGTATTTTCTTTTTACAAGAGTTCCAAGGCTTTTTGCCCA
>Ga0209279_10000616_pt1 | contig 22245 bp, 20 predicted proteins | sample CoawatmetaG00DNA_3_FD_187508 | JGI IMG/M metagenome (GOLD analysis project Ga0209279, IMG submission 187508) | Marine microbial communities from the West Antarctic Peninsula - Coastal water metaG006-DNA (SPAdes) (version 2) | ecosystem: Environmental > Aquatic > Marine > Coastal ... | reverse complement strand
ACCTGCCAACGTCTGAGGACCGTACAGCAGTGTGTTGTTTGTCCAGTGTAAACCTAGAGCATTACGAACATTGGAAAGATACCACTATGGTAGCTGACCTGATTGAGATGCTTGATAACGTGATTAGTTTCTTCTGCTTTCACGCACCTAAAGAACTCCGCAAGGCAGTCTTCAGTGCTACTCAAGAACGTAGCTTAGGCCTAGGTGCTATGGGTTTCCACAGTGCGTTACAACGTGCAGGTATTCCTTGGGAATCTCCAATGGCTACTTCATATAACACTGACATGTTCACTCATATCAAAGCACAGGCTAAGGCTGCCACAGTCCACCTTGCTGAAGAGCGTGGTGCATGTCCTGATGTTGAAGGTGTACGTAACTCTCACCTGATGGCTATAGCGCCTAATGCTAACTCCTCAATCATTGCGGGATGTTCAGCGTCCATAGAACCTTTGAAGTCCAACGCGTTTACTCACCGTACCCGTGTAGGTGCCCACCTTGTCCGTAACCCATACCTTGATAAGGTCATTAAGAAACATGCTGAGTTATGGCATCTTAGTTCTAATGTATGGGTGGAAGAACAGTGGACATCAGTCATCTTAAATGAAGGCAGTGTACAGCACTTAGAGTGGATGGATGATTGGGATAAAGAAATATACAAGACAGCTTTCGAGCTAGACCAAAGATGGGTAGTAGACCATGCAGCAGAACGTCAACCATACATCTGCCAAGGTCAATCCGTGAACCTATTCTTCCCAGCTGGGACAGATAAGGCTTACGTCAATGAGGTACACCTTCGTGCCTTCAACAAGAAACTTAAAGGACTCTATTACTTGCGGACTTCCGCAGGTGCTAAGGCTGATACCGTCAGCTTTAAGCCAACTCGTGTAGCTCTCAAGGACTATTCGGATGAAGATGAGTGCCTTTCCTGCCAAGGATAGACATGAGCTTACTAACACAATCACCTGCTTTTAAACCCTTCTCCTATGCGAGCCTAGTCAACCAAGCAATTGAACATGACAAGCTCCACTGGGGCGAGTGGGAATGTGACCTCAATGAAGATGTTACTCAATGGAAGTCTGGGAAGATTTCCGCACCTGAGAAGAACTTCATTACCCAAATCCTCCGACTATTTACTCAATCTGATGTGATAGTTGGGGGTAGCTATGTTGACGTGTTCCTTCCACGTATTAAGAACAACGAAGCTAGGATGATGATGTTGTCATTCGCCCACCGCGAGACTATCCACATGCGCTCGTATGCATTACTCAATGACACCCTAGGATTCCCTGAAGCTGAGTACACAGCCTTCCTTGAATACGATGCTATGGCTGAGAAGATTGAGTTCATGCAGAAGTTTGACCCAGACACTAAATCTGGCTTAGCGAAATCTCTTGCCCAGACGGTATGTAATGAAGGTATGTCACTGTTCTCTGCATTCGTCATGTTGCTTAACTTCCAACGCTTTGGGAAGTTAAAAGGTATGTGCGAGATAGTTGAATGGAGTATCCGTGATGAGACTATTCACGTTGCGGGTATGACTGAGATATTCAGAACATTTATTAAAGAAAATCCAGAGGTAGTCACAGATGAATTTAAGTTGGGTATCTACGAAATGTACCGCACTGCTGTACAGCTTGAAGATAAAGTTATTGATTTGGCGTTTGAACTTGGCGGTGTGGAAGGTCTCACAGCAAGTGAAGTCAAAACTTACATCCGCTACATCGCAGACAGACGATTAGTAAACCTAGGGCTAAAGCCCAATTGGGATATTGAAGAGAACCCACTGCCTTGGCTAGATTGGGTATTAAATGGCGACAGCTTCAAGAACTTCTTTGAAGGTCGCGTAACTGACTACTCAGCAGACGGTATGTCTGGTGACTCATGGGGATGGTAAACATGTCTCGACAAGTGCGTAAGCAAAAACCTAAGCGAGAGATTAAAGAGAAGTTTGAAGAGGAGCGCACACCACGAAGGGCGCTTCACCCTAAGACGCAGACTCAAGCTCGTTACATTGAGGCGATTAACAACTTCACCCAGACCATCAGCTTAGGCTGCGCTGGTACGGGTAAGACATACATCGCTAGTACAATGGCAGCACACTTATATATGAAAGGAACTATCGACAAGATAATCCTGACACGTCCTAACGTGCCTTCATCTAGGTCACTAGGTTCATTTCCTGGGACCTTAGAAGAAAAGATGGCTCCGTGGACTACCCCTGTGGTTGAAGTGCTTAGGAACTGCATGGGTGGGGCGTATGAGAATGCTATCAGACGTGGTGCAATCATTGTCGCTCCGTTTGAAACCATGCGTGGTTCATCATTCAGTGATGCATTTGTTATCATGGATGAAGCACAGAACACCACACCAGAAGAGATGAAGATGTTCACCACCCGTATTGGTGAGAACTGTCGCATCGTAATCAACGGTGACATTAAGCAGTCTGATATTAAGACAGCCAGCGGCTTATCCACAATCATTGACCTTGCCCAACGCTACAACCTACCAGTGCCCGTGATTGAGTTCACCATTGATGATGTTGTACGTAGTTCAGAATGTAAAATGTGGATTGAGGCCTTCGATAAAGCTGGCGAATGATTTTAAGTTGCCCTATAAGGAAGTCTTATGACTATTGACAAATTCCCCGTTGTCTCAACTGAGTTAATAAAAGCTCTTAAGGAATTCTTTCCCATCACTGATAGAACTCTGGCTGCATCTCATGATGACATTCAGAAGACTAGAGGTATGTACGACTTAATTAATTTTCTCACTCACGTCAATGACGTACAAACTAACCCCGACTCGGAGTAATAATTATGTGTTTTGGTTCAACACCCAAACCTAATCCACCTGCACCACCACCAGCTGACCTAGCACCTGCTGCCCCACGTATTGGAGCTAATGGTGACGTTGATAACAAACGTGCTCAGAACAACAAGAAGAAGAAAGGCACATCTAGCTTGCGGATTGATTCCCAAGTAGGTGGCACTTCTGCTACTGGTATTAACATTCCAAAGAAGTAAATCTATATGACAGCTATACGCCAACGCTATGAGCGTTTGGAAGCGGCTCGTCAACCTTTCCTTGATAGAGCTAGGGATGCAGCCAAGCTGACCATTCCTTCTCTTCTACCTCCTGATGGGCATTCAGCACATTCAAAGTTATACACGCCGTTCCAAGGTATTGGCGCACGTGGTGTAAACAACTTATCTTCAAAGATGTTGCTGGCTCTACTTCCACCTAACTCACCGTTCTTCCGCTTAACTGTGGATGACTTTAAGTTACAGGAATTAGCCCAAGAAGAAGGTGCAAGGGCAGAAGTTGAAGAAGCGTTATCCTCAATTGAACGTGCCGTGATGTCAGAGATTGAAGCCTCTTCAACTCGTATTGCTGCATTTGAAGCTATTAAACACCTGTTAGTTGCAGGCAACGTACTGTTATACCAACCTGATAAAGGTGGCATGAGAGTATTCCACTTAGACCGCTACGTTATGAAGCGTGACCCTATGGGTAATCCACTAGAAATCATCACTAAAGAAGATGTGTCACCTAGTGCCTTGCCTGAAGAAATACGTGACTTGTTAGAAACGTCTGATGAAGACACTAGCCAAGATGAACCTGTAGCTCTGTTCACACATATCGTCCGTATGGATGGTAAGTGGAATGTGTCACAAGAAGTGGCTGGAATCCCAGTTCCTGAAGCAACAGGTACTTTTCCTTTAGACAAATCCCCTTGGATTCCATTACGACTAAGCCGCATTGACGGTGAGTCATATGGTCGTGGCTATGTAGAAGAATATCAAGGTGACTTAAATTCACTTGAGACTCTTACACAAGCTATCGTTGAAGCCGCTGCCGCTAGTGCCAAGGTACTATTCTTAGTACGTCCTAATGGTACGACACGGGCACGAGTCCTAGCTGAAGCCCCTAATGGTGCTATCCGCGAAGGTGACGCTAACGATGTAAGCACCCTGCAAGTCCAGAAGTCTGGCGATATGCAGATAGCTTTCCAATCCTCACAGGAAATCAAAGAGCGTTTGTCCTTTGCCTTCCTTATGAATTCCTCAGTCCAGCGTAAAGCTGAACGAGTGACAGCTGAAGAGATTCGCTACATGGCTTCCGAATTGGAAGATGCCCTTGGTGGTATCTATTCAATCTTGAGTCAGGAATTCCAACTCCCATTAGTAAACCGCCTATTACTCCAGATGCAAAAGCAGAAGAAAGTTCCGCAATTGCCAAAGGGTTTGGTGTCTCCAACTATCGTTACTGGACTTGAGGCTTTAGGCCGAGGCCATGACTTAAATAAATTAGCTGCAATGCTTGACCATCTAGCTCCACTAGGACCTGAAGCGATTCAGAAGTATATGAACATTGGTGATTACATCACTCGTGTTGGTACTTCCCTAGGTATGGACATGGGTGGCTTGATTAAATCTCAAGAAGAGATGCAACAAGAAGAGCAGCAAGCAATGATGATGCAAACTGGACAACAGCTAGCTCCACAAATGATGGACGCAGCTATGCAACAGCAGCAACAACAACCACAAGGAAATGAATAAACAACATGGTAGATTCTGTAACAATTGCCCAAGGCGAAGAAAAAGATGACCAAGCTCACATTGATGCGATGGTCGCTAAAGCTGACGGTGATTCCCCCCAGACCCCAGAGAACCCAGAGTCCAATTCGGATGAAAGGCCTGAGTGGTTACCAGAGAAGTTTAAGACTCCAGAAGATATGGCTAAGTCTTATGCTGCACTTGAAAAGAAGATGTCAGGCGGTAAAGAACCAGAAGCAGTTACTGCTGATGAAACACCTGCCGAAATTCCAACCAACGATGATGCTAAAGAAGCTGCCACTAACGCAGGTTTAGACTTCGATGCTCTACAGACAGAGTACGGTACGAATGGAGGACTATCTGATGAAACCTACGAGGCCATCAATAAGTCTGGCATCCCACGTGATGTAGTTGATTCATACATCGCTGGTCAAGAAGCACTAGCCACCCGTGTACGCACTGACATGTTCAGTACCGTAGGCGGTGAAGAGACTTATGGCAACATGATGCAATGGGCTTCCTCTAGTCTTGATAAGACAGAAGTCGATGCATACAACAATGTCATGGGAACCTCTGACCCAGCACAAATTCAATTAGCCGTTCGCGGCCTTCACGCTAAATACCAAGCAGAAAATGGAAGTAACCCTTCTCTAATCTCTGGTGAAACTACTGCAAATGCAGGGACAAAGTTTGAAAGCGTGGCACAGGTTACCGAAGCAATGCGTAATCCTAAATACAAGACTGACCCTGCGTTCCGCAAGCAAGTCGAAGCTAAGTTAGCGCGTTCTAGCGTTATCTAACAAATCGGGTAGGCCTATCTAAAGGTCTATCCAAATCTCCTCTACAAGCTCAAAGCTAAACCACTGACAAATACAATGCCCTTGCGGGGGACAACACTGTGGAAGTCACGGAAAGGCCGAAGCCTCAAGAGAACAATAACTTGAAACTTCAATACCTCTCTAAGGACTATTTAAAATGAGTAATGCAACTGTATCAAATCTTGGTCAAGTAAATGGCGCTGGCGCAACTGATGCGCTATTTCTAAAGCTATTCGCTGGCGAAGTAATCACACAATTTGAAGAAAAGAACGTAATGGCTCCATTGCATTCTGTACGTACTATCTCTAACGGCAAGTCTGCTTCATTCCCAGTTATGGGTACTGCAACTGCTTCTTACCACAATGTTGGTGAAGAAATCTTAGGTGGCTCTATCAAGGCAGCTGAGAAAGTTATCTCTGTCGATTCATTGCTAGTAGCACCAGCTTTCATTGCGAATATCGATGAAGCCAAAAATCACTATGATGTTCGTTCTACTTACACTAAAGAGTTAGGCAACGTACTAGCTAACACATACGACAAGAACATCTTGCGTACTGTTGTACAAGCTGCACGTGGCGCTGAGACCATCACTGGTTCTGGCAAGTCTGGCACTGTAATCACTAAAGCTAACTTCACCACTTCTGCCAACATCGTAGCTGCATTGTTTGCTGCTGCTGAAGAAATGGACGGCAAGGACATCCCAGAAGATGACCGTTGTGCTGTTGTATCACCAGCTATCTACTACAAGCTTGCACAAGACACTACTGTCTTGAACAAAGATTGGGGTGGTGAAGGTGCATACGCTGAAGGCAAGGTATTACGTATTGCTGGTATCACTATCGTTAAGTCTAACCACATCCCAACTGGTGTGCAGACTGCTGATGCTGGTGAGAGCAACACTTACCACGCTGACTTCTCTAAGACTAAGGCTGTGGTATTCCACAAGTCTGCTGTAGCTACAGTTAAGTTGATGGACCTAGGTCTTGAGTCTGAGTACGACATCCGTCGTCAAGGAACTCTATTCGTTGCTAAGTATGCAATGGGTCACGGCGTATTACGTCCAGAAGCTGCTATTGAATTAGCACTTGCCTAGTCAGTAAGTAAGTTTCTAACTTATAGAAACACAATTGGGGAACTTCGGTTCCCCTTTTTTTCATTTTTAAGGATTCACTACCATGTCTCTAACACCTACAACTGAGCTTGAAGCAGTTAATACAATGCTCAATACCATTGGTGAAGCTCCAGTGAACACCTTGGTAAACATGACCTCAGTAGATGCGATTACTGCGCAGTCTATATTAGCTAATGTGAACCGAAGCGTCCAAGCGGAAGGCTGGTTCTTCAATTCTGAATACGGGTATCCATTAGTACCTGACCAGAATAGCAATCTACCACTACCTACCAATATCATGTCTGTTGATTCAACAAGCGAATCTCATGATTATCAAATAGTACAACGTGGCTCACGGGCCTATGACCGTAAAAACCATACATACACTTTCACTCAAACTGTGAAATGTGACCTAATTCTCCTACTGTCCTTTGAAGAAATTCCAGAGGCAGCACGTAACTACATCGCTCTTCGAGCAGCTCGAATCTTACAAGACCGCTTACTAGGCTCTGACTCTCTACATGGTATGAACCGTGAAGATGAGTATCAAGCTCTAACGACCCTACGTCTTATGGAATCTGAGAATGCTGATTACAACATCCTAACAGGTAACGCAGACGTTTACCGAATCCTATCGAGGTAAGACATGTCACTTGTAAGTAGCTCAATACCTAACCTCGCTAACGGGGTATCACAGCAGTCCCCTAGCGTTCGCTTGAACTCACAAGCAGAAGAACAGGTGAATGCATTTAGTTCAGTTATTAGTGGTTTACGTAAAAGACCACCAACCCAGCATTTAGCTACTTTGGTGACCGATGCATTATCCACAGGTAACTACTTTATTCACACCATTAACCGAGATGTCACAGAACGATACATCGTTGTTGCTGACAATGCCTCTTTACGAGTGTTCGGTTTTGATGGCCTTGAATACACAGTCACTACTCCTTCAGGTTACTCTTACTTGTCTAGCGGAAATCCTCTAACAGACTTCAAAGCTGTAACCATTGCTGACTACACCTTCATCCTTAACAAAGCAGTAGTAACTACAGTTACTCCAAGCACATCTACTCCAGATTGGCCTGAAGCCATAGTCCATTGTAAGCAAGGTAACTACTCTACTGACTACAAGATTTACTTGGATGATGTTGAAAGAGCTAGTTATACGACCAGTGACGATGTTAAGGCTGACTTAAAGACCAATAATATTGCTAACCAACTGGCTACTCAATTAGTGGCAGGACTAGGTTCTGTATACACGGTTACTTGGGATGGCTCTGCTATCCGTATTGAACGTACAGATGGTCAAGACTTCACTTTAAGAACTGAAGATTCCTATGGTAACGCAGCCTTAATAGGCGCTAAAGGTTCTATCCAACGCTTCTCTGATTTGCCAAGACGTGGCTTTGATGGCATGAAGATGAAGATAGTGGGCGAAGAGACTTCTGAAGCTGATAACTATTATGTGGAATATGAAACAGGTGATACTACTCAAGGTATCTGGAAAGAAACCCTTGCAGATATGGCTGATTCTACTTTAGATAATGCCAACATGCCTTGGAAGTTAACCCGTAATGCAGACGATACATTCACTTTTGAACCTAACGATTGGGGAAACAGAACTGTAGGTGATGACATATCATCTTCTGACCCTTCCTTTGTAGGTAAGAAACTTAATGATGTCTTCTTTCATCGTAATCGCCTAGGCGTAATTGCAGATGAGAATGTTATCTTTAGTCGAACAGGTACTTACTTCTCATTTTATCCTGAGACTGTGACCACTGTACTAGCAACAGACCCAATTGATGTAGCAGTAAGCCACACTAAGGTGTCTATACTTCGCCACGCAATTCCATTTAACGAAACACTTCTTCTATTCTCTGACCAAACCCAGTTCATGTTGAGCGCAGGTGACTCATTGACTCCAGAAACGGTGTCCATTAACCAAACAACTGAATATGAATCTAGTCTACGAGCAGAGCCAATTGGTGCTGGTGAGTATGTTTACTTCGCCACTAACAGAGAAGGCTACACAGGTGTGCGTGAATTCTTCGTTCAGGCAGATACTTCAAGCAATATCGCTATTGATGCGACCCTCAATGTACCTCGTTATATAAAAGGTAATGCCACAGCTTTAGTGTCTAACACTAACGAAGACATTATATTCGTGCTGACTGACGGTGTTCACACACTGCCTACTTGCTACGTCTATAAGTACCTTAGACGCGATGGTCAAGCTTTACAGATGTCTTGGTCCAAGTGGGAGTTCCCACACGCTGACCGTATCCTAAACCTTTCAGTAATTGAGTCCATAGCCTACTGGATTATCCAGCGTGGCACTGTGATTTCTCTTGAGAAGATGCAGCTGCAAGAAGCCCCTAAGCTTACGGCAACTGGAAAGATGGTCTACCTAGATGCTATTGAAGCTGGGACTGTACCTGCAACTGACCAGATAGCAGTGACTGTAGATGGTGAGAACTTCGTAGGGTATCCATACGACATGTCCTATACCTTCTCTACGCAGTACAAGAGAAGCCAAGGTGCAGGCGGTAGCCAAGTGACAGATACTTCTGGACGCTTACAGCTTCGTCAGTTCAAGCTTCTGTATCAAGACACAGGTAAGTTCACTGTAACCACTGATACGCAGGGCATGATTAACACTTATGACTTCTTAGGCAAGCCTCTTGGTTTGTTAACACTAGGTCAGGTTGAAGAAGCCTCTGGTGAGTTTGAGTTCCCATTGTTATCTAAGAATGACCGCGTCTCTATCGTTGTCAATAACACTTCCCACTACCCGTGTACCTTTCAATCAGCAGAATGGACAGGTTACTACACTTCCAAATCTAGGAGAATTTAATGGTAGCGACAGTACGTTTAGCAACCATTGATGATTGCAATAATCTAGGTCCTCGCTTGAGGGCCGCTGATAAGCTTGAGCTTAAAGCTTCGTGTGGTTATGGGCCTATAACGGCCTTGACCTTATCAATCCATGCTTCAGATGAGGCATGGGTAGCCGTTGATGAAGAGGGTGTTGCTATCCTAATGTTCGGTGTAGTAAACGCAGGCCAGGAGTTTGTAGGAGTGCCTTGGATGTTAGGTAGCGATGGTATCTATCAACACACTAGGCAACTCCAATCCCAGTGCCGTCAGTGGTTAGATGTAATCCATGAAGATTACTCACTGCTATATAACTATGTCCATGCAGAGAATCCTAAAGCTATCCGCTGGCTTCAATGGATGGGCTTCACAATTGTTCAACTCATTCCTGAATTTGGAGTGGGTAAACAACCATTCTATGAATTCGTAAAGGTGAAATAACATGTGTGACCCGATGGCGCTTTCAGCAATGTCCTCAATGGCAAAGTTTGCTGGGCAGCAAGATGCAGCAAATGCACAAAACAAAGCAGCACGTGATAACTACATGCAGCAAATCACGCAGAAGTCCTTAGCAACTATGCAAGAACATACTGCATCTTCCGACAAACTATTCCAAGACACTATCAAAGCACGTGAGGCGCAAGCTGGCTACGAGGCTTCAGTAGAAGGAATGGGTGGTTCTATTGTTGGTCGCCTTATACGCGACAAGAAAGCAGTGGAAGCACGTAACAAGAACAACATCGATACCAACTTTGAATACAAACTTCAGCAAACTCAATATGAGCTTGAGGGCTTGCGAGTCCAAGCTGATGGTCGTAGCAAGTCTGGTCCTAGTTTACTAGCGACAGGTTTAGAAATTGGTAATGCTTACTATGAAGTAGGCGATGGTCAACATGAATAACAATATTTAAGGAATTAAAATGGCGACTAATACTGGCATCGAGGTGACAGCACTACGCCCTGCGGCTTCGGCAGGGGACTTCTACGTCCGACCTGAAGCATACGACCCGAGTGTAGCGAATGGTCTTGCGAGACTATCAGGTAATATGAATAAGAAGCAGAAGATTGAAGATAAAGCTACGGCTGAGAATCTCCACATTAGTGACTCACTTAACAATGCTAAAGACATACATGACTTCAGTGCTTATGCACACCAGTCTGCGGGTGTTGTAGCTCATTTAAAAGAGCTTCGAGGAGTAACACTAGGCCACGCCTGGAGGACTGAGACTGAGCAAGCTGTGAATGAGTGGCGTGTTAACTCCTCAGAAACAGGAGAGGACTTCCCAAGCTTCATGGCTGAACGTAAGGCTGCCCTAGCTGAAAAGTTAGGGGGTGACCGCTTCATGACTGCTGGTGCTTTAGGTATCATAAAGGAAACTGAATACGCATTAAATGCCCAACACAGAGCATTCCTAGACACACGTATGCGTGAAGATACTAAAACCAACATGACAAATGCTATGGATGTGTTTGCTTCAAACATTGGCAATGGTTTAAGTGTATTAGATGCAGCGGCACAGGTTGAAGAAATGGTCATGACCTCTAATGCCACAGGAGCAGTTGATAAAGCTGTCGGTAATGAGATGATGTTTAACCACGCCATTCAGATGTTTAAAACAACAGGTAATCCTAACTATAGATTGCTAGCTCGTAATCTAAGGTGGGCTACGGGAGGAGGCGAGGTTGTCAATTCCAAGGCAATGGCTGTGCTTAAGCAAGCGACTGACTACGTAGCACAAGAACAGGCCCAAAAAGAAAAGGATATAGCTTACCAAGCCAAAGCTTCTATTGATGCTGCAATAAGTAAGGACTTGCTGTCTTTAAATAACTTCTTCCAGCAGCATCCCTATAAGTCTGTAGACCCTGAAATACAAGCTTCATTAATAGCTAATGGTTTTAAACAGAGTGATATAAATCTAGTACGTGGAGCATATCAGAAAGAATTTGAAGTTCCTCAAAGGTTAACTCCTCAACAACTTAATAACGCCAACAGCATTTTTGAGCAGATTGATGCTAACGGGTTCAACCCCGCAGGTAGTCCAATATCTATCGCATTCATAAATAAGGAAGTAATAAAAGGAAGGCTGCACCCCAGCCAGGCTCAAGGTCTTATGACAAGACTTACCTCGGCTTCTAAGAATAAACCACTTATTGACTCCGCTATTTTTAGACAGTTTCAAGAACAGCAGGTTAATCAAATTCTAAACAAATCCAGTTATAAGAGTAGAGCTACCGCAGCCGAAGCTACAAGGCTACATAACGTTCTTGAACAGGAAATGAATGTACTACTTAATAACCACTACAGTATAAAAGGAGCAGAGACGCCTACCAGTAACGAAATGATGTCTTACACCAGGGACGCACTCGCAGCTACCAAAGAAGAGAGAACGGTTATCGCTAACAAAGTAGCTACAGACCAGGAGTACATGGACCAACTATCTGATGCTGCCTTGTCCTCAAAGGAAAAGGAGAAGAAACTCTTCTTCTTCACGGACTCAAGGGTACCGTTTACAGGGTCAGACACAGAAGATGTGGAAGAGTTCTTTGCTACAACTCCTCGTGGAAGTGAATTAGAAGCATTGATAAAGGAAGACCCCCTGCAAATGTATCCCCTTAACGGTGAAGAATTACCCGTGTGGCAAGTACTAGAAAAGTCGATGATAGCTTCCGGGTATGGCGCTGGAGCTTTTCACTCCTGGTATGAAGATAATAAATCAATATGGACGGATGAATAATGGCTGAAGAATTAATCGAAGAAGCCAAAGAGGGCTTCACTTCAGAAGACCTGCGTGTCCAAGGAAGGCCTTATACAGAACCAGAAAATACTAGCGGTGGTTTTACTCTAGAAGAGTTAACACCGGTTAAGAAAAATGAAGCTTATTGGAAGAGTGAGACTTCCTTTATATCTGATGCTAAGTTGTTATCAGGGCGTTTGAATACAGTCGATGTAGGCTCAGGAAGTAAAGAGTTTATGGAAAGTACTCAAGGCACTAATCACATGTTCCAGCCTCAGCTGAGTATAGAAGAGCTTCAGGCAGGGATGGCTGAAGCTGATGAACGCTTTGTTCCTCGTGAAGTGTCTGATGAGGAGTATACTCAAGGAGCTATGGAAGCTCTAGGTAACCTAAATTGGAACACTACTGACCTGGGTCTCAAGGCCTATGGCTTTGATGAATGGTCGGATGAAGAGCAGATGGCTCTTATACGTTCTATGGAACGTTATGAAGGCATGGATAACGAAGCTCAGCATTACGGAAGAGCATTGAAAGCAATCGCCTCTGACCCATCAACTTATGTAGGCCTAGGTATATTTGCTCAAGCTGCTAAAGGTCTCGTTCTTAAGAGCGGTGCTTCAAAGCTTCTAAAGGGCCTAATGAGTAAGAGTGCTCTTGGCGCTGGTGTTGTTGCAGGAACTGAAGGCGCTATATATTCAGCTGCCGATGATGTTTCCAGACAGTACATAGAGAATAAAGCCGACATCTCTAAGCAAGACAATGTTAGAACCGCAAAGCAATCAGCTATAGGTTTTGGTGCAGCACTCACTTTAGGTTGGGGAGTGACTAAAATTCTTACTCCTAAACCTAAAGGTAATGACACGCCCACTGCTGAAGTTAATGCAGAAGATGATGTCATAACAGGTGTGGCTGAAGACTTTGAAATCAATGGGGTTGATGAGCCTGAATTCGATATATTTGGTCCTCCAAAACCAGATGCAGAAGTGCCTAAAGATATAGACGTTGATGCAATTGAAAGAGCCTTTGAAGCAGACCTAGAGGATAGGGCAACAGGCAAGCGTGAGTTTCCTACAGATAAAGAGAAGGCCAGTTATGGCTTTGTCGAAATCGATGAGATAGTCGATGACTTCCCTGAGATGACCTTTGGAAAAACTGTAGACTCTGAAATTGAAGATGTGATTCCAGACGATGCTCCTAACTTCACTATACCTGAAGAACCAGCTATAGAAGGTAAGGGAATCCCTGCTGAACCTACAGCGAGAGATGGCGACTTTGAATCCATGAACAATGGTGAAAATATAGGCGACCACCAGGACCCTTGGACACACCTGTATGAAGGTAAGCTGACTTTCAATGTTGATAAGTTAGAAACCAGTGATGATGTCAAGGACCTATTAGAGGCTAGTTCAGCTCATTGGGAAGAAGTCCGGATGAGAGAGGCTGACAAGAATGGTCCTAACGGCCATGAGACTCTTGAGGTATCTCGTCAAAGGGCAGAAGAAGAGGCAGCTAGACTGTTAGAAGAAACAGGTGCTGATGTATCTAAATTAATGGATAAGTTCAAGGATGATGCTAACGAACTAAGACAGATACGTTACCGTGCTCAGACGCTAAGAAAGATAAACCTTACTCTTGGCGAGCGTGTATGGGAATTAGCTGACAAGCAAGTGAATGGTGTAGGTTTATTAAAAGATGAGCAAGTAGAGTTGGTTGAAAAGTCTTCATTGTTTGCTAATACTATGGAACTTACTAAATTAACTTCACGTGAGTTTTCCAGAGGTTTGGGAAATTTCAGGATGATAATGAAAGGTGACCCTGAACTATTATCTGGTCTAGGAAGCGGTAAAACCAACATGGATATTAACCTTCTTGCAAAGACTGTTATATCAATGACTAATGCTTCTAAGACTAAGAAAGGTGGTATTAACCTACGCTCTCTTAAGAAGGCTACTGATAAGTTGAGTGACCCTACGTTCATGACTGAATTGATAAGGTTCCGTTCAGCAATGATGCTATCAGGTCCTTCAACTTTAGAAGCTGCTGCTATCTCGAACTTCTCTAAGATGTGGACAGAGCCATTTGTAGAATGGTGGGGACATCTCGGTAGAGGGGACGCAAAGAAAGTAGCAAGGCGCAGAGCTTGGGCGCAGTATGCAGGTAATAGGCGTTACTTTGCTTCCTCGTGGAAACAAGCAGCTAAAGCCTGGAAGAATGGTCAACACGTTACTGACCCCTTCGTTACTAAAATGGAAGATGTTAAGGACTCTAGCTTAGATAACATGAGCTGGGCTAGGCGTAATCTATGGGAACGAGGTGTTCACCAGGCTCACCTTGCACTTCTATTCTTAGATGAAGGTATCAAAGCCAACCGTGCACGTTCTCTTATATATGCTGATACTGTTTCTGAGTTTATGGAAATGGAAATGAAGGCAGCCACTGCTAAAGTAAAGACTGACCTCGTAGTTAGTGATGGGATACCTAACATAACTCCTGAAGGTGACGCCTTTGAAGCTCTTCTTGAAAGAAACCTACGCGCTAAAATCGATAAGAATGGAAGGGTTAAAGACCCTGAAATCTTACGTGAAATACGTGAAGCTACTTACACATCTGACCTCGAAGGAGAGTTAGGCGAGATAATAAACAAACTGGCTAATGCTGGTGGAGGAGCTGGTCGCTTATTTGTATTGCCATTTGTTAGAGCGCCTTTGAACATTGTATCTGAAAGCATGATGTATTTTCCTGGTACTGGCTTTATATCCCGTAAGCAGAAGAACATCATGGATAAAGGTTCTCCTGTTGCAAAGGCAAAGCTGAAGGCAAGAAAGCAAATAGGTCTAGGTCTTATAGCGGGTCTAATGTATGCAGCTGAAGATGAGATAATCACAGGGTCAGGCCCTTTCGATTATAAACAGAACCAGCTTTGGAGAGAGTCTGGGTATGAGCCTAACTCTATTCTAATAAACGGGGAATACTACAGTTACGCTAAACTTGGACCTATCTCAATCATGATGGGCATAGTGGCTGACTCAATGTGGTACATGAACCATGACACACACGGAACAAATCTAGCTGACCAGATGACCGAAGTTCTTGGACATGCCTTGGCTACAGTAACTGTTAACATTCTAAATAAGAGTTACTTTCAATCTGTACAGCAAATCATGGAAGGTTTGCAAGACCCAGATAAGATGGGTGTAATCATACAGAATTGGTTCGTGGCGTTCACCCCTAACGTGCTTGCTCAGATGAACTCAGATGAGAATGTCAGAGAAGCTAGTTCCTGGGCAGAGAAGTTCCAAAGACGTCTGCCTGGTATGTCTGAAAAGCTAGGTAAGCAATATGACCTCTACGGTCGTCCGATAATGAAGCCAAGTAAGGATGCTTATGTATTCGCGCATGTCTTTAAGAACCGCACGAAAGTAGAAGACTCAGTAGCTTCCGCTGTCTACCGTTTATCAGAAGGTTTAGACAGAGCAATTCTAACAAAGGTTTCTTATGCTTTAGGAAGTTCAAACGTGGACTTCCGAGATGTTTATGATATTGGGGAAAAGGAATCAGTCTATGCTAAATACAACCGCATAGTTGGTGAACTTAAAGACCCATATTCAGGCAATACGATGCATGAAGAGCTGGCACTGTTAGTTGCTTCTGAAGAATTCCGTAGAGCACCTAACTCGTTTGAAGGAGACATTTCTCCTCCACGGGTTAAGATGATTCAATCAATAGTAAACGGCTACCGCACAGAAGCGAGAGACAAGCTACATGATGAATCTCCAGCATACAGGAGAGACCTTCGTGAACGTGAATCGCGTATAGACGCAATCTTCCAGTAACCAACCTTAAGCCCCTCAATCGAGGGGTTTCTTTTATCCCCAATATTTAAAACATAGAGAAACGCTATGGCCTTATCCTTTGTGCACTACACAGGTGACGGAACTACTTCGACCTTCAATGTGTCCTTCCTATATCTATCTCAAGATGATGTAGTAGTTACAGTTGATGGAACAGCTAGTCCATTCACATGGCTTGATTCAAGCCGAATATCCATTACTACAGCGCCTTCAACAAGCTCTGTGGTAGACATAAGACGAGTAACCAACCGCACCTCACGTAATGTGGATTTCCAAGACGGCTCGGTACTTAACGAATCAACACTAGACGCAGATAGTAGTCAGCTATTTCATCTAGCTCAAGAAGCTTTTGATGCTGCTGATGAAGCAATTAAGTTAACCCCCGAAGGTATCTTCGATGCTGAAGGTAGGCGCTTAACTAACCTACCTACACCTACTGAGGACAATGATGCAGTAACTAAAGCTTACGCTGATGGCGTGAGTACAGATGTAATCACACGACATTCAGACATAGTAACTAAGCACACTGATGTAATCATCAAAGCTAGTGACGTTACTCAGATACGTGATGAGCTTTATGGCTTAACCACTCATTTAACATCACTTCCATACGGAGCTACAGGTTCTGTGGCATACGATGCAAACACTGGTGAGCTTACCTTCTCTCTATCTGAAGGTCCCCAAGGCCCCGTAGGAGCTACAGGCCCAACAGGTGTTACAGGTCCTCAAGGTCCAAACGGTCCTCAAGGTGTTATAGGTCCTGAAGGCCCTCGTGGTATTCAAGGTGAACTTGGTAACACAGGTGCTGTAGGAGACCAAGGTGTCACAGGAGACCAAGGTCCTCGTGGAACAACAGGCCCAGTAGGACCAACAGGTCTTCAAGGTGTTGTTGGTGACGAAGGTCCTTTAGGTGCTACAGGTGGCACAGGTTCACAAGGCCCCGAAGGTGGGGATGGCCCTATGGGTCCAACAGGCGAGGCAGGTCAACAAGGCCCAACTGGTCTGACAGGTTCTCAAGGCCCTGTTGGTGGTGACGGTCCATTAGGAGCTACAGGCTCACAAGGACCAACAGGTTCTACAGGACCACTAGGCCCAGACGGTCCTCAAGGTATTCAAGGAGACTTAGGTAACAAAGGCCCAGATGGTGACCAAGGTCCACTAGGCCCTACAGGTTCACTAGGACCAACAGGTTCTATGGGACCTACTGCATTAGGCCTCGCCTTCGGTAAGTTCCACATGGACCCAACAACAGGAATGCTCACTATCGAATATTACGGTAGCGCAGCAGACCAAGACTTCTCAATAAATTCTAACGGTGAACTAGAGGTGACAATCTAATGCCAACTTTAAATATAGGTAAGGTACGTATCGCATGGAAAGGCCAGTGGTCCTCTGCGACAGCTTACGAAACCTTTGATGCTGTTGAATACAATGGCGCTTCATACGCAGCACTACAAGACTCTGCTGCTGGCACTGTCCCTTCGGCTCAAGCAGCCGTGTGGCAGCTAATGGCAGCAAAGGGTAACTCAGGTTCTACAGGAGCTACAGGCTCACAAGGCCCACAAGGTAATACAGGTTCTACTGGAGCTACAGGCTCTCAAGGAATTGAAGGTGATGTAGGTTCTCAAGGACCAACAGGTAACACAGGCCCCACTGGTTCAACTGGAGGCACAGGTCCTACAGGAAACACAGGCTCCACAGGTGCTCAAGGTCCTATCGGTGATGATGGCCCAACGGGTCCTACTGGTTCTACGGGTCCTACTGGTTCTCAAGGAAACACTGGTACTACTGGCCCTCAAGGTAACGCTGGTGCAGATGGAGATGATGGCGAACAAGGACCTACAGGTTCTACAGGGCCTCAAGGTGCTACAGGCTTAACAGGTTCTCAAGGTGCTACAGGTTCTCAAGGTACTGTTGGTCCTCAAGGTGGCACAGGTCCTACAGGTTCTACAGGTCCTTCTGGTGGTGTAGGTCCCACAGGCAACACTGGTAATACAGGTTCCACGGGCGCTCAAGGCCCTCAAGGCAACACAGGACCCACAGGTAATACAGGCCCTCAAGGCAATACAGGAGCTACGGGGCCTTCTGCTGTTGTGAGCAGCTCTAGCATTTCCAACAATCTTATTAACTCTCAGCACTACGTTGACAACAGCATTGATGCAGCCCATCTAAATGTATCAGGTAATGGTGCTAATGATGAGTTTCTACGGTCTGACGGTGACGGTAGTTTCACATGGAAAACTGTAGGACCTGATACGTTTGACCTGACCTATTTAGTTGCCGCAGGCGGTGGTGGTGGTGGTGGTAGTCCCAACGCGAACCAGTCACGTTCTAGAATGGGCGGAGGCGGTGCTGGTGGTTATTTAGCAGGTACTCAGACTGTTACAGTAGGCATTGTTCTAAGCATAGTTGTGGGTGCAGGTGGTTCTTCCACAACCGGAAACAATGGTAACAGTGGTGGTGGCAGCTCTGTCACAAGCGGTGAGCTGAATAAGAGCTCCATGGGTGGCGGTGGTGGTGGTGGTATACCTTATACCTGGCGCTGGGGTCTCTCAGGAGGGTCAGGTGGGGGTAACGCTGGTTATACAGCGGCTGAAACCAACAACAACTCAGGAGTCTTTGGGCAAGGTAACAGTGGAGGATACGGAAAAGCTGGCTCTCCTTATAATGGTGGTGGTGGAGGTGGAGCAGGAGGCTCTGGTTCACTTAACTCTGCTGGCGCAGGTGTCTCCAACAGTATCACAGGTTCAAGTGTAGTCTATAGCCAAGGAGGTTCCCCGGGAAGTGGAACAGGAGCAGCTAATAGTGGACAAGGTGGTGGCGCTAAAAGAAGCGGTGGTTCTGGTGTAGTGATTTTAAGAATGCCAACAGCCAGTTACTCAGGCACTTCCTCTGGCAGTGTCTCCGTGAGTACATCAGGGTCAGACACGATAGTTAAATTCACTGGCTCAGGCTCTTACACATTATAATTAAAGGAAACAACAATGTCTCACTTTGCTAAAGTTCTATGTGGCACTGTCACGCACGTCATTGTCGCAGAGCAAGAGTTCTTTGACACCTTCATCGATGATTCGGCAGGCATGTGGCTACAAACCTCATACAATACGCAAGGCGGTATTCATCTACTAGAAGGCGTTCCGCTTAGGAAGAATTATGCGTCTATTGGCGATACCTATGACCACGATAGGGACGCATTTATGGCCCCGAAGCCATTCCCTTCTTGGGTACTTGTAGAGGACTCCTGCCAATGGGAACCCCCTACGCCTTATCCAACAGATAGCTTGGAGTACACATGGGATGAGCCTACAAAATCTTGGGTTTTGCAGGCGTGATGTACACACATTATCAGGTTCAACGAAGGCTTAAACAATGGAACAGCTTAAAGAAGAGGTGACTAAGCTCACGTGGCGCGTTGATAGTCACGATAGTGAAATCACCATCCTCAAACAAACTTCTGGCGAACTTAAACTAACCCTAGACTCCATCATCGAACTACTAAGGCAAATCAAATGGATTGCCGTAGGCGCTGGTGGTGTTGTATTCGCAGACCAGATAGGTCTTATGGGTATTCTTAAGCTAGCCGCTCTATAACATAAGGTAAAACTATGAACTCTCTCAATCCCTTCGCTGGGATTGCAGGGAGTGTCATGGAAGGTCTTGATGACCTGTTCACATCTGATGAAGAGAAGGCAAATGCTACTCTGAAGATGACTGAACTTCTCCAGAAACCCCACAACTTACAAGCGATGGCAAACATCGAAGGTGCTAAACATAGCTCCGTGTTCGTGGCTGGCTGGAGACCTGCAATAGGCTGGGTATGTGCAATTGGTTTAGGTTACCAGTTCCTTATCCTACCCTTTGCTGGACTTATCAACGCTTACTATGCACTTCCAGCAGAACTACCAGCTATTCAAGCAGCAGAACTCTCATCACTCGTTATGGCACTCCTAGGTTTAGGTGGACTACGCTCGTATGAGAAAGCAAAAGGACTCACGAAATGAGTAACAAAAGATTGGACCAAATAATGTCCGAACTCCACGAGGAGTTAGCTAACCAATTGCTAGGGCAGGTCATGGCTGGCGACACTACCGCAAGTATTCTTAACGTAGCCCGTCAGTTTCTTAAAGACAACGGTATAGATGGTGTCCCTACCCAAGGGAATCCACTAGATAACCTTATACACGCTCTTCCTGACTTTGATGAAGACGAACTTCCACTTAATCACTAGGTAACCTATGGCTACACCTAATACTACTCTGGTAGACAACGACCCAATCAAGAAAGACTTCCGTAAGTTCCTATGGATAGTATGGTCCACTCTAAATCTACCAGACCCCACACCAATCCAGTACGACATGGGTAGTTATCTACAGACAGGCCCTAGGCGCTGCGTGGTAGAAGCCTTCCGTGGTATAGGAAAGTCTTGGATTACTTCAGCATACGTGGTGTGGCTTCTTTACTGTGACCCTCAACACAAGATTCTCGTAGTATCAGCTTCTAAAGAACGTGCTGATGCCTTCTCTACCTTTACTAAGCGCCTTATTAATGAAATCGAAATACTCTCACACCTTAGAACTAAAAATGGTCAGCGTGATTCTGTCATTGCTTTTGATGTTGGGCCTTCATTACCCGACCATTCCCCAAGCGTTAAGTCAGTGGGTATCAACGGCCAGCTCACAGGTTCTCGTGCTAACACAATAATCGCTGATGACGTGGAGGTTAGTAACAACTCTGCTACCCAGACTATGCGTGACAAGTTATCCGAGGCAATCAAGGAGTTTGACGCTGTTCTTAAGCCCAATGGACGTGTGATTTACCTAGGTACTCCACAGACTGAGATGTCCATCTATAACCTGCTCCCAGAACGTGGCTATGAGATACGTATATGGCCCTCTCGCTATCCTACAGACAAGCAAGCGGCAATGTATCAAGGAAGATTAGCGCCCTTCATAGAGCATCGTAGAGCCGACCAGCAGGGTATGCCTACAGAACCTGATAGATTCACTAAGATAGACCTAATGGAGCGTGAAGCTTCCTATGGTAAGGCAGGTTTTGCACTGCAATTCATGCTGGACACAACACTATCTGATGCTGATAAGTATCCATTGAAACTATCTGACCTATGCGTAGCTGCACTTAACCCTAGGAAGGGTTGGGCTGACCTAGCGTGGGCCTCTGGACCTGCACAGATTGTCCAAGATGTCCCTGTTGTGGGCTTCACTGGTGACAAGTTCTATAGACCCATGTGGTTCTCTGATGAGATGTACGAGTACACAGGTGCTGTACTTGCTATTGACCCTTCTGGTCGTGGTAAGGACGAGACAGCCTATGCAGTCGTTAAGATGTTGAATGGTTATCTCTACGCTACCCAGTGTGGTGGTTTCAAAGGTGGCTATGATGACAAGACTCTAACCAAACTAGCGAACCTAGCGAAGATAGAGAAGGTCAGCATGATAGTGGTAGAGAGTAACTTTGGTGACGGTATGTTCTCCAAACTATTATCTCCATTCGTGAACAAGGCCTACCCTGTATCCATAGAAGAAGTCAGACATAACACACAGAAGGAAGTCCGTATCATCGATACGCTTGAACCTGTGATGATGCAGCACCGTCTTATCATTGACGAGAAGCTGATTAAGGAAGACTACGAGAGTGCTCCAGAACCTTCGTACAGTTTGTTCTACCAGATGACTAGGCTGACTAAAGACCGTGGTGCAATCATCCATGACGATAGATTAGAAGCTCTAGCGATGGCAGTGAACTACTGGACTGAACAGATGGATGCGGACTCAGAGACTATAGCTGCCCAACAGAAGCTCGATGCTTTCAATGGGGAGATACAGAGGTTCATGGACCAAGCTGTTGGTGGTAAGAAATCTGTAGGCGATAAGTGGTTCTGACGTTGCTCTGAAGCCACGCTGGAAACGCCCATATATGGCACAATTAATTAAGTTGCCCTATAGGGTTGATAGGTATAAGAACAACCCTAGGGTATCTTTAGTATGCCTCAAAGTTATCTCTACGTTATTACCATCATAGATAACTAAGTAAGTATATCTATAGGTTATCTATAGTATCTCTCTACGTCATATCCATCATAGATAACTAAGTAAGTAAGACCCTAAGCATCCTACAAGTTACAACCAATGCCATTGATAAGTGCCATGTCCTAGAACATCTCACTCATCATCATTAGCCATTGTGTCTGTACGTAGGGTGCTTTTTTTTCTTTCTTAAGCTGCCAATCGACAATCTAATAGCCTTATGTCCGAGGTAATCAATATGATTACTAATCGA
>Ga0209279_10000610_pt1 | contig 22381 bp, 19 predicted proteins | sample CoawatmetaG00DNA_3_FD_187508 | JGI IMG/M metagenome (GOLD analysis project Ga0209279, IMG submission 187508) | Marine microbial communities from the West Antarctic Peninsula - Coastal water metaG006-DNA (SPAdes) (version 2) | ecosystem: Environmental > Aquatic > Marine > Coastal ... | reverse complement strand
CACTCTCTGTATTATCACTTAGACCTTAATTAAAAGATGGAAAATAATTTACCTCAAAACCAGATGGCCACGGCCAGTGATGAGATAAGCGTTCGTGATATTATTCAGAACCTGCTCAGAGTACTGGCTTATTGGCCTTACATACTGATATCTATCATCGCAGGAGTCTCTGTGGCGTTCTTTGTAAACAGATATAGTGAAAATAATTATGCGTTAAGTACTCAGGTCGCTATTGAACAAGCGGATAATCCATTATCAGGACTAAGTGAAGGCATGGGGATGATGAGCTTTGATTTTGGGGGAAGCTCTGGTCTGCTAGAAACTCGAGTAGCGGTCTTAAAATCCTACGCCCACAACCATAAAGTGGCGCAAAAACTGGGCTGGGAAGCTCTGTATTTTACAGAGGGTAGGATCAACCGTAGCGAAGTTTACCGTCCCGAGCAGATAACAGTTGAGTTGGATTTTTCCACGCCTCAACTACTAGGTGTTGAATATGAGATAACGGCTGCTGCTAACAGCTTTGATGTTGTTATCAAGAGCATAGAGAAACCCGTTTATTACAACTACGCGTTACAAACTACAGAAGCTCTAGGTCAAGAGTTGACAGGAAGCGAGCTAGAAGGCACCTACCCTTATGGTGCATGGATAGAAGGCGTTTTTGGAAAGTTTAGGGTAGTTAAGGGGATGCTGTCTGAGGAGGCCTCTAATAACGTTATTTACGTTTCCTTACAATCTTATCAGGCTATAGCAGAGAATTACATGGAGGCTGTTGCCATAGATTTTGATGCCAAATCACAGTCGTCTCTTTTGACACTTTCTTTGGAGGGCAGTATAAAACGTAAGATAGCAGACTACCTAAACCAGACTATAGAACAACTGCAAGCCTATGAGCTGGCGCAGAAAAACCTGATGGCCATAAATACCATTGCCTTTATTGACCAGCAGATTGTCGCCATAGGAGAGGATCTTCAAAACAGTGAATCCGCTTTACAAGATTTTCGCGCTGAAAACCTGATTGTGGATCTGACGGTAGAGTCTCAGCAGATAATCACGTATTTCATAGAACTAGAGCAGAGTAGGGGTGAGCTCAACCTTCAGCGTACTTTTTATCAATACGTTCTAGACCAGCTCAACAATAAGTCTCTATATAGCGGCTTGTCTATTCCCACGATGACTTCCGTGGATAATCCTCTTATGGAGCAGTTGATCGATCAGCTGGTACAAAGTAGTGTACAGCTGGAGCGTTATTCGTACTCCTTAGAGTTCAATAACCCTGCTGTCCTAGAGCTTGAAAAAGAAGTGAGCTATACCAAACAAGCGCTGTATAACGCCACACAAAACGCCCTGAACAGTTCAGAGATTGTTTTAAATGACCTTAATGACCGCCTAACTAGCGCACAAAGCAAAATCTCTAAACTCCCTCTGATTGAGCAGCAATTCATCAATATTAAAAGACAATATGAACTGTCAGGTGGTCAATACCAGGTGCTTTTAGCGAAGCGTGCTGAAGCAGGAATATTAAATGCATCCAATTTACCGGACACGAAAGTCATAGAACCTGCCCTGGACAGGGGACAACTTCCTATAGGACCCAACAGAACATTAAACTACCTGATAGGACTTTTGTTAGGGGGAGTGATCCCTGTAGGGCTATTACTGTTACGCGACATGCTCAATACAAAGATCATGTCGCGTGAAGATTTAGCGTCCGCGACCTCACTCCCTATAGCAGGAGTGGCTCCACACTCCAGTCATGACACCAACCTGGTGGTCTTCAACAAACCTAAGTCATCCGTAGCGGAGTCATTTCGTGGGCTGAGGGCCAATCTTAAGTTCATTGCAGAAACACCGGCACCGGGCAAGGCACAGGTGTTCGCTGTCACGTCCTCTATATCTGGAGAAGGAAAAACCTTTATGGCCATTAATATGGCAAGTATTATTTCCCTTAGTGGAAGTAAAGTTGCTCTTGTGGGAATGGACCTTAGAAAACCAAAGATTTTTAATGATTTTAATCTGTCTAATGCAGCGGGACTCTCCACGTATTTATCAGGAGAGGACCAGGTCATAGATGTTATTCAAAAGACCAGTTACACTAACCTGGATATTATTTCTGCGGGCCCCGTTCCTCCAAACCCTTCTGAGCTCATCATGAGTGATCGTTTTGAAACACTGGTTGGAGTGTTAAGAGATACATATGACTATGTGATTATAGATACACCTCCAGTAGGTCTTGTTGCAGATGTCTTGCAAATCATGCCGCTGATTGATGGTGCTATTTACATTTCACGCTTTAACTACACCCAGGCAAGCATGTTCTCGTTAATCAACGACCAGCTTGAACGAGGCTTGATAAAAAATGTCAGCGTAGTGTTGAACGATGTAGGGCAGCAAGCAGGCTACGGCTACGGCTACGGCTACGGTTATGGCTATGGCTATGGCTATGGCTATGGTTACGGCTACTATCAAGATGATAAGAGCTAAAGGTGTTGAAAGTTCCTGAGGGCGCAGGTAAGAATTGGTATGTCCTTTATACCAAGCCCAGAAACGAAAAAAAAGTAGCGGAGCGCCTCACTGTTGCCGGTTACACGGTGTACTGCCCACTTCACAGAGTGCGCAGACAATGGAGCGACCGGATCAAAACTGTGGAAGAGCCGCTGTTTAGAAGCTACGTATTCATTCAAATTGAAGATGCCAAAAGGGACGAAGTCTTTGCCTACCCTGGAACGGTGAGGTACCTGTTTTGGCTGCGCCGTCCAGCTGTTGTTCGCCAATCTGAAATAACCACCATCCAAAAGTGGCTGGGGGAGCAGGATCATGAGCATATTGATATTTCCCAGATCATGCCTGGAGATTACCTGCGGATCACTTCTGGACAATTCGCTGGCGAAGAGGCCATACTTCTGGACCGAACAAATTCTAGAGTTATCGTTCAGCTTAAAGAACTGGGCATCCAGCTCTCCCTGTCCTTATCTAATAACGATCTCATGGCGCTGTAAAGCGCTCAAATGCAATCAATGGTTATCAATATTGGTAACGAGTAAGTTTTTTACTCAAAGTTATGCTATCGTATTGTCTTCACTATTATCTTTGTATTCCAAACCATTGAACTAGAGGATCTTGTATTCTCTTCTTTGCGACCAGCCAACCTGTGAGCCTAGCTTCTTTAAAGTATTCTTTAAAGAATATCCTGGGACTCACAGCAGCGAAGCTGTGAAAAGCCACACCATCTGTTTTGAACCTCTTAGGACCTCTTATTACTTCTAAAACCCGCCTGAAGCTCTTATCGCGCTTCTTTCTCAATCAAAATTTGAGCGGGTACCTCCAAGGACTCTCCAAGGAGCTCGAAGAAAACACCAACAGCATACGGGTAGAACTTAACCGCCTCGAAGAGGCGGGAATGCTCAATTCTACTCTTGAAGGGCGTCGCAAGCTTTACCGCGTTAACGCCCTTCATCCCCTTGCCTCTGATATAACCTCCATCGTAAGGAAAGTTGCGGGCATTGATACCGTCATAGACCGTGTTGTAGAAAACCTTCCTGGATTAAAGCAGGTATGGATCTGCGGCGACTTAGCCCGCGGCGTTCCGAGCGGTAGCATTGATTGTATACTTATTGGTAAAGAGTTAGATGAAGAGTACATCGCTGGACTCAGCGCCAAGGTGCATAAGCTGGTAGGCAAAAAAGTAAACACCCAGGTACTGGAAGAAATCAAGGACGAGATGGTGAGCGGTTCTCTACTGGTCTGGGAAATGAACACGGAAGGATTTCCAATTCAAAGCAGCATTAAGCAACAGCGAAACACAAAGGAAGGCTATGCTGGTGGACAGTGACCCTGAAAACTTTTTGAAGGAGAAAACTGCTTACTACGGCCTTGTTAAAGAGGGAATAACGAAACAATAATAATGAAGGACTACCGGTGGTAGTCGAGAAAAATATAAAAATTTAAATGAATATTACAATTATAGGATCAGGATATGTTGGGCTCGTCTCAGGAACGTGTTTTGCAGAGATGGGAAACAGGATTACTTGCGTAGACATAGATCCAATCAAGATTGAAAAATTAAATCAAGGGATCATTCCTATTTTTGAACCTGGTTTAGAGACCATGGTGTTAAAAAATGTAAAGAATAAGAACTTGTTTTTTACAACTGAGTTAACTAAGGCTCTACAAAATTCTGAAATCGCTTTTATCGCAGTTGGAACTCCTATGGGAGATGATGGTTCTGCTGATTTACAATACGTGCTAGCCGTAGCTAAATCAATTGGCCAGTCGATGCAAAAAAGATTGATTGTGGTTGATAAATCTACCGTACCTATTGGCACAGCAGATAAGGTAAAAGCTACCATTCAAAAAGAGTTAGATATAAGAAATTCTAATTTACAGTTTGATGTGGTATCTAATCCTGAGTTTTTAAAAGAGGGAGCTGCTATTGCAGATTTTATGAAGCCAGATCGGGTAGTGATTGGAACTGATAGTAATTACGCTTCAGAAAAGATGAAACAATTATATCATCCTTTTTGCATGATAAGTGATCGTTTTATCGCTATGGATATTCGTTCTGCTGAAATGACAAAATATGCAGCCAATGCCATGCTAGCAACCAAAATATCTTTTATGAATGAAATTGCCAATATTTGTGAAAAGGTAGGGGCAGATGCCAATCAAGTTCGTATTGGAATTGGTTCAGACCAACGTATTGGGTATAGCTTTATTTATCCTGGAGCGGGTTATGGGGGTTCTTGTTTTCCAAAAGATGTAAAGGCACTCACAAAAATAGCCGAAGAAAATGGCTATACTGCGCAATTGATAACCGCAGTTGAAGCCTTAAACGATGCACAGAAATTAGTCATCGCTCAAAAAATAGTAACCCGTTTTGGAGAAGACCTAACTGGCTTTACTTTTGGTATTTGGGGCATGGCCTTTAAGCCAGGAACCGATGACATGCGTGAAGCACCAGCCATTTATGTAATCAAAGAATTGGTTAGTAGAGGAGCTAAAATAAAAGGCTACGATCCTAAGGCGATTGATGAAGCCAAAAAACACTACCTCAAAGGGGTTCAAAATATAACGTATGTAGACTCGAAATATGAGGTTTTAAAAGATTCAGACGCACTAGTATTACTTACTGAATGGAAAGAGTTTCGATCGCCAGATTTTGAAGAAATAAAAGCACAATTAAAAATTCCGGTTATTTTTGATGGACGTAATCAGTACAATACATTTAATCTCGAGGAAAAAGGATTTGAATATTATCAAATAGGAAAAAAGTAAATGAAACGAGCATTACAAATTTTGATATACAAAGAAATAATTAATAGCGAACAGCATTTGTTACCTCTAAATAATAAAACTTGAACAGATGAAAATATTAGTTACTGGCGCAGCTGGATTTATTGGATTTCATACTTGTTTAAAATTAGTGAGTCAAGGTCATGAAGTTTATGGTATTGATAACATTAACGATTATTATGATCCTAAACTAAAGTTTGATCGTTTAAACGAATTAGGGTTTAACGAAGTTGAATCAAAACTCTTTAAAAATGAAGTCAAAAGTGCTAAATTTAATTCTTTACGATTTTCTAGAATTGATCTAGTTGATCATGAAAGTGTTGATAATTTATTTAAGCAAGAACAATTTGAAGTAGTTTGTAATCTAGCTGCTCAGGCGGGTGTTCGATATTCTATAGAAAATCCAAAAGCGTACATTGATAGTAATATCTCAGGGTTTTTAAATATTCTTGAAGGATGTCGAAATCATAAAGTAAAACATTTGGTGTACGCTAGTAGTTCCAGCGTTTATGGAGAAAATAAAAAAGTGCCTTTTGAAACCACAGATAATGTAGATCACCCAATTAGTTTATATGCTGCTACAAAAAAGAGCAACGAATTAATGGCCCATACCTATGGTCATTTATATGGTTTTAAAACTACAGGGTTACGTTTCTTTACAGTTTATGGACCCTGGGGAAGACCTGATATGGCTTATTATTTATTTGCAGAAGCGATCTCTAATGATAGACCTATTAAAGTATTTAATAATGGTGAGATGGAACGTGATTTTACCTACATAGATGATATCGTAAAAGGTGTTACTAAAATCATTGAAAAAAGTATTGACAAAAGAGAACATTATAAAATTTATAACATAGGTAACAACAAAACTGAGAGTTTACAAAATTTTATAGCTACCATAGAAGATGCTATGGGAAAGGATGCTATTAAAGAAATGTACCCAATGCAGGCTGGAGATGTTCCTAAAACATTTGCGGATATTGATAAATTAATTGATGATATTGATTATAAGCCAAGCACTTCAATTAGTGATGGTCTCGAGAAATTTATAAACTGGTATAAAAAATATGTAAATGAAGATTAGTTTTTCAAATAATAAAGTTTTAGTCACTGGAGGTGCAGGTTTTATTGGATCAAATTTATGCGAGGCTTTACTTGAAAAAGGAAACAAAGTCGTTTGTCTTGACAATTTTGCCACCGGTAAAAGAGAAAATTTAGAACAATTTTTAAAGGATACTAATTTTACGCTAATTGAAGGTGATATCAGAAAACTAGAGGATTGTTTAAAAGCGACCATAGATGTAGATTATGTTTTGCACCAGGCTGCATTAGGATCTGTGCCAAGGTCTATTAAAGATCCCATCACATCCAATGATGTGAATGTGAGTGGGTTTTTAAATATGCTAGTAGCAGCTAGAGATAATAAGGTGAAAAGGTTTGTTTTTGCAGCGAGCTCATCCACTTATGGAGACTCAGAATCAATGCCAAAAGTTGAGGATATCATCGGAAAACCGTTGTCTCCCTATGCGATTACAAAATATGTAAATGAGTTATATGCTGACATTTTTTCGAAAACCTACGGACTTGAAACCATAGGCTTACGCTATTTTAATGTATTCGGCAGAAAGCAAGATCCAAATGGAGCCTATGCAGCCGTGATTCCAAAATTTGTAAGCCAATTAATGAAAGGAGAAGCTCCAGTCATTAATGGCGATGGAAATTACTCAAGAGACTTTACTTACATTGACAATGTGATACAAGCAAATCTATTAAGCCTAGTCACAACTAACGAAAAAGCCATTAATACTATCTATAATGTTGCCTATGGAGATCGTAATACTTTAAACGATTTAATGGGGTTCTTAAAAGAGTATTTATCTGAGTTTGATACTAAAATTTCAAATGTAGCCGTTATTTACGGACCAAATAGAGCAGGTGATATTCCACATTCACATGCTAGTGTAGCTAAAGCAAAAGAAAAATTAAATTATAACCCACAGTTTACCCTGCAACAAGGTTTGAAAGAGGCTGTGAAATGGTATTGGAAAAATTTATAAAAAGTATGAAAAAAGATAAAATAGCAATCATTGGTTTAGGGTATGTAGGTTTGCCATTAGCAAGACTCTTTGCAACCAAATACTCAGTAGTTGGATTTGATATCAATACCGATAGAATATCAGAATTAATGTCTGGTAATGATTCTACCCTAGAGGTAGATAATGAAACTTTACAATCTGTACTGATTGGTGAAAAATCTGATGAGATAGGACTTTTTTGCACCAATCAGTTAGATAAAATCAAAGATTGTAATTATTATATCATAACGGTTCCAACACCTGTAGATAAAAACAATAGACCTATTTTAACACCACTTTTAAAAGCAAGTAAAACAGTTGGTGCGGTACTAAAAAAAGGAGATATCGTAATTTATGAATCTACGGTGTACCCAGGAGCTACGGAAGAAGATTGTGTGCCAGTTCTAGAAAAAGTTTCTGGCTTAGAATTTAATAAAGATTTTTATGCTGGATATTCTCCTGAGAGAATTAATCCAGGAGACAAAGAGCATACTGTAGAAAAGATAGTAAAGGTAACTTCAGGATCAACACCTGATGTTGGAGAGATAGTCAACGAATTATATAAATCAGTTATTATTGCAGGAACTCATTTGGCACCAACAATAAAAGTAGCGGAAGCCTCTAAAGTAATTGAGAATTCTCAAAGAGATATCAATATTGCTTTTGTAAATGAATTAGCCAAGATATTTAATTTAATGGACATCAACACTCACGATGTACTTGAAGCTGCAGGGACCAAATGGAATTTTTTACCCTTTAAACCTGGATTAGTTGGAGGGCATTGTATAGGCGTGGATCCCTATTACTTAGCGCAAAAAGCACAAGAATTTGGTTACCATCCTGAAATTATTTTGGCTGGAAGGCGTTTGAACGATAGTATGGGGGAATATGTAGCTTCACAAGTAATTAAGGCTATGATTGCAAAAGATATAAGAGTAAAAGGGGCAAAAGTATTGATTTTAGGCATTACCTTCAAAGAAAACTGTCCTGATGTTCGCAATACGAAAGTGGTGGATGTAGTTTCTACGTTAAAAGAATACGGTGTTGATTTAACCATCTATGACCCATGGGCAAATGTAGAAGAATTAAAACATGAGTATAATTTAACTTCTACTCAAGACTTGCCTGATCATCAGTTTGATGCCATTGTACTTACTGTAGCTCATCTTGAGTATGCAAGCTTAGATTTCACATCCTTACAAAATAAAAAGGCTGTTATTTACGATGTAAAGAATGTATTATCAAGTAATGATATAGTTAAAACTTTATAAAATGAAAATTACAGTTATTGGCAAAGGTTATGTTGGTTTCTGGAACTTGTTTCTCAGAAATAGGTAATCAAGTTACATGTTTTGATAAAAATATTAATAAATGATATACTCCCAATTTATTATCCTGTTCTTGGAGCAATAATATGCTAATCTAAAGTACCCACATTTAAAAAAAACTAAGAATTATTTTTTAAATGAAACTAGAAGTAGCTTTATGAAATACTTTGTCTTTATCAGGATAAATCTAGAGATAATTTAGACAAATTATTTAAAACTACTAGGTTTGATATAGTTTGTAATTTAGCTGCGCAAGCAGGTGTACGATATTCGATAAAGAATCCCTAGGGTTGCCTTGATTTAAGGATACATTAATATAAATTTTTTTCTGCTTGAGATGCATAATGTTTAATTTAAAATTGATTTTTACGATTTGATACAGAAGTTAAAATCTAAAATTGTTGGTTCAGTTATAGTTCGAAATACCCTCATATTATCATTGGCTACATTGTTGGCTCAACTGATCGGTATAGTTTTTTCTCCAGTACTGTCAAGACTGTTTACTCCTAATAATTTTGGTGAACTCGGAAAAATAGTTGCTTTTAGCTCTATATTTATAGGAGTATCTTCTTTAAAGTATGACTTAGCTATAGTTCTATCAAAAAGTGCCTTCGAGACCAAGCAATTAATAAAAGTATCGCATGCATTAATTGTTATTATTTCACTTATATCCATTCCAATTTATGCGGTAACCTATCAAGTCTTTGATCCTTATATTCAGTTGTCGATTATAGTAATCATCTACTTTAACAGTGTTTATAATCTCATTGTTAATATCTATACACGGTACAAAAGATTTAAGTCTCTTGCCATATTAAAGATGATTAATAAGGCAACTACAGTGGGAACTCAGATTGGATTGGGAGTCTTTGGATTGGGAACTTTTGGACTGATTATTGGACAAGTATTCGGATTGTGTCTAACACTTTTATATAGTAGCTTTAAGTCTTTAAAGACTTTTAAAAAGGTCATTTTTGTTGGGCGAGGAAGCTACGATCAAGCCAAGCCCGTTATCAAAAAGTACTACAGATTTCCGATGTTTTCGGCCCCTCAGAATTTTCTGAATTCACTTTCTCAAAATGCACCGATCTTAATATTAGGTGGATTTTTCGGAGAAACCATGATAGGGTTGTATTGGTTTGCCTACAGAATCATTCAAATGCCTGTCTTGTTAATTTCAAATTCCATTAGACAAACCTTTTACCAAAAGGCGTCTGTTACAAATCCCGGAAAAGATCTCACAAGTTTGTTTGTGAAAAGTACAAGAACTTTGTTCTTAATAGGACTGCCATTTATCATTATTGGAATGGTTACTCTACCTTATTTATTTGAGTTAATATTTAGTGCCGAGTGGACAGAGTCTGGAGTCTACGGTAGGTGGTTGTTACCTTGGGTTTTATTCTTGTTTATCAATCCACCAGCTGTGATGCTTATTCCTATCTTGAATATGCAGAAGTTCAGTTTAGCTTACGATACTTGTTTACTAGTAGCAAGAATAATTGTAGTTTGTACCGGAGGATATTTTTTCACACCTGTAATTACTATCATGCTATTTTCGCTAGTAAGTAGTGTTTTCAATATCTTCATAATTGGATTTATTTATAATAAGTTAAAATTTTTAAATGCAAAAGATTAACCTTTCAATCGTAGGAGATGTATGTATTGCCGAGGGCTTTTCGGTTCCTAACTTGAATCAAATTGATCAGAGGATTTTAGAAGATTTCAAGAAACAAGACCTAACCATCGGAAACCTTGAATGTCCCATTACAACATCTAGTTGTGCGATAGAAAAAAATGGACCCAATTTAAGAGGAAGCGAAGAATTTTTATCCTTACTAAAGGAAATGAATTTCAATTTATTTACACTTGGAAACAATCACATCATGGATTATGGTATTCAAGGATTGAAAGATACTGTTGCTTCTTGCGAAAAGAAGAATCTTCCCTTCACAGGTGTAGATCTTAAGAATATCAAAACGCATCCACATTATTTTACTTATGAAAAGAAAGGGATTAAGCTTGGCATTCTCAATGTGGCAGAAATCGAGTTTTCTTCAGCTACTAAAAAGGATCCCGGGGCACTGCGATATGATGTTGTGGAGGTCCATCACCAAATACAGCAAATCAAAAAGGTATGCGATAAATTACTTTTGATCATTCACGGAGGTATTGAGAATTTTGAACTTCCTAGTTCTCAGCAGGTAAAAGATTACCGCTTTTTTGCAGAAGCAGGAGCAGATATTGTTATTTGTCACCATTCTCATAGAGTAAGTGGATATGAAATTTACAATGGAGTTCCTATTTTTTACGGACTTGGAAACTTTATGTTCCATGGAAAACAAAAGCCAAATGACTGGTATATTGGAATGCAATTGAATATTTCAATTGGTGATAAAATCGCCTTTGAAATTAAAATAACTCAATACGATGACCAAACAAATATGCTCAAGAGACTTTCAGATGATGAACAGAAATCCTATAAATCACGTATTGAAAAACTATCCGATATTATCAAAGATGACGAATTACTAGAGCAAAAGTTAGATGCGTTTGCAGAGTTGCAAGCCGATTATTATCTAAAGGTGCTGCATAATAAAACATCGCGATGGCAGCAAATTCTGATAGATCGGTTTAAAATGCACTCGTTCTTTTTGAAAAAAGAACAAAACCTACGATTAATCAACTATTTTTCTTGTGATGCTCATGGTTTTATGATAAAAAAAGTATTAAAAAAATTAGATGACAAATAAACAAAGTAAGAGCTGTTTTATTTATCGACCTTTACGATTTCTGAAACTCTTTCTAACCAATCTTATTTGGTCGGATAGAATTTTTGTAACTAGAAAGTATCAGAAAAAGGTGGGAGTAATGCTGGATATTAAAAACCCAAAAACGTTTAGCAGTAAGATTCAATGGCTGAAATTGAACGATAAAAATCCGATTTATACAAAATGTGCCGATAAATATCTGGTGCGTGAGTATGTTGAGGATAAAATTGGAAAGAAATACCTAATTCCTCTAGTCACATCTACATCGAATGTTGATAAGATTAACTTTAATAAGTTACCCAATGAATACATTATGAAATGTAATCATGGTTCTGGAATGAATATCATTGTCAAAAATGGCAAGATGAACAAGTTTGATCAGTGGGTAGATTTTGATGAAAATAAACTCAAGGGGATCTTAAAAGTTTGGATGAGAAAGAATTTCTACCATCTCCACAGAGAATGGGAATACAAGGACATTCCTCCCCGAGTGGTGATTGAAGAGCTAATATACGATGAAACTGGAAATGATGGTTTAAACGATTATAAGATTCACTGTTTTCATGGAAAACCTATGTATATTCAGACTATTTTCGATCGTATTGAAGGCGTAAAAGAAAACTGGTTCGATACGGAGTGGAAACTTATTGATTTGCATTATTATTCATCAGTACAAGCTGATGTGAAGAAGCCTGAAAATTTGGATGAACTGCTGAAAGTGGCAGAACAGTTATCCTCAGAGTTTAGTTATGTGAGGGTTGATTTGTACACAACAAACAGCAGTATTTATTTTGGAGAACTGACCTTTCGACCTTATGGAGGATTTATGAATTTCGTCCCTAAGAAATGGGATAGGATTTTAGGAGATTTATTAAACCTTAACAATTAAATGCATCATATTTTAAAGCATAATGTTAGTTATTAAAAACTCATATCTCTTAACTAAAACGCTGTTAGCACTCTATGTTTTTAGATTTGTAGTTATTGCAGGTTCTGAGAGTTATTCAGTGAACTATACTTTTTTTGGAGAGCTTGCAGTTTTAGGATTTTTGTTTGATGTTATCACTAGAATGAATCGGATTAGTTTATCTCCTCTTCGGATTATTGTTCCCTATTTCATGTTCATATTGCTCCTGTTTGTCTCTATGATTTGGTATCCCAACGGAAGTGGATACATGTTTGATATTTTGACCAAATATCTACTCTTTTTCATAGGCTTTTTTGTTATTGCTAGTACCAATAATTTCGATTTTCTATTCTACGCTCTCATCTTGGGCTGTTGCAGTATTTTTGTCTTGGGATATGATGAGATTCGAGAATATATGCTCGATCCTGTGAATAGGAGATTTACCTTTAATTCCATGGATGAGAAAGGAGGAATTAACCCAAATAGTCTAGCATTCTATTGTAATCTCTCTATTGCTTTTTTGATCTATAAATTTAGACTGATCAATAAAAAATACGTTCGACTCGGAATTTTAAGTCTCATCGGATTGTTTATATTCTTTATCGTGTATGTAACACTTTCAAGAAAAGGAATTATTGGTATTGGTATCATGTATATGTTCTTCATAGCAAGTGGAAAAAAGGTAAGTGTAGGATTCAAAATTTCGATAATTCTAGGGTCCGTTGTAGGAATATTCTTTTTGCTGCAATATTTGCAACTACCCATAATAAATCGATTTATTAGTACTATTAATTTATTCGAAGGAAGTCAGGATATCGGACAATCAGACAATGAAAGGTCCTTGTTGATCTTTGAGTCTTTGAAATTTTGGTTAGATGCACCAATATTCGGGAATGGAATAAGTCACTTCGAGAACAACTCCAGATTAGGAGTTTATACGCACATCAACTACGGGGAATTGCTTACCAATTATGGGTTGGTAGGTTTGGTATTGTTTTATGGTCCTATTATTAAAAAGGTTAGAGCTCTATACAGAAATTACAATCATATATCTTACGAAGTAAAATTCTTTTTCTTTGTTTCTATGTTCCTGTTAATTTCAGACTTTGCCATGGTGAGTTATAACAACATAGTGTACCTATTAATCCTAGCGGTAATTCTGGGATATAACTTTGATTTGAAAGGAAAATGAAGTTAATTTTTTTAATCGATTCTCTGCAGCAAGGCGGCATGGAGAAACAACTGATTTATCTAGCGAACTTTTTGAATGAAACAAAAAGATTCGACATAGAGATTTTGCTGTTCAACAAGGATAAAAAAAACATTTTTTATACAGATATTCTTGATGCAGGAATCAAAGTAAGCGACTTTTCGGTATCCAAAAATATAACGATTCCATTTTTTAGTTTTCAAATAGAGGCCTTTAAAATTGCGAGAAAATTAAAGAAGTTAAATAGTAAAATATTCATCTCATTCGGAACCAATTCTTCCTTTATTCTGGTTATTGCCAAGTTGTTTTTCCTGAAGAAAAATGTGAAAATTATTGTTTCCGAACGTAATACAGATTTAGCACCGTTGTCATTCAAGCGCAAGTATTATTTGTATTTCCATCGGTTCTCAAATACCATTGTTCCCAATTCATTTACTCAGGAGGCAATGATCACCGGGTTGTATCCCATGTATTCAGAAAAGATCAAAGTGATCAACAACTATGTCGATCTAGAATTTTATTCACCTAAGAGTTACAATTTTAATAAAGAACAACTCAATGTCGTATTACTAGGAAGATTGACGTATCAGAAAAACCCTATGTGTTTGATGAAAGCACTCAAGTTAATCAAAGAAAAAACTAATCATAAGATTTCTGTGTCATGGTTCGGAAGAACGCAGGATCAAGAATTGTTCAACGAAGTAAGCAGTTATATTAAAGCCCATAATTTGGATGTCAAATTTCACAAGCCGCAGGTTGACACCTTATCAATTTACCATAAATATGATCTTCTATGTTTGCCGTCTTTCTTCGAAGGGTTCTCAAATGTTTTGGGAGAGTCGATCTGCTGTGGATTGCCAGTAATTGTTAGTGAACAAGCTGGCGACGTAAGGAAAATGGTAGACCATCAAGCGAATGGGTTTTTATTCGATTGCTATAACGAAGAAGCCTTATATGATCAGTTTGTTAGGTTCATAGAACTGCCCGAAAGTGAAAAGATTGTAATGGGAAAGGAATCCAGAAAAAAATCTGAGGAAATATTTTCAAAAGAGGAATATTTAAATGCTTATACTAATTTAATACTTGATGAATAAAATATTACAAGTAATACCAAATTTGAATAGTGGGGGAGCAGAGAAGTTTGTAGTAGACCTGTCCAACGCAATGTATAAAACGCATCGTAACGTTTGTATTATTTCTCTCGAGAAAATAGAGAATGGATTTTTCATACAGAAACTAAACCCCAAGATAGAAGTCATTAGTTTGAACAAAACACCTGGATTTTCTTTGCGATGTGTGTTCAAGATGTTTAAGGCGATCAAACAAACCAAGCCCGATGTGATTAATACCCATATCAACGGATTAAACTATATTCTTCCTATAATCCCGTTTCTCAAAGCGAAGATTTTTCACACCATTCACAACGATGCCTTCAAAGAATCTGGAAAGCTAAGACGCAAAGTATTAAAAATCTTATACAGAAGAAAAATAATACATCCAATAACCATATCAACGGAAAGTAATCTTTCTTACCAAAAAGCATATGAGAATTCGCTCGCATCTCTTATCGATAATGGAGTTACTAAACCAAATCTTTCTGAGAGGTATAAAGAAGTGGTTACTGAGATTAATAACTTGAAAAAGAATAAGGCTACCCGAATCCTTATAAATATCGCGAGAATTACTCCGCAAAAAAATCACTTGAGATTATTAAAGTCGTTCAAAGAGCTTAATGAAGAAAATGTTGCTTTGTTAATTATTGGCGACAAAAGAAACGATCAACTCGAGTTGTTTGAAGAGTTTATATCTAAAATAGGAGAGAATGTTCATTACTTAGGAGTAAAAAAAAATATTGGTGATTACCTGTCTTGCTCTGATGCGTTTGTTCTATCATCTGATTTTGAAGGATTGCCCATTTCTTTGTTGGAAGCGATTTCTATGGGAGTTGTTCCAATTTGTACGCCAGTTGGTGGGATTAAGGATGTAATTCAAAGCAATAAAATTGGGTTTTTGTCAACAGAATTGACATCTCATGCGTTAAGAGATCAATTGTTGAACTTTTTAAAATGCAGTGATGCAGAGGTAAGCAAGTTAAAGCAGCGCTGTGAAGAAGTCTTCATAAATAAGTATACCATTGATATTACATTAGAAAAATATTTAAGCGTCTATGAAGAAAAATAGTATTCCCGTTATCTATTATCATTCCGTTGCAGATCACGAAAAGCAACACCCATGGGCATTTTTGTCAGTTAGAATAGGTGTTTTTAAAGCCCAGATGAAGTTGTTGAAAATATTGGGTTACAACACATGTAATTGGGGAGAATTTTACGAACATTCACAGGGAATTAAACACTTGCCCAAGAAAACGGTCTTTATTCATTTTGATGATGGCTTCCTAGACAATTGGACTGTGGTATATCCTATCATGGAAAAATACAATTTCAAGTATTCCATCTTAATTACGCCAGACTTTATTGAAAAGAGTGAAGAGATTCGCGGATTCATCACCAAAACGAAACACAACAATGAACAGGATTGGTGGGGATATTTAAGTGAAGGAGAAGTAAAGAAAATGTCAGCTTCTGGACTGGTAGATTTCCAATGTCACGGATATACACATACTTGGTTTGAATCTTCCGAGGAGATTCTTGATTTTTACGATGGTGAAAAATTCTTACCTCATTTGAACTGGAATTTAAATCCTGAGCTGAAGCCATTTTGGTTGACGAAAATGAGCGATATGAAAGTTCCATTAGGGTTTCCCGTTTTTGAGTACAAAAAGTCCTTAGAGTTGCAAAAAGCCTTCATCCTGAATGAAGATTTCGTCAAAGCATGTTTACAAAATGCTAACGAAGGAAAGGACACGCTAAGAAAAATCTATGAGTCTTATAAAAGTACAAATAAACTAGGAATCTGGGAGACGACAGAAGAAAGCCAAACCCGATTCGAGAAGGAACTAGTCCAAACAAGAGAGTATATTGCGTCCTTAACAAAACAAGAATCAGATTATATTGTATTTCCAGGAGGAGGGAATCAACCTAATATAATTCAGCTAACCAAAGAACTTGGTTTTAAAATTGTATCCAAAGGAAAAGGATTGAACTTTTTCAATTCCAAAAAGTATCAAATGACACGATATGCTGGATTCCACGATTTCAAGACGCTCGTTTTCAATGGATTGTTAAATGTACTATTTTTGTACTTACAATTGCTTCGTGGAAGAGGAAGTAAACTTGTGAAAATGATCATTAAACGTTACCAAAACGTATGACTAAGATTTATGAATTATTGCCAGGTTTCCTTCAGAATATTTTTGTGACCCTCAAGAATATGCAAGTCTATTATAATAAGTATGGTATCGTACCCCTTTTCAATCCAATATCAAAAGTTCAGAAAACTGTCTTGGCTACAGAAAAAGTGATTGTTAATTACAATGTTAAAATGATTGCTAATTTTGTTCAATACTGTGTGGCAAACGTTCCTTATTTCAGCAGCAAAAAAGATTTATACAATATCTCAATTAAGCAGATTGCAGATGTTGAAAAACTACCTATTGTTTCAAAAGCAGTACTCAAAAAAAATATAGAACAGTTTTATTCTAAAAAAATTGTCAAGCCCAATTATACTAAGTTTCGTACTAGTGGAACTACGGGAAACCCTATGATCGGTTTCATTCGCAAGAAAGATTTGCAAAAACGATTTAAGATCATACTCAAAACCATGTGTGAGTCCGGATTTGATTTAAATGCACCCTACGCAAGATTTTTAGGGAAGGATGTTGCAAAAAAAGGGAAAGTTTACAGAAAAGATATCTTGAACAATCACTACTTCTTTTCCATTTTTAGAATTTCACAAGACAATATTCTAAAGTATTACAGTGCTCTGATAGACCATAAAATTGAATTTATAGAAGGATATCCTTCAACCATCAATAATTTGGTGAATATGCTTCGTAGCAACAATTTAGAGATGATGAATATAAAAGTAGTTATGGTCACAGCAGAAAAATTGAACGACTACCAAAGAGAAAATATAGAAGATTATTTTGGTTGTAAGGTTTTTGATTATTACGGTTCCACTGAACAATCCGCTTATATATACAAACCCACAACTTCAAATAGCTACTTTGTCTCCAACGTAACAGGATATGTTGAGGTTAGAAAAGAAGATGGCACTTTAGCTCAGAGAGGAGAAGAAGGACAAATTTTGATTACAAGTTTTACCAGCCATTTTACTCCATTAGTTCGATATGAAATTGGTGATCGTTGTGTGGTAAAAGACATTTCTGAGTTAGAAGACGGATCTTTACAATATGAAATCAGTGAGATTATTGGACGCAATGAGGAATCTTTTGCTACCAAAGATGGAAGAATTGTTTCTAGGTTTTCGCTTGTATTAAAGTTTTTGCCTTACAGGGTCAAAGCCGCTCAGTTATTTCTGTCAGAGAAAAGCGATGTGATTTTAGTGAAATACAGAGCAGAAAAGGAAATGTCTGTAGCAGATTTTGATGCGTTCGTGAAAAAGATGAGTCATTTTGTGGGACTAGGATATGACTATAAGTTTACCAAAGTTGAGGAGCTCGAATCTTCTAATTCGGGAAAAGTAAGAACGGTTTTTGTAGAGAAGAATGAAAAATAAAGTTATGTATGTGTTACCTTCCTTAGAAATGGGAGGAGCGGAATTACTTATGGTTAATTGGCTCAATCGATTTGATGGAGCAAAACACAATTGGGAAGTACATTTAATGGTAATCGGTGCCAATGCAAGAATGTTGCCTAGTATTTCCAATAACCAAGTGATTATTCATCATATTCAGGCTACGAAGAAAAATTACCTATTAAAACTACCTAAGGTATTTTCCCTTGTGCGTGAGATTGATCCGCAAGTGATTCATTCACATTTATATAAAGCCAATATTTTAGCTCGTTTTTTCAAACTCTTCAATAAAAAGGTAAAAGTAGTTAATCATTACCACGGATTGTCTCTTTGGATGAGCAAATTCAAACTGTTTATAGACAAAAGGACTCAGTTTTTGTTAGATAAAGCATTGGTAGTTTCCGATAAAAGTTTGGCAATTCGAAGTACCAGAGAAAAAATTTCCCCAACAAAACTGCAGTTGCTTTACAATTTTTGTAATCAGCAAGAAATACCGACCCTTGAAAAAGACAAGAAGAAAGTAATGACATTCGGAATGGCCTGTCGATTAATCAAATTAAAGAATATTCCAAGAGTCATCGATTTTGTGACTTACCTAAACAATCAAGATATTCCAGCGCAGTTATTAATTGCCGGAGAAGGAGATGTAAGTGATTCCATCCAGGAAATCATCGAACAAAGAAATTTAGGAGCAAGCATTAAAATGTTAGGCTTTCAGAAGAACTTGAGCCAATTTCACAAAAATAATCATGTATACATTATAGCCTCAGATACAGAAGATTTACCAATGTCAATGGTAGAAGCTATGGGATATGGTTGTCATGTAATTAGTTCTGATGTAGGAGGTGTGAAAGAACTATTAGACAAGTGTGAAGGGTTTGTTGTACCTGAAATTACAGAACAGTATTATCAAGTAATAAAAACGTACATCAATTCTACTGATATAAAAGAAGCCTCAATTAAAAATAGCAAATTGGTCGAGCACGAATTTCTTTTTGAAAGTTATTTGACAAAAACACTCAATCTGTACCAAGAGATCATTTCGTAATGAACGGACATTTCATCATTTCTTTAGATTTCGAACTCTTTTGGGGAGTTAGTGAGACACGCACAATTGACTCTTATAAAGAGAACTTATCGCATACCCGAGAAGTTGCAGAGAGACTGCTCATAATGTTCTCAGAATATGATATTGAAGCGACTTGGGCCAGCGTTGGATTTTTGTTTTTTGCTAATAAGAAAGAACTTGGTGCTTATGTAACGAATTATAAAGAAGTGCCTGTATATGCAAAGGGAAATCTGAACAATTTTGAGATCATTTCAGAGATCAATGAGCAAGACAGCGATTTCTATTTCGCCAAAGATTTGATTCAGAAGATTAAGCATACAAGAGGGCAAGAAGTTGCGACACATACTTTGTCGCATCTTTATACCCTTGAAACAGGAATTACAAATAAAGATTTTTTAGATGATCTTAAATCGGCAATTGCTGTTGCTAAAGATGAAAATATCGAAATAAAATCCATTGTTTTTCCAAGGAATCAATACAATGATAAAATTATTTCTGTGTGTAAAGAACTAGGAATAAAATCATATCGAGGTAATTCAAAACTCTCAATTTATAAACCTTCTATTAATCAAGGATATTCTAAACGTTTGTTACGTCTTTTAGATAGTTACTTTAATCTTACAGGGCATCATTCTTTTAAATTGGAAACGGAAGGTGTATTGCTAAATATCCCAGCAAGTAGATTCTTACGTCCATACAGCAAGCGATTGTCCTTACTTGAGAATTTGAAAGTGAATAGGATTTTAAAAGAAATGACCTATGCCGCGAAGAATAATTTGAATTATCACCTTTGGTGGCATCCTCATAATTTTGGTGCGAACATGGAAGAGAATTTTAAAAATTTAGAGCGGATTGTAAATCATCAAAATGATTTGCAAAAAAAATATGAATTTATATCAGTGAATATGAATAATCTCCAAAAATTAACCAATAATTCATAGTCGATGGCAAAGATTTTGATACTCGCTAGGAATGGAGATTCAACTAAAATATTGTTCCACAGACTCTCCTTACAACATGAATTAGATGTTGTTATTGAAGATTCGGTCAGTAAAAAAATATTTTATAAAAGAAGGATGAAGAGAATGGGAGTTTTCCCTGTAATTGGACAAATCCTTTTTACGATTTTTTCCAAACTTATCCTGAAACCCTTCTCAAAAAGCAAGATAAAATCGATTAAACAAAACAACAATTTTAAAGACGATGCTATTCCTAACGATAAGATTCGTTTTGTAACTTCGATTAATTCAGAACCTGCAAGAGAGATCATCAAAGAATCGGATGCTGATTTTATCATAGTTTCAGGAACAAGAATTATAGGAAAGAAAACCTTAGGATGCACCCAGACAAAGTTTCTTAACATTCATGCTGGAATTACACCTTCTTATCGAGGTGTCCACGGAGGTTATTGGGCGTTGGTAAACAATGAGCCTGAACTTTGCGGAGTTACATTACATTATTTAGATGAAGGAGTGGATACAGGTTCCATTATTGGGCATCAATTAATAGCCCCATCAAACAAAGATAATTTTTTAGTGTACCCGGTTTTACAACTTCTAGAAGGATTAAAGATGTTGGAGTTATTTTTGAATTCAAAGGCGAACCTCAATAAAATTACAACATATCAAGGAAAACCATTACCCTCCAAACAGTATTACCATCCAACCTTGTGGAAATACATCTACTATAGATTAATAAAAGGAGTCAAATGAAAAAGATTGTCATCACCATAAATACAACGTGGAATATTTTAAACTTTCGATTAGGGTTGATTAAAGCACTTCAAAAAGAAGGTTTCGAAATTTATGCGGTAAGCCCTAAAGACCAGTATTTAAAAGATCTTACAGAGATAGGAGTAAAGCACTATCACATTCACATGGATCAGAAAGGAACAAATCCTTTGAAGGATTTTAAAATCATTAAGGCCTATAAACAATTGTATAAGGAAATACAACCCGATATAATTTTGAGCTATACAATCAAACCTAATATATATAGTACACTTGCAGCTGGAATTTTGAAGATTCCCGTAATCACGAATATTAGTGGATTAGGAACCTTATTCATTAAAACTACGATATTTTCTTATATCGCTAAGCAGTTGTATAAAATCGCATTGCGAAAATCAACGCATACGTTTTTTCAAAATAACGACGATGCAAACTTATTTCTACGGTCCAAACTAATTACGGAAAATAAGATATCCGTAATTCCTGGATCTGGAGTGAATACCGAAGTCTTTCAAACGGAAAGAAAAGAAAACAAGGGAAAGATATTTTTGTTTGCGGGGAGATTGATTGGAGACAAAGGAATACGTGAATATCTTGATGCCGCTAAAAACATTATTGCAGAAAATAAGAATATCAAATTCTGGATTGTTGGTGAACTCGGATACAATAATAAAACAGCACTAAAAAGAGAAGAGCTCGAAACCTATACAGATAACAATCTACAGATTGAATACCTTGGAAAGACCAAGGATATTGTTTCAATTCTAGCAAAGGTTGATGTAATGGTCTTACCTTCTTACCGAGAAGGATTGTCTAAGTCACTTATTGAGGCCTGTGCTATGTCTTTACCTATTATTACTACTAATGTAACAGGATGTAGAGATGTTGTCACTGAAGGAGTTAATGGTTTATTGTGTGATGTAAAGAGTAAGGAATCGTTAACAAAAAGAATTCAAGATATGATTAAATTTTCTGAAAAAGAGCGAATGGAACTGGGTAAAAATGGCCGAATAGTTGCTACTAACTACTTTTCAGAAGAAATAGTAATTAAGGCTTATTTAGGTAAAATATTTAAAATATTATTTTAATATCGCAGGTTTTGTTAAATACATTTATTTTTTTCATTTGACTACGGACTGTAGTCGCAATAAACCATGTTGAAATTTTTACGGAAGCTTATTTAACACAATGTAATGGTAATTGAATTATCCCATGTATGTTTAATGATAATTTAAAATGAAGACAATGAAGCCGAAGGAGTTCGTAATTTATATTCGTGAAAATCTAACTAATAAGTTCACATTTAGTTCTACGTTTTCGATGCACTATATAAGTAAGTTTTCGGA
>Ga0209279_10000609_pt1 | contig 22392 bp, 20 predicted proteins | sample CoawatmetaG00DNA_3_FD_187508 | JGI IMG/M metagenome (GOLD analysis project Ga0209279, IMG submission 187508) | Marine microbial communities from the West Antarctic Peninsula - Coastal water metaG006-DNA (SPAdes) (version 2) | ecosystem: Environmental > Aquatic > Marine > Coastal ... | reverse complement strand
ATAAAAATAAAGGGCATAGTACGAGGGATAACCACATCAAAAATGAATGAAAAACCCATCACTAAGAGTGCTGACAAAAAACACCCCATGGCAACAGCCCACAAGGCTTGAATATTAATATAACGCAATATCGCACGATACAAACCAAGCTTAACAAAAGCGAATAAGCTAAATGGAAGCGTAGCGGTAAAAACAAGCCAATAATGAAAGTCAAATAAAGGAGAGAAGCTTTCAAGACGCATAAATAATGCTAACCAAAAAGCACAAAACAAAAATAGCGAGTCTATCAATAATGAAATAGCACGTTTATAAGGGCGCGAAAGGCCCAAAGCAGACTGAATAAATGGCATATATATCCCTATTGATGCACAGAATTACTGCAGTTTAACTCAATACAGTGGGCATATACAAATTAAGTAATAGTAAATACAACATAATATTTATAAAGTATATAAAAGAAAATTTCAACCTTTCTCCGTGCTCGATATGGGGCACGATTGATTTCTGGGCGTGCAGTACTATTTAGCAGGCACTACAGAAGACTTTCAAACCAACCAAACGGTCTGCTTTACGACAAGTTTCACAATGTGCACTCAAAATATCAGAGTGTGGCTGTTGAGGGCGGAGAAATATAATGGTCAATTTACAAATACTAAAGTATGGCTATATCCAATTTGATATTTCCTTCAAAGGTGCACGCTTTCGCGAAACCTCTGGCATGAAAAACACACCAAGCAATATGCGTAAAGCCAAAGTATTGCAAAAAAAGATGAACGCTCAAATAAACCTGGGCACGTTCGAGTATCGCGAATTTTTTCCTGACAGTTCAAAAAATCAAAAGTTTGAGCAGTTAAAACGTGAAAAACGCGTATCTACTTCATCGCCTTATTTCGATAACTACTCTAAGCAATGGTTTGACCGTATGAAGCATCAGTGGAAAACCACGTATCAAAAGGACGTGGAATGTAGTTTACGTTTGTACCTATTACCCTTCTTTGCCAACATGATGCTTGCAGACATTACACTCGGCCTGGTACAAGAGTTTCGTTCAGCCTTGTGTGAACTTAAAAACCCAGATGGGAGTAAACGTTTAAGCAACAAACGCATTAACATCATTGTGGTCCCGCTTATTTCTATTTTATACGCCAGCGAAAATGAGTTTGATATACCCTACCCACTGACGCGCTTAAAGCCATTAAAAGAAGAGCCATCCGATCCACACCCATTAAACCAAGACGAAGTGTTTCGCTTTTTAAAAGTAGTGCCAAGCCAATGGACTGATTATTACATTGTGCGCTTTTATACCGGCATGCGTTCATGTGAAGTGCACGGTTTAAAAACCGATTGCGTCGATTTTGAACACAATCGCATTATGGTTCGCCGTAATTGGGTTAAACGTGAGCTTACCGACGTTAAAACACCTAAGTCACGTCGTGACATCCAAATGACGCCAACCGTGCGAGATGCGCTTAAACGTGCCCTTGAAGCAATGCCACCAGGCACTGACTTTGTGTTTACGAATGATAAAGGCAAGCCGATACAAACCCATCAAATCAGCCGTAAAGTGTGGTACCCAGCGTTACAAATTGCAGGCCTTAAGCCACGTCGCCCCTACGAAACCCGTCACACGGCAGCAGTATTGCATTTAGCGGCACATGAAAACCCATTGTTTGTATCTCGTTTACTGGGCCATTCAGGTACTCGCATGCTTTTCGATGTGTACGCTCCCTTTATTCCTAATGCCATTAATAGTGATGGCTCTGCATTTGAAGCAATGATGTTAAAGCGTAACCTCAATCAAAGTAAAGGATAAGATGATGAATTTAACTAAAATTGTAGAGTTTATTAAAACGATAAAGACTGCTAGTAAAGCAAAAGAATACACCAGTAAACGTTGCCCTCACGCATTTAATCGCCGCCAATTATTCAAAGAAGTTTTTGACGTTGATGACCGTAAAGCTAAAAAGTTAGCCGAATCTTTTGCACCACAATTACATCGTTTATTATTTCCTATTCAAACGCGATATCAGGAACTAGGTTTACTGCCAAAGTGCAAAAGTACAGCCATACTATCCAAAACCGAAAAATATTCATTAATGACCGATAATGAAATTATAAATGAAGTTATTAAATACAAGGATTGGGCAGCCCTTTCAGTTGATAATGAGAGCCTTAGAAAAGTAGTCGATGCATTTAAACTTAGAAATGAGGTAATTAAAAAGAAACCATCATTTTGCTCCGCCCGACATTATCGAGGTTTAAGCGGAATTGCATTTAAGTCGCAATTTGAATTAATGATGGGTAACCTTTTATTTTTAAATCAAATTGAATTTGACTACGATAAAAACTTAGAATTTGCAGTAAATAAGCGCAAATGCCAGACAGATTTCCATATTCCAAAATTTAACTTATTCATTGAAATTTGTGGATATAAGATTAAAGGTCAATCACCTAAAGATGACCGAAATAAAGATTATGCATCTAAAATGGAGCAAAAAGCGTCACTTTATAAAGCGTTCTATCCAACTGAAAATATATTATTGATTAAAGCGGGTACGTACATTAACCACCGAATGAAAACGTTCTATAACAAAGAAATCGTTACATTTGCCAAGTCTAATAATTTAGTATTGCCGACTTTTGAAAAATGCATGAGTTATAACCATGAAGAATTTGATGCTTTTTCAACAATGCGCACAAAAGGTGTTGTTGATTATATTATTGAGCAAGGTGGTTGGAAAGAAGTTAGCAATCATCAATCAAGTTTAATAACTTTTTTAAAACAACGTCCCGATTTTGAGGTGATACACCAAAAAGTAAAACGTCAAAGTAATATCATACGATCAATAAATGCGAACAAATCTCGACAAAAAAATAAAGAGTTACGATTAAAATGTCAAAATGAACCAATAACTAAATGATAAAGTTGGACGTCAATCAAACAAAATAGAGGACTTATCAGAATCATGACTAATTTTCACATACGATTAGTCAATCAACCAATGTTATAAAACACATGAGTGATGCAGATAATGATGCAGTAATGCGCGCACATTATAGAATTAAAACTTATATTTTAATGCGTATTCTGCATCCTTCACTTGAAGAGCAATTAGCTTGGTTGAATGAGTTTAAAAAGGTTTTTAATTACTACCCTCGTCTATTGATAATAATGAGCAAAAATAATGCATATCTATTATTCATACTTGAGGCCTTAAACTTGCAACTTGAGCAGGAGGCAGCAGAATTATCACATTAGAGAAAAGCTAAACTAGTCCTTAGAAACAAAAAAATCAATGATTAATAGTTATTTAAAAACTAAAAAGCCCGCATTTATAAAAATGCGGGCTTCATTATAATAATTGAGTGTAACTATTTAATCACTACCAAACAAATCTCTTGTATAAACTTTATCAGCTACATCAGATAAAATATCATCCATTCGGTTCGAAACAATCACATCAGAAGTAGCTTTAAACTCTTCAAGATCATTGATCACCCGAGAATTGAAAAACTCATCTTCTTCCATTACGGGTTCATATATTATTACTTCAATACCTTTAGCTTTAATACGTTTCATTATTCCCTGTATAGAAGATGCTCTAAAGTTGTCTGAACCTGTTTTCATTATTAAGCGATATATACCAACAACTTTTGGACCTTTAGCTATTACAGAGTCTGCGATAAAATCTTTACGGGTACTGTTAGCATCAACTATTGCACTAATGAGGTTGTTAGGAACATCCTGATAATTAGCTTTAAGTTGTTTGGTATCTTTTGGTAAGCAATAACCACCATATCCAAAAGAAGGGTTATTGTAATGAGAACCGATACGTGGATCTAAACTAACACCCTCAATAATATGACGAGAATCTAAACCATGTACTTCAGCGTAAGAGTCTAATTCATTAAAGTAGGCTACGCGCATAGCGAGGTAAGTATTAGAGAATAACTTAACGGCTTCAGCTTCAGTTGAGCGAACAAACAATACATCTATATCGTCCTTCACAGCTCCTTGCACAAGTAAATCAGCAAATACGCGAGCACGCTCAGATTGCTCACCAACAATTACACGAGATGGATGTAAATTATCGTATAAAGCCTTCCCTTCTCGCAAAAACTCAGGAGAAAAAATCAAACCATCACAACCTAACTCTTCGCGAATAGCTGCTGTATATCCAACAGGAACCGTTGACTTAATCACCATACAGGCTGATGGATTTATTTCCATCACATTTTTAATCACGGATTCAACCGACGATGTATTAAAGTAATTGGTTTCAGGGTCATAATCGGTAGGCGTCGCGATAATGACATAGTCAGCCCCTGAATAGGCCGTTTGTTTATCTAATGTAGCTGTGAAATTTAACTTTTTATTTTCTAAAAAATCTGAAATTTCAACATCAACAATAGGCGACTCTCCGCGATTAAGCATTTCAATTTTTTCAGGTATAATATCAACAGCAACAACTTCATTGTGCTGGGCTAATAACATAGCATTTGAAAGGCCTACGTAGCCTGTACCGGCAATAGCAATTTTCATAAAATCCGTCTCTAATTAATCTTTTGTAACTCTATCACCGCTACCTGAACCGGTAACAGTTTGAAGTATGTATTTAAAATAATCACTAATCGTCAAAGTAGAAATCATTTTCTCATCAGTCTTAGCAAGTAACTCAGGCGTAGACATATCTATTTCATTCACCTGAGCTAACCCAGTGATTCCTGGGCGCACATTATAAACACCACGAGTTTCACGTTCTGTAATTAACTCTTCTTGGTTAAACAAGTTAGGACGAGGACCAACTAAACTCATTTCACCTTTAAGTACATTCCAAAGCTGAGGTAATTCATCTAACTTTGTTTTACGTAAAAAGTTACCAAACTTAGTAATTGATGCACTAGACGCTAAATGACTAGCAACAGAAGCTGTACCAACGGTCATAGTACGAAACTTAATAAGATTAAATGGTTTCTTATTACGCCCTACTCGCTCTTGAATAAAAACAGGTGAACCCGTATCAAAGTAACCAATAACCGTTAAAATGATTAAAAATGGCAAGGCGAATAAAAGCCCAAAAAAGGCAAATATAAAATCTAGTATACGAATAAGTAAAAGGGTCATGGAGTATCTCTAATTAAGCCTTAGCCTAATGTGTAATAGTGGATTAATTCTAGTCGTGAATTTAGTTTGAATGTTGGTCTTTAAAATATTTAGCAGTGGCAGAAAAGCCTTGTTCTACAGAATATGGTGGCTGCCAATTTAGAGTATCTTTAGTGTGGCTAATATCAACTTGTAAAGATCCACATAATCTATCAATAACAGATGACTTACCCAGCACTTTTCCTGCAATAGAAAATAGCACATTAGGGACAGGTAACATGAGGCCTGATTTACCCAACCCTGAACTTAAACCTTTAACAAATTCTTTAGTAGATAAATCATTATCATCTGATACTAAAAAGGTTTGGTTCGCAGCATTTGGATTACTAATACACTCAACAATTAAACTGATTAAGTTTTCTACATATACCATTGAACGTTTGTTTTGATTTATACAACCAAATGGTAAGGGAATACCCGTAGATGCTAGTTTTAACAATGCGGCGAAGTTTGCTTTAACACCTGGACCATAAACAAGCGGAGGTCGAATTATGACAACTTCCATACCAGTTTCATCTGAGATTAATTTTAAGCCTTCTTCAGCTTCTGCCTTGGAAATACCATAAGGGTCTTCAGGAGATGGTTTATCCGATGATTTATAAGGCAATCGACCAGTAGTACTTTCACCGTTAACTTTAATCGAGCTAACAAAGATAAAACGTTTTACACCTGATTTAGCTGCAGCTTTAGCCAGAGCTAATGTACCCTGAACATTAACTTCTCTAAATGCTTCTAAAGGGTCATCGACAGTCTCATTCATCACATGTACACGCGCAGCACAATGAATAATACAATCAATACCAACAAGTTTATCATCCCAATCTGTTAATGGGCCTATGCCATCAACAACAAGGTAATCAAAGTTTTTAAACTCTGACGTTTCTTTACGTAAAACAGGCACAACAGCATTATCACTATAAATTTCACTTAATTCATTAAGCAATGGCTTACCTAAAAAACCGGTAGCTCCTGTAACGGCAATCTTCATTATCGTTTGATCAACTCAATTAATTTAAATGGAATTTTTAATAATACTAAAAGTAAGTTTGTGTAAACACCGTTTTCGCGACAAGCTCTTACAATTTCTTGATTTAATGTGAGACTGCTTTTAATACCGTCGGTGCTTGCCCCGCCACTTCTCATTCTAACAATAACTTTATCAATTCGAGCGAACTTAACCTTTGCAACCATTAATAAGCGAACAAACATTTCATAATCAGCAGATATTTTATAACCTAATTTATACAATCCATATTGATCATAAACAGATTTTTTAATAAACGTTGCAGGGTGTGGTGGCATCCAACCAAATCTAAGTTTTGCTGCTTTAAATTTTTTGGAAGAATAATAACGAACAATTTTATTAAGATTACTTGGTTCAACAAATACAACATCACCAAACACTACTTCAGCTTCAATATTAGCTTTAAAGTGATCCACAATATCTTCAATAGCATTGTTTGTTTCATAGAAATCATCTGAATTAAGAATACCTATAATATCCCCAGTGGCTAGTGCAACACCTTTATTCATAGCATCATAAATACCCTTGTCTGGCTCAGATAAAACCTTAGTTACTTTATCGCCATAAGAGGTTACAATAGCCATTGTTTCATCTTTAGAGTTACCATCAACAATAATGTATTCGATATCTTTATATGACTGCTCTAATACGGATTCGATCGTATCCCTAATTGTTTCTGCACTATTATAACTGACCGTTATTATCGAAACTTTCAATTTAAGCCCTTAAAATATTTAAAATTTCTTCTGTCTTTTGTTCCATTAAAGAAACATTAGCTTTAGATTCTACATTGAGCCTTACAACAGGCTCTGTATTAGACGAACGCAGATTAAAGCGCCACTCTCCATCGTTATCTTTAAACTCCAATGAAATACCATCGGTTTCATCAAATACCACAGCATTATTTTTATAAGTGTTTAATACAGCATTAATTGCAGCTTTAGGATCACATAACTTAGAATTAATTTCACCAGATGATGGATATGCGGTAATACGGTCTTTAACCATTGAGGATAATGTCTGCTTTTTTACCGAAAGTAATTCTGCGACCAATAACCAAGGGATCATGCCAGAATCGCAATAAGCAAAGTCTCTAAAGTAATGGTGAGCACTCATTTCACCACCATATATGGCATTTTCACTGCGCATACGTTCTTTAATAAAGGCATGGCCTGTTTTACTCATTACCGGTATGCCATTGTTCGATTCTACAATATCAATGGTATTCCAACTTAAACGAGGATCATGAATTATTTTCTCATCAGGATGACTTTGTAAAAATGCCTCAGCAAGGAGGCCTACAATGTAGTAGCCTTCAATAAAGTTGCCGTTTTCATCAAACAAGAAACAACGGTCAAAGTCACCATCCCAAGCAATGCCCATATCCGCATTATGTTCTTTAACTGCGTTAGTTGTATCTGCCCTGCACTCGGGCAACAATGGATTAGGAATGCCGTTAGGAAACTTACTATCAGGGGTATGATGAACTTTTATAAATTCAATATTCACACCACTATCAATAAGCTGTTTTTCAATAGCATCTAGAGCAGGGCCAGCCGCACCATTACCACTATTCATAACAAGTTTTAATGGTTTTAACTTTGAAACATCAATAAAGCTAAGCATACACTTAGCAAATTCTTGTTTTAAATTTCTAGTTAAATATTTACCGCGAATTTCAGTAGCCTCGCAAATATACTCACCACTTATTATTTTTTCAGCTGTAGCTTTAATGGCATGTAAGCCAGTATCACCTGAAATTGGTTTAGAGTTTTCTCTCACCAATTTCATGCCATTGTAATCCATAGGATTATGAGAAGCTGTTACTTCAACACCGCCACACACATTTAAATGAGAGGTTGCAAAGTAAATTTCTTCGGTACCTGTCATACCAAGATCGATTACGTTAACACCTTCATCTTGTAAACCTTTAGCAAGGGCAAGCTTTAATGCTTCAGACGTTAAACGAATATCTCCGCCAACCACAATATTCTTTGGCTTTAATTCAATTGCCATTGCACGACCAATAGAATAAGCAATATCTTCGTTTAACTCTTCGCCCAATTGGCCACGAATGTCATACGCTTTAAAACACGTTAAATTAGTCATTACGTTCTACCGTACCTATCTTCAAAACGAACAATATCATCTTCGCCTAAATAGCTTCCTGATTGAACTTCAATAAGCTCTAATGGCAGTACACCAGGGTTTTCTAGCGCATGTATAGTACCAATAGGAATATAAGTAGATTCATTTTCACGTACCAAAAAGGTTTTATCACCATTAGTCACTTTGGCAGTACCTGATACTACAATCCAGTGTTCGGCGCGGTGGTGATGCATTTGAATCGAAAGCTTTTCACCGGGTTTTACTGTAATACGTTTTACTTGGTCACGTGTGCCAACATCAATAGAGTCGTAATGCCCCCAAGGACGATAAACTTGGCGGTGAATATTGGCTTCAGTTCTGCCAAGGGCTTTTATTTGTTCAACAATTTTTTTAACATCTTGTACGTTGTCTTTATTAACCACAAGTACTGCGTCTTTAGTTTCAACCACAATGCAGTTATCTAGGCCAACAGTTGCCACTAACTTTTGCTCGGCAATAACAAGGTTATTAGTACTATCATGGCTTAGTACATCACCTTGATGTACATTGCCATTTTCATCTTTATCTTTTAAATCCCAAATAGCAGAAAAACTACCGATATCATTCCAATTTGCATCTAACGGCACAACAACTGCAGAATCTGTTTTTTCCATTACCGCGTAATCAATAGAATCATCAGGACACAAAGCAAACTCTTCTTTATCTACGCGAATAAAATCCATATCAGCAGTAGTATGATCAATTGCCTTTTTACAAGCATTTAGAATTTCAGGATTATATTTTGCTAACTCTTCAATATAGCGAGAAGCTTTAAACATAAACATGCCAGAGTTCCACAGATATTCACCAGATGATAAATACGTTTCAGCTGTTTCTAAATTAGGTTTTTCAACAAACTGACTCACTTCAAAGGCGACATCAAAGCAAGCGTTACCCTTGTGTATATAGCCATAACCAGTTTCTGCATGTGATGGCACAATACCAAAAGTAACCAATTTTCCATCTTCAGCAAGAGGAACAGATTTACGAACCACATTTTGAAACTCAACCTGGTTTTCAATAATATGATCAGCAGCTAGCACTAGCATCACTGCATCATCGCCCTGTTCGATTAAAGATAACGCAGCTAAGGCAATTGCTGGTGCGGTATTTCGGCCAACTGGTTCGAGAATTATTTTCCCTAATGAGTTTATTTCACGCATTTGCTCTGCAACAATAAAACGATGCTCTTCATTACATATACAAAGTGGTGAATTTACAGCAAGTCCATTTAAACGAATAACCGTTTCTTGGATCATGGTATTTTCAGAAGATATTTTCAAAAACTGTTTTGGCATTAATTTACGTGATAAAGGCCACAAACGTGAACCAGTACCACCAGCCATAATTACTGGAGTGATCATAATGTTTTATTTTATCCTTAATTCCCGCAAACTAGTGCATGGATGCACGTAGGTAGAACAATGCAGGAGCAATTGTCGAGGCGGGAATCTATTATTTTAATTCGTTAGTTTGTAAGTACCATTTGCTGTGCACATGGACATTTTGGGATTCTAATAATTCACTAGGCGTGAACCACTTATATTGGCTATGCTGAATATTAGGTAAATCATCAAGATTAATATCAACAATTATTTTATATGCTAAAACAACGTAATGTGTTGTTACATCATCACCAAATATCCTATCGTCACTAAAAACACAGTCATCATAAAAGTGTTCATAAACACCTTGAAATTCTGCATTTTGAATAACTAAAGATAAACCAAGTTCATCTTTAACTAAACGAGAAAAAGCATCATTTTTTTTCTCGTCTTTTAAAATACGCCCACCAGGCACAAACCAATAACCTTGTGCCGGTTTGTTATTACGGTAACCTAATAAAACTTGACCTAGTGAATTGGTAACTACTAGGTCAATTGAGATTAATGGGGTGGAGGCAATAACTGTTTTGAAGGTGTCTTTTGGTAAAAACATATATATTTTAGATTTAAGTTATTTAATAGGATTAAAATGTAGAGGCAGTTTTTACCGCTTGATAGATCAAATAAAAGCATCACTTTGATTTTATTTTCTATACCCATCTTGATTTTCTAAAAACCAAGCATAAGTTTCGGCTAGTCCATCTTTTAATGAGATTTTAGCTTCATAGCCTAAAGACTTTAATCGTGACACGTTCATTAGTTTACGAGGTGCGCCATCTGGTTTTGTTGTATCAAACTCTAATGCACCTTCAAAATCTATTACGTCTTTTAATGTTTCAGCCAATTCACGAATAGTACAGTCAATTCCAGTACCAACATTAATATGGCTCATCATTTCAGATGTATTGGCTTTATAAGTATCGTTATCTAACTCTAATACATGAATACTAGCGGCAGCCATATCATCAACGTGTAAAAACTCACGCATTGGTTTACCTGTACCCCATACTACAACTTTATCATCGCCATTAAGCTTTGCTTCATGAAAACGGCGCATCATCGCAGGAATTACATGTGAGTTTTCAGGGTGAAAGTTATCATTTTCACCATAAAGGTTAGTTGGCATTACTGAGCGGTAATCAACACCGTATTGACGATTATAGCTTTCACAAAGCTTTATACCTGCAATTTTAGCGATTGCATAAGGTTCGTTAGTTGGTTCTAAGTAACCTTTTAATAATTCTTCCTCAACCATAGGTTGTACAGCAAGCTTAGGATAAATACACGAAGAGCCAAGAAAACATAATTTCTTAACACCAGTTTTATATGCACTATGAATGATATTAGCTTCTATCATTAAGTTTTCATAAATAAATTCAGCAGGGTAAGTATTGTTAGCATGAATACCACCAACCTTAGCAGCTGCTAAATAAACTTGATCAACTTTTTCTGATTCAAAAAAAGATGATACTTCAGCTTGGTTTTGTAAATTTAGCTCAGAGCGTGTACGAGTTATAATTTCATATCCGCCTTTATCTACTAAATTTCGAACAATTGCTGAACCAACCATACCTCTATGCCCGGCTACAAAAACGCGTATTTTTTTAATTTTATTTTCCACTTTCGATTCCTATCGAATTATTAGGTACAATATACCAGAATAACCTTACACCTACGGCTAGCGTTATCCGCTTAGCCTTGGTTTTCAACCGCAACAGCAACATTATGACCATGAGCTTTAAGCAGTGCATGTTGCTTCGCTTTGTTCAAATCATTTTGAACCATTTCAGCACACATCTCTTCAACGGTGATTTGTGGAACCCAGCCCAGTATCTCTTTGGCTTTGGTTGGGTCACCAAGAAGCGTTTCAACTTCTGCAGGGCGGAAGTAACGTGGATCAACTTTTACAATAACATCACCAACATTTAGAGCATGAGCGTTATCACCAGTAATTGCAGTAACCGTACCAACTTCATCTAAACCTGCGCCAGTGAATTCTAAAGTAACACCAACTTCTAATGCAGATAAACGCACAAATTCACGGACCGAAATTTGTTTACCGGTTGCAATAACAAAATCATCAGGCGTTTCTTGTTGCAGCATCATCCATTGCATACGCACGTAATCTTTAGCATGGCCCCAATCACGAAGCGCATCCATATTACCTAGGTATAAACATTTTTCTAAACCTTGAGAGATATTCGAGATAGCACGGGTAATTTTACGAGTTACAAACGTTTCACCACGGCGCGGAGACTCATGATTAAATAAAATACCGTTACAAGCATACATACCATAAGATTCACGGTAGTTCACGACTATCCAATAGGCGTACATTTTAGCAACGGCATAAGGTGAACGCGGGTGAAATGGTGTAGTTTCTTTTTGAGGGATTTCTTGCACTTCACCATACAGTTCAGAAGTTGATGCTTGGTAAAATTTGGTTTTCTTTTCCAGCCCTAAAAAACGAATAGCTTCTAATAAGCGTAATGTGCCCATTGCATCTACATCAGCAGTATATTCAGGACATTCAAAAGAAACAGCAACGTGAGACTGGGCACCTAGGTTATAAACTTCATCTGGCTGTACGTCATTGATAATACGAGTCAAATTAGAAGAGTCTGTTAAATCACCGTAATGCAAAAAGAAACGCGGGTTTTCTTCATGACAATCTTGGTATATATGGTCAACACGTTCTGTGTTCAATGAAGAAGCACGACGCTTTATACCGTGAACTTCGTAACCTTTTTCTAATAGTAATTCAGCTAAGTAAGAGCCGTCTTGACCAGTTACACCTGTGATTAATGCTTTTTTCATAAAATAACTCTTTGTTTAATTTTTATTGCTGGATTGCCTTGGTAAACACCAAACTCTTCTAAATTTTTAGTTGCAATCGAACCGACCGTAAGAATTGAAGCTCGTTGTAACGTAACACCTGGGCAGACAACTGATTTTGCACCAACCCAAGCTTCATTTTCAATATTTATTTCAGCAATCATCAAATCGAAAGTAGATGAACTGAAATCATGATTACCAGTAAGTAAATAACAGCCTTGAGATAAACAGCAATCATTACCAATATTAACTGTATCAAGGTTATCTATCCAAACATCTTCGCCGATCCAGGTGTAATCACCCACACTTAGCCTCCAAGGATATTTAATATTCACACTAGGTTTAATTACAACGCCAACACCTATGTTAGCCCCAAATATCTTTAAAATAACTACTTTAATTGATGAAGGTACAGGTAATGAAGTACGGAAAAAAAGCGCGCTGGACAATGTCCATAGGATTATTTTGACCTTACTGCCGGGTATAAACCAATCATTATTATAATTTTTTAAATTAACCAGGCTCAAAATTCAATCCCGTAGTCATCTTTCAGTACTTTTTGGATAGTTTCTTTGTTTTTTCCAGCTTTTTGATATATCTCATTTATTTTCGCATCAACAAGAAAACGATACCAAAAACCTTGTAAGAAATGCCAAATTAATCCCTGCTTTCCATCTAGGAAACCTAACTTAATAAAGTAACGCCAGGAAAAATAGACGAAAGGTCTTAAAAATAGAGGCATGCGTGCATAAATATGTTTAAGTTTTCTTTTTCGTTGCTCTTGGGTGCCAAAAAATTTTGGCTCCACCTCGTCATAGATTTTAAATCCATAAATGGTATTTAAAATATCTACAGTCTCACGGGTAGCGTAGTTATTGTGCTTATTTGTCCACCAAGTTAAATTATTTTTATTGTCATCAACTAAATCGTGTTCAAACTGAATAGTACGTCCTGAACTCAATTTGATATGTTCATCCATCCAACGCTCTTCTATCCTACCCTTTTCATATTTCCATATTCTTAAAAGCCATATAGGGTAATAGCTACCATGTTTTATCCAACGCCCCATAAAATTAACCCTTCGTTTGATAAAGACACCTGAAACATCATTATCCAAATCGTTTAATTTGGTATTTATCTCAGTAGCCAGTTCAGGGAGAATAAACTCATCAGCATCCATTCTCATAACCCACTTTGTTTTAATAGGGCTATTATCTAAACCCCATTGGTATTGCTTCGCATAGTTAGTCCATTTATTTTGGTAAACTGTTGCACCTAGGGATTTTGCAATTTCAACTGTGGCATCCGTCGAAAATGAATCAATAATAAAGATATCTTTAGTAATTGGGAGTAATGATTCAATACAACGTTTGATATGAAGTTCTTCGTTGAAGGTTAATATTAAAACACTTATATCTGACATTTATTTAATAACCTTGTATATATAATAACGTAATTTTAATAAAAACATTTTAGTTCTAGATTTCCAAAAGCTGACTTTAGATAGTTTCATTAGTAATTCTAAAAAACTAAAGGAATAAGGACCGTCATTCTTTACTAATGACTCCAAAACGACTAAATCATTTACATCATTATCGCGTTTTCTTATTCGCTTGAAATTTACTACTTGTTGCAAAGATAAAAACTTTAATTCGTTATGGTAATAATAGTTTCTAGGGTCAAAAATTAGAGTATTAATATCATATTTAAAATATTTAATTTTATCCGTTTCATACTCTATATCAGAATTAATGTTAGTAAATTCCAAATTGTTACTATTAATATAATCAAGATCATTACTTTCTTTAATTCCATAAGCAGAGAGTGTTGAACCTACAATTAATTGGTTGTTTATCAGTTCCTTATCTAACCTACTTTTAAATTCGCCCATTAGAGATGAAAAATATTCGAATGTTTGAATCCTAGACTTATTAGCCCATTTGATAGTATTACTATTAAATATAAACTTACTTAATTCTACTGTTTCTTCATGTGTATCGTTTATATGGATAGGATGTTTACCTAAGGAAAATATATTTCTGATTTTTTCCTTCATTTCAATAAGCTTTGTATTATCATTAGTTCGAAAAAGAAAAATTCTTAGGTTGTTTCCTTCTTTATTACACCACCTAGCTTTATTTCTTGCTCCAACAAAATCATTAGAACAATCCCCAACCCAAGACTCCCTACTATAGGCGAGCCTTACTAACTGTATTAAACCATTAATATTTAACGTTAATTCTTTAGAGTAAACTATTTCTCCATACTCCTGAAATATAGAATTGAGCTGTTTTTCATTTCCTTCCCCTAAAGGCCATATAATTATAATATGTGTATTTTTATCGAGTAAGGCATACTCTATAGCACAAAAATCTAACTGTTCAGTAGATAGGCCTCTATTTTTAAAGAATTCAAAATCAAAAATAGGCCCATCAATATCAAAATTCAATGTTTTTAGGTTTATAGAGCTATTTAGTGTTGTTGAAAGCCGATGAGCACCATCTAATATAGAACCATTTTTCCCTATAGGTATTAAAGTATTCTCTTGCAATCCATTTTTATGAACATCAACTATCAATTTATTATAAGACTCTATAAATGCATCTTTTCCAACTTTTCCGGTATCATCATTTTCGACGAATCCGTTTAAACAGTTAATATGTTCCAAATACAAATCAGTAATAAATTTATTTAGCGTTCCTGTTTTATAATGCCGTGCATAGATGAACTTAATAATTAAATCAAACCTTGTTGGGATAATTAAATTTAAATTACTTGTGTACTTTTCGTAATGAGGCGTATTGGACAATAACTTCATTATATTAGAGTTTAATTGGTATTTAGACATGATCTTGGCTCGTTAAAGATTTTTCATATTCATTTATAATTTCAATAGCTACACGTTTCCAACTATAAGATGTTTTAATCCAATCCCTACCATTATTTCCCATAGTTAATAGATCTTCATATGAAACTGACATTGCTTTTCTAAGTGTTTTTGTAAGATTTTGGAAGTCTGTTGACCACCCTGATTTTTTGTCATTTAACATTTCCCACGGAGCACCATCAGTGCAGATTACTGGTGTAGTGCAAAGCAATGATTCTCCGACAACAAGTCCAAAATTTTCAGAGTGTGTAGGCAAAACAAAAACATCTGAATTTTGCATATGCGAGAACCTCAATTCACCAGAGATACCTCCTAAATAAAAAATACCATTTTCTTCACAAATCTTACTCTTAAAGCTTTGAAAATAAGATTTATCCTCAACTGGTCCAATTATCTTTAAAGACCACTCTGGAAATTCCTTCCGAGTTTCAAGAAAAGAGGTAATTAATATATCTAGCCCCTTTTTAGGGTGTATTCTCGATAAAAACAAGAGTGTTTTAGTCTGTTTTTTCTTTATAAGATCTGATGGACCATTAATTCCATTAGAAACAATAAAGCTTTTACCATTCCAAATGGTTTTAGCTAAATCATCTCTCTCACTCTCTGCAGTTAGGTGAAACTTGCTAACTCCTGACAACGATTTTTGTTGCCCCAAAAACAAAGACACTAATTTATTCAACCTCGATTTCTTTAAAGCATATTCTGTTAAGGAACCATGAGGTGAACAAATATGAATTTTTCCCAACCTCTTTGCTATAATACCCGCATAATAACAAGGAGCCATCCAAAGCATGTGAGTATGAACAATATCTGACTGTTTGATTATGTTTGTTAAATTTTCTTTCATCTCAGGTGAGCGACCTAGAGCATAGTGCGGAAATTTTGTTCGAGGGAATTGATAAACTTTAAAAGGGAGATTTAAGTAAATATCAGGTATTGGTGACAACGTAACCAATTCAACATCAACACCTAGCTCAAACTGTGCACAACAAAGTGATATTACAGCTTCGGTTGTACCAGCGAAAGGATTGCTTATGGTTGGAACGATGTGAACTACTTTCATAAAATTTTACCATTGATAAAGTGTTTTAAATTGTGTTTATAGAAAATATCATTTTGTATAATTTACTTTAGGATACGAAATGATATTTGAAAGAGTTTGTAGAATTTACATACTTATGTCGTATGAATTAATCTGTTAACTAAAGCTATAAATTAACGTTTTTAGCTTTGAGTTATATTTTGATACATTATTATTTTAAAAATGGTGTTAGGGTAAACAATTAATATATATATTAAATCGTCTCTGTAAAAACCAATGATTTATAAAAATGTTCCTAGTGAGAGTTAAACTCAATGTTAAAAATATCCAACTAGCGAAATCAAATAAATCGAATGATTTTAAGTATTAATATTTACTTTAACTTCTTAAACATTTGATGAAATTTGCAGCCATAACATTTACATTATATTTTTTCGTCACTATATCCAATGCCTCATCTCCGAATTTTTTATTATCTCCATTTAGACAAATTTCATTTGCTAAAAACAAAGCGTTAGTCAAACTTGACACTCTACCTTTTTCGAAAGTTATTCCTGTTTTATAATCAGTGAAAGCACAATGTTCTGGCATATGAGTTGTCATATCCGAATATATTAATGCTGGTATTCCATATGAAAAAGCATGAATCAAACTTAGGCCAACACTACCCGGATATACAAAGAAATGACTTATATTCATGATTTTAGCTATCGAACTTTCACAAGTAATAGAACCATGCCAAGAAATGTTATTGTTAACCCCAAGTATTTCGGCGGTCTTAACTAAGTCAATATACGAGTTCCCATCACCAACAATGTTCAATTTATACTTAAAACTTACTCTAGCTAAAGCTTCAAATAACAAATCTAAATTTGCCTTCTCTGTCAATCTACCAATAAAAACCAAATTTAAACAATTGTTATAAAGATTGTTTGGTATTCTATATTCTAAAATAGTGTCCAAATCCAAACCATTATTTAAATAATATATATTTTTATGAGTTAATTTTTCCAACTTCATTTTTTCAGCTTCTTTTTCAGTATAAAGTAAAACTGAATCATGAAATTTCATTAAAATCTTTCTAATAAAGTAACTAAGCTTAGTTGTTTTTTGAGACCAACCTTGTCCCCACCAAATTATTTTAACACCTCGAATTTTACAAATTAAAAATACAATAATATTACTTAAGTAGCGAGGATTCCCAACGATAACAACCTTATCAAATTCATGAATTTTTCTATAATTGATATTTTCTTGGTAAATAAATGGACCAAACGAAAATTCTTTTAATGGATATTTAATTCTATCGTCAAAACTATCTATACTTGTCAATTTCACAGTTTCTTTAGATGCCCATACTTCAAACTTAAATTCGTTTGTAGATAACAATTTTCTAAATAAAGCTTCTCGATAATGCGGAATACATGGTTGTATTATTAATACTTTATTCATTTGGAAGCCTTAGGTTCAAACAAAAATATAAAAAAAATGATGAAATGTAAAACATTAAGAACCCGTAACCTAACGTAAGAGCAGTAGGTGATTTTTCTAGATATACGTAAGTTAGCATTAATAAAGATGAAACTATATTTACCGTTAAAACCGATTTAGGACAGCCTTTAGCAATAATAACTTTGTTCAGTATGGAGCTTAAAGTAAAAAAAATTGATATATAAAATACGAGAATTAGTAAATCGTAATTTTTAGCCGTAGAATAGGTTTCACCAAAAACACTCAGAATTTGGATTCCATACAATTTAATTCCCCATCCCAAAATTATTAATATCATAATATTTATAATTACATTAAAAAATAATGACTTTCTTTTTACTTTAATTGAGTTTTCTTTTTTTGATAATAAAGGGAGCAATACACTAGTTGTTGTACCTGTCAGTATCATAATTATAGTAAGAAATTGAAATGCCACTTCAAAGTTCGCAATTTCAATTAAACCATTTGATGTTTCCGATACATGCACTCTAACCAGCCAAAATATGATACTAGAAACCGAGGTTGCAGCGAATAAATAGCCGGTATTCCTCCCAAACCCCTTATAATCAAATTTAGACCTATTCGATTGTAAAATATTGTATTTTTTATTTAGATAAATTATTTTTAGGGTGGAGTCTATCCCATAAAACAGCGCTAAAGAAAATAGTGCACCAATAAATTGATAATTTGTTATCAAAACACTAGAAATTGGAACATTTATAATTGTCGATATTACAGTTAACTTAAGTAATTTTTGGTAGTTTTCAGTACCTATAAAAACATTCTGGGCGAATGAAAATAGTTTGATAGACAATAGTAATAATATAGAAATAAAAATGAACAGGAAAATATTGTGAGAAAATTTTACTTTGTCATATAAAAATGAGGAAAAACACAATAATAATATACTGCTTCCTCCTACTAAAATCAGATTCAAAAATAAAATTTCTTTTAAAGGGGGAACTCCTTGGTATTCAGATATCTTTTTAACCGTATAAGGCCCTAACGCTCCACTTAAAATACCTTCAAAAGTGGTTATTGTAGATCTAAACAAACTAAATCGGCCGTAATCATCTATGCTTAAGGTTTTAATACAAACAAAATTAATAGCAAATATAACGCCCCTAATTAGAATAGTAGTTAATAATAGGATTATGCTATTAGATAACATTTTCTTAAACATATTTAGAACCTAATTTATCCTTGCTATTTGCTGTTTGATTTTGATTTTGATTTTGCTTAGCTTGAAATACTAAGATTGCCATACCACTTGCTAGAAATGATAACGACGAATATATACTTGAAGATATTAAACCACCAATAAAATACTGGATAAAAATCAATGAAAATAATTTTTCTTCATTTGTTAATGAATTAAATTTGAGTATTCGAGAAAAAACTGCAAATAAAAACATACTCAATAATATCAAAGGAAATATGCCAGCAACCATTAGCACCTCCAAAATAAAATTATGAGGGTAAATTTGAAGCTTGGGGTCAACTAAAGAACCGCCTGTTAGAGGATTATTACTAAATACTTCAATTGCATTATAATATGCTTGAATTCGACCTTGAGTACTATTACTACTACCATCGTCAAAAAATATTCTTTCAATAAATTGCTGAGTGTAATCTCCAAATCCATCTAAACTATTACCTTTGAAAAGAACAAAAAACAAAGGACCGATTAAAAGCAGAAAAAAAATTTTGAAAGTGTCATGTCTATTTTCCATTACCAACAAAAATAAAAATAAAATGGACATAATCAAGTAAGCTTGTTTTGTCCCTGTTGGTAATATTAATGCGAAACAAATTGCTGCCATAATGAGCTTTCCCATGAGCCCATTCCTGATAAAAACAACCGTACTAAGAAAGATATAGAAACTAACTATATATTGAGCAAGAGAGATAGGGTTCAACCTAGGGAGACCTACTCTATAGCCATAAATTAATTGTACTGACATATAGTTATACCCAACAATTAACGAGTAACTGATGGTAATTAAGAAAATAATGAATAATATTCTTTTAAAAAAATTATATTCCAATTCACACCTATAAATATAAATAACACTTAATAAAGGAATAAAAAATTCGGCCCAAAAGCCCCAAGTATATAATCTTAACTTAACAGAGCTACCAACATCGCCATTGATGATATACAATTGAGCTCTAAAAAATAACCATAAAAGAGTGACTAACAAAAAGAATATAAAAAACACTGTATTCTTAGGCATCACTTTTTTGGAATTTTGAAAATATTTTATTATGAAAAAAATTGAAGATATTAAAACAGCACTTCTAAAAACAATCGCTAATTCATTTAAATTGGTAATATCCGCTAAAACAGCAACTAATGGGTATCCGAAGAACATCGCAATAATATGAATTGTAAAGCTCCGTGACTGATTTTCGAATCCTCTATTTGATTGCATTGAATTTAATTACCATTAGATTGAAACGCCCTTATTCATATAAATCATTTTGATTTTCAAAAGTTATTAGATACAAACATTAAATTTATTGTTTGATTATGGTTGGTAATATATATCAAGAGATTGACAGTTATTGTTTTATTAAAATTAAGCAACTCATATATTGTAAATTCAATAAATTAGTCGATTGAAAGTTAAACTACTTATTCAAATCAATCAAAATAGATAGTTTATGCGTAAGAAAAATTGCACCGAGTCCATATTCAAACTCTGACATATTTAAGCCCTAAGACAAGTTTTGTTCTGAGGCAGACCTTTAATCAATCTAACTCTCAGGATAGATGATGGAGGTCCCGTTCAAAAGCACAACGGGATGCCTGTTATTAGCTTTAGTCAAATTTTTAAGCTGGAAAAGCTATGTTTGGATCATATTTCTTATGATTTACCATAATCTGATATGCGATCCTTAATATCTTCTTAGCCAATATACAAAGAGCTGCGATATAGCTTCGGCCACCTCTTCTTAATTCTTCGTAATATGCTTTAAAGTTATCATCGTGCATCATAGCTCCCCATGCTGCATTGAATATCCTTTTTCGCAAATAGCTATTGCCTCTTTTGGTTAATTTACCTCTACCTTTCCAAGTACCACTTTGACGAACACTTACATCATAGCCAGTATACGCTATCCAGGAGTTCGCATTTTTAACGTTCGTATCAAATTGACTGATTAGTGCCGCTGTGATCTCAGATACTCCTGGAATTGCTTGTATCTCACTTATCACTTTATCATCGGACGATAACTTACTAATCTGAGTTTCCAATTCTCTAATCATTCGCTTTTTAATACTTTTAAGTTCCTTTAAATTTTTAGCTAAATCTAGTTGGATCTCGCTCTGTTCAAAGCGTAGACTTTCATAAGTTTCTCGATATGCGTTGACACTACTTTGTAATCTTTGGATAAATTTCTCGAGTGATGCTAGTTGACCTGTTTTCAATCTTATCAATATGTTAGCGTCATCTAGTTGCGTTGGTTTTGGTAAATTCTTTTCAGTAACACACATGGTTGCTAAGGTCTCTGCATCGGCTGGATCAGATTTAACCTTCCGAATGTTAGCCTTGCTATGTTTACTCGACATCAGAGGATTAAGAACAACTAAGTTCAGTGGGTATTTAGAAAGAACAGATACCAATTTTAAGTGATAATGTCCGGTAGATTCACAAATTATCTTTCCTTGGTAATTCGCTTTAAGAAGTTTCTTGGCCATCAAATCGATAGCTTCAAGAGTATTATCAAAACTTGAAAAGTAGGTTTCACTTTTTGTTATTGCAGCAAATGATAGTGAGCTTTTAGACACATCAATGCCGATCCCCACACAAGTTTTTATTTGGTCTATAGATGCAATATTCATAATATCTATTGTCCTTAAACTATGTGATTGGAGCGAATACTGGCTTTTTCATATTGGTTAAAGGTTTTGAAAAAATACCTGTTATAGAAGCTCTGAATCGCTAGAGTGAGAAGAGACTTTTGCATCCCGAGAAGCTCGGAGCTTTTGACGGATTAGCCTCTTCTCCTCACTCTAGTTTAGTCCTTAAGTAAAAAACTACTTAAGGACACCTTCTATTATATGACGGTGCATATCACGTGTTTTTACTATTATTTCGAGTATTTCGAATCAGTAGGATTACCTACTTGTAATTGCGTAATCCATCCGGTGACTAAGATAATTCCACAATGACTTTCACCGAAGTCTTTTAGGCACGCTTCCGCCCTTTGGTTTCGCTCCAATAGGCATTTTTAGCATTCATTTTGAGATGGTGTAACTACGTTTGCTTTTGCTTCTGCTTCTGTTTTTGCTTTTGTTTTTGCTTTTAAGAATCTAGCTTTTCTATTCGTTGGTTTTCTATCGCCACTTTATTTTGTTGGCCGAGCATATTAATTAATAGAATGCTTCGTTCTAGACCGTCTGTTGTTTGA
>Ga0209279_10000608_pt1 | contig 22418 bp, 31 predicted proteins | sample CoawatmetaG00DNA_3_FD_187508 | JGI IMG/M metagenome (GOLD analysis project Ga0209279, IMG submission 187508) | Marine microbial communities from the West Antarctic Peninsula - Coastal water metaG006-DNA (SPAdes) (version 2) | ecosystem: Environmental > Aquatic > Marine > Coastal ... | reverse complement strand
ATCCTTTACTTCTTAACATCAATTCTTTTAATAAATTATCAACATTTATTGAACTTCTCTTATTGTGAATAATTACATCTATATCTTCAGATAATTTAACTAATTGACCTTTTAATCCTAATTCATGAATCAATGTCATTAATTTATGATGTTTATTACTTAACCTCGCTGCTGCACATTCATAATGATAATCTGTTTTATATATTGTATGAACTCTTCCACCAAACGCCTTTTCCTTCTCTATAAGTAATATTTGTTTTTTAGTATCTTTTAACTTGTATGCTAAAAATAAACCAGATATACCACCACCAACTATTATTGTATCATATTTCTCTCCAAAAAAAGACATTATATATATTATGTTATATTAATAATTAGAAACTTTATATAATAAATACCCGTGATACATAAATACCACTAAACCTACTATAAGTAACAGAGCAAAATAATTATCAAATGATTCTATTCCAAACAAGTGTTTCCCTATAAAACCATATGATAATAAAGGAAATACTATTGCCATATGTATTAAGTAAATTAAACGGTGGTCCATTTATATTATATAATATATAAAAAAAAATTAAAATAATCCCATAAACAATAGAACCATAAATAAGGAATCCATATAGGTCAATTTATATTTATTACCTGTAACTTTTTCTGCTACATTATTATATGCGATTCGAACAATATATGCTTTAAGAAAAATAACTAATAACCCTACAATAAATATAGTTATCATACTCATACTAGGATCAAACTTATTAATCCCACTTTTTAATGCTCCACCAATTAATCCCATTTATATAATAATAAATATAATAAAATAAAATAAAATAAATAATTAATAAAGATTGTTATGATTAATAACATCATGAACATCCACCAAATATAAGCACAATAACATTTTCATATACTTCTATCCAAGATCCATATACATAATGTATTTTTCTACTTATTTTTAATAATTCTTCTGTTGTAGAAACTTCTCCCACAACTACATATTCTCTAGGTGTTTGTGAATTTTCTGTCCAAGGTTCATCTCGGTGAGGTCCATCACATACACAATACTTTTTATCAATAATTAATGTTTCAATATCTTTAGCGTCATATAACCATTTACCGAGTTCACCTTTTTCTATCTTTGTGGTCATTTGTGGTATTTATATTTTATTTATAAACTATCTCAAATTTTTCTATTTCTAATTATTCTATAATAAATTGTTCTTTGAGTTTACAAACTTCTATCAATTTGATAATATTGAATGATTTATCTTTATCATAATATCCAGCAATAAATTGTTCTCCAATATATGTTGTAATACCAGAGCGGGTACCTTGTAATATTTCATTCATTTTTTTACAAATATTGATATCGATATCTACTAATGATTTCCCTTTTAAAGGATTCCAATATATGTGTAGGTTTTTATCTGTATTATTTATGATCTTTATTCCTGTTTTATTTGTCCAAGTAGATTTTGTTAATGGTTTCTTAAGTTTCCTAATATCTATCCTAATATGTGCAATAATATTAATATCCTCTACTGATTTTTTTACATATTGAGTTGGATTATAAATATTATCAACACCCGTATCACAATAATTAGATGTTCCTGAAAACTTAGGAAATGTTGTTACAGCTTTCCTTCCCTCAATGATATTATTCACATAGACCTGAGATATCAATATATGTCTTATAGGATTACCATCTTTAGGATACATAAGTGCTAAATCAATATTTGGTGTAAAATATATGCCTTCACCGTATAATGATCCATGAGCCCTATCTGTTGTTAATGAAAATCCATTCTCCATTATAGGATTAATATTTTTAATATCTGTCCCATGAAACAATATCAATTGCTTATCTAAACCATTATGTCTGTCTATAAATAAATTATACCTTTCTATCTGGTATTTATTATTCAGAGTTGTAACTGTAGTTGCTTTATAGTTTTTCTCTAGGTCTAACATCACAGGAGTAAATGTTTCTTTAATTTTTTTCTGTATTTTATCTTCTATACCTTTCTTCATATCTTTATTCAATTTCAATTTAACATGTTGATGATGTAAAGTATCATATTTGTTTTGTAATGTATCCATTTCTTTTTGATGTTCTCTTTCTCTATTTTCCATAATAATATTATCTGTTATCGAATCATCATATTTTCTATCAAAAGTGAATTCGTTATCCGATTCAGTATCTTCAAAACATTCCTTCAGTTCGTATTCTTTAATTTTATCTTGTAGGTCTTTTATAACAGTATCTTTATCTAATCCACCATCTAATTCACCATCTAATCCTCTAATAAAACCTTTAAGACCATTTTTATTAGTATGTTTACTATAACCTTTCAAATTATTATCACGACAATGTTGTTTCAATTCTTTCAATGATAACTTATCATATTGGTCACACATAGTCCAATCAAATCAATATTATATTTGATTTATAAAATCAAATTTAACTTATTTCTTATTATATCTATGTTTAACGCGATTAATAAATTAATGATAAACCCATATTTAGGTTTAGGAATAAGTGCTGGGTTATTATACCGGATTTATATAATAGACAAACAATTAAAAGATACTAATATAATTACAAAAAAAAGGTAATATTATATTAAATAAAAATTTAATTTACATTATATATATATGTTCCCATTAATAAAAAATTTTAAAGCTGATAACATTACTAAGGCTTTTTTATTAACTGCATTAACAACCTCTATAATTACAACAGCGGCTATAATTTTAAAAGACCGTATAGACCTTTACGCCAAATATAATATTAATACTAAAACCACATATTTATTTATTATAACATTTATAATTTCCTTATCAGTATTATTTTCAATGAATGTAATAGTTGGATATGGTGGAGGTTTGTTATCATAATTATTATCTTTAGTATTATATGAATGATTTAATAAATTTCTATATTATTTATCATTTTAATAAATGGTATCTAGGAAGTATTATACCTTTTTATTTATTCTCTTATGATTTAATTTTCAGAAAAGATGATATTATTATAAAATTATTAGAAAGATAAAAAAAAGATTATATTAATGATCATATTTACTGTAAATACTTATTGAATAAATTACTTGTTTCTTCAGGATCCATAGAAATATCTAATAATTGCTTAACTGGATTCATTATCTGATTCGATATATAATGCTTATAATCTATTTCTTTCTTAACACCACCCCAATCCATATAGTCTGGATGTTCTATTCTTTCACCCTGTAATATATGTTGTTTCTTATATATTGGTGGACCTCTACATTTAACCGTTTTCATAATTGGGGCACCTTTAACTTCCTTCATTTCAAATATCTGTATTTTACCAGGCACCATAATGGTTTTTTGTTTAGGCTTACCATTCTTTAATAAACCATCTGGGACTTTCTTTTTAATTAATTTAAACTGTCCTGTTGCAACTTTGGTTTTAATCATTTTAAATTCACCGGTTGGTTCTTTCGTACTAATTGTCTTGTATCCAGTTATAATAGGCTTATCTTCTATTTTTACAAATAAGTATGGGATCCTATCATTTGCTTTAGGCTTATTACCAGGGTCTTTCTCACCTATTTTATCTGCTAACACTTTATGTGCTATCCCTTTAGGATTCTTATAATAACTATTAAGAGTTTTTGATACTATGAACATACTAATATGTTCTTTACCTTCAACTATCCTATCTAATATATTTGTTAACCAATTCACAACCTCAGAAATACTTGTAGCACTCATTAACCGATTAACCATATTCCCAAATATATATTTGACTATTGGAGCATTATCTCTACGCTTTGTTACTAAACCCATAGATGTTCTATCAGGTATTTCTTTACTACTAAATTCATATTTCTCACCTGTATATCTCTTTTTAGATATTAGAATGAACGGCCAAAATGTCTTCTCATATTCTAAATCCTGAGGATACCCATCCTTTCCTTCTGGCCAATTATCCTCTTTTAATTTACTTGTAATATATGATCCTACTTTCATACCACAGTCTATACAATGATCTACTGCTTCTAATTTAGTTAATTCTTTATCTTTTTCAACTTCCCTAGAAAATTTAATAAAGATAGAATCTGTATCACCATATATAACATCTAATAATCCATTTTCTAAACATAGTTTTTCTTTATCTTCGTCTTCATTATCACCTTTCAAACTATTATAATATTCTTGGTAACGGTCACCGTGTTTCTCTTTCAACGGATTGTATATATGATTATTCTCTGGTAATAATACCCAATCATAAGCATATTTCTTAGCATCTATAATCTTTTGTCTACCTATTGCTGTGGTACATGCTGCTACTTTCTTGAATGATAAACAGGATGTTTTAGCACCCATCTGACCATACACAGAATTGGCTGTTAATTTATATGCTAATTGCATACCATCTAATATCTTCTTCTTATTACCGTCTTTCTCTAATTTGAGTAGTTTCTTTGTTCTTGACCTAGCACTTAATAACTCATTTAGTACTCTAGGAATAATACCCTTTTTCCTTTCTTCAGTCAAGAATACACAATCTACAACAGGTTTATCTGTATCTTTTTCCTTATTAATTACAGATGTTCCTGATTTCTGGACATACTTATAATTATCATATTCTATTCGGTTATAATCAACCTTTTCTTCATACGATTTAAACCATTCCTCATCCTTGATTTGATTATATTCACCAAGATAAGTATCATGTGAAATATTCTTCTCAATAATAGAACTTGGATATAGAGAAGCATAATCTACAACTGCTATTGGATCATCTAAATAAATACCTGTCTTTGGTTCAAGAACAATAGCTCCCTCAAAACCCGAATTATCACTATCATTTTCATCATATTGTTTTAGTGTAGGGATTTTATATCCGTTCAAATGACTGAATTTAGTAACAATCGATTGAACCTTAATCCCTTGTCCTCTAAGGAATATATACGGCTGCGGAACAGAACACACATTACTCATACCGATATTATTAGGAATAAAATCCAACATTATTAATAAATGAATACACAGTTCACAATCCATAATACAATATTTTGCTATTAATGATCTATCATAAGAATTACCCCATTTATGTTTGTCAAATAGTTCTTTAGGTGAAATATCATCCTTGTTTAAGCACCATTCTGAATATATTACATCGTTTATTTTTTTAGGTATCAGTTCTTTTCTATTTAATTTTTTACTTACTAATAATTGTAAAGTATACACATTTTTAATTTTATTATTACTAATATTTACTATCTTATATTTTTCTCCATTCTTATATTTCATATCACCGTAATTATTCTTGATATTAAATGATATATAATCACCATTTTTTAAATTACCTTTCCTATCTGTATCTACCCATACTAATAACTGTTCATCAATTACCTTCTGTCTAATACCTTTAATTTCGCCACGCATGAAATGTGATGCAACATTATCTAATTTATATGAATCAAGTGAATATCCTTTCTTCACCTCGTTCAAAACATCGAAGATTATTCTCCCATCCATATGTATATATTTCAAAGTATTATCCATATAGCTTTTCTCATCTTCATCAGCGTTCTTACCGCTTAGATTTTTTAACACTCTTTTACATCTCTTTTCTTTATGATGTTTAAAACTATCATTTTTTGGTTTCACTAATAATCTACCTAATTGATAAAATCTATTAGTTGGACAATTCCATGTATGACTTGTCCATTTATATGAACATTTACAATATTGATTACAACTATATAATTCTTCTACTCTTCCCATAATATATTCAAAATCAAATCCAAATATATTATATCCTGTAATATAATCTGGGTTTTTTAATTTCACTAATTCGACCCAACCTTCTAACATATCTTTTTCTGTAGGATATCTCTGTACTATAATACCATCTAGGTCATCACATATTTCTTTTTTATCCATATTATCCTCTGGACCAATTACTAAAATATATCTTTCATATGAATCCTCTTTTCCATATGTATAGAATACTGTCCCTATTTGAATAATAGGATCACCCATCACTTTTAATAGTTGTTTATCATTATTTTTTAATAAGGATAATAATTTACTCATTTTCTTTACTGAATCTGCTCTCTTATTATCTTTTAACAATTTGTAGAAATCTGTAAATAATTTCTTCATATTATAAGTCTTATCACCAATATCTAATTCACCATTAACTTTCTCCTCTAAAAATACTGATAGTAAACTTTCTTCATCATAAATACCATTCCTAATATAAACACTTGTATCTAAATCATCTTTACTTATTTTATATTTGATGTTTTCTAATATGAACTTTTTAATATATAAATATATTATACCCGGGGGCAGTTCTGAACCATCATTCATTAAATAATCAACTATGTCGGCTGATGTCTTTGTAAAACCTTTCCTTGCTGCTGGAAAATCACCATGAGATGAATCACATTCTATATCAAACGACCCTATAACATATTTACTTAATTCATCACATTCGTAATATTTTACTACATTATATGGAATATTATCAAATTGTATATCACAATTAAAGATTTTATTATCCTCTTTCACTATATGTGATTCATCATAATCAAATTCTACCCAACCAGAAGGTTTGATATCTCTATCATGTATAAACCTTAGTAAAGGATGAATATTTGATTCATATAGATTAGATTCTAATCTGAATTCACCATCCTCATTATTCAATTTAACAAAATCTTGTCTATTCGTATCATTCTTGAATTTCTTATTTTCTTTCGAATTTTTATAGTAATCTTTAATAACTTTTATCGTTTTCTTCATTAAAGTATGATTAGAAAATCTAAATTTAACAAAATTATATAGTTTCTCTTTCCCTGATTTTTCATCACGTTCATAACCATAGAAATTATGATATTTATCGTTTCCATATTCTATCATTATTTCAAAATCCATATCATCTGAATTTACTTTCACATTATCACTTGGTAGGTGTAAACAATCACAGGTAGTGTTACTAAATAATGATTTCAGGTAAGAGTTCTTCCATGAATCAGGTATTCTCATATAAAAGAAAGGTTTGAAATCTATTATATTTACAACTATATTTTCATTTTTATCTGATTTACCATATATACTTATAACCATTTCATCATTTATATCGTCCGATATAATATCTAGTATTTGGAGTTTTATATTCATATTACTTATAATATTAATATCTTTAATATCAATCAAATTTATAAAAAAAAATAAATATTTTAATCAAATTTTTTAATATGATTTATCTACTCTACACTTGCTACAATATGTATAACGTTCTCCATAAGCACAATCCTCTCTATCAACTACCCATATATGTTCACAATTCTTAACTTTATCTTTTTCTAATAAAGATATATTCTTATTAACTATTTCTAATTTATCTATTAGTTCATGACGAAACTTATAAAGTTCATTAATCTTCTCATCTAATGTTTTTTCCATAGTATTATTTATTATATCAAAATAATTTAATCAAATTTAAATATTTTGATCAATTAAATATGATCCTATTATTAGTAATATTACCCCTATGAATATTTTATAATTAAATTTCTGCTCATATATACAACATGATACCATTACTAATATTATTAAATATACACCTTTTTGTAAAGACTTAAATTTAAAAGTATTCTCTTTAATCAAAATCATACCACCTAAGTATAATGATATACTTGCTAATATAGAATTTACTATCAAATATTTCATTGTTGAATTATCTATTTTAGGAATCATATCTTTTTTAGAAACTATTTTAATTAATAAATATATGACTAATAATGAAATAGACATTATTGTTACTTCATCATAAATATCTATTTTACTCAGTATTGTTGTTCGGTTATATGCTGCAAATGGTGAAATTGTTGCTAATATTATTAAAAAAACATAGAAATTATAATACATTTAATATACTATATATTTTAATCAAGAACAATCTTCAAAATCTTCATCGTCTGATGATAGTGAATAATCATCACATTCTTTCTTATCTGCCTTATATTTCTCTACTAATTGTTCTAATTTTACAATAATTGATGGTAGTTCTTTTAACTCATTTACTTTTTCTTCTAATACCAATTTATCCTTCTTTAATCCCTTCACAATTTGTTTTGCTTTCCTTAACTTATTAAGATTTGTATTATTTTCTCGCTTCATATTTATGATCTCTTTTTTCGCATCTAATAATGGCTTATTCAGAAAGTAGAAGTTTTCTTTATAATGTATATGAGTTTTGGATTTAATATGAATCTTCCAACCAGAATAATTAAAGAAATTGCTATTACATTTACACGGACAAGTATACTGAATAAAAGCAGGAGAATGAGTATTCTGTCGGAAAGGACTCTTATCTACATATGTATCAGTTTCAGGATCAAAATCTAATGCATATAAGCGTTTTTCTTGTTCAATAATATCCATATTATTTAATAAAATCAATAAATCCACAAATCAAATTTTTATTAGCATAAATATTTAATCCTCTTATTCCACATTTATAATATATTTTAAATTATATGAATACAACTTTAGTTTATAAAACTATATATTTATCTTTAATTGTTCAGATAATCACTACTATTATCAGTTTTAATGGATTAATTATAAAATTAAAAGAAAAAGATCTTGTTCTTAAAGAAATTTTGGTTTTAGAAGGAGTAGTACAATTAATAGAATCGTGTTTTTATGTGTGGGTTATTTTTTCAATACATGATCTTAATAAAGTTACTCCTAGGAGATATATAGATTGGACCTTTTCAACACCCATTATGTTGATTTCAACTATTGTATTTATGAAATACCAAGAATATAAAGAAAAAAATATTGATAAAAAATTAAAAATGATCGATTTTTTTAAAGAACACAAATATAATATTGCCCAAATATTTATTTATAATGGTTTAATGTTATTATTTGGGTTCTTAGGTGAAACAGGTATTATTGATAAACGTATCGGTATTACAATCGGATTTATATTTTTCTATTTATCATTCGACTTAATATATAGGGAATACGGTAAAAAATCTGATATGGGAAAGAAATTGTTTACATTCTTAGTTGTAGTATGGGGTCTTTATGGTGTTGCTGCTATGTCAGATATAAAAACAAAAAATATATCATATAATATTTTGGATATAATTTCCAAGAATTTCTACGGATTATTTATTTATTATAAAATAACACAAATATCTACGTAATAATTTTAATTTCATCTAGATTTTTACCTTCTATTATATTATTAATACTTTTATTTGTTTTAACGATATATACTGGTGCTACTGGTGATTGTATAAAAAATATTAAATCTAATAAATGTTGTATGAAATTATTTTTAACTATTATTATACTCTTTTGTAAATATTGATATGGTTCTTTTTTTAATCTATAAATAAATGCTGATATCTTAAAACAGTATTTAATATTATATACTTCTAATTCTGAAGTATCAAATACAAATATGAAATCTTTCTTATTTTCATATAATTTCAACCATTCATTCAATAGTTCATCAAATTCTATTGGTGAATTTAATTTACCAAAAAATACATTAACTACCGGAAAATTATCATAATTAAACTTTACAAACATGTATTTAATTATAAATTAAAATAAATGTTCTAACTATTATATAAAAATTTATCAATATGATTAATATGGATATTTCAAATAATTCGTGTCCTATTTGTATGGAACCTATCGGTATCAATGACTCTTGTACTACTAAATGCGGTCATAGTTTTTGTTTAGGTTGTCTTGCTAAATCATTAAAGGATAGAAACACTTGTCCTTTATGTAGACAAGAATTAGTAGATAAAGAAATAAAAATTGTTACAGAAGAAGAACTAGATGTTGCTTATGCTTGTGGGTTTTCTGACGGTATAGAACATCTAGAGGTGGCCTTGATCGAAATTGAGGATTTAGAAGATGAGATCAAAAAAGTCAAAGACAAGAACACCGAAATTGTTGATCATATTCGTAATGAGTTAAAAATTTGAGATTAAGAACCAGTTATTTCAAACTATCAATCGCTCATCGTATTTACGATAAAAGAACAACTGACAATACAAGAAGATGCCGTGTTCTCACTGCCGTAAATCCGGACACAATATCACCACATGCGATCTAGTGGGTCTCCAGGTGGGAGGTGGTCCTACTCAGAGGTCTATTACCGCGGATGAGATGACTCGTGTCTCCTCGTGTGTGAAAATCCAGAGAGCATGGCGTCTTTACAAACCAGAACATATCTGCTCAATCTGTATATCGGGCATCGATGAGAATAAGGACAATTGCGTGACAAAATGCGGTCACAAATTCTGCTTCACATGTCTAGCCAGCAATCTTCCACACAGACAAACTTGTCCACTCTGTCGCGCTCCTCTTGTCCCGGATTTTGTAAAGAATCTTGATGAACAAGATATTATTGAATCCTACCAAACTGGTCTCTATGACGGTCGTGAGAACACTATGGCGCATGCTAGACAATTGGTCGAGGAACGAGAAGAAATCGCTTACGGGAGAGGATTACTCGATGGCCGTGCAATCAAAGAAGACGAACTAGACGATGCCAAAGCGGAGATCACTAGGTTGAAGTTCCAAGTAGAAAACCTGAGGTGCGATCACAGAAACATGGTCAAAAATTTATGCTCAGATTATAAACTCCACCGAGACGACCTCTGTGAAAAGATCAAGCATCTCAAGACGCACAATATTTCTATTTCTATGAATTTGAGGAAGAGGTTGACAGATATCACAGATATGCCACACACACCTAAATCGTGTAATGAAGATTAAGATGAAGGTTAAGTATAGTATAGGTATAGTATAGATTTTTTTTTAAAATTTGAGATTATGATTAAGATATTTCAAACTCCATCGAATGCCTTACTCTGACGAAGAAAAGACTGAAATCAAGAAACAGTTATCCGCCTTAGAAAGAACCATTATCAAAGAACGTCTGGAATTGTTAGAGAAGGTTATAGAGTTCTCAGATTACTATGGAGACTACTCCGATGAATACGAAAGAGAAGAACTAAAGATGACCAGACATCTCGAATTCAGATCCCAACAGGTTCAATATCTCCAAGGTCTTCTATCCTAATAAATTTGAGATAAATATGTAATTATAATAATATCATAAACATGAACACTTTCCAAGATCAATTTTCCTTGGAATGTGCCCTATACGACCTCCAAATCTCAATCAGTGCAAGAATCGACGCAGAGCGCCGGCGCGATGAATCCTTAGCAAGGAATAAGGTTTTAGAAGAACAGTTGAAGGACGCTGAAGCCCATTGTAAGATCCTTGAGTCTATCCGAGATTTAGTCTGTATGAAACAGGATGAGGAGGAACCGGTAGAGGAACCACATAGAAGGACTAGCACTAGATCTGTCAAAAGAGTCAACTACAAAGAATAAGACAAAGAATAAGACAAAGAATAACAAAGAATAGTGTATCCTAATAATAAATTTGATTTAATTATTTTTTTATTAAATAATAATAAGCTATGGTCAATATCATTGACCTACCGAATGAGATCCTTCTCCATATACTCCTTATGGTGGAGTCTGTCGATTTCTCACATACCCCATTTATCCGTGTAAACGGGAACATTCGAATCGTACCTACAAAGAAAGACTATAGGATTTATGATCAAACCTATCTGTATAAACAATACTATAAACGAAACAGATACAAGAACGTTATTAGTCCGGACTCCATATCTCATCTAGAAACTGTATGTAAGACATTCTTAGCAGTATCACCTGACCTATGGAAGACACAATACCTCTCACACTTCCGTAAAGGTATTCCGTATAAGAGAGATAACTATCATTTTAAAAAGAAATACAAAGCGTTCATTCGCGATTATTTTCAATGTAAATTGTCAGATGACCATCAAGAACGGGAAAAAAACACTGCTAATATTTATGTATCACAAAGAAACGCTGATGAATATTACCTACATATTAAATCAGCAGTAGATTCGTCTAGTATGGATGACCCTGGTAATATCTATGAAGTAGATGATCTATTAATGGTTCGTGTCCTATCATCCTCATCCTCATCCTCAAGGGTCGATATTATACCCTCCCCGCCACGCATTGTATCATTTAATGATCTATTATATCTAAGAACTTACTATTTGAGAGAACTGACTTATCATACATCCCGTTCAAATAAGATTAATAAGCAAAAAAATAAAACAAAACGGATTGTATCTACTTTCACATAAATACGATTATTATGATTAGATTATAATAGTATCATAAAAAAATTTTTTATTAACTTACACTACAACACTCAATACTACATCACTATACATACACACTACAGACTTCAGATTATCTTCTCTGGACCTCTATAGGTCACGTTCTCGTCCTCGTCCTCGTCCTCGTCCTCGTCCTCGTCCTCGTCCTCGTCCTCGTCGGATGATTCCGACGGCAGCTCCTGGAAGTCTCGATAGCTTAAAAGTTTTCTTGGTGGAGCTGTTTTCCACGCCTCCGCCTCCCGTAGAGCCGCCTTGATCTGGGCCTCCGCCTCCGCCTTGGCCTCCGCCTCCGCCTCCGCCTTGGGTCGAGGAGTGTGGAGGAGATCGACGTCAAATTGATCCGCAAGATTCTGGACACGATCTAGCAGATCTGTTCTCCACGGCTCCGCCTTGGCCTCCGCCTCCGCCTTGGCCTCCGCCTCCGCCTTGGCCTCCGCCTCCGCCTCCGCCACCAACCGGTCAAAGATGTCCGGCGGCGGTCGAGGAGTGTGGAGGAGGTCGATGTCAAAGAGTGCAGCTAGGTTTCTGACGCGGACTAGCACCGGGATGGATTCGACCGTCCGCGCCACACACACAATCCAGGGTCCCTCCCCCAAGACAGCCTCCTCCACTATCCTGAGGACGTTGTGGATAGACATCCGATCTTGTGTCGGGTAAGATGGGTCCCCCCCCACCGCTCTCAGTAGCAGGTCGTTGTGATCTCCGTTGAACTCCGCCGCAACGCGGTAGAGGATATTGCGGAGCGAGCGAGGGCTAGGGGATCCGTAGGCCATGGGTTCTGAGAAGTGTGAAGTAGGTGAGTTCGGGTGAGTTCTGATAAGTTTCGGAGTTCTTGGAAACAGTTGCGGTTGTTTTGGAAGTGTTAAAATATCTTAATCCTAATCTCAAATTTTTTGAGATAAATGAGATAATCTTACAAAACCACAAGATAAAAAAATTTATTATTACTACACTATTACTACACTACTATACTACTTAATCTCATCCTCATCCTCATCCTCATCCGAGGAGGATTCCGACTCCAGCTCGCAATACTGCGTCCACGAGATAAGTGCACTTGGTGGAAGATTACCCTTCACAAATTCTTGTGTCGAAATCGACTCCAGTCCTGCCTTATCTGCCTCCGACTTCGACTTCTTTGCCTTCGGTAGGTATTGAGACACGTGTTCTACACCAGCCTCCAACCGGTCAAAGATATTCGGACGGACGAGGTGATCGTAGTTGACGAGATCGATGTCAAAGAGTTCAGCTAGGAACTTGACGCGGACTAGCATCGGGGTGGATTCATGTAGATTTTCTTGAGAGCCCCCCAAAACAGCCTCCTCCACTATCCTGAGGAGTGAGAGGATTGAGATCTTATCAGAGCTCTTGTGATGGTACCCCACCGTCCCGAGTATAGGGTTTTTGTTATCTCCGTTGTACTCCGCAGCAACTCGGTAGAGGATATCACGGAACGAGCGCGTGCTCGACGTCATGGTTCTGAGAAGAGAGTTTGAGAAGTTGTGTTGAGTTTCGGAGTTCTTTGGAAATCCGTTGCGTTGTCCTGAAAGAGTTACAATATCTTAATATTAATCTCAAATTTTTTGAGATAAGACCAAACGTATCTTCTTTCACATTATCAACCCATCACAAGACGATCTATTCTATTTAATGACAACTATAATAGTATCATAAAAAAAATGCACTACACTACACTAATCGAAATAGGAATCACAACAGTCTGCCGCTATGAGGTCACACATTTTGAACACATTCTAGGTCACACATTTTGAACACATTCTAGGCCACGTGGTTTCGGACTTACTGATATAAGTCGGAAACACATCAGTGTCACAGGTTTCGCATTTCCTAATTTCAGATTTCTTATAGCCTGTTGAAGGACAGGGACCGTATATGACGGCCAGCCGGTGCTGCTCCGCCCACACCTTTTGGTCGGAGTAGCAAGTGTACACGCGATCCATGACCGAGATGGTGTTGGGAGCGTGAAGTCGGTGAGTTCTGATAAGTTTCGGAGTTCTTTGGAAACAGTTGCGTTGTTTGGAGTGTTGAAATATCTTAATCTTAATCTCAAATTTTTTGAGATAAATTTATTTGAGATAAACTTTTTGAGATAATTTTTAAGATAAATTTTAAGATAATTTTTTAAGATAAAATCAGATTATCTCAAAAAATTTGAGATTAAGATTAAGATCAAGATATTGTAAACACCTGCGTCCTGAGAACTTCAAACTCAAGACTCGTCCTGTGCGTTGCACAGAACACACACACATATCCCAACACTCGGTGGTCGTCGGTCATGGATAGCGTGTACACTTTCCACCCTCAGCAGATCGAGATATCCGACCGTATCTTGTCTGCCTTCACCTCGGGTGAAGGGGAACTGTATGCAATCCTTCTCGCTCAGATGCAGAGTGGGAAGTCCGGGACCTATCTCCGTCTGGCACTCGAAGCAGTCCACCGTGGATTCTTCGACAAAGCGTACATCATCTGTGGGAGCCGAGACACATCTCTCCGTGACCAGACAGAAGAAGCGCTCACCGCAGCTATTGAGTCTTTCTGTGGTGAGAAAGACTTGAAATTCTCGGAAGGTATGCGGCTCATGAGGAAGTTCACCGAGTCCATCCAGGTCTTCTGGAATCAGAAACTAGACGGTGTCACTGTATGTGATAGATGCCTCATCATCAACGATGAATCGCATACTGCATCCTCTAAGCAGAATATCCCATTCAAGAAGTTCTGGAAGAAGGCGGGTCTGTCCACGTGTCTTCACGGTGACTTTTCTGCTCTACGCGAGAAGGATATCCGAGTCCTTTCCGTGAGTGCTACTTCCTTTGCTGAGTGTGTGGAGAACCAGAAGGTGACGCTTGGGATTGATGTTCAAAGAAGTTCCTTCTCAAAGAAGAACGTATTCATCATGAACCCTGGTCCAACCTATACGGGTGTCCCACAGTTCCTCCGCAACGGGAACGTTGTATTTGCCTCTCAGCCCATATCAGAGAAGACAAACGGGGACCACCTCCGTGCTGTCCTCTTGGATGAGAAGTATGCCAGGAAGTATTGTATTGTGCGCACCGCACGCGCAGAAAAGGACTCTCCCCTGGTCATGGATATCGCCGAAAGGGCCGGCGTCCTTTACAAGGCAGTCCATAGTGACAAGATAGCGGAAAATCTCGGGTTCCTCGCAAGTGTTCCCAGACATACCACGCTTGTCCACATTTGTTGTGCTTGGCGCATGGGACAGGTTCTAGACAAAACTCATATCGGATTTGTCTATGAGCAGGCCAAGAGTCCCGCCATAGATACTCTCCTCCAGGGTCTTCTTGGTAGGATGTGCGGACACAATGTGAACCTCGACATCGACATCTTCGTATGTCCCAAGCGGGAGAAGGATGTTCGCGAATACGCTTTCGCCGTAGAGCAATCCCCAGAGGATTGTCTTACAGCGTTTGCCCGTCTTGGGCCCGCCCTCAATGTGAAAAAATCTCCACCGCGAAAGATGTTATCACTGGGTCACTACGTCAAGGGAGCAGATGAGTCCATTTGGAAGCAGATAGTGCCGGTCAAGTTCATGATGCCTGGCCTTGCTCCGATGACCATCAAGGACAGAACGGCGCAGATCCATAAAGTGTTATCGGAAATTACATCAATACTTGATGGCCACGAACACAAAGAACATATCTTGGAATCCATCATCTTTGAAGGCCAACGCAATGGCAGGACCATCCGTCTTGGAGGATATACTGATGCTTCCTCTGGAAAAAACGCGCACCACATCCCAAAAATCGAAGAGTGTGTGGCGCAAAACACACCTTACGACTGGGATAAAAGCGAAGATCCTGGACTCAGACCTATCAGGATCATCTACTCAAGCACCTGTTCGGATGTGTATATTGTCGGCTACGCGCCTGCTGACAACGAGATCACGCGGGAAGAATGGACAAAGTTGGTGTGTATGTCCGACACCCTCAAAAAATCCAACTTCAACCCTGCCCATGTGGCCGTCACCGAGACAGGACGAAAGATCCAGAATGTCAATGGCGGACAACTGATTGTCTTCCCAATAGAAACTTCCGAGAATGATGTCCTGTTCTGCGAAGAGCTGAGTAAGGCAATCCAAAGATCAAAAGAAAACTCCCAGATTCAGTGCGAAGTTTCATCTGTATGGTGTGATGGAACAAAAGAATTCAAGGGGATCCGCCTATGTAAGCGCACATTCACACAAGAAAAGGTGGACGCCATCAAAAAGAAAATACAAGAAGAATATTCTGTCAAACTCAAGTTTTCCAAGACCTGCGGACGCCAGCCGAGATGTTGGTTCCAATACTCATCCATCAGTTGGTAGGTTATTAGATAGATATAGATAGATATAGATAGATAGCTACATTTTTTTTAATATACATAATAAGTATTAACTAAATTGAACTCAAATAAATTTGAGATTATGTTTTAATATTGTTACACACACTTACATTACTGATATGGATAACGGTAAACCTTTGAACAAGAATATCCTCGACATCCTTGCCTACCAGAGAAAGTTACAGAATGACAACGCTCAGCTAAGAGACGACCTATTTGTTACCAAGGCTATCCTTATGTTAGTCACTACATTCTATACGTTTATCTGGCTATCAAGTGTCCTAATCATCAAGGACACACCTTATTGTATCCCTTAGCCCTTCTTATCCTTATCCTTAACCATTCCTAATACATTTTTTTATCTCAATAATTTAATCTCAATAAATTTGAGATTAGTATTCTATATATCGAAACTATCGTGGCTGACAACGAATATCTAGCCGAATATGACTACCAATCAGACTTGTGATATCCTGCTCCTTGACACGTTGGTGTTCCGAGAATGGGTTGATCGCGCGCTCTATCCGAGTATGGCTGAGAAACCGGTGACTGTTGAACGGGATGAGGGCCTGGTGAGAAAGAGGGATGGTGTTATCACGTGTTCAGCCATCGATTGTAAGAGGACCCGAAAAACTCACCCTGTTAACTTCCGTGGGATTCGTAACGGGATCCCCCTATGCCAGGCTCATTACATCCAGAAAAACAAGGTCGGATTCACCGAGTTCAGTCCAATACGGAAATCAGGAAAGCTTCAGATGAAATATGAGAAGCGGTTGAAAACCAACTCACATCCGTGTGAGTGCGGACGCCCATTCAACTCTCTTCAATCTCTTCACTCACACAAGACATACCTATCTCCCAAGTATGGGGTTCCAAAGTGTAACCATTAATGATTTTAACGCATTCGTTTACTTCTTCCTGATTTAGATTTCTTTCTCTTAAGAGATCTTTTTATCTTTCTCTTATGAGATTTCTTTCTTTTAATAGTTTTTTTGGGTTTCCTACTGCGTTTATTTTTTCTACGAGTAAATTTATTTGCACCCCCAACTGCCTCATTATTATAATATATCATAGGAAAACAAATCAATTTAAAAATTAATCACATAAATAAATTAGATGGATTTATATAAATTATTAGAAATAAAAGAAGAAGAATTCAATATGGATATTCTAAAAAAACAATATCATAAAATGTGTAAGAAATGGCATCCTGATAAAGGCGGTTGTGTAGAACATTTCAAGTTGATCCAAGAAGCATATGAAACCCTGTCAGACGATAATAAACGCGCTCTATATAATAATTATAAAAGATTTTCATTCTTAAAGGATTATAACTTCTCGGATGAAGAATTACAAGAAATGAACTCGTTCTATGAACATCTACTTAATAATGAAAATGTGCGTCTAGCAACAACTCTATATAAAACTCTACCACCACAAGTTAAAGAACGATTGAATAAAATGAAAGATTTCATATTCAATTATGATAAAAATGATGTTAAGAAAAATAAGTTAGAAATAGTCATATCATCTAAATTCATTGATATTACTAAGTTGAACGACGATTTTTTATTAGAACTGAATGTTGATTTAGAAGATGCATATAATAATGTGTTAAAAAGGATCATAATTGTTTCTAAATATGGTACATATTATTTATTTCTAAGAGATTTTAATCAAAATATTTATTTATATAATAAGTATTCGTTTTTTGTGAAAATAAGAACAAAACCAAAAGGTAATTTTATTAGAAAGAATGATGATTTGATTATGATATATAAACCAAAAATACATGAATTATTTAATAGCACAATATTAGATATTGTTTTACCAAGTAAAAAACATTTATTAGTTGATATTTATGATCTAAAATCAAAAGAATATATTATGATAAATAATAAAGGATTTAATAATAAAGGTAAATTAATTATTATTAAATATAGTAAGAAAATATTATGAAATCTCCCTCTGCTGGACTTGAACCAGCGACCTATCGGTTAACAGCCGAGTGCTCTGCCAACTGAGCTAAGAAGGATTTAATTGTTTAAAATTATAGAATATACTCGGCACCTAAGCCCCACTAAAGTATTTTACCGGTTCCTGTCTTTGGCGGGGCCGCTTCCCACCTAGTCCTCCGTCTTCTTGTAGTCGTCCTCCGCATCTTGTTGTAGTGCTCTCCGTCTTATTGTAGTCCTCATCCGCATCTTGTTGTAGTCCTCGTCCGTCGTTGTCTTCTCGTATTCCTCGCCGCCGTCGTCCAGTCAAAAAATTTGTTAGTATCTGTTCCCAATATTCATTTACACAAAACAATATATACAATTGTCACTTACCTTATCCGTCGCAATCAGCAGGATTCGAACCTGCGAGGGCATAGCCCAATAGATTTCAAGTCTATCTCCTTAACCACTCGGACATGATTGCATAACCCTGATATCTATCTATGGACCCTCCTCCTCTCTATCATATATAAATTAATCTTTAAATATTATTTTGATAATATTATAATTCCGATAAAAACATTTAAATGATCTTATTAATGTTATACTACACAATATTAGATACTATTATACTTTTTATAAATTAAACATACTAATATATAAATTAATCATGTTGTCATTGGTTACATAGTGTTATTTTTATCATGTTATAATTATGTATTTACACATTCACGCTATTCACCACAGGGTTGTGTGCACCCATTAACTATATACTAATTATTTTGTATATTTAAACGCAATATAACTATTTGAATAAATGGGAACACCTATTACAGAAGAAGATATCAAATTCATTGAAGAATTAGATTTTGACCTATTAAAAAACTATAAAACTATCATATCATTTATAGTTATAACATGTTCATTCTATATTATTTCAAGACATTTCTAATCCTTCGTTTATGATTGTTTTTAACATCATTTACTACTGGAACCATATATGAGTAATTATTCTTATGATATTTATCAATAAATTCTTTTATACCTTCTTCATCACCTTTATATAAATCATTAGCGATTAGTTCTAAAAATGATTTATTATCTGTGTAAATAATATTTCTAACTGCGTCCATTTATAGAATTATTTTATCATAAAATCAAATTTATATTTAGATAATACAGAATTATTGTACAAAGTATTACGAATGGATAATTAATATCAAGTGATTTAAAATTCCATAACAAAGTATTATACAGGGGATGTATCATAAAATTGAACATACTAGAAAAGTTCATGGATTTACCACCAGATGAATTACTTCGAATGAGTAATCCACCGACAGAATATTCAGAATAAATTATGAATAAGATAGTCACAATCAATATTATGATAAGTAAATTCATTATATAATAAATTTGATTTAAAAATTAAAATATTCTTATATATAAATGAATTACTTGCTAACATACGGACGATTTAAACAAATGAGAGATCAAGGAAAGTTCTCTAAGAAATTTGAAGGCAGACATAGTTACTTCTTATACCTAGATAAGGATAAAAAGGGACATAATACAGTATTGTCTGTATATTTTGAGGAAGAATATCCTTCTCCTATCATCGATCAACCCGCACCTAGATATAGATATGAAATACCTAAAGAATCTAAGTTTGTGGATAAGTATTTCAATAGTAAGAATATTCCTAATAAGTATAATACTTAGTAATACCATTTTTAGGATGATAAATATTTATGGTATAGGAGTTACTGTTCCCATTTTTTATTCTATGATAACCGATATTATCATCAATATATGTTCTATCAAATGTATTATGATAATTAACATTTTTTAATTTAAGTGTTTTACTATATATTTCTTCTCTAACACGACCCTTCAACATGAACATCCAACAACCCTTATCACCGTGGTCATGGATTTTAGATACTGTGTTTGGTTTCCATGATATTAAAAATGCGTTAAAGAATGGGAAAGGGATTTTGTATTTAGTATATACCATTTATAATAATAAAGGGAATTATTTTTATATAATATATATATATATAAATGGGTATTATTGAAGGATTTGCTGTTGAGGGATTTTTAAGTAAAAATGGTTTTAATAATATGTTTAATAATAAGACAATAACAGAAAAAGATAATGTTGATAAAGGGTTAACTACAGCAGGTATTCTTGGTTTTGAATTCGCCTGGGGTATTGGGACAATAATTAATATAGGTATAACATTATTATCGATATATTTTTATATTAAGTGTAATTGGTCTAAAAAAGGTAAGTTTAATATGAATGTTGGTAGTGTATCTGATAAAATAGTTGGATTTTTAGCATCATGTTGTTGTAGTATGTTTTATGTAGCATATCATTTAGTTATCCCTTGTTAAAAAATCTTTATATCGTTGTTTAAATAATAATTCATAAAATATGATAAATAAAGCTACAGGTATAAATAAGTAGATATGTTTACAATTTCTAATATCAACAATAGTTTCAAATAATCTATATAGATATCCTTCTTCTTTATCAACTCCTCTTATTAAACATTCAATTCTACTAAATGTACATTTTCTATAATTGAATATCCATTTAAACGTAAGGAAAATTAATATTCCTAAATATAGTTTTGGTATTTTATAGTTATTTATTATTAGAAATATTCCAGTAATTAAATAAATATATATAAAACTTATTAAATACATATATGATATCAAACATTAAAAAACACCATTGTGTATCTTTCTCCTTTGAACGGTGCAGTGACGTGAAAATGCTTTGATCCATTGAATTTAAAGAATTTATTACGTATATTATGTTTGACAGGATTCTTATCATCTTCATCGAATACAATTAATTCACCACCAGTATAATCACCTAAACCAATTATATATGATACACCAACATTTCTACCGTCTTTATGTTTAGAACATGCGTGATTTTTATTATATTGAATTGTAGTGTATTTAAATTTAGGATCATGTAGTTTTAATAAATGTTTAGTATTTCTATATAATTCTTTAAATTTAGGATCTTTAGTTCTAACAGACAGTTCTCTTTTATGACCTTTTATCTTAGCCCAATAAGGTATTAAATTTATCATTCCTAAAACAAATCCTTCATAACTTATTTGATCTGTTTTCATCACATTTTTTCTACTCTGATTCAAAGGGAATTTAGTATCTCTTAAAACTTTAAGAAGATATTTTTTTTGACAAGGAACTGATTTACATATTTTTTTTGTTTTTTTGTTTATTTTCTTACTTTTAGATCCTTTTTTTGTTTTAAGTTTACGTAGTCGTCTATTTCCATTAGGTAATAAACATGTCATATAATATAATTAGATTAAAATTTATTTAAAATAGTATTATGAATAAATGTGAAATAATTATCAATATCAATATGATATAATATAGTAGGATTATTTATTTCCTGATAATAGGACCATCCAAATGGAATATAAAGTATATCAAATGGTTTTACTAATATTTTTTCACTGTATTTAATAATATCTTCAATTTTCTTATTAATAATTAATTCTTTATGTTTAGGATGAAACAAATGAACGAAATATTCATCACCTAATAAATTACTTATAATATGAAAATTATTTTTACATCTTAATAAAGAAACATAATCTTTTTTATTAAAATATGATATTGTCTTATTAATATTAAATAAAATATTACTATTTAGTAATTGAGGATCATAATTGATAATTGGTTTATGTTCTTGAAAATATGACCTATTTTTATAACATGGATTTAATGTTGTTAATAAATTATCATAATTGGTATTTTTAGGGAT
>Ga0209279_10000603_pt1 | contig 22584 bp, 28 predicted proteins | sample CoawatmetaG00DNA_3_FD_187508 | JGI IMG/M metagenome (GOLD analysis project Ga0209279, IMG submission 187508) | Marine microbial communities from the West Antarctic Peninsula - Coastal water metaG006-DNA (SPAdes) (version 2) | ecosystem: Environmental > Aquatic > Marine > Coastal ... | reverse complement strand
GTTTTTGTCCGGGTTAAAGTGACCCGATATGCTGGGGACCCTAGCGAATTTATGCGGTCATCGGCCAGCGGTCCGGCGGCAGCGGCCAGCGGTCCGGCGCAACTGGTGCGTGGATCGCGGACCACGAATCACGGCCCGCGGTTCTCGGTGCGGCAGCTGTTTGACGCGGTACGCTTCCGGTAGGTTTCAGGCCATGGGTGAGAGGCCGCGGGCGGCTTGTTTAACTGGTAAACACCAAGGGCGGGAGTTATCCACAATGGGGCACTGGTGCTAGTGGTCAATTATTAACCAGTGCGGCGCGCTATCGCTTGCGGTTGCTAGATAGTTAACTTTAGACCTGGGAGGGATAACTATGTGGATAACTCGGGTTTATTTGGGGCAATAAAAAGCCCGCCGGTTGAAGGGCGGGCCAGTCGGTTGCGGCTGGGTTAGCTGTGGGTGTGGCCGTCGGTTTCAAGTGCAAGCTTAATATAGCCCAGATCAATTTGAATTGCGCCATCACAGAATGGTATTGGTGCGGTGCAATCATCCAGCCATATGCTGTAACTCATTAGCGAACTATTAGGAGTGTCCGCGACATATCGCAGGTACTGGCGGCCCAGTGCTAGTTTTTGCTCGATAGTTGCCGACCATATCCAGTCGGGCATGCCATCACCGGCGATGGGGGACCATTCCATACCAAAAACATTAGGAAAGAAACCGCGGCTCGTTTCAGAATTGCGCGCTAAATCGGTCGCATATGTTCGCCCACTACTGGCTGGCTTATGCGGCGGGTTGCCGCCATCAATTCGCCACGTTTCCCCTAATCGACCGTCGAATATATCGCCTTTTGTTACGTGGCGATAGTCGCTGGTTGATACCAATACCAGATTAATGCCGGCGTAATTATCGCCAGTAATAGCTCGGGGTTCGTTTAAATTGTTTTCGTTTCTTATATATTCCATTTGTAGCACCTATTTTAGTCGTTAGTTAATGCCGGTCTTATGCCGACGTATAAGAGTATATGCGAGTTATTTATACAGTGCAATAAAAAGCCCGCCGTTTGACGGGCGGGCTGGGCTGGTACTGGTAAGGTTATCGGCGGCGAATATCTAACACAAATTTTTCCGCTAGATCCATTTTGGCTATATGTTCGCTAATCGATTGATCGAAATCAAAGCGCCCTACAGATTCGCCAATGGCGTAATCATAATCAAAATCTTCGACGCTATCTTGAATCGCCGCGTCAAAATCGAAATCGTCGGCGGCATCCTGCAAAACTTGGTGCGCGTCATAGCCTGAATTCTCGACGATCTCGTCAAAGTCAAAGTCGGCGGCGGCGGCCTTTAGTGCAATAGCAGCCTCCTGCTGGATGGCTTCGCGTAGCATGGCGGTTATTGATGTAGCAAGGTTGTCTAAGTTAGTCATTTTTTTTAGTCCTATTAAGTTAATTGTTAGCCGGTCTTGTGCCGACGTATAAGAGTATATGCGATAACATTTAAGAAAGTAAACAACTAATTAGGCAACCGCCATAGCCGGGATCAAATCCGGATACACTACGAAATCATTGTCATTCGTTTTGGCCTTACCCTTTGCGCGAAGCCCGACAATACAACCGGACTCGAGATTGATGAGATCGGAAACATCGCCATCAATTACCCGCTCCCCGTTCCAGTAGTCAGGCAACCCATTGCCACTACCGGAGTTCCAATCCCCGGTAAATACTACCGCCATGGGTGCGCCCGCCGGTCTGGCGGCAACCGTTTTAGCATACTGGCGGCGGCCAGAATACGACAATATCAGCCGGTAGTTATCGGGCAAGTTAGCAAAGCGTTTAACCCGCTTGGTGTAATCGTAAAAATTCAAGTTAGGGAATGCTTGCGGTATCCCGTAATTTTCCCAGTCAATATCAGAAATAGTGTTTAGCCTAACCCAGCCCGCGACATTCTGGCGGGCGCAAAGCTTTTCGAAATTATGTAACTCGGCGGCCAATTGCGTTAAAAAACCGGCCTGATCATTTAACCAGAACCACGTTTTATTCTGGCGGGACTTTGCGACACTCTCGAAAACACCGCGCCCGGCACTTTTTAGGCAATCGGTAAAACAACCGGCGGCCTTACTACCCGCGCATATTAATGGGTGCGGCATTAAAGACATACTGGCAACCCTAATCGCTTCCGCCATTTTTTGAGTCTTGGCAATTTTGGTATTGCTGTTTGTAGTGTTGAGTAGTCTCATTTGAAGCCCCCGATTACCTTAACTGTATATAAGTGGTTATCGCATAGATCGGCAAATGACGTGCTATTCAATACCACGTGAATATCGCCGCCGTCATTATCCATTCCCTTGAAATGCGCGTCCCAGTTGCCCGCATCGCGCCTTCTTACTTCAACAACGGTTGTCGGGATAGTGTTATTGGTAAAGCGTTCTTTAGTTGTGTTTTCCATTTTTTTTAGTCCTACCTGTTAGTTGGTATGCGAGTATATAAGATAATATTTATAAAAGTAAAGCAAAAAAAAACCCGCTAAATAATAGCGGGCTAATGGATTGCGGTTTTTTGAGAGGTTACGCGGCAACCTTATCTAATAACGCACCGGCTTTGCGTTCGATCATCACCCGCTGATCTTGGTGCGGAATATCCCTAGCAATTGCGGTGATGGCTTGCGCGGCATCCCAGACACTGGCAACCGGCTTGCCCTCTTCAACAATATGGCGCGCCATGGCGGCTTTCGCCATCCTGCCCGATAGTCCGGCGCGCTTTGTAAGAAAATCCAAACGGTCATCATCATCCCGAGCAATTTTTGCAGACTGCGCGGCTTGGACTCCTGCCAACAAATTACCGGTGCCACCTGTGGCGAATGAGCGCAATGCTGGACGTATCTCATTAGCAAAACGATCAGGGGCATACTTTGAATGCCGAACCTTAATTTCTTGGAAGTTCTCAACACCCCAAAGGTTGCGGTTCATACAAACCCCGCGCAGATAGAACGCGGCTAGTCCGGCGGTTTTGCTTCCGACTTCAGAATTCCAGACATAGAACCCGCGGAACATCAGATCATCCGAGCCATCAGGTAGTTTGCCAATACTTATAGGGTTGCGGTCATCCACTTGGAAAACAAATATATCCCGATCAGAACCCCAGATAGTGCTACTGGTGATTGCCTCGGGATCATAGGTGGACATACCGCCGCCGAATCCGGTTATGGACCCGGGAGTTTTATATCCGTATTCATCGCAGAGAATCTTAACGGGTGCCAGAATCTCGTGATCATAAATGCGGCCATAGTCTGCACCAGTAGCGGCGCGCAACTCACCACCATAGCTTTGAGAGTTGCCATAGGTCTTGATAGTCTCGCGGCCTCGGTTATGTTTTAGCCCCCACATAAGATTATCCGCGGCTAACGGGGCGGGCAAATCTTTAAGGTATCCGGCAGGGGCACCGGCCAACTGGGACAACTGACCGAAAGACCAGTTAGTTGGAGCGGCTTCAATAACATCGCCTGTTTTGGGGCAGTCATATTGAACGAATACATCGCCCATGCTGGGGTTGTCCTCATCAATTGTGCCGACAATGTCGATCTTATGGGTATCTATCACCCTGCTAGTCATCAGGGATGCGTCCGCTTTTTTGAAATTTATCAGATCGTCGATTGTGTCGAACGTCTCATCCGCTGGGCGGCTGTACGCATTGCTGGCAACTTTGTTGCCTTCACTTGAAATGCCATGCTTTGCTGCGCTTGTTTGATAAGTAGTCATAATATTTGCCTATATAGTTAGTTTGTTTCCGGCATTAAAAAGCCGGTATGGGAATACTCTCATACCGGCTTCGGACTTGTCAACTTAATTTTTAAAAAAGTTAATGTTTATTTTCGCCTCCTTTGAGGGGCTCGCTTTCGCTTGGGTTTACTCCGCGGCGGTCGATCCATCTCATCCACTGCATCCTTGCCATAAATTAACTCAGCTATCCACTTTATTAAAAACAATATTATTCTCCACTTTCAGTTAGTTGCGCCGCCAGTGTATAAGAATGTATAGGAGTATGTCAACTGTTAGGGCAGATTATCTGAAACACCACTGACCAATTAAAAGGCTGGTGCTGGTGAAGTAAGGGCTTGGTCTTGAGCCCATCAGTCTTAACATCTATAGCCTGATCGCCGGAGTATAGATACAACTCTGACCTCGATAAGCTGTCCTTTTGTTTTTTAACCAAGATGTAACTGGGCGTGTGCTGGTGCCGCGTTAACCAAGAGACTTGATGCGGCCTGAGACTGACCGCATTGGCATTAACAAATTTAAGTTCCACCATGCAAAACCTGCCGCGCTCATCAGCGATCAGGATATCGGGTACTCCCGCTACCGCGGTGGACTCGATTCTAGTGAATAGAAGTTTCCTCGTCGAAGTCTTCAGAGCCGTCTTCATCTGCTGATAGAATGCGCTCTCGCGCTTTGTCCCTGTTATCGGCATTGTCGTTTTCCTCTGGAGTAATGTTAATCGTAACGGGGGCGTATGTTTCTTTGAGATCGTTAAGTGCCTTCACAACCTCATCCTTACTCATACTATCTATTGATCCCGTTCTGATCTCAGATTTGCTGACATAGATATCACCATGCGCCTGACCCCTGCGAAACTCAGCCTGTACAGCGGCAGAGTATGCCCCGTTCTGTAAAGCGGCATCCCGAATATCTTTTAAGTCTCTAAGGTGACGTTCAAAGGTGACCCCGTACTTAGCATCTAGTTCCTGCCTAAAACCTTTAATGGCGGAAACAACGTGAGGGCTGATATGAGGGTTAGTTAACTCATATGCTCGGGTATGTGCAGACCCCGCGGGGTAACCTGCATTGATCGCGGCTTCTCTCAAAGTGATCATGCCGTCATTAGTGACCAGTTCCTTCACAAACAGTTCCTGCCGCCGAGTGAGGGTCTGCTGGGTAGAGGCCTTGGGACGGCCTACCCTTTTCTTTTTAACAACAGGTGCAGACTTAGGTAGTGGTTTCTTTGCCATAGGGTGATTCCATAGTTAATCAGAGTGACTTACAGTGATTTTAGTCTCTACCTATATAGAAGACAAATACTTTTTAAAACAAAAGATTTTTGAGCCCTTTAACGCATTTGCTGGGTTTGCACGTAAGTGGTTACATTTTTAAAAGACCGGTTACATATTTGAAAAAGTTTATGTAACCACTTAACTTATTGATTCTTATAACAAAAAAAGCAAAGTTACACCGGTTACACCGGTTACGGGTATTATTTTCTTTTTTTATTTTTTTTATTTTTTGGCTCTATATACTGTATTCGGCGTAACTTTGTAACCGCCCATAAAAAAGCCCCCATTCTAGGGGGCTGTGAGCCGTGAGCCGCGTTACACCGACATTGATCTGGGTTACACGGAGTTAGCAGCGAAGTACATTGACAGTGCTAGAAGTGATCCGAGCCACCCCATGGTTAGGATGGTTAATGCCAGATCGACTCTATCGCGTTGAGCCGTGGTGCGTTGGTATCGTTTCTCGGCTAGGTATTCTGCGGCGGCGTACTGTGCTTCGGCGTGAGTGGTTATTTTATTCATACTCTTTCTCCTAGTCTGGGTCATGCTTGACAATGAGTTGCTCTAGTTTCTCGGAGCTTTCTTCGAGAGCTTCGCGTATAGCTCGGGCTTCCTTGACGAGGTCGCTGTCGTTCTCTTTTAGGGCTTGTAGCGTAAAAAAGAAATCAGACCGCACGGGTTCGAGGTCTTCATGGATTCCTTGCAGATACTTCAGCACTTGTAACTTTTTCATAATGATTTCCTAAGTTAGTTATATTTTTAAAGAACGTGCCATTCTGTGATGGCAACGCCATTATAACATAGGTATGGGAGTTTGTCAACCCCGGTCTAAAGTCGGAAAGCCATCAGGGTGCCCGCGTCTTGGGGCTGGAGGTAGAATCCGTGCTTCTCTACAAGGGCTTCTAGGTCGGGGTGATAGGAATCATCCTCCCAGTAGTCAAACAGTCGGTACCCGTCTGGGGCGACTACCCCCTCGCTTCGGAACCAGATGCCGTCTTCACTTATTTCTTCTTCCCCGAGCCACTCGTCGTATGTGACGGCGTTGGCCTCTGGGAACGCTTTGTTTATTTTTTCGCACAGTTTAGTAGCTTTCATTTGGTCAGCCTCTTTGTTATCCACTCGCCGGATACTTGTTCAGCCCGAGTCGTGAAGCGTGTTTGGTTTCGCCCTGCTATGTTCCGTGAGCCGCGATCTACGGAGTTTCCCTCATAGTCGTAGCTTTGATTCAGGGGTCGCAGGTGCCCGTCCGTTACATCTACTACTTGGTTCAGGCGTGTTGCCATTGCTTTGGGTGTTATGTTGGCGGCTTTGGCGTAATCTCTAAACGAATACATCTGGCCGGTTATAAGGTCGGGGTGTTTTCCCCGGAAGGTAAGCAGTCGTGCCGCCATGTTTTCTCCTACAGTAAATTGTTTAACGATCCCCAGAGCTTATCGCATTCTGGGCATTCATCGCCAACCAGTTCGGTGTCTGGGTGGTTATCGCAATAGATGGGGTCTGCTTGATTCCACGGGCAGGTAGACAGGTACTCGTCATAATCGCCGCGGTCTGGCATTGATCTACTCATCGATTTCTTCCTCGCCTTTAAGGGTCAGGCTTAATACATTGGTATCGTGACGGCGGCACCACACTTGGATGCCCTCGGGAGTCCAGCCGATATCTAGCTCGGCGTAGCCCGCGTGGTCTTCTCTATCGCCACTGGGTTTTTCATCTAGACACTTCTTGCAATGCAGGACACCCATGATTTCATTTTTTATAGGGGCAAAGCGCACTGCATCATGCTCAGTGCGCCGTTTGTCGCGTAATTTGCCCAACTCATCAATCACTGTGGAGGCCCATTATATTTTCCATAGCCATCATCTTACACAAGGCCACCTCAGTCTCGTCAAGTCCGACTGAATATTTCTCCGCCATCTCAGTAGCATGTTCCGAGCGCAGTGAGTCGGGAGCCGTGATCCCCAGTTCGAGTGCTAGGGCAACCATTTCCATTTGTCTGTCTATCATATCAGTGCCCTCTCTCTATCATCTTCAGTGCTTGTTCCATGTCCGCGGGCAGAATAGCGGTGCCGCTATACAGGTGCTGGTAATCTCGGAACATGCTATTGAGTATGTAGGCGCGTATTTTCTTCACGGCTTGCTCGTAAGTCATAACGTGCAGAACTTCACTGTCTCCCAGAGATTCTTCTAATTTCTTGATAAGGGATTCAAGTGCGTCATCGTCGGCTTCTTTCATCCAAGCGGAGGATTCCATCTCAGAACGCTTACCATCTATTTCGTTTTGAATAAGCTGGGTGGCGAGGCTGATACCGTCCTCGTAGGTCAGGGTTATGCTCATAATTATTATCCTATCGGTTAGTTGAAACCAAATAATAAGGGAATGTATGGGAGTTTGTCAACAACTACAGGCAAAAAAAACCCCACACACGGTGGGGTTTCATGCAAAACGCAAAAGTACAACTAACTTATCAATAGGTCCGGGGATACTACGGGAGTGTATGGGAGTTGTCTACTACTTTTTCTTTTTAAGGGTTTCTTGGTAGACTTCAAACATTAAACGCAGTTGCCCACTTATTGTACGCCCTTCTTTCTTAGAAATAGCTTTTATCTCTTCGTACACTTCTTTCGGCACGAGTACACTTTTCCACTTATCTGTATCCACAATTCTCTCTCCTAGTAGGTATCCTATATTGTAGGACTATATAAGAAAACATAAGAGAAATCAATCTTTGGATAAAAAAAGCCCTACACTCTGCTAAGTTATGTAGGGCTAAAGTACTACGTTTCATGACATAAAAAGGAATAAATTATGTTCTCTGAGTATGTCCCCCTGTTTTTAGGGTGTCAATAGTTTATTTTGCCTCTCCCCATGAGGGACCGATCTCAATATCGCACTTGTTAGGCACTTCAAGGGGCACAGCATTTTCCATGATCCGAGCCACCTCTTGGGCTTCTCCCATGCTTTTGACAGACATAGCCACCTCGTCGTGTATCTGGACCATAGGTAGCATCCCAGCGCGGTATATATTAACCATAGCCTGTTTAGTCATGTCCGCGGCACTGGCCTGTATAAGCCTATTAAGAGCCTTGTAGGTGTACGCCCGCTTCAGTCTGGTCGTGTCCCCGTACTCCTTAACTGCGTCCCGATACGGCAGGGCTTTGTTCATGGCGAAGGTATCTGGCTCCCAAAGCTCAAAGCGGCACTTGCGCCCCAGTATGCTACGGATTGACCCGGCACTGCTCTTATCGTTTAGCCGATTCTGTACGCCATTCATTAGACCTTTCACAAACGGTACCCGGTCATGGTACTGCTTAACCAGTGCCTTGGCCTCGCTTACTTCGATATCCATCTGCTCACTGAGTTTGTTAACGCCCATCCCGTACATCATGCCGAGGTTGATGGTCTTGGCTTGCTTACGGTTGATGTTAGCCATCTCAGCTACCATTGTGTGGAAATCCATGTCTGGGTTATCATTGTATCCACGGACAAACTCTTCTACTCCATCCATCTGAATACCACGAGACTTACCAAATACATGAGCATAATGAACTAAGATGCGCGGTTCCTGCTGCGAGAAATCAATTGCCGCCCACTGCTCACCCTCTTCTGGTAAGAACAAACTGCGGATCATCGGACCAAGCTCTGGATCGCGGGCCGGGATTTGTTGCAGGTTAGGGTTGTTCATCGATATGCGGCCTGAGACTGTACCCCCATCGTCCGATCTGATCTGGTTGATATGACTATGGATGCGGCCATCCTTGTGAGTGTGTTTCATAATCGTATTGATGAAGGTGCCCGAAGTCTTGTTCAGGTTCCGCGCTTCCAAGATGAGTTTGGGGAGAGCATGGTTTGTCTCTTGGAGGAAGCTCTTAGTGAAAGACGGTGCGCCTTTTTCGGTCTTTGGGTAGCCGACTCCGGCCTTGTCGAAAGCCTTGGCGAGAGATTGCGGGGCCCAGATTTCAATATTACCCCCAGCCATGCTTTTAATTTGTTTCATGACTGCTTTTTCCCTCTTGAGGATTTGATCCCGTGTACGCTCCAATCGGTTGGTATCGACACGGACTCCACGCATGGTCATATCGACGAGGCATGGGAGCAGTTCAAGTTCCAAGTTAGCGATGCTCCAGAGGTCTTCTTTGCCCAGCGTAACGCTGAAGTAGTTCCAGAGTTCGAGTGTGAGTTCAGCGTCAACTTCTGCGTAGGGACCGACATACATGGCAGGCATCTTCCACATCTCTGCCTTGGGATCAACGCCGAATTCCCTAGCCGCGGCGACTAAGTCTTTCTCTGACTTGGTCTTGGACAGGTGATCGTAAGCCAAGGCGTTTAGGCTGTAGCTAAACCGGTTCTCGTCTAGCAGACTGGCTATCAGCATCGTATCGATTATGCGGCCATTGACCTTGAACCCCATCTGCTTGATCCAGCCCAGATCGTACTGGGCGTTGTGCATGATCTTATCCGCAGGGCACTCGAATACTTTCTTGAGCCACTTATTAACTATTCTCTCATCTAAGTTGCCGCCACCGAAGTGCCTGATCGGTATGTAACCGGACCATCCCTCGACTGCAATGGCATAGCCGACTACTTCGCCATCACCTGTGGGCCAGCCGGGTCCATTTGTTTTAAGGTTCGGGTCGCGTGTTTCGACATCAATTGCTATACGAGGTGCCCCCGTTAGATCAGGTAACTCTAACGGCGGTATCCACTCGCTCTTGGGTTTAAACATAGCCATTTGAAGACTCATTCGGTATCCGCCTGTAAAGTTTCGATTCGAGTTATCTCAGCATCTATGTAGAAGCGTATCTTCTTAGCGTCACGCAACATATCACTGTGCGAGGACTCCCCGTACCGGTAGGCGGCACGGAAGATTTCTCCCATCTGGGCGTTCATGTCTTTGTGTGAGATCAAGTGCTGTAATTCTGAAGCGCCTTCTGGAAGCTCGTAGTACGAGGCCGTTGAGCCATCAGAGGTGCTGCCATCTGATGACCGTGACCACATCTCTCCGCTTGCTTTAGGGGACTTCTTTACAATGTAATTTTTAAAATCGCTCATCGATGTTCTCCTTAAAAAGGGATGTCTTCAGAAAGGTCTTTAGGTGACGGATATTTCGCAGGAGCCGCAATAGGTTCTTTATTGGTTGATATGTAACCCAGCTTGGCATCTAGCACAGAGATACTGTGCATAGGGCCACTGCTACCCTCGAAGGTTCGTATCTGGCAACCGCTACCGGATATCTCAATTACCGAGCCCTCTACCAGCGCACTGGCGTAGAATTCTAGCTGTTTCCCGGGCCGCGCAAAGACAACCGCCTCATAGTTAGTCCAGTCGTTTGTTTTTGTTTCACGGTTATAAAACTTAACGCCAAGCCGTATCCCGAACCCAGTGCTTTCACCGGCTTGGAATTGGTTAGCTGTCTTAGTTAGTTTGCCTGTTACTGTAATACCCATTGTTATTGCCTCTTAGTCAGTTTTTGCAGGGATACCGGGATCGTCTGCGATTAGTTCATCGATTTCTTCACTACTAAACTTAAAGTAGAAAGCTGGGGTGCCCTCACCCAGCCACGCACCGACAATATTAAACTCGTAGTACTCTTTGGCCTCGTTATAATCCATGCCATCGCGCTCTACTAGTATTTCCAGAACCTTGTCTTCGTTATACAAGACAACATCCTCTTGCCCGCACCGTCGGCAGATGCCCACGATTGCCTCACTTAGTCCGTCTGCTCGTAACATAATTACCCCCAGACCTTAGTTTTCTTATAAAAATATGGTTTCATAAATCGTAGCTCCGTGACATGTCTTCTGCATCGACAACATACAAGGCATTCTTAGTCCGCGTGACAGCAACATAGAACACTCGGTGCATATCGTCTGGGTTACGCCGCATCTGTTCGTCTGCGGCAGGTGATAAATCGGTAAAGAGTACGACGTTGTCGGCCTCACCACCTTTTGATCCGTGGATCGTGGATACTGTGATACGAGGCTCGGCATTAAACTTCTCGCCCCGCCGTAGCAAAGCAATGATGTAAGCTCGGTCTGTCTCTGGCAGGTTGTCCATAGCCTCGTGCCATATCATGTCTTTAGTAGCCAACAGGCCAAAATGCTCCTGTAGCTGTTCTAGGCTAACTTCACCGTCATCATCTAACCCGGGTAATTTCTTAAAGCCACGTGTCACCCGGGTCTTAATTGACATGAAGCTGTATATTTTTCGAGCAACATCGCCCGTTACCATCTTGCCACTACGCAATCTTTCCCAGCCGTTTACTGCGAGGCTCTGGCGTTCACTAATGGACCGATGGCCGCGGTATGTGAATAGATACCCGCCTGCCTTTAGGTCTTGTGCCACGGATTGTAGTAGGTAACCGGCCTGTGCCATTACTAGCCAACTGTCCTCGGACATGTCTAGCGATGCGACGGAGTTGATCCGGACTAGCTTGCCCTCTTCTTTCTTGGGCTCGTAGCGTTTTGGAAACCGCATGGTAATACGTGAGGCGATACCCTCTGCTAGGCTGTGGACCACGCGAGGTATTCGGTAGCTTTGAGACAGGGTTTCTGACCCTCCCTCTAGCGTAATAAAATGATCTACATCCGCCCCTGCCCATCGGTAGATAGCTTGATCGTCATCACCCGCGCAGTACATCTTCTCGGACTTCGCATCCAGAAGGTGAGCTATGTCCCACTGGAGAGGAGACAGGTCTTGTGCCTCATCTAGAAAGGTCAGCTTAAAGTCAGGGCAGTACCGTGCGCCGTTGTTCGCGAACACTGCAAGCATATCGGTGAAGTCATACAGACCGAAACGGTGCTTGTACTCTTTCAAGCAGCTATCCACGTAGCTTACAAGGTTCCAGTCCTTGTCTAGGTTGCTGATGTTGTACTGATCCCGAAGCGGGACCTTGCGTAGTCTGGCGAGGTTTATAACCCCTAGTATAGGGTCACTAGAACTGGTCACGCTGGGCAGGTCTTCTTCAAAGTCTGCCGCTTTGTTTCCTGTTAGGTTAACGCCGGTCACCTTAGACAACTCCCTGTAGTTCTCCGCTTGCATGACCTGATCCTTTCGGATGTCTGACATTGCCAGAGCCAAGCTGTGCAGGGTACGAAAGTTAGCTAAGTCTTCTTTAGGGTCCAGACCAAATCTAGCCGCCGCACGTTCTTTGGCTTCTGTCGCGGCTTTCTTGGTAAACGCTAGGAAAGCAATGTCCAAGGGGCGTACCCCGCTTTCCAAGGCCTTGTCTACCATGTTAAGTAGCGTAGTAGTCTTCCCAGTTCCGGGTGGTCCGAATATACGAAACATCAGTCTCTCAACTGTAGCCAGACGCGCACTGTTCCGTCTTCTTGCTTACGCTTCACCGAAGTGTAGGGCGTATCACCGTTATCGTCCCTACGGGCACGGATAGAAGAGCCCAGCGTAGACGCTTGCTGGTAATCTTTACACAGGATGCTATCACCCTCTTCCATCTCATAAACGATGGACCACTTACCTGTACCGTATGATTTCGTTAACGGGACGTTCTTTTCAATCTTGATAGACATATCTATTTCTCCGAAGCTAAAATTAACCGGTTAAGCTGACGCTGAACTATCTGTCTGACGCGCTCCCGGGTGAGATTGAACTGCTTACCGATAGCGACCTGAGTCATGCGCTCTTCGTGCCACAGTCTAAATATTTCTTTATTTCTATCTATTTTCTCTTCCATCAGAAGGGTGCCTCATTTGATCCACCAAAGTTAGGTGTCTTTAGCTCAACGTCTACTTTGTCGAAAGCAGGTACAGACCAGACCCTCACAGGGCGACCTTTTATCTTTAATACCTTTGACTCTCCGTGAATATCTCGCAGACGCTGGGCGATCTTATGAGACTTGTAATCAAACCACTTGTTCTTCTTTAAGAACCCCTCGAAGTCTCGAAGCCTAAAGTAGGTGAGGCCTTCTTCCTCGTCGGTCCATGGGCGGCGTAACAGTATCTCTTCCTTGTCTTGCGCTTGCTGTAGGAACCGGCAGAACTCTTCCAGATAGTCGTAGAACTGACCGCTGGTGCTGGCATCCTGCGCTACTTCCATGATGGCGGACTCGTTATCCTTCATGTCCGTGAGCAACGTGCTGATACGGCTTTCCCACGAGGCTTTCTGTACTGAGCGTGGCATAAAGTTTAACTGCTCCATACAGGCTTTCTGGAACACGGGCTGGCTTAACAGACCCTCAGTATCTAGCTCCAGAGGCTCTCCATTTACGTCCATAAACCATACTGGGGGAGTCGAGTCGTACTTACGCAGGTTAGCTATGGATGCCCCTTGGATAGCGGCACCGACACCATACTTTCTAGTGCGGCATAGCTCTTTGTTGCAGTGTGCGTTAACAGGGGCATCTGAACACTTGTAGGCGTAATCCTTTCGACCACACTGCTTCGCTACTGCATTAACCTCGTTTAACGGAAGCGGGGGCTCTAGGTACTGCATGTTGTATGACAGTATCTCTGACTCCCAAGAGTCTGGGTAAGCCTTACGTAAGTAGACCCCAAGGTTAAACAGGCCGTTGTTACGCCCACCCTCGCTGATCTTGTTCGAGCAGAGTATTTGCAAGCAGGGTGGCCCGTCTATCAGTAGTGAGGATTTCTTGGTTTCTACTACCTGTAGAGCGACCACCTGCTCCAATGTCTGAGCATATTTCTTGTGCATCTCAAAGAATTCTTCGATGGTAGCTGACGTACCATCGTCTTTAATTGCGTACCGTAGGCCGTCTTCTGCGTCAAAGTAAGGCAGGTTCAAGAAATTACCTACATCACCACGGTCTAGGTGAAGCTTGATCTGCTTTGGGAATATCTCTGAATCGCCGTAGCCTAATGCGGCAGACATACACTGCAACGCTTTCTGCATGTCTTTAGCGGTGACCCAGTCGTTTGTAAATAAGAAACAGTGCGCGCCGCCAGATTTTGATCGACACACTACTAAGGGCAAGTCTAGCTTGCGTATCTTTGAAACCAACAAGGTGTGGTCCAAAGGGTACTGATCAACGTCGATACAACCCCACTTGCAGTTGTTGTCCTCGTTAATCGGAATGATGCCAATTCCATGGCGACCACCTAAGTGGTTTTCCCACAGCAGCATGGTCCGTGGTTCGCGTACAACGCCCGCCTTACCTTGAGCCTTACCGTTAGCGGCTTGCTTTTCTATACGAAAGGTACCGTATGCTTCCTGTAGCCCATCAAAGATGGACATAAATTGCTCAATTACCATGTGATTCTCCGATTAGATAAAAAAGGGCGGCATGTGCCGCCCCAAGATACAAGCATCCCTAGAACGGAATATCGGAGTTTGTCTCTGCACGTTCATCGGAGTGTTTAACGACCACATCACCTGCGGTAATCGACTCAGCAAACGATTTGCACTGAGTGTAAGTTCCTACGCTATCTACCTGCTTAACGCGGCTCATCTCCCAACCATGCCAAGAACCCTTGGAGTTCTCTTCCTTAATGGTTTTGATGTGATACACGTGGCTATAACGTGGCGGTGTAAATGGACCATTTGCCCCCTGCATCTGTACCGACTGCATCATGCTGTTCCACTTACGAGACTTCTTCAACTGCGTAGACTTCATTGCGATCAGAGCAGTTTCGGCAGAGCCGTCTTCGTTCTGTACAACCACAAAGTGCTGATGCGTTTCTTCGATGTAGCTACCAGTCCCGCCAACTACGTACTCTTTGTTATCGTCAGGAGAACGCTCAGTCTTAGGACGCTCTTGGTTAGGCTCAAAGATGTTAATAGGTGCGCCACTGCCCTCACCGCGTGGTGACCACTCAATGAATCGACGCTGGTAAGCACATGGAATAACATTGATGCCATCAGAGCCTTTGTATAGCTGGCCCGTCACAGTGTTGTATATGTCCCCTTTACGGGCTTTATCGTTCTCATCCAGTACAGGATCGTTACCAGAGAGTACCTTGAGAAACGGTAGTGCCAAATCTTCTTGGCCCATGTTCTCCATACCTTTACCGGCATCTTCCTCGAACATGGATGATACTGTTACCGCTACTGCTTTTTCTTCTTTTACTACAGGTGCCTTACTCATTTTATTTCCCCTTCTTGATAGTTGCACGTTGACCGACCCAAGCTCCAAAAAGCTCCATCGGGAATTCATCACCATTTTCTACACGCTCTTTAACAAAGGCGCGTAATGTCTGCGAATGCACTTCTGTCTTCTGCTCGGCATAAAAGCCTTCCTTCTCAGCAAAAGCAGAGAACGCACCTGCCTTATCGTCCTCACCGCGTCCGAAAGAACAGGACACTGTGTTTTTGATAATATCGTCATAGCCGTGGTCGCGAAGCCAGTTAAAGGCATCATGTCGATCCGATACTCGGATAGAAGCACCATAAGTTGACTTGACTTGTACCTGAGAACCATCGTCTAATGCAAAAGCTGATATGCCCAACTCACTTAACATGGACGGCATCTCTTCATCGGTTAGCTTTAGAAGCTGGTCTTTCTCGGTTTTAAGTTGTTTTTCGATTTGTGCAATCGTGCCTTCTTTCGCCCGGATTGCTCTTGCTAGGTCGGCCACAGAACTAAGGCCTGCTTGATCTACCTTTTCAACACTAGAAGAGTTCTTGCTGTCATGCTCCTCTTCCATCATGCCAAGTAGCTTGTTTAAATCACTCATACATCTTTCCTTTCGTTGTTAAAGGCACCTTTTGGGCCTTGACAATCACCTATATTATCTTATAATAATTAAAAGTCAACAGGTAATCAAAATGAATTTTGAATTTAAGACACAACCGTTTAACCACCAGCGCACCGCCCTTGAAGACTCGTGGGCCGCGGAACATTATGCCCTTCTCATGGAGATGGGGACGGGTAAGACAAAGGTGGCTTTAGACACCATGTCTATGCTGTACGAGCAGGATAGGATAAATGCTTGTGTGGTGATTGCGCCAAAAGGGGTGTATGACAACTGGTCCCGCGGCGAGATTCCTGCCCACGTGCCGGACCGTATAGAGCGCATTATACTACGTTGGACACCTAACTCGTCTAAGAAGTATAAAGAGGAAGTGGATGCTTTCTTTAAGGATGACAGTGGTGCGCTTAAAATCTTTGTTATAAACACCGAGGCTTTCTCCACGGCCCGTGCCACTCAAATTGTTTATGAGTTCTGTAAGAAGCATTTGAATAACCTCGTGATTGTGGATGAAAGCACCACCATCAAGAACCGTAAGGCTTTGAGGACTAAGAACATTATAGGACTCAGAAAGTTAAGTAAGTACAGGCGCATCCTGACCGGGAGCCCTATCACCAAGTCTCCTATGGATTTGTTCAGCCAGTGCCTGTTCTTGAGCCCTGACGCACTGGGCTTTAACAGCTACTACGGCTTTCAGAACCGCTACTCCATTGTGGTTAAGCGCACTATGGGTGCCAAGTCTTTCCAAGAGATTACAGGGTACCGTCGGTTAGAAGAACTAACAGAGAAGCTGGAGCGGTTTAGCAACAGAGTACTAAAGAAGGACTGTCTGGACCTGCCTGACAAGGTGTATATAAAGCGTAACGTACCGCTTACACCTGACCAGACCAAGCTTTACGTGCAGATGCAGAAGCTTGCGTTAGCTAAGTTAGCTAATGGGGAGTTAGCCACTACGGCCAGTGTCCTGACTCAGATCATGCGTTTGCAACAAATTTGCTGTGGCTTCTTACAGCCCGACGATGGTGAGATACAGAGCATCCCTAGCGGTAGACTAGACAGCATGATGGAAGTTACCGACGAGTTGCAAGGTAAGGCTATTATCTGGGCCACCTATACCCACGACATAACCAGCATAGCTAAAGCGTTGAGAGATAAGTTTGGCTATGAAGCTGTCGCTACCTACTATGGGGCTACCGAGCAGGACGAGCGGCAGGACATTGTGACGAGGTTTCAAGACCCCGATTCACCCCTACGGTTCTTTATTGGTCAGCCCAAGACTGGGGGCTACGGTATTACCCTGACTGCGGCAGACACTGTGATCTACTACAGCAACTCGTATGACTTAGAGATTAGGCTACAGTCCGAGGACCGCGCACACCGGATCGGGCAGAAGAAGTCGGTGACGTATATTGATTTGGTATCGCCCTCGACTATTGATGAGAAGATACTGGAGGCTTTGCGTAATAAGATAAACATCGCCGGTAAGGTACTTAACGAGGATACTAAGGGGTGGCTTCAATGAATCTGGGGGTCTTTGTCGAAGCCTTTAATAGAGGCGTAGCCCTCCATTAGCACGTAGATCACATCTTCTAGCTCGTCGGCATCGAGCCACATCTCTGTACTTTTCTTGCTCTCGTCAGGGTTGTGCTGTACGAGCTTGATCCCAGAACTCATGTCAGGGCCCGAGTTAGAATAGACATGTACTGTGTAATGAAGAGGCGGTAACTTAGCTGTCACCGCTTTCTTCTCAAACCGTAAGACATTGTCTTTCTTCTTCTCGGTCATGTCATCAAGCTACCAATTCCCTGATCACTAGCCCGGATCAATCCAGAAGCCATGTCATTAGGGAACAGTGCCGCATACTGTGACCGGTCCACAGGCCCACTAGGGGCCGTGGGCGGTGCAACAGGAGCCGGTGCCATCGTGGGAGGAGGCACTGGTTGCTGAAGTTGAGTTACTGGTTGTGCTTGTGGTACGGGTACTGGTTCGGGTACTGGTTGTGCTTGTGGTTGTGGTTCTCGACGGCCCACATCATCACTTACAACATCTTCTGGATCACTAACTAAAACACTTGCCGAGGTTCTAGGCAATGTAATACCAAGTTTTGCCGAAAACTGCTTGCTTATGGAACTAATGATGTTCTCAGCGTCCTCTTCGGTTAGTGCCTTTTTAAGATGGGCACTAAACAAGTCGGGATTTTCAAGCATTTCGGCCAAGACTCTAGGACGATCAGTAACGCCAAGTTTGCTGTACCAATTGCGAAGAATTAGGGCACCGCGAGCCGGGATAGCAATGTTTCCAGTGCCCCCGCGAAGACCTAAGTTTGCCGCAGTTGCGGTAGCACCCGCAGAACCAATCATAGTAAGGTACAAGTCCATCATGGCACCAGCTTCGGACACAAGAGAACTAACATTCCCGGCTTCAATCTCTGTTTCAAATCCAACCATCTTTATAAGACTTTTATGAATTCGCTCGGCTTGATCTGCATCCATTAGCCCGTTATCCACAAGCCAGCCGCCATATTTAAATTTAAGAGGCGCTGTTATATCTTTATTAGGAATACCGGTTACAGTAAGTAAAGATTGTTTTCCTTTGGCATTGGGTATGGGGGTAAACAGGTACTGGAACATTTTAGAGGGCTTAAAAGCAACCTTGTTACCATCCGTATAAGTATTAGCACCCGCTTTATCTATGGCCCAATCGAGTACGGCGTATCGCAACCCGTCTTTTGCCTCTTGTTGTTGTTCTGGAGATAAGTCTTTGTTTTCCACAACTTCTAAAAGATTTTTTAAACTCTCCATAGGTTTTTTATTTGAGCCACCTATGGCACTGTTTATAGTTGTAGAGGGGCTTTCGGTAGCATCGCTAGTTAGCTGTTTAAAACTAACTAATCCTTTTAACCTTTTTTCTTCAGCACCTTGTTGAGACATTGTTGTATTGTAAAGTTTTTTTGCCGAATCAACGTCTTTTAAAGCTTCGTCTACTTGCTGAAACTCTGGACGACTTAAAATGTCTTTAAATTGCACTCGAAAATTATCTAATGTTGACTGTGTTATTTCACCTTCCGCTTGGTTAGAAAATTTACCAAAAGCATAGTTAGCTAACAAGCGGTTCATCAGGTCCCGTGAATCAGTCACAGTGTCGATAATGGTTCCATCAGACATTGTTTGAGTTGTGTCTATTCCCTCTTTTTTAAGAAAATCAAACATGTTATCAAAATCCGCTAATCTAACGGATAAAGCATCGGCTCCTCCTGAGAATAATTCTTTATGAAGAAGCTCGGGGGGCTTCCGGCGTTCACCAGTACCAGTCTTTAAGGTACCTTTGCCAGTAAAAGAGCGTGTAAACACATCGTTAAACGCGCTACTGTAGGCCCGTGCAAGTGTTTGCCCTGCTTTAGTCTCTTGATCAAAGGGAAGGGTTTCTACTACGTCTAATAACAACTCCGAGAATTCACCTGCAATGCGAGCCTTGTTTTTGTCAGGGCTTGCGCCACCGTTAAGGCTCCTCATAAGTGAAAGCCATTCCCCACGAGCGGCAATCAACTCTTTAGTACTAATAGTATCGTCAGGATCACCTAAACTAGGGGTGTCATCAAAATCGTTGAAGTACTCTTGAACGTCGTTAAATTTCTTTCGAGCCGCTCCTTCTTGGGCATTCGTTTGCGTTGCGCCCATTAAGTCAGTAGGCGCTAACTCCACTCTATTTGTCTCAGGATTGATTCGAGTAACTACGCCAAGACTTTGTATCTCACCATACTTTTTAGAAATACTAGCGGGCATGTCGTCCAATACGTTGGGTGTATTGACGGTCAACCGGTCCCTTAAATCCTGTGCGTATTTCACTAAATTTTCAAGTTTTTGTTGGCTTTGTTCTTTAACACCGGGCCTGCTGTTTTCAAACGGCTCTAAAAACTTATTTAATAAGTCTACCGCAGAAGGGTTTTCAAGGCTCCCGCTTTGCAAAGCACCTGAATCAACAAGCTCTTGCACACTAAGCTCGGAATTCTTTGTGGAGTTCCACATCTGAGACTCCAAAGCACGGGCTTGCCTCATCAAAGTTTCGGTCACTTCTTGAAGTTGACCACTAGTCTCTGTACTAGAACCACCGGTGCTTTGTATTTTTTGAAAAGCCGCTATTTTTGCCGCCGAAGCCTTTGCCAACTGCTCTTCCATTCCCGAAGCGTAGTTAGCCTGCATCAAGTCCGCCGCAAACTGTACTGCGTCCGGGTCACCTGTTCGGGCTAATTGTATAATGTTCTCACGATATGTATCAAAAAAAGCTTGAGATTGAAGCTTATTCTTTGCGTCAATGTTATCGTTAGCGACTCTATCTAAACTTAGTTGCCAGCCTCTTAAAACAGGGCTACCTGACCGTAAAACAACATTATTCAAATGAGGCAGGTCACTCGTGTTAGCCTCTAGTTCCTCCAAAATAAGCTTAAACTCGTCTTCCTGCATAAGTTTTAATATTTTTTCAGGGTCGTCATCAGGATTAGTTGAGCTTCGTAAATCATCTAATATCCCCTTCATTACTGCACTACGATTAGATTCGTCAGTGCCTCTAATTTTCCCTAAAATCTCAGAAAACACGTTGCCATTGTTTTTAATGGCCCTTAGTAAGTTTGGTGCAAAAGAACCCAACGTACTACCACCTAGCTCCGCGAAAAACCGACTTTTGCCATCTCCCGGGTCCGCTTCTTCTGCAAGATAAGAAGCGGCGCTCGCACCTAGACTACCCGAAGCTATTTGATATTTAGCAATTGCATCAAGCGGCTGGTCGGGCGCTTCCTTCAGTTGTTTTTCGACAAAATTATTAAACCGAGCCATTCGGGGGTTTTTTGTTGGGTTTTTAATGGATGCTGCCGCAACTTGCGCCGGACTTTGTCCCAAAGGATTTATACGATTAGGTTCAAATGGGCGTTTAGGTCGAATTAAAGAAGCAGGTCCCGCGTTTGCAAGAGCTTCTTTAGCGTCAAGAATTTCTTTTTCGCGTTGTCGTATGTTTTTAATAAATTGACCACCGCCAAGATTAAAGTCGCCTTTTAAATCTCTTTGTATGCCCTGTGTTACGACCCTTAAACCGCTTACAGGAATACCTACTCCTACTAGGGTTTTAGCGGCGTTTACTGAAGAAGTGTCTGTTGGAAGAACAACTCCTTCGTCACCCAACATCCAATCTTGAGCGGCTTTAACCGCTTCGTAACCAAATATACCTGCGGTCAGCGAAGTAATCAACGGTGTAGCAACTTTCGCCGCCAAAGCGCCTTGTGCAACACCGGGATAGGGTGGAATAGGTATTAAACTTTGCAGGGCTACCCCGGCTTTTAAACCCGCGGCCATAGCGGGTATAGAGCCTGCCGCAGGAATTACTTCCCTAGCACCCCCTGTCACCGCTCTTGAAAACCCTGTGTCAATAGGGCTACCGTCTTCATTAGTCGCTAGAAACTGAATAACTTCTTCGTCAGTAAACCCTAAATCTCCTCTACCCGACTCTTGCAAATACTTAGAGTTACCGGAGGTCAAACTAAGGTAAGATAAATCAGGGTCGTCGGGAAATTGAGACGTTAGAGCATTAGCTATAACGTAAGTCGGATCAATACCCGTCTCGCGGTTGTCTGAAACCACTGCTTCTACATCGGCGGGATTAAGCGTAAGCCTTTGAAAAGGACCTTCTGTAGCCATTGTAAAAACTCCTAATCTGATTTCTTTAGGTTAAGCGTTGTAGCGGCGTTACTAAAGGCCTTGTAAATATCGTCAGAAGTCGAGACATTCCCAAAACTGCCCTGAGATCGTTTTAATCCTATATTCATATAGCCTTTAAGCTGAGTTACTTCCGATAAAAGTGACGCGGCAGTGTTCAACTGTCTCATACGCTCTTGAGTTTTCTTGGCATCTTGGTCAAAGCTTGTTCCGCCATATTCGGGTGCAAACGGAATCTTTCTATCCATAATAGCGGCGAGGCGGCGTTGCATACCCTCTAAATATTGAATGCTGGTAGCATCGAATGAGAAAACTTTAGGGTCAGTTTCATCAATTAAGGTCGTTAGGTCTTCAAACTCTTGTTGTAGCATCCGACCACCTTTTCGTTCCTCAATAACAAAATTTCTAAACCGTTGGTTAATGTTTTTTCTAACTACTTGGGCCGCAGTTAAGTCTTTAACACTGTCCGGAGTTGCAAAGCCAAATAGTTCACCAATAAGTTCTGTTCCAAATTTAATACCCGTAGGTACAACCGCACTCACACCAGATGCTACAGCAGGATCGGATAAAGGTTTTCCAATCTCTTTGCTAATAAGTTGCCCTATACTCTGCACGGGGTAAATCTGCCAGAGAACAGCGTCTGGATCAACGGTACCTGATCTAGTAAGAGCGGATTGAAGTGTCGCGGGGCTCTCCAAAGTTTCTCGTTTTAACCCGTCTCCCACGTTAGGAGCAAAGGGGTTAGCTCCAGAGTTACCTTCTTCTGTACCGCCTTCTGTGCTACTCCACTCTTTCAAAAGATCGGCATCGGACGGTAGCTCGTCGCGATCAATTCTGCTTTCTGTCGGGAACAAATACGACCTTATAGAAGGATGAACAGAGGTCTTTCCAAGCAGTTCGGCACGTTTTATTACAGAAGCTCTTTGAGCAGAAGTAAGGCCAACCGCAGGTGTTGTCTGTACCCCAGAGGCAGTTTGTGTTTGAGTAGGTTGTACATTTTCAATAAGTACCCCTTCCAACACGTTAGCAGTGTTTGCATCAAGCGTACCCGTACCGAATGCGTCCAGATTCACTTGTCTACTAGCTATATAAGATTTGTTACCCGAACTAATTGATTCGCTGTCATCTTGGTACGTGAAAGCTACGGGGTTTTTACCTAGCTCAATTTGGTCCGCAACAAATTGTTCTTCGTTTTTGTT
>Ga0209279_10000602_pt1 | contig 22638 bp, 19 predicted proteins | sample CoawatmetaG00DNA_3_FD_187508 | JGI IMG/M metagenome (GOLD analysis project Ga0209279, IMG submission 187508) | Marine microbial communities from the West Antarctic Peninsula - Coastal water metaG006-DNA (SPAdes) (version 2) | ecosystem: Environmental > Aquatic > Marine > Coastal ... | reverse complement strand
CAAGTTTAATCTGATCCGCAACAAATCCGCGGATACCCTCAGCCAGCTTCTCGGTGGCCATAGCATCTTGATTGAGCTCAAAGCGAAAGCCGCTCTCGCCACCCAGTTGATAGTGGATCTTGGAACGTGTGTCCGCTGGATCCAGCCTGCGCTCCAGAGTGCCATAGTCATCATCAAGGGCTTGTAACAGCTGTGGACTAATTGTCAGACGGTCACAGCCGGCCAACTCAGTAATCTCATCGGTATTTCTAAAGCTCGCGCCCATAACGACAGTGTTGTAGCCAGTCTGCTTGTAATAGTTGTAAATACGGGTCACCGACTGCACGCCAGGATCGTCCGCAGGTTCATATTCAGTGAGGCCAGTTGAGATCTTGTACCAATCGAGAATACGGCCGACAAAAGGCGAGATCAAAAAGGCGCCAGCATCAGCGGCAGCCACTGCCTGAGTAAAGTTAAACAGCAGCGTCAGATTACAATTAATGCCTTCCTTTTCTAGGATTTCCGCAGCGCGAATACCTTCCCAAGTGGAGGCCATCTTAATCAATACACGCTCGCGGCCAATACCTGCCTGCTCATAGAGATTAATCAGGTGGCGCGCTTTGGCAATAGAGGCATCAGTATTAAAGGACAGACGGGCATCCACTTCGGTAGATACACGGCCGGGAATCTGCTCGAGAATTTTTTCACCAAAGCCCACTGCTAGTCGGTCCATACAGTCTGCCAGCTGCTCACTACTAGACTGGCGGCCAATCATGGTTGTAGCCACTATAGAGTCCACCAGGTTGCGATAGGCGGGCATCTGTGCCGCTTTTAGCAGCAGCGATGGGTTGGTTGTCGCATCTTCAGGAGAGTACTGAGCAATGGCATCAAAATCGCCAGTGTCAGCAACCACAGTGGTCATCTCTTTAAGTTGGGCCAGCTTGCTCTTGGTGTCGCTCATTAATCTTGTGCTCCAGATGTCTTTTGTAGTGCGGTGGTTAAAACCTCAATGGTCGCCGAGGGTTTATGGGCGTTCTCGCTAATATGGCGTCGATATTGTCGGGCGCCCGGCATACCGTGAAACAGACCCAATATATGTCGGGTCATAGCGTTTAATTTCGTGCCTTTGCTGAGCTCATTATCCGCGTATTGTAGAAACTCTTCTGCTATTTGTCGCCGAGTTTTTATGGCATGAGTTGCGCCATAGATATCTTGATCTACGCTAGCAAGCAAGTATGGATTGGTATATGCCTCGCGCCCAACCATCACGCCATCCAGATGTTGCAAGTGCTCCTGAGACTGCTCAAGGGTGGTGACACCACCATTAATAATAATCTCTAAATGGGGAAAATCTTTTTTCAACTGATAGACCCGATCATAGTTTAGTTCAGGGATCTCTCGATTTTGTTTTGGGCTCAGGCCCTTAAGCCAAGCCTTGCGCGCATGGACCAAAAACACGTCGCAACCGCTCTCGGCAACCCGGCCGACAAAATCGCGTAAAAAATCATAGGAATCATAGTCATCCACGCCAATCCGATGCTTGACCGTGATCGGTAAATCCACCGCTTCGCGCATTGCAGCGATACAGTTAGCCGTGATTTCCGCATCCTTCATCATCACCGCACCAAACATACCGTTTTGCACACGGTCGCTGGGGCAGCCACAGTTTAGATTGATCTCCGCATAGTCATACTGGGCGGCCATTTTACAGGCCGTCGCCAAATCTGCGGGATTGCTGCCACCTAGTTGCAGCGCAACCGGATGTTCGAAAGCATCCATCTGCAGGTGGTAGTCACTGTCGCCATGGATGATCGCGCCGGTGGTGAGCATCTCGGTATAGAGCATTGTGTGTTGGCTGATCAGGCGCAAAAAATAGCGACAGTGGCGATCAGTCCAGTCGAGCATCGGGGCAACACAGAATTTACGGTCAATCATTGAGAGTCTAGCTATTGTTTTGAGGGCGCTAATTTTACACACTTTTACTCTTTGTTGTCTGTTCAAGGTGAGCCATAAACGCGGTGGTCAGAAATGGCAGGCGGCTGAAATACATCAATTTCAGCTCAATGGAGGCTGGCCAGAAGAGGTGTTGCCAGTAATAGCGGCGGGAGCGCGCCAGTTCAACAGCTTCTGGGTCTGCCGAGAAATTGTGAGCGCGTGTTACAATACGCGGCAAACCTTTATCCCAGAGTAGCTAACATAGACTATGAAAAAACCGACTAAATCCCTTTTAGCGCCTACCGAAGACGGGCGCGTCTTACGCACCCAAAGAAGTCGTGAAGCGATTATTAATTCCGCTTATCAGTTTATGGAGGTCGAGGGAGTGATCCCCACGGCGCAAGTGGTTGCTGATAATGCGGGGGTCACTATTCGTACGCTGTTTCGGCATTTCCCTGAGATGGATTTATTATACCGAGAGCTGCATAAGCGCACCTTCGATCACTATGCCAAGGAATTCGATAAAGGCGACCGAACCGGCCCCTTAGAGGATCGAGTGCTCAGTGCGGTGAAAACCTTCACTGCGGCCTACAGTAATCAGCGCAATGTGTTTTTGGTGACTAAATCGATGATGCGTAACTCGGTTTTTTTGCGTGAAAATTACTCTCGTGTACAGAAGAGCTTGAGTAAGAGGTTGCTGGAATGGATTCCAGAATTGAGTGACTTACCCGATGAGATACATGACGGTGTTGATGGCGTATTGTCCTTTGAGTTTTGGCACCGCCTACAGGTTATACAGGGTGTCAGTAAGAAACGCTCGATCAGTATCATCAATCGTCTGGTGCTGGGATTTTTGGCCGAAAAAATCTAATTTCTTAGAGCTTATCCTCGGCGGTTATTTTGCCGCCATTGTGTTCCTATGAGTCGATCTCGCTGTATTGACATACTTAATGACATCACTCTATTATCCATGGCTGCGATAATCATTCCTTTTGTATCGGGAATCTAGGAGTCTAAAGATGCTTACTTGGTTGTTTCGAATTCTCACCTCAGTGTTGGTTATAGTGCTGTGGCTTTTTTGGCTGCTGTTTTTTTCCGAGCGCCCAGCTCTGGAAACTGATCCGGCTGTCTTGGCAGGGGATGGCAGCACTGTTGATTATTGCCATCTACCGGTTCTCGATGGCAGTGGCAAAATGGCGATAGATATCCCCAAGGGCAACACCCCAGGCTGTGGTTGGAATCACTTTCCACTGCCGATTCTAGCGCAATGCACCGAGCCACTTGCTGAAGGCGCAGTGGATATCCGCGGCTTATGGATTGGTGTCAGCGGTAAAGTAGGGTACGTGGAGAGCGTCGAGCAATGTGGTGCTCGCACAGTCGTTGTCAGCTCCGGAATTATCCATGACCTTGGGCCCAACAGTACTGGCGGCACAACCTCCAATGACACCGAAGGCTCGGTTATATTTACTATAGGGAATAAGGAATACTGCAATCGTACTAGCGCTGGTGTGGTGTGGAATGAGGGGGTTCTCAATTTTCATGCTCTTGGCTGGGGGCCGTTGGTGGTGAAGCGCTATAGGGAGGGTGAGCAGCTGGTGTGGGAGTATTTGGATGGCACTACAACCCGTATGGATAGGCTCTGCACCTTGCCAGAGGATAAGACTATTCCCAGAGAGCGCGGCCCGAGATACAAGCTGTTTTAGAAAGCCCCAAGCGGTTTTCACAGCTAGTGTTGTTTCCGCTTGGGGTCTTGCCAGTTGGTCGCTAGATTGAATGTACTAGATTGCAAGCACTAGATTGCAAGCACTAGATTGTACGTCGCACTGAAATACACCATAGGATGCAATCTGTTACCCGCGCGCCATAGCCAGCTATCTATAACTCATTATCTATTGCCTGCTATCTATTACCTGCTATCTATTGCCAAGAATGGCCATCATGGAATGGGAGGTTTCCAGCCCAGAGTTTTGGTTTTGGCCGGTTACAAATCGCTGTTCATCGTCAACAGTGACATGGGTGGCAAAAAAATCGATTAGCGCTGTAGAGCTCTCGTAGATCACCCCTGCTTTACGCAACTCAGCTTCTGGATGAAGAGGGGTGATAGTAATGCCCAGCTGCTTAATTTGCCTGTCTGTGACGCCAGTCATTTTGCGGCCGGCAATTAACAGGTTTCCAGTTTGGTCTTGGGCCTGAATTAAGCCCAGCACACCATGACAAACGCCACCGATAACAGGCACACGTTCACTGTAATAAGCCTGGCTGATTTTTTCGCCAAGTACCTCTGACTGACCCAGGTCATAAGCCGCACCCCAGCCCCCGGAGAGAAAAACAATATCATATTGGCTGATATCGACGTCGTCGATTTTGATCGAGTTTTTTACCTGGTCCTGAAAAGCAGAATCAGCCAGATAGCGATCATCTTCCGGGCTGCGAATTAGGCGTAAAAATGACTGTGGATCTACGGGGATTTCGCCACCCTGAATGCTGGCTATATCAACCTTCATGCCGCCGTCGACAAAGGTGTAATAGGGATGGGTCATCTCGGAAGCAAGCACGCCGGTGGCATTTCCAGTGGTCTCACCCGGGGCATTGAGTACAGCGTGACTGGTGGTAATGATCAGAGCGCGCTTGCCCGGCAGGTCGGTGGTTGCTCCAGAATACTCTGGGTGTATGCCTGCTTGGTGGAGAATTGTTGGAAGCGCGATAGTAATTATGGCGACAAGGCCAATGGCTAGGGTGGCTATTTTTAGGGTCTTTGACATGTTGTAATCCTGTTTGCTTTAAATGCTATGTGTTAGCTAAATATCCAGTAGAAAAACCATCAGCCCACGGCGCGTGGAGACTTTATTGTCAAGCGGCTTCAAGCCGGTTCTGGTGCAAGCTTTCAGGGCCATCAATCAACTCAATATTAGTTTTTGTGATCAACCCAGGTTCGGTGCACCACAGCATTGGTGATTGCCTTATTCTTGGCCTCAATCTTTTGACATGATATATGGCATTACATTTTAAGGCAATGCTATTGTCTCGCCTGATTAGAGTTCAGCTGGTACGGGAGGATTGCTGATTTCTGGGCATGTTAACGGCTGATACTGGAGTCGCTAGCCAGATTTATTATAAGTCTTTAATGATCGTTTAATGACATAAAACGCATAAAAAATATCAGCAACGATATTATATTGTGTAAATTTGTATTTTTTTGCTATAGTTTAGTTAAAACCCTAGTTTAGCGGTCAGATGTAATCGCTAACTAGCTATTTAGTGGAAAAAATATCACGGCTGATATTATGAAAATTGATTATTTAACCCCAGAGGGTGCAACTCTCACTGAAATGGGTCGCAGGCTGGCGCGGGTGCGAAAACAGCAGGGCTTCTCGCAAACCCGCCTGGCTGAAGAGGCGGGTATTGGCGTCGCAACTCTTCGCCGCATCGAATCCGGTCAAGACGGTCAAATGGTTTCATGGCTCAAGCTACTAAAGGCACTGCGCATGACTGCCTCTGTTGATACCTTGCTGCCGGAAACCTTTGCCTCACCCATGGCTGAGGTGCTCTCAAAGTCCAAGTCAAAGTCAACGTTAAGTAAAAAGACCAAGCAAAGCCAAAAAGGCCGCGTGGCCGAGCCGGGTATTCGCTGGGGTGATCAAAGCGAATGACCACCGCGACGGTAAAACTTTGGGGCACGACTATTGGCTACGTAGCGATGGACAGCGACGAGCGCTTCGCCCGTTTTGAATACGATCCCGGGTTTGAACGCTTTGGCATTGAGCCAGCGCCACTGATGATGCCTGTGCAGGGCGGGCGCATCTATCAGTTTCCCGATCTGCATCCGCGATCCTTTCACGGTATGCCAGGGTTGATTGCGGATAGCTTGCCAGACAAATATGGCCAGCGGCTGATCGACGTCTGGCTGGCGCAAACTGGCCGCCAGCCAGCCGATTTTAATGCAGTGGATCGTCTCTGTTACACAGGCACCCGTGGAATGGGCGCGCTGGAGTTTGAACCCTCCGCGGCAGCGGATAAAAGCGCAGGTAAATTGTTGTCAATAGAAAATCTAACTGAACTGGCCTCAATGGCCTTTGCCAGCAAAGAAGCACTGGATGCGAAGTTCACCGAAGCGGATGGCAAACAGGCCCTGCTGGATATATTAAAGGTCGGCACTTCGGCCGGTGGCGCGCGTGCTAAGGCAGTTATCGCCTTTAACCCCCAAACCAAACAGGTGCGTTCCGGGCAACTGAAGTTACCCAATGGCTTTGAACACTGGCTGATCAAATTCGACGGTGTAAAATTTAGCGGCGATTGGGGCGTGGCAGACCCATCAGGCTACGGCCTGCTCGAATATAGCTATCACCTAATGGCCAAAGGCTGTGGCATCGATATGATGGAAAGTCGCGTCTTCTCCGAAAATGGCCGCAATCACTTTATGACGCGACGCTTTGACCGCGGTGCCGATGGTGACAAGAAATTTATCCAGACCTTCGGTGCATTGGCCCATTACGATTATTATGAAAGTGGTTATCACTCCTACGAACAGCTATTTATGGCCATGAAACGTTTGGATATTCCCAAGCGCGCCTTTGAAGAACAGTTCCGTCGTGTGGTATTTAATATTGTCGGCTGCAACCAAGATGATCACGTTAAAAACTTTGCCTTTATGATGGATCGTAACGGCAAATGGGATCTGTCTCCCGCCTACGACCTCTGTCATTCCGAAGGCAGTGAATTTACCCGCAATCATCAGCTTAGTATCAATGGTAAAACAAACGACTTTGATCGCAGTGATTTAAAACATCTGGCGCAATATGCGGGCCTGCCTCGGGGTAGTGAAAAGCAGATTATTCAGCGCACAGTGAAGGCATTTACGCAGTGGAAAGCGGTGGCGGTTGATCTCGGTATTCCAGCCAAGTTGCAGGAGCATGTTCTGCGTACGTTGCGATTAAAAATATAATCTCAAAACTTAATGCTGATTGCTAGAAAGACAGGATTGCTTTAGGTTAGACCCATTAACGAACGAGCCAGATCTTAAAAAGAGCTCGATGCAAAAGCATAAGAAACCTTTATAGGGTGATCAAGTGCGTCCACATTTCCAAAAGGTTCTTGAATGAAACTTATTACAGGCCAGAAAATTCTCAGCAAACTGAGCAACCTAGGCCCTGGGCTGAGCCGTTCGCCACTGGGTTCTTTTCGATTCATCTACGACAGCTTTGATCAGTTATTTGGCAGCGGTTCTCGATCTGATGTCACGACAGAGGATCGATCAATCGATGTGGGTGAGCGTGAGCTAGGCATTAGAATTTATCGACCCAGCAAAACTGAGCCAAAGCTGACCATGGTCTACTTTCATGGTGGAGGCTATGTGATTGGTGGGTTTAAAAGTCATCATGGTTTTTGCAGCTTACTGGCGGGTCAGGCCAATATAAATCTGATTTCGGTGGATTATCGGCTAGCTCCTGAGAGCCCATTCCCTGGACCATTACAGGATGGTTTGGACGCCTGGAACTGGGTAACAGATCATGCCGCTGAGCTGGGTATTGAGCAGACCAAAATCGGTATGGGTGGTGATAGTGCTGGAGGTAATCTAGCGGCGGTATTATCCATGCAAACTTTCGGAGATCTTTTGGATGGCGATCTAAAGTCGCTGCCAGCCTTTCAGTTTTTGCTCTACCCCTGGGTCGATCTGAGTGGCGAATCTGATTCGATCCAGCGTTTTGGTAAGGGTTTGATACTGACCGAGGAAACCATGACCTTTTTCCGCGATACCTACCTGCCCAAAGAACTGGAAGCGCTGGCGGCCAAGTCTAGCCCAATACTCTGTGACGATATGCGTTCAACGCCAGACACATTGATTGTGACCGCCGAATACGATGTGTTGAGAGACGAGGGACTGGCCTTTGTCGACAAGTTACAGCAAGCACAGGTAGCTGTATCACATCTTCATTTGCCTGATTGCACACACGGATTTATTTCAACGGGAAAATTTAGCCCAGCAACGCGCAAGCGCTTAAATGAAGTCGCGGCTATGTTGGATAGGTATGCTGCCAGTATCTAATTGTTGAGACATTGGGACTAAGTGTTCCCCAATCTTGGTGAACGATGAGCCATGGTTTGATTGAGGATAATCGTCGACTCTATATCTTCCACCTGGTCTACAGTGGCCAGTTTGTCCTTTAAAAAGGATTCAAAAGTCTGCAGGTTTTTGGTCACTATACGCAGTGCATAATCATGCACGCCGGCCAGAACACAGCACTCCAACACCTCACTAAATTCACCGATCGCTGCTTCAAACGAAGCTGCATTGCTGGAAGTGTTTTTATTCAGTTTAATAAATACAAAAGCCGAGACGCCAATGCCGAGCATGCCGTGATTGAGTCGTGCAGTGTACTGCTCGATCAGGCCACTCTGTTCCAGTTTACGCAGTCGTCTCAGGCAGGGTGTTTGTGAAAGATTAACCAAGGCTGAGAGCTCGGCATTACTGATCCGTGCATTGGCCTGCAGGGCATTGAGGATCTTGATATCGGTGTTGTCTAGGTTGATGTGATCTGTGTGCTGCTGCTTTAGGGGCATAATCAACTCAATAATGAATTATAAAGAGTCTGATTATACATATATTATCTATTTATGAGCGTTATTTGACCGAAAGCGTTAGAGGTCTTTTGTTACTATTTGCCCTTATTACAACGTCCTAATAAACAGGCAAAACAAAACATGACCGAAAAAGCCAAGGCACTTGATGCATGGATCCGTAGCGATTTCAGAGAGATCAATACCGCTCTTGAAGAGTTCTATTTTAGCCAGCCCGATCGACTGCCTGTGCCTGCCATGGGTGAGGCTTTAAAACAGCGCTTAGTGGAAGAGGGCACCGTCCTGATAAGCGACCTGCTCGCCGAAGGCAATACCGACGAAGGCTTTGATAGCGGCTTCGACTTGCTCGGCAATGTGGGGTTTTATATGGCCGCCTGCCGCCGCCATGAAATCACCGAGCCCTCCCGAGAAACTCGCTCGCCATTACAGGAAGCCTCGGCATTGGCGATGCAATTGGGCGCCTCTCTGGGCGTGATCCCACGCTTTGCCTCCAGTCATTTAGAAACTCATAATCGCGCCATCAACGGTGTCTATAAAACCTTTACCGACCTGGACGACGAAAAGCTATTTCTTGATTACAACACGCGCAGTGTCTTTGCCTTTATTCGCGCCTCAGAAGCATTGCGCCAGATACTGCCCCTGGGTGTTTCCCATCCGGTGACCTACGATCTTTTGCTCAGTGCCAAACAGTCACTGGAAGAGGTTTACGCTTACAACCAAGAGCTATTTGAAAAGCTCGATGTGGATCGTTTCTTTTACTGCGTCCGACCCTATTACCGCCCTCATCGCGTGGGTCTACACGAATACCGCGGCGCCAATGCGGGGGATTTTTCCGGGATTAATGTGATCGATCTATTGCTCGGTTTGTGTCGCGCCGATGATCCCTATTATTCCCAGCTGTTGGTGGATAAATTTTTGTTTATGCGCCCGGATGATCAGTTGGTGTTGCGGGACTGTATGCGCCGTACCAGCTTGCTGGACAGCTTTTTAGCCACGGCAGATGCTGACAAAGACCAGCCCTGGGTGCAGAAAAACCTTGAGCTGTTTTTACAGGTTTGCCATGCCCACGGTCAGACCGCACTGCAGCATCATGAGCAGCTGGTGAAAAAATTTATTGAACGGCCAGCGGATGAGGGGGCACTGACTGAGACTAAAGGCATTACCGCCAGCGGGCCACCGTTGCCAGTGCTATTAAAAAGCCTGCGTAAACTCTGTGATATGCGCTGTGCGGCAGATGTTGGCGGCGAGTTTCAAACCCGCCATCTGGATATAAAACACCTTGAAGGCATGTTGTTATGAATCAGTTTATTGCCCATAAAGGAATCTATATGCTCAGCCATTCTGTGGGCCTGCCATTGGTGGGCGCAGAGCAAGCGGCGGCCAGTGCCTTTTGGCAGCCATGGCAACGTGGCGATGGAGATATCTGGAATCACTGGTTGGCTGAGATTGCCGCCTTTCGGGAACAGTTGGCTGTGCTGATGAATACGCAGATGGCCAATATTTGCCCCCAGAGCAGTCTCTCCAGTGCGGTATCAAAGATTGTTTATTCATTGCCGCCACGCCGAGAGCGGCCTGTTATTTTATTGAGCGAAGAGGACTTCCCGTCGATTGCCTTTGCGCTGCAAAAAACTGCCAGTTTGGGCTATCAGCTAAAGTTTATTCCCGCCGATACAGATACCTCGGATCTAGCGCACTGGGAGCAGCAGATGACAGCCGATGTGGGGATGGTTCTGGTGACCCATGTGCAGTCCAATAATGGACGTCAGTTGCCGGTGCTGCAGATCACTGAACTGGCACGCCAGAAAGGTATTTTATCTCTGGTGGATGTGGCCCAATCGGCGGGCATTATCCCCATTGATTTGCAGCAGTGGCAGGCAGATTTTGTGGTGGGCTCTTCAGTTAAGTGGATTGGCGGTGGTCCGGGTGCCGCGTTCCTCTGGGTTGATCCAGAGAAAATTGATCAGTGCCAGCCGGGCAATGTGGGCTGGTTCTCCCATGAAAATCCTTTTGAGTTTGATATCCACCACTTTCGCTATGCCTCGGATGCCCTGCGATTTTGGGGTGGCACGCCCTCGGTCTACCCCTATGCTGTGGCGGCCAATAGTCTCGCCCAAATTAATGCCATGGGCGTGGATAAGATTCGAGTAAATAACATTGCCCTTAGCGATCAAATTATTCAGGCTATTCCGGCTTCGGCATTGATTTCACCTCAGGCAGAGGCCCAGCGTGGAGGTACTTTAATTTTGGATTTTGGGCAGCATCAGCAGCAGGTTGTCAATCGCTTAAATGATTCTCAAGTGCACTTTGATACCAGAGCTAAGGGTATTCGACTGTCGCCTCACAGCTGTAATACTGCGGCACAAATCGAGCGCTTAATAAGCTGTTTTTAATTCACATTTTGTAGCCCGGATCGGGCGATAATAGGGTAGTCTAGAACCATAAACTCTCATATATAAGAAGAGCAGATCCCATGAATCAGAACCCTTCTAAACGGGCACCATTAAACCGCCGTCAACTGCTCAAAGGCATGAGTGCCAGCCTAGGGCTCTTGGCCCTCCGCGGCTTTGAAGTGCAGGCCGCAGCGCCATCCCACTTTACTCACGGCGTTGCCAGTGGAGACCCCTTATCTGATCGCGTGATTCTGTGGACGCGCCTGATTCCCGGCAGCGGCGAGCACAGCACTATCGACTGCCAGTGGCAGGTGGCCAAAGATCGCGCCTTTAAGCAGATTGTTAGTACCGGCATGGCCTCAACTAATTCTGAGCGAGACTATACAGTCAAGATTGACGCCGCTGGCCTCAGCCCCAACAGCCCCTATTTTTACCGCTTTTTAGCCGATGACCAGCTGGCCAGCCCCACTGGCAGAACCCGCACATTACCTGTGGGCGACATAGAGCAGATCCGCCTCGGTGTTACCTCCTGCTCTAACTATCCTCAGGGCTATTTTAATGTCTACCGCCATATGGCTGAGACCGATATAGATCTGGTGCTGCACTTGGGTGACTATATCTATGAATATGCTGAAGGTGTCTATTCCAATAAAATAGCCACGGACAAGCTCGGCCGCAAGGTTGAGCCCACTAATGAAATTTTGAGTCTCGAAGACTATCGCATGCGCTATGGTCTCTACCGCACCGACCAAGACTTACAGCTGGTTCATGCCCGTCATCCCTTTATTTGTGTTTGGGATGATCACGAACTGGCCAATGATTCCTGGAAAGATGGCGCTGAAAACCACAGTGCCGATGAAGGGGATTTCCAAGCGCGTATGCGCAGTGCCCGTCAGGCTTACCATGAATGGATGCCGATTCGCACCAGTGCCGTGGGCGATCAGAGCGCTATTTTCCGCAGCTTTAAGCTGGGCAATCTAGCTGATTTAATTATGCTGGATACACGCCTTCACGGTCGCGATCGACCCTTGGATTACGCCAAAGATCTGCCCATGCACTCAGCTTTATTTCAACTGTCAGCCTCAGGGCAGGGCAGCTTGATCAGTGAGGAGGTTTTTGCTCAGCTAAGTGAAAGCCTGCCAGCGGATCAGCTTGTGCGCATCACCATGCCCTTTGATTTCACCTCGGGAACGCCAACCCCCGTGAATGACTATGCAACCATTAAAGACCTCACTACCGAGACCTTGCCGCAGGGTTGGTATTACCTGCCGGACAGTCGGCGCTTTAAACAGCAGGCCCTGGTTGAGCCCAGCAGGACGATTCTCGGAGCCGATCAAGAGCAGTGGCTCGACAGCGAATTAAAGGCCAGCAAGCAGCGCGGCGCCACCTGGCAGGTTATTGGCCAACAGGTCTTAATGGGTAAGTTACAACTCCCAGTGTTAACTGATGAGCAGCTTAAAATTGATCAGGCCGAACCTTATGTTCGTGAAATAATGGAGATGATGAAGGTGCTGGCGCCGGCTGAAATGCCGTTTAATCTCGATGCCTGGGATGGTTATGCCGTTTGCCGAGATCGCGTGTTTAGCAGTTTTGCCGAGCATGGCACCAACCCAGTGGTATTGGCGGGTGATACGCACAACGCCTGGGCCCTCAATCTTGCGGACAGCAGTGGCCAGGCCATGGGCGTTGAAGTTGGTACCCCTGGAGTCAGCAGTCCTGGGCTAGAGACCTATCTGCCCACAGACCCAGCTGAACTGGGCAAGGCAATACAGGATGCCAGTGTTGAGCTATTTGCCGTAGACACAGCCCGGCGCGGCTGGTCAGAGATGACATTGACCCCAGAAGCCATGACCAATCAATGGCATTTTGTCAGCACAGTGTTGGATCGGGATTTCAGTGTCGAGCGCGGGGAGATGCAGTACTGTAAAGCCGGTAATAAGCGCTTTTCATAAGCGCATTTCATAAGTGCTTCTTATAAGCGCCTTTAGCTCCCTTTTACGGGAAAAACCGCTACAATCCCGACATGGCATTTGACCCCCCAACATTTCTCAAATCATTGACCCAGCGGCCGGGCATCTATCAGATGTTCAATGCCGAGGGGGAAATACTCTATGTGGGTAAAGCCAAGAACCTCAAGAACCGAGTTAGCAGTTATTTCCGCAAGACCGGCCTAAGCCCAAAAACCGCGGCTCTGGTCAAGCGCATCGAACAGATCGATGTGACAGTTACCGAGACTGAAACCGAAGCTCTGATCCTCGAGCACAATCTGATTAAGCAGCGTCGTCCGCCGTTTAATATTTTGATGCGCGACGACAAAAGTTACCCCTATATTCTGCTCACCGACAAAGATAAATGGCCACGTTTAGCCTTTCATCGCGGCGCAAAAAAAGCCAAGGGCACTTACTTTGGCCCGTTTCCCAGCGTCTATGCAGTCCGCGAAACCATGAGTTTCCTGCAGAAGACCTTTAAGGTGCGCCAGTGCGAAGACAGTTTCTTTAGCAACCGCTCGCGCCCCTGCCTGCAATATCAAATTAAACGCTGCACCGCACCCTGTGTGGAATTTGTGAGTCCTGAAGACTATGCCGCAGATGTGAATGTCACGCGCCTCTACCTGGACGGCAAGGGCGATAAAATCCTCAAGCAGTTAGAGGTAGATATGGTCAAAGCCGCCGAGGCTTTAGCTTTTGAAAAGGCCGCCGAGACTCGCGACCAGATTGCTGCACTGCGACAGATCCAAACTCAACAGGTAATCGAAAAGGGTAAGGGCACCATTGATGTAGTGGCCGGCGCCATCAGTAACGGCCAAGCCTGTGTGCATATGCTCTATATTCGTCAAGGGCGTATTCTTGGCAGCCGTAGTTATTACCCGAAAGCGCCACTGGCCCAGACCGTCGGCGAACTCTTAGATGATTTTCTGCCGCTGCTCTATTTGGCTGGCGGTGGACGTCCAGATCTGCCCAAAGAAATTTTGCTTAACGCTGAAATCGATAGCGCCGAGACCCTTACCGATGCCCTAGTGCAGCAAGTCCAGCGTAAGCTTGAAATTCGTCACTCAGTACGGGGCTTTCGCGCCAAGTGGATCGAGTTGGCCGAGCGCACCGCCGAACAAAATCTCGCAGGCAAGCTGGCCTCAAAACAAAGCCAAGAAAAACGCATGGAATCATTGCGCGAAACTCTTGAACTGGAGAGCCTGCCCGAGCGCATTGAATGTTTTGATATCAGCCACAGCAGCGGTGAGGCAGTGGTTGCCTCCTGCGTGGTCTTCGACGGCAGTGGCGCAGTGAAAAGCGACTATCGCCGCTTTAATATTGAAGGTATTACCGGTGGCGATGACTATGCCGCTATGGAACAGGCTATTAGAAGACGCTACACCCGATTGATGAAAGGCGAGGGCAAGTTACCCGAGATCCTGCTGATTGACGGCGGTAAAGGTCAGATTGGTATAGCCAAAGAAGTACTCGCCGATCTGGGCGTAGTGGGGGTAATGATTTTAGGGGTAGCCAAAGGCACCACGCGCAAAGCCGGCTTTGAAACCCTGATCCTGGCAGACCAGAACAACCGTGTAATCGCCCGGCCTCAGCAGGCCGCGCTGCATCTGATTCAGCAGATCCGCGATGAAGCCCACCGCTTTGCCATCACCGGACACAAGGCGCGTCGCGATAAAAAACGTCGTACTTCACCACTTGAGGGCATTCCTGGAGTGGGTCCAACTCGGCGCCGGGATATCCTCAAACACTTCGGTGGTATCCGCGAAGTACAAAAAGCCAGCGTCGCTGATTTGATGAAAGTACCCAATATCAGCAAAAAGGTTGCTGATGAGATTTACAGCGCACTGTACAATGACTGACTTTTAGATTCGCCGTACTATCAAGACGATCGAGACGATCAATACGCGAACCCATTATCGCCAACAGAAGACAATTACATGTGGAATCTGCCTAACATACTGACCCTGCTGCGCATTGGCTTAATACCAGTGTTCATCGCTATCTACTATACCTCATGGGAGTGGCACAACCTGATCGCCGCCGCCGTGTTTGGTGTGGCAGCAGCGACCGACTGGGTAGATGGGTATATGGCACGCAAATACGATCAGGTCACGCCCTTTGGTGCTTTCCTTGATCCGGTTGCCGACAAGCTGATTGTGGTAGCCGCCATGGTGATGCTGCTTGAAGTACACTCAAGTCCTTGGTTTTCGGTGGCCTCGATAATTATTATCGGCCGAGAAATCGTAATCTCCGCACTGCGCGAGTGGATGGCCGAGATGGGTTATAGCGGCACCGTAGCCGTAGCCATGATCGGCAAAGTGAAGACCTGGGTACAGATGGTCGCCATTGCCGTGCTGCTGGCCGCCAAGCCAGAAAATGAACTGCTTACCAATCTCGGATTTATCGCCATTTATATCGCCGCAGCGCTAACCCTCTGGTCAATGATCCACTATCTGCGCGCCGCTTGGCCGCAATTGAGTGGCACAACGACAAGTAAGTGAGATCAGGGCGATAATCAGTTGATTTATTGCTGGTAATGCCTAGAATAGCGGCCTCTTAAAGGGTACTGAGATCAGCACTGTTTAAGTTTGAAGTTGAAATGTTTTTATAGGCGCCGTAGCAAAGTGGTAATGCAGTGGACTGCAACTCCGCGATCGTCGGTTCGATTCCGACCGGCGCCTCCATTTCTCCACTTGATATCAATTAGCCTAGCTAATGCCAATAGTTCCCCCAAACCCCCAGTACTTCTGCTAAAATCTCGCTCAAATCAATAATTACAATAATAAGCAGAGAATATCCCCATGGCAGAAATCACATTAGTCGGCTGGTTCCACACAATACTGGGCATCCTGTCCATCGGTTCAGTCATCTACACCATCGCAAAACACAAAATCATTAAATCGACTACCAAATCCGGCCAGGTCTACTTGATAGCGACCTTAATAACCGCCATCTCCGCACTAACCATCTTCCAAAATGGCGGCTTTAATATTGCTCATTTGCTGGCGGTCGCCACATTACTAGCCGTAGTTGTAGGCTGGCTCGCTGAGAAAAAACGAATTGTCGGCGGACTATCCCCATATCTTCAGGCAGCTAGCTACTCAGCCACCTTCCTATTCCATATGATCCCAGCGATCACCGATGGTTTGAGACGCTTGCCGGTCAACGATCCAGTGGTAACTGATGTTGCAGACCCCTTGCTGCTAGGCTTTTATATGGCATTTGCGGCCACCTACGTGGTAGGAGTAATTGTTCAAGCAATCTGGCTGCGCAGGTCCAACGCCAGCGCTTAAAAGTTGGGGCGTAAAAAAGCCCCAAAAAGCGCATGATTGTTTCCCATTTGAGATTTTGATCAGGTATAATTTCGGCCGCTCAAGCAGCGGCGGTCGATTGTTTGGTTTGAGTAGAAAGCCCACCTAGTTACACTCCCGGGTGGCGAAATTGGTAGACGATGAGCAGGATGCTCGAGTGTCGCGTTAGGCAGGACGCCGGTAGCGACCGCAAGACCAGTCTGAAAGACTGGCAGAATTATCAGCCAGCAAAGACGTTTGAAAGCCCACCTAGTTACATGCCCGGGTGGCGAAATTGGTAGACGCAAGGGACTTAAAATCCCTCGGTGGCAACACCGTGTCGGTTCAAGTCCGACCCCGGGCACCATAGTTAAACGTAACCCATTGTTTTCCTTGTGTATTATTACAATTACACAGGTAGGGTAGACAATGCGGTATACACAAAAGCATCCCCAACATACTTACATCAAACGTGATGTGTATTACTTTTCAAGAGTAATACCTAGTGATTTAAAGCATCACTACAGCAAACCTCGCATCATTCAGAGCCTCAAGACCAAGTCAGTGCGTAGAGCTACTGTTGCATCCAAGATGCTTTCAGCAAAGCTGGATGATTATTGGTTAGGCTTAAGACTCAAACAGGTAGATGTTCCTACATCTCATTTGCTGGTCAGTGGCGCTACTGTAAACCTTGAATCAAATCTCCGAACTATTGATGAAGCACTAGAAACATATCTACGTATCAGAGGACGTGGTAAGTCTGACCTGTTCTTTAGTCACACCAGAAGGTCAATCAAATACCTTACAGACTGTTTAGGCTCTCGCTCTTTAGATCAATACACCTCTGCTGATGCTGCACAATTAAGAGACTGGTTTGTCTTAAGAGGTTTAGCCATTGCATCGATAAAACGTAACTTTGGCTCTATTAAAGCAGTAGTCAACTTTGTCGTCCTTGAGCAAGGCTTAGATTGTAGTAATCCCTTCAGTGGTGTTTATCTTCACTCAGATAATTCCTCTAAGAAGCGAAGACCTATCCCTATAGGCAACCTAAAGATTCTCCAACAGAGATGTGTAGTAATGGATGATGATCTGAGGCACCTAGTGTCTTTAATCAGTGATACAGGTATGAGATTGTCAGAAGCTGCAGGTTTGATGAAGTCAGATTTTAATGTTGATTGTGACTATCCACATCTCGTTATACAGCCTTACTCCCATCGGTCTTTGAAGACATTATCCAGTGAACGTACTGTTCCGTTAGTAGGTAATTCTTTGTGGGCTGCTAGACAGATAATAGGAACTACAGATTCTGAGTATTGCTTTCCTCGCTACACATCTGCATCAGGATGTAATGCCAACTCAGCTAGTGCAGCCATTAACAAATGGATTAAAACCGTAGCAGGACCAGAGGCAGTTATACATGGTCTACGCCATAGCTTTAGAGACAGATTAAGAGCAGTGGAAGCACCATCTGAAGTTATTGATCAGCTAGGAGGTTGGAGTTTAAAGAGTGTAGGGCAGGGATATGGCGATGGCTATCAACTAAACGTCTTAACTAAGTGGTTAAAGAAGATTGTCATAAGGTAACTGAGTCTACCCTACCTGTGTAATTGTAAGAATACACAAAGAAAACAATGGGTTACGTTTAACTATGGTGCCCGGGGTCGGACTTGAACCGACACGGTGTTGCCACCGAGGGATTTTAAGTCCCTTGTGTCTATATCTACTTAGCCATTACCTGCTGATATCCCTTACCATACGGTAGTTACGGCCCAGAAGAAACAGATACATCACGGCATTTAAGGTAGTCTATAGGTAGTCCAGTATCATAGCCGCTCTCTTATACCCCACCGGGGGAGCTACTGAGCCTCCTTTTATAGTTACTGTTCCTGCCCAGATACAAAGTAGGCTGATTTCAAGAGTTCTGCACTATCCTCAAGCACCTATGCGAAGTTGCACAAATGTGCCTAACCTATATAGTTAGGGTCATAAATTACAGGACTTATAGCTAATGAGACACCTCCTACTACTTGTAGCTTTGATTACTTCTACTACTATTGCTGCCGCAACCTTTGATGAAACTATGGCAGCAGCTAAGCAAGGGAATGCTGTCGCTCAGTACAACCTAGGCGTGATGTATGACAATGGCATGGGTGTACCAGAGAACGATGCTGAGGCAGTTAAGTGGTATAGAAAAGCTGCTGATCAAGGGTATGCAGAGGCTCAGTACAACCTAGGCGTGATGTATGACAATGGCATGGGTGTACCAGAGAACGATGCTGAGGCAGTTAAGTGGTATAGAAAAGCTGCTGATCAAGGGTATGCAGATGCTCAGTGCAACCTAGGGTTGATGTATGACTTTGGCAATGGTGTGCCAGAAAACGATGCTGAGGCAGTTAAGTGGTATAGAAAAGCAGCTGATCAAGGGAATGCAAAGGCTCAGTACAACCTAGGCGTGATGTATAGCAATGGCATGGGTGTACCAGAGAACGATGCTGAGGCAGTTAAGTGGTATAGAAAAGCAGCTGATCAAGGGAATGCAAAGGCTCAGTACAACCTAGGCGTGATGTATCGCAATGGTCAAGGTGTGCCAAAAAACGATGCTGAGGCAGTTAAGTGGTATAGAAAAGCTGCTGACCAAGGGAAAGCAAAGGCTCAGTACAATCTAGCCTTAATGTATGCCAATGGCATGGGTGTTCCAGAGAATAGCATCAGGGCTTACGTGTGGTGGTCGATGGCTAAGACCCAAGGATATACTGATGCAGCAGGAGGCCTTGATATATTAAAACCAAGAATGACTAAACAACAAATAGCAGACGGTCAGGCTCTAGCAGCCAAATGCTACGAGTCTGGCTACAAAGACTGTGATTGATATAATTAAGTTACTGTTAACCATAACCCTGCTGGCCAATGCCGCTATTGCCTATTCTAGCGGCTACAATCGCACTGATTTCAACTACCGCAGCTATAAGCCAAATACCTCTATAGGCTTCTATACTAACCAAACCTGTGACTTCATCAACATAGATCACGTAGTCAGCCTCAAAGACGCGCATGACAGCGGTGCAGCCTCTTGGAGTACTTACAGGAAACGAACTTTCGCCAACGACAAGGCTAATCATGTACCGTCCTGTGGGCGTGTGAACAGCTCTAAAGGCTCAGCTGGGCCAAAGGACTTCCTACGCAGGAGTAATGATGGGAAAGGTCTAGAGTATGAGATTGTCAGGTTTTGTGAGTATGTGCAGAGTTATTATGCCGTTAAGGTAGAGTATGAGCTGTCTTTTAAAAGCAATAGTGCCAAGACCTTTGCTAGCTGTGGTGTTGGGCTTTAGAGTTAGCAAGCGGGCTATTCTGTCTTGCATAGGCTGTGATGATGTGGGATGCTTAAAAGAAAAAAGGAGAGCAACATGTTGAAGGCACTCATACCCCTTACAATTATTCCTATCATCGGTTTTATGATCTCAATGGGAGTGTTAAATAGCATTGCCGACTCTATGCCTATCCCAGAGATGATTGCTAATATCACTTATAACTGTTCGGTCGAATATCAAGAGTTCTGTGGCACTTTCGATAATATTCTTTTACTAAAATCTACAAGTTTTTATAGTGGCTTAGCATCATGCTTTATAGTGCTATTCTATTTTTCTATAGCTAAAATTACAGGTACTAATAGGGCACTTGTGTCTAAACTATTCCCCCCATTAATACCTATAATTCTACTACTAATTTCAATACAAACGCTTGTCCAAGGAGCGATAATCACTTATGGCGCTTATATAGGAGAATCGTTCTTAATAGGAAGAGTGCATTTCGTATTGATAGGCGCGATAGGCTTAGGCGCTGGAATAGGAGCACTGCAAATAATTGGGGCGGCTTTTTCTTTGTCCAAAAAACTAGTTCATACCCAAATTGGACATCTTATCTCGCATTCAGATCACCCAAGTATATGGGATTTCGTTAACAATATTGCGAATGAAATAGGCTCTACACCTCCAGACAACATTATTGTTGGCCTCGAACCTACATTCTTCGCTACTGCCGCAGATGTCGTTGGTTGTGGAAATCGCACATTAAAAGGCGAGACACTATATTTATCATTACCCCTTATGAGATTATTTAATAAGTCTGAGTTGACTTCTGTAATAGGCCATGAGTTAGGACATTTCAGAGAGAAAGATACAGAATTCTCTACGAAATTCGCACCTGTATATAGAGGTTTAGGCGAATCTATTAATTCACTAAGTGGCTCAGGGGATGGCGCATTATCTATAGCTAAATTACCCGCACTACTTTTATTAACTTCAATGTATGACGCGTTCGAAAGAAATGTAGCAGCAATAAGTAGAGAGCGTGAATTTGAAGCTGACAAGATAGGCGTGTCTGTGTCATCAGTCAAAGACCTAGCTTATTCGCTATCTAAAGTAATTTTATTTGCTCCCCTGTGGCATAACCTGCGTCTAGATAATATAAAACGATTAAACGAAGGCAAATACAGCGATAACCTTTCCTTAATATTTAAAGACTCTTCTGCCTATAATTTGAGTAAAAAAGAACTTGAGAATAAAAAAGAGGAAATATTAAAATCCATCATTTCACATCCAACCGATTCTCATCCGCCACTACTAGAAAGGCTAGCAAGTTTCGGTTTCGATAGTAAGGACATTAAAGTTGAAAAGTTACTCGTACACGGTGACAGCTGCTCTGATCTCATAAATGATATTGAATCAATCGAAGAAGCGCTATCTTTGCAAGAGCATAAATCGATGATTTCTATGGGCCATGTAACACTTAAAGAAGATCAGGCTGAAAATGGAGGTTTCGAAAATATTATATATATTATGGCTGCTGGTATGATTGGAGCTGATGGAAAAATAGAACAAGAAGAGGTGGTTACAGCAGAACAGATAGGCATACAATTAATAAATACATTTGATCAGACTGATTTTCGCACATTTATTAAAAATCTGGATAAGATACCAAATATTTTGGAGGTTGGCGCAGAGTTATGCTCGCTGGATCAAGATGCTAAAAAAACTATACATTCATATTTAGAGGCTATAGCAAATTCCGATGGGGACTTGGCGGCAGAGGAATTAGAGCTGTTAAATAAATTAGAGGTGATGTGGGAGCTCAGTTGAACAGTGTTTGTCGAAATAGTAACAATGACGATATAGCGCACTAATTACTCCCTAATAAAAATAACAGTAAATATCTAATTTTTTGGCGGAAGCCAGAACAGCATCTTAATTCTAGTCCACAGTTTAAAGTTGAGATTGGAGATACCACTATTTTTGTATTCGTCTAGGTATCTGTGTAACCAAACCCCGATCCAGCGCCTTGGCATATCCGGATCAATATCTTGATGCCATTTTATATAATCAGCTATATCAATGTGTTCCTTGTAGGCTTCCCGAAAACCGCTAAAGTAGTCTTTCTTAGCCTGCTCCACCGCTAATAGATTAAACATCAAGTCTCTTTGATCAGCATCATGGTCATTATTTTTAGCGTCAAGTCTTCCATGCCTGCTACTAATCATATCAAGTGATTGGCACTTACTACGAAAACCCTGTTGATACCACCATAAGCCTTCACCGTAAATATCTTCTATCTGCGATTGTTTACCTGCTTCTCGCAGCTTATCACCAAGGGTTTCTCTGACTTCATGAGAGCAGTTAATAGTTCTCTTAAATAGCTCTGAGTCTACATAATTGCCTGCCGTCTCTACTAGGTCACTAAGAAGGCGAAATTCCTCTTCTGATAAGGTCAGCTTAACATTTGTATTCTTGTTTATATCGAGCACCATCATTTCTCGTTTAATTACGCGGCCTAAAGTCAGAAAAGTCTTAATTACGTTGCCTTTATTGCAGGCATTACTTAATCCTTGTTCTCAAAGTGCTGCCAAGGTATGAGCCTCATATTTCCTATCGCGAGATAGTGGATAACACCAAAACCGATCCAGTATGCTATGGTAATTAAGAAGTCTTCACCCCCATCGTCTACATAACCACTCTCCATCCAATGTAGAAAAGCTAGATCAAAGGGTACGACCGAACCAAGCCACAGTGTTGCTAAATCTGTGTCTCAAGCTCTGCTTATCAACGAGTATACTTAGCTCAAGGTCTTGCCAAGGTAAAAGCCCCAAAAAACCCTCCCTCCAACCAAGATATTAACTCCATAGGTTACTCCGTTAACGAATTAGCTAGCAAATATGAATCGGCCCTTATTTTCCAAGATACTTTTCCAATAATTTTTGCTTATGCCACTCCTTCAATTCTTTTTCAGCTTCGGTTAGTGGTCGCTCTCTAATAGTTCTTTTTGAGCCGCGATATACACATATATACTCCTTGTTGCGCAATTCAGTAATCGTTGAATTAGATTTGCAAACTCTTTTAACCTCATAGGCATCAACCTCAACTAGGTCATCTTCCCTGCAGTGCCTGTACGAGGGCTCTAAATTAATCGGCTTAGTTTCACAAAAATTTT
>Ga0209279_10000599_pt1 | contig 22666 bp, 22 predicted proteins | sample CoawatmetaG00DNA_3_FD_187508 | JGI IMG/M metagenome (GOLD analysis project Ga0209279, IMG submission 187508) | Marine microbial communities from the West Antarctic Peninsula - Coastal water metaG006-DNA (SPAdes) (version 2) | ecosystem: Environmental > Aquatic > Marine > Coastal ... | reverse complement strand
CTAGACAAGGCCACCTCCCTGAGCTTTATTTGAGCTATTGGATAGGGATAACGATGGCCACTTTTGACGATTTTATTACCTCACTACGACTAGAGTTTGGTGAACAGGGTGCGGGTAAGAAGTTCGAGGTCTTCTGCAAGTGGTTCTTAGAGAACGACCCTGAGTGGTCAACGAAGATCGTGAATTTGGTATATCCAGTGTCCAAGCCCACCATCATCAGCAAGGGATTAAGCAATGGCTAAAGAATGTATGAACAGCAGCTATAAGCAGTGTGGAGCGTAATGTGAAAAGTCTGAAATATTTATTTCCATTACTCTTTCTTCCAGCACTAGCGGTAGCAGAGCAACTGATGCCAACTGAGGAACGAGTTGCTGGGTTGATCCTAGAAGCCCAAGAGAGTTGCGCAATTGATGGTGGTGTTCTCGACCTCTCTGGAGACGAAACTGTCCGCTATGACTTCGATAACGATGGTAGCATTGACCTGACGGTACTCCATGAATTTGAGTATGAATGTTCATCTTCGGCATCCCTGTTTCAAGGAACAGCGGGAGCAGTCGCTCACCTTATGACCGATGTGGATTATTTATCTGGCTATGCACGGCAAGTTCTGTTGATCACAATATTCAAAGACGTTCCAACTATCGTGCTTGGTCTTCATGGAGGTGCATGCGGTGAAGCTGGCTTTGTTCCATGTGCTGAAGCAATCACAATCCACGAAGGGCGGTTTATTCGCTAAAATACATTAGCACCCTCTCCCATTATTATTGGACAAGTAGAGATTGTTGTGCGTGTAATTCGCTCCCCCCTGATGCAATAACTGTTTGATATTTCAGGCACCTTGAGCAAAGCTAAGGGAAACCCCGCAGCCTGAAGGACGCTTATACACATGAAAAACTTCACGTTAGTCTTAGCCTTCATAATGACATCGTCTTTGCCTGTATTTGCACAGGATTTCCAAAAAGGCTTAGAGGCTGCACAAGCTGGTGATTATGCAACTGCAATCGAAGAGTGGAAGCCATTAGCTGAAGCTGGGGATGCAGAATCTCAAAACATTCTAGGCACTATGCACTTGGAGGGGCTAGGCGTTATCCAAGACCATGAGGAAGCTATTAAGTGGTTTAAGCTAGCTGCTGCACAAGGCATTGTTGAAGCTCAGATACAACTTGGGAATATGTACTATTCTGGCAGTGGCGTACTTCAAGATTACGCTGAAGCTATAAAATGGTACCGACAGTCTGCTGAAAAAGGATCTGCTGTGGGGCAACACTTAGTTTCAAGAATGTACTACGAAGGGAAAGGTGTGGCTCAAGATTACGATGAAGCAATGATCTGGTACCTGCTTTCTGTTGACCTTAAGAACGCTTTTGAACAATATAAACTTGGTGGACTATACGGAAACGGCGTTCTGACGAATAAGATTTTATCTTACATGTGGTACAATATCTCGGCTGCTAATGGCAGAGAGGATAGTGGAACTTACAGAGACAATTTAGCTCAGAGTATGACCCAAGCAGACATCTCCAAAGCCCAACAGATGTCCAGTGAGTGTATGAGCAGCGGTTACAAGAACTGCGGGTATTAGGGAGCAAACTAATGAATATTCTTAAATGGCACAGCGAAGTCGGTGAACGGATGCGCCTAAGGCTGGGGTGGAGCCATTACGCAATCTATTGGGTGTCATTCATCAAAGGCGTTGCTCTGACTTGTTTGGTTTTCTGGTTGATGTGAAAGCTGATTGTGATGAGTGGAGGAGGCCGACGTAAATGTTTTTGTTTCGATATCTGTTTCGTTTTTTACTGATGTTTGTGTTCCGTTATTTGGTTCGTTCTTGGGTTGCTTGGGCTTTTTTCATGATTTACCTTGGTTTCTTGTCTAGGTCACCAATTTAACTGGTTGGTGAGAAGTCAATGAACGACGTGTGCCATCTAAGTGTGCATCTCTAACCGACAGGATGACCAGATGAAGAACCTACTAGCCTGCGCATTAGTCTTGCTCTCATCGGTCAGCCCAGCCTTTGCCCAAGAGATGTCACCTAAGGCTACAGAAGTTTGGCAAGAACTCACCAACACCTGTGAGCAAGATAAAAGTCTAGCCCTTGAGATGGTTGAGTTTGGCGAGGTTATTCCTGACCCACTACCTATCCCAGTCTTCGCAGCCAAAGCAGGTGCATATCGGCAAGTAGAGCTTTCACCAAATAGCCCAACAGTTGAGATCATCTATCTTGGGGCCATGACCTGTAACGGTTCTCACGTCTTCTGCGGAGTGAGTGGCATGTGTGCAAACCGCATCATCATTAACGATTTAGACTATCAAATATGGGGTGCTGAACCATTTCTGCTGAACGTTGAACCATCTGCTCTCAAAAATAGAGATTACTTCAAAACAACCTCCATCATTGGCTGGTTCGGCTACGGCAGTAAGTGCGCATCCCAAGGCGACCCTGAGACAGACCCACTTCGGTCTTGCCTACTGACGGCATGGTACGATGAAGAAACTGGGCGGTTAGTGTTTCAGCATGACGATGCGAACTTTCCCATTTGATCAGGGGTTGGTTTTAAGACGTTCTTACCAAGTCATTGACCAACCGCATCACATCGGGTCAACTTTGTCTGTAGAACGGAGACAACTATGGCCACCTTTGACGAGTTCATCACATCCCTTCGCAATGACTTTGGTGAGCAAGATGCTGGCAAGAAGTTCGAGGTCTTCTGCAAGTGGTTTTTAGAGAACGATCCTGAGTGGTCAAAGACCATCGATAAGATTTGGCTGTGGGATGATTACCCGAACAAGTGGCAACGACAGGACTTAGGCACTGACCTCGTATTTCGAGACAACGAAGGTCTGATCTGGGCTGTCCAAGCCAAGTGCTACGGTGAGCATAGAACAACCACCAAAGGCGATATGAACTCGTTCCTTGCTGATACTGGTCGTAAGGAAGTCGATAGGCGTCTTTGGCTTCAAACAACCAACAAAATGGAAGCAAAAGCTGAGAAGACACTTAAGGGCCAAGACAAGCCTGTCACCACCTTTAAACTCAACGACTTCCGTGATGCCCCACTTGAGTACCCAAACTCGTATGCTGGTCTTTATGAGGCGAAAGTAAAAGCTAAGCCAACACCAGATATCCATCAGATCGAAGCCATAGAGGCCGTTCAGTCCAAGCTGAAGTCACTTGATCGTGGTCAAATGATTATGGCGTGTGGGACAGGTAAGACCTTCACGACCCTTTGGGTCAAAGAAGCCCTTAATGCTCACACAACATTAGTGCTGCTACCATCACTGAGCTTGTTGTCTCAAACCATGCGAGAGTGGGCTTGGGCTGGCAATACTGACTTTGACATACTCAACGTCTGTTCAGACAAGTCTGTTGGTAAGAAAACAGAAGACATGGAGCCATCGGATGCACCGTTTCCTGTAACCTCCGAGCCAGAAGAGATAGCCAAGTTCCTCAAGCAGTCTAACCCGAAGGTCATCTTCTGCACGTATCAGTCCTCTGAATTGATTGCTCAGGCTCAGCTTGATGATGCTACACCGACCTTTGACTTAGCCATCGCAGATGAAGCTCACAGATGCGCAGGTAAGGCTGATGCAGGGTTTGCTACTATCCTTGATGGTGACAAGATACGGGCATCCAAACGGCTCTTCACTACAGCTACACCACGATACTTTGGCAAGGCCATTAAAGACGAAGCCAAAGCACGTGACTTGGCTGTGGTTTGCATGGACAATGAGGCTGTCTTTGGTCCCGTCATCCACAGGCTGACATTTGGTCAGGCCATCGAACAAGAACTACTGACTGATTACCAAGTGGTCATTGTTGGTGTTGATGAGCCTATGGTGAGGGAATGGATTGAGAACTACGAGATTGTCTCAACAGACCCTGACAACCAGACAGATGCACGGACACTTGCAGCTAAGATCGGGATGTTGAAGGCAGTCAAAGACTACGACCTTAGACGGGTCATCTCATTCCATAGTCGTGTTGCTGGAGCCAAGCAGTTCTCAGATGAATTGATTGATGTTGCCAACCTGATTGAGCCAGCCAACCGTCCTGAAGGCACATTCCTGTCCGACTACGTGTCAGGTGCAATGAAGGCTGGTGACCGTAAAGAAAAGATCGACAGGCTGAAGGTTCTTGAGGGATACGACAGAGGCATTCTTACCAATGCTCGATGCCTAGCTGAGGGTGTTGATGTGCCGTCGCTTGATGGTGTGGCTTTCATTGACCCTAAGGGTAGTCAGGTCGAGATCATTCAGGCTGTTGGTCGTGCTATCAGGAAGGTACGTGAGGCTAAAGTTCAGAAGAAGGGTACGATTGTTCTGCCTGTTTTCATTGAGGACGGCGATGACCACGAGGCATCCATTGAGGCCAGTAACTTCAAGCCTGTGTGGGATGTCCTGAAGGCTCTCAGGGCGCATGATGAGGTGTTGGCTGGCACGTTAGACCAGTACCGCACCAACATGGCTAAGAACGCCTCTCAGAGCCGTGAGGGCATCAGTGATAAGATCATCTTTGATATGCCGGTGTCTGTTGATGCGGAGTTTTCGTCTGCACTCAGGACTGTGTTGGTCGAGGCGAGTACGGCGTCTTGGGAGTTTTGGTTTGGGCTGTTGGAGCTGTTCAATGAGACTGAAGGGCATTGTAGGGTGCCACAGAAGTTTAAGCTGGATGGGCTTAAGCTTGGACAATGGATTGGTGCTCAAAGAGCAATCAGAGACAGCCTGTCCTCTGAACGTAAGCAGAGACTAGATAACATAGGCTTTGTTTGGAACGCCTTCGCAGATGCTTGGGAAGAAGGTTTCAGCCAGCTAGCCAAGTTCAAATTAGTTGAAGGCCACTGCAAAGTAACAGCTAGTTTTAAGCTAGACGATTTTCGTCTTGGAGGTTGGGTTCAAACCCAAAGGAAAGCTAAAGGCAGCACGTCCTTGAGCCGCATTCGGAGACTAGAGGATATTGGCTTCATTTGGGACCCTTTTGAAGAGGATTGGGAGGAAGGTTTCAGTAAACTACTCCAGTTCAAAGAAGCCGAAGGTCACTGCAGAGTAAAATACAATTGTAAGCTGGACGACTTTAAGCTGGGATCGTGGGTCTTGCAGCAGCGCAATGCCTCAGAGGCTATGCCGTCTGCTAGAAAGCAACAACTGGTCGATTTAGGCTTTGTTTGGGACCCATTCACAGATGGTTGGGAAGATGGCTTTAGCAAACTACTCCAATTCAAAGAATCTGAAGGTAACTGCCGAGTTCCGAAGCGGTTTGTGCTAGATGGGTTTAATCTTGGCAACTGGACTGTCGTTCAAAAACGCAACCAAGCCACTATGCCCGATGACCGCAAGCAACGACTAGATGAAATAGGGTTTATTTGGGACTCCTTTGCTGAAGCATGGGAAGAGGGGTTCAGCAAGTTACTTCAGTTCAAGGAAACTATGGGCCACTGTAAAGTACCTAAAGGCTTTAAAATAAACCGTTTTGGTCTTGCAAATTGGGTCATTACGCAAAGGAAAGCCAAAGATACTTTAGCTTTGGGTCTAAAGCGAAGATTGGATGACATAGGCTTTGTTTGGGAACCACACACGGCGAGTTGGGAAGAAGGTTTTAGCAAGCTGGTTCAGCTCAAAGAAGCCAAAGGTCATTGCCGAGTGCCTCAGAAATTTAAGCTGGACGGGTTTAATCTTGGGAGTTGGGTCGCCAATCAAAGAACCAAACGAGATAGTATTTCCCCTGAACGAAAGCAGAGACTAGATGACATAGGTTTTGTTTGGATAGTTGGGAAAGGCAAAACCTAATGGCAATCCAGACCCTCTCGTTTATCTCATTGATCCTTCGCCCTTACGTGGAACAACCCATCAGCACAGGCGGCTGGAAATCCCTGTTTGCTCAGGTTGACCCTCACCGTAACTTTGATGGAGAACTCATGGCCTTTGGAACAATGTCAGGTCAGGACATTGACCGCATCATTCATGACCTCACCTCATTTGGTTACATTGGGCCAGATCAGGGTGACCAATCAGATATGGTGGTGTCGGACATGTTCTCAGGTGCAAGCAACATTCCATCTTGGATAGAGTTAGTGGATGTTAAGTTCTTCGATAAAACTAAGCTACCAGTTCAAGCATGGAAGATGAAGGAATCTGGGGTTTATGATTTCATCAACTTTGAGGCTAACCTAAGTCTGCCACGGAAGGGCTACCAATGTGATTGGCCTCCACTTATTGGCAAGATTAGTTGAAATGCACGGAGTAGGAGGACCAATGCGATACATAATGGCAATACTGCTCATGCTGGTCCCCCTGCATGTTGCAGCAGATCAAAACGAAGACGCACTCCAGCACATCCTAGACGATCACCTTGCGTTCTGTGTGAGTGAACAAGCTCAATTCAATAACGTGGAGACACAAGAAGCAGAGCCTGAGCCAATCCAATTAAAGTTGTCGGATGACAGCATCTACCAAATCGACATTACAGCAGACGGCAAGAAAGCCACCGTACTCTATACGAACTTTAGCTGTAACAATATTGGCTATGCTTGGTGCGGAACTGGAGGCTGTACTAGTTACATCATTGTTGATGGTGTGAGCTTCAAAACTTTTGGTTTCAAGCTTTTTGCTGTTAATGCTGAAGATGAGGTGGTCGTGCTTATCCCAAGAAGTGGCTCTCAATGTCAGAACGCTGTGCAAGATGGCCTCAGCAAGGCTTCTCCATGCTTTGATACTGCCGTTTGGGATGATAACCTTAAGGCGTTTAACAGCAGAAACTCATCACCATTAGTTTTCACCTTCAGTGAATATGAGCCTTAGCCATAATAGATAAGTTCACTCAAAAAGGAATATCATCATTAGTCATAGGAGTGCTGCTTTCTAATGAACCGTAGCCGTCATCTTGACTTGCTGTTGGATAGGAGGCTCCGGCACTAGGCCCGTCTCTAGATACCTTCCAAGCCTTTACATCAGTATACCAACGCCCGTTGTACTCTCGGCTTTCCAAGTCTACGGCAACTTGCAGGGTCTCACCTTGCTGGATAGCAAACTGCTCAATTTTTTCACCCCATGCCATAAAGCAAACCTTCTTCGGGTATTGGCTCTCGGTTTGCAAAACATACTCTTGTTTGCGCCATTCGCCGTTAGCTGATTGCCCAGATTTAACTGGTAGGCACTCAATGATTTCGCCCGTAATCTCCATAAAAAATCTACTCCGCTTGTTATATTAACTAGGTGATTGGCATCATTCTGATCTAGCCATACACATCGCACTCTGCAGTATCGGGTTCAATAACTGTCATTGGTGTAAATTCCTGCTTGGTTTTTTTATTCGCCTTTGAATCAATCAGGCATCTTATAATGCGAGCAGTCGCCTTGCTCAAAACAAGGATACCCTTCGGTGCATATAAGGTGTGAACAGCGGTCAACTTCAAACAGCCAAATATCTAACAGCATGTAGCCTGCGGCTAATATCATCAGGGCGTAGATCAAACGAAGTATCACTGGCACAGCTTTCATTCTTGATGCTCCATTCAATGGCCTGAGAGATGTCCAACAATGTTATTTTTTCAGCACAGTCTAATGTTTTATTCTCCGTGCTTTACCCATTCTAAAACTAACCCCACGACAAATAAAAATAGAACGAATAGCAACATCGAGCCAACGGAAACAAAAATCGTCGTGAAAAAGGATACTCTTCCAGAGATAAGTAACATAGCAGATATATATGATATTGGTAGCAACAGCCATCCATAGAGGTTTTGCGCTTTAAATATGGTTAATCCTACGATGAATGACATCGCACCCATCACTAAACCGTAACCAAACACAAACACGAGCTCATCGTCCCACGTGTGGAACATAACTTCAGAAGAATAGAGGATAGCTGAAACTATTCCGGCAAAAATAGAAAATACAATGGCTTTCCTTACACTCGTTTCTTTCACACTGAAGTCAAATGAGTCTTCAAGTTTACTCTCATCTGGCATGTGGAATCCAACTTTAGGATTATCCTTTAGATTCGAAGCACCCCTCCGTTTTCTGTCAACTCCCGACGTACATTCTGAACACAAGTCAGAACAAGCGTCTTCACTGGCGTCGAGATAATCATCAAATTTTTTGTTGCATTCTTTACATGCAGGCATCACTAATCGGTCCCCATTAACTAGTCCATGTTGAATGCTAGTGCATGATCGGCCTTGGGTCCATCGGGATGACAGCGGCTGCTGACCACAGTGGAAACCAAGGGTGACGGTCACGGTTAACTGCATTATGTCGGTTAAGCATCCTTGGTTAAAATAGCTTGGTAAAGGCGTTTAACAGCAGAAACTCATCACCATTAGTTTTCACCTTCAGTGAATATGAGCCTTAGCCATAATAGATAACCATCTGAACCCAGCTAATGCCCACAAGCAGCCCCGATCAGCAGGTGTAAAAAGTAGTTCAATTTACGCCAAATACTGTCCAACTGATGACCGTCAGCTACGATGAAGCTGCCTCAAAACCACCATCCTCAATTTAGGTACTTGCCGCGTTTCTGCTGAAAGCCCTCTTCAATCAAACATAGTTCATTGAAAAGAAGTTCTGCTGATGAAGCCTTTTGCTTTGTTGGGTAAAGGTCATGAGGAAAAACACTTGGGACATAAGCATCGATACCATGCTTCTGCGCATGATGATCGGCTTTGAACATGTAATCGATGTAGTTTGAAAACGACGATGAGAACTTATGCTTTGGCTTGGTACTTTCCTTAAATTTCCTAACCCAAATCGTATTCCAACTGCATACACCATCATTATCGATCAGAGACTTCTTCACTTCCCGTATGTCTGAAATTGCAGATTGTATTAGAGCAATATACTTTGGTAGATTTTGTTCAATAAGACACCAATCTGGCTCCGAAAAGACAATCAACCCATGGAAATGAGGTTCATATGCTGTCTTTAAGGTTTCAAAACGAACTGTCCCAAGCCTTGAGCATTCAACATCACCTGCAATCATCATAGAATAAGTGAAGTTATCTGGTGCTGATGTGGTTCCATAAAGTGCTCGATGTACCTTTTGGAAGACTGCTCTCTTAAAGTGTTCTTGATCCGACACTTTATTTATATGGATCGTGAGGGCTAATGATCTACTAGATGCTGACTCAATATTATCATGCTCGAATAGCAATCTAGATTGATACATGAGTGTTTCTTGTTGTTTAATGTTTAGTCCCATAACCGTATATTCCTTTCGGCAATAGAAATCCATTGGCATCGATGTACGCGCCTTGGGATCGTCAATGATTTAGATGGTTAGAAGCATCACCGCAGCGAAGCTTGTCAGCCATTCATCTATTTATAAAAACAGATGTGCATATCCTGATATCACTCAGAAATTTCACTTTAATCGATGAATGGTTTTAGCAATTATCTGATTTTTCTGATAAAGAATTGGAGCGAAGGTCATAACAGTGCAGTCATTAGCACCACCCTTTGTTATTGTTTCGATAACAAGCCTGACCGACTTAGTCCCATGACTTACCTTTAGCCAAATTCTATCCACTTTTAACACGTGATAGCATCCAATCATCAATATCAGCTTCAACCCAAGCCACAGCTCGTCTGCCAATCTTGATCTGTTTCGGAAATGTTCCATCGGCAACCATAGCGTAGATACTTGATCTTGATAGGCCAGTAATATGCTGTACTTTGTCTCTTCTAATAAATTTCAATGTTTTACCTCAATTTTAGCTGCTACTGGAGGTACCATAGCCTGAGCGATTTCTATGAGGATGGCTCAAAAGTAAATTAGCTAATGAGCCACTTAGAAAGTCGCTCTACCTGTATTTCAGCCAGTGTTTTTTAAGTGTTTTGTAACTATAGCCAGTTTTGAATTCTGTTTCATAACCTTCATCGCTTAGCTCTTTTGCGGCCTGCTCTACAGCATCGCAGGCAGAGGTATTTTCTGAACCCTCATCATTTCTAGTAGGTTTCAAACCAGACGAAACAGCAATTAAAATAGCGACTTGTTTCTTGCAAATTTGTTTTGAGGTTTTTTTTTGCCCTCCAGCCAGTTTTGAGTTCTCTGGCTGTGGTGCGTGCATCAAGTGATTAATTAAGAACTCTTGAAGCCTCTCCGAAAGAGGCTCCTTTTTTCTTAAATGCATCGCTATTGCATATATGATGGTGTTGTAGGCAGAGCTGCTCCACGTTGACCTTTCAAAGAGGAGGTCTTCATCACTTTCAAAATACATTTCCACCATACCGTCATTGGCTACGATCTCTGTCGGGGCAATTTTATAATTATGAAGTGGATCAAATAGACCTTCATCTTCATATTTGCGCTCAATTGATGGAAGTAGGGGTGACCCAAAGCGAAGTTGATCAGAGTTCTTTGGTCGTAAAAAACTCTTCACTTCGTTCACGATAATTTTGTAGTTTTTAATTGTGGAGTGACTTCCTATTTTTTCCAGGTCACGCCGCGTGGCTCGCAAAATTGGCTTTGGATCGTAAGGATCCTTCATGATTATTTTGCTCCATTTTCTAAATCACGCAGTTTTCAAACATCCTTTTATCTCAAGGTAAGTTCAAAAACGTTGCTCGGATGATATATAACTGAAGCGGCCTTGATCTAGTCCTAATTTTTTGTGGGGGTTGTTGTGGGGGTCAGTATCCGTCCAAACCAAATAATCATTCAAAATCAATAACTTGAAGAAATATATGGCGGATCGACAGGGATTCGAACCCTGGAGACGGTCTCCCGCCTACACACTTTCCAGGCGTGCGCCTTCGACCACTCGGCCACCGATCCGTTGAGCGCGGTTTAACGCGGGTTTCATGTGATTTGCAAGACCTCAGTTGATGTTTTCTGCACACGTTGTCACGGGCGCTTAGAACAGACATAACAGGGCAACAAAGTTTACAAAGCGAAGCCTCATGAACAGGCCTGATCGCACAACCGTCACCCCTGCCCGTCCGGCAGATCTTCACCGTGTACAAACCGGTGCGCTGGTGATTATCGCCTTTGCGGTCGTTCTGTTTTTGCTGGTGCAAGCGCGGTTCATGCTAATTTCATTGGCGACTGCAATCATCTTGTTCAGCCTTACATCCGATGTGATTACATTTATTTCACGCCTTCGGATCGGCCCAGCCCGCATCCCTAGTTTTGTGGCAACTGTCGCCGCGATGATCTTGATTGCAACCGCGTTGCTTACGCTCACATCAATCTTGCTTGGGCAGGTGAACACGGTGCTGGTTACAACGCTGAGTTATGCAGAACGCGCTCCATCCGCCGTCGCATCCCTATTCAGTTTCATGGGCCCTGGCACACAAGAGGCGATATTCAACTCACTCAAGTCAGTAGATGCATCAAGATACTTACGCACGGCCGCCGGTCAAGCAGGCAATATCACCCAAGGCACCGTCCTCGTGATTCTGTTCGTTGGGTTTCTGTTTGGGGAACGCATATGGTTCGGAACTAAGCTGAACAACTTTGTCGGCGATTCTGTCCAAGCCGACCGGATCAGTCGGATCATCACATCAATTATTCACCGCGTGAACTATTACCTGTTGGTCAAAACCATGATTTCCGCGATCACAGGGGCGATGGTATATGTGTTGGCCAAGATGTTCGGTCTTGAGCTTGCGACAGCACTTGGCGTCATCACCTTCGTGCTCAACTTTATCCCAAACGTGGGGTCGATCATCGCAACCGCTTTGATCACACTCGTGGCGCACGTACAGGCAGGCGACGCCACAATGACAGCCGTTATTTTCGTGATTGCAGGGTCCATTCAGTTTTTAAACGGCAACATCATTGATCCGCTGTTGATGGGCCGGGCGCTGCGCCTTTCGGCCTTTGGGATCATTCTTTCGCTCGCGTTCTGGGGGGCTGTCTGGGGAATCCCTGGCATGTTCCTATCGGTGCCCATTATGGTGATGCTTTTAGTAGTATGCAGCCACGTTCCAGCCCTGCGCCCGCTCGCAATTCTCTTGTCACGCGAGGGGCTACCCGAAAGCGAACAAATGCTGGATCACTCGTCGCAAAAAGACATGTTCAACTAGGTTTTCGCGGCACGCGTGAACAACACCGCGATCAGCAACTCACCGGCCGCTGCAATCAAAATCGCTGCGCTGGCCACACCGCGCATATATTCAAACACACCTGTAAAAGCGATCCCCGAAAACGCGGCAGCAATCCCCCAGCAAAGCGCGTTGCGAACCGGTGACGGCCCTGTATCGCGTGCCAACCAGAGCATCACAGCAAAGCCCAAAAACATCGGTGACGCCCGTCGCACCATAAACATACCGCCTGCGTCCGCAACGACGCCATAGGTGGCGACATAGCTTGCAGGGGACAGCAGCAACAGCGCGAATAACACAGCGCAAATTAGCGCTGTCAAAACTGAGATTCTGCGAAACATCAGCTAGCCCTCAAGGTGCAAATAAACGCGACGGTTCAGCTTGCCCTTCTTTTCGATCTTGCCAATACGGACACGTCCGATCTCTGACGTATTGGCGACATGGGTGCCGCCACAAGGTTGCAAGTCTGCCGTGTCGTCGCCCTGCCCGATGCGCACTAGCCTGATCTGGCCCAACCCTCGTGGGGGCTGCACCGACATGGTCTTCACCAAGCCTGGATTGGCATCCAATTCGGCCTCGGATATCCATTCGTCTGCCACCGCAAAATTACAGGCAATCAATTTGTTCAGCGTCGCGTCCAAGGCTTCTTTGTCCTCGGGCGCATCAGGCATATTAAAATCCAGCCGACCCTTTTCAATGGCGATAGATCCGCCTGATACAGGCAATGGAATGACCACAGACAGCAAGTGTAATGCCGTGTGTACGCGCATCAATCTGTGGCGGCGATCCCAAGTGATGGACTGCATAACAGATGTGCCAACAGAAGGCAGCGCCAGTGGTTCAGCAGGAATAAGGACAATCACCTCGCCTTCCCCTTTAATCGCTGTCGCGATCTCCATACGGCCGCCATCCCAGACCAAAACGCCGCTATCACCCGGCTGACCGCCAGACGTCGGGTAAAAGATCGTCTGATCCAACACGACCCCACCCTCGGACGTAATCTGGGTCACTGTGCCTGCAGCTTCTCTCAGGTAGGCGTCTGATCGGAAAAGTGGGGTTGTCATCAATTCTCTTTCTTTGGATGCAAGGCTTCAGGATTACGAAGCCAAAGATCACGCTGCGCGAATGGAATTTCGATACCTGCAGCATCAAAGCGGGTGACGATGCCATGGAACATTTCTGACTTGGCAACCATAACGAAGTTCACATCGCGGATAATCGCGCGGATTTCAAAATCGATACTATCAGCACCAAACCCAGTCAGCAAAACACTGGGCGGTGGGTTCAAAAGAACCAAAGGATGCGCCTCAGCGACCTCTTGCAGGATTTGTGTAACTTGCGCCGTGTCCGTGCCATAGGCGACGCCGACAGGCACAATTGCACGGCCCACCAGATTGCCACGCGTCCAGTTTGTGACCTGATTGCTGATAAGATCAGCGTTGGGAATGATCACATCCGTCCGATCAAACGTCTCAATACGCGTTGACCGTACCGATATGTCACGCACGTAACCCATCTGACCGCCAACCTCGATCATGTCACCTTCAACCACCGGTCGCTCGATCAACAAAATAATTCCGGATACAAAATTTGATACGATGTTTTGCAACCCAAAACCGATACCCACAGACAGCGCACCAGCAACAATCGCCAGCGACGACAGATCAATGCCCGCAACGCCAAATGCAATCAATGCGGACAGGAATATTCCAACATAGCCAAACCCTGCAACAACGGCGTTTTGTCCGCCCAAATCAAACCGCGTGCGCGGCATCACTGTCGTCTTTAGCGTGGTTTTGATAAACCGCGTCAACAAAGCACCAACCATGAATACCAAAATAAACGTTAGAAAATTTGATGGCGAAATACGGGTTTCACCCAACGTAAACCCGCTCAGAAAACGTGTCCAAATTTCGATCAATTCGGCCCAGCTGACGCCCCAAATAAGCGCCAAAACAGGGACCGCAATTAGTGAAAGCGCAAAGTTGATAGATACGGGCAACAGTCCCCGTGGATCAGGGGTTGATGTATCTTCACTCGCTGCAACTCCGTCGCGGGCTGTCACGGCGTAGCTCAGTCTTTGAAGCACCACAATCACAGCAATTGTGGCCAGTGATGCAACAGCGGGAACCGTAATTGCCGCCGCCGCAGCGCCATAGCCCAACAATGACGCCAACGGACCGGCAATCGCGAATGCACGTGCAGCACGTCCAATAAACACGCGCAATCGGCTACTATTAAATATTGCAGTCGTGTTGGGACTAGCCTGATGCTCGATCAACTGCCCCAAGCGCCACAGCAGCGCGCCGACAATCAATTGCAACGGCAAGTTAACGACATCAATCGACACGGCCTCTGCCCTAACCGTGCTCAATAGCTCGTCAATCGCAATCGCAGTTGCAAGAACCCAGCCCAAGCCAACAGTCAAACGCCGCGCCGGCCCACGCACGTCCGCAGGATAGCCAAGAATCCCATCGTCATCTTGCGCGAACGGGAAATAGTAATCAGACAACCATTTGGCAACAAACACCATTCCACCCGCGAACGGTAGTGTTGCGATAACCCTTTTGCCCGCTGGGCCAAAAAGCCCCGACATGTCGAGGATCAATGTCACCAAAACCAACCCCAATACAGGGATCACAATGCTTGCCAATGAAATGACAAATTGTAACGCCGACGCGGACCGGGCCGACGTCGGTAGTGGCTGCGCGGCCAGCAACTTGATCCATGCACGGGCACGGGTTAACACGACGGCTGCACTTATCAACGCGGCCACCACCAAAGACAATCGACCAACAAGGCCATCTGTGCTGTTATGTGCCGCTGAAATATTCCAGAACTCTAAGCCTAAATTGGACAGGCCCGTTTGAACATCGCGAAATGCAGCAGGCCAGTAAGTCGGGTTCGCCGGTGACAAACCGCGCGTCGCCAATCGCTGTGAATCAAGTGCGCGCTGTTGTCGGTCAACTTCAGTAACGAGGCCGTTAGCACGTGCAAAGGCCTCTTGGGCCAATAACTGCGGTTGCAACAACCGATCTTGCAATGCCATCAACTCGGCCATTCGGGCCGCGATAACAGGGTCGACGTCTTCGCTGTTCGCAGCCAATCCCAAGGCGCCAATCTGGCTTTGCACAGTGGTTAACCGGTGGGCATTGGTCCCAAGCGCGTCCGAAAACTGGTCACGCCATCCAACCAGTTCTGCGCGGATACGGCCTAAAGCAAACCGCGACGCGGCCCCTGTCTCTGCAATGCCTTCAGCGCGCGTGGCCAAAGTATCCCAACCTGACAGCTCGACGCCTGCAATCTGGGCGGGTGTATCTATGTCCGCTGCTTGACCAACCTGTTGAATTCCGTTTTCAGCAAGTGACTGGGCCTGCACTGAACCGGCGAAAAGTAAAAACGCCAAAACACAAATTTTAGCCCAAACCGACATCATTCGGTGATCATGACATCGGGAATCGCACTGTCGTTGGTATCCATCCATGCAGGGACCGGCAGTCCCTTTTCGCGCAAAAATTCAGGGTTATACAACTTGGACTGATACCGCGTTCCGTAATCGCAAAGGATGGTGACAATCGTATGCCCTGGTCCCATGTCACGTGCCATGCGCATGGCGCCCGCGATGTTCACACCAGTTGATCCGCCCATGCACAGACCTTCGTTTTCAAGCAGGTCAAACACAATTGGCAGCGCCTCTGTATCAGGAATGTTATAGCTAAAATCGGGGGTAAAGCCTTCAAGGTTGGCCGTAATACGCACCTGACCAATACCTTCGGCAATCGACCCGCCCGACATCGCAATTTCGCCCGTGGTGTAAAAGCTGTGCAGCCCCGCACCGTCAGGGTCAGCAAGCCCGATTTTCACGCCTTTTGGCTGCAACGCCATGCCGACGCCAGCCAAAGTCCCACCTGATCCAACAGCACAAATGAAGCCATCAACCTTGCCACCCGTCTGCTCCCAAATCTCGGGACCAGTGCCTTCAATGTGGGCCTGACGGTTGGCGATGTTGTCGAATTGGTTGGCCCAAATGACACTTTCATTGGTGTCGCGCGCCATCGCCTCGGCCAAACGGCCCGAATAGCGCACAAAATTGTTGGGGTTGCGATAAGGTGCTGCAGGAACCTCGATCAACGTAGCCCCAGCAAGACGGAGCATGTCCTTCTTTTCCTGCGTCTGGGTCTCAGGAATGACGATAACGGTCTTAAATCCCATCGAAGCACCAACCAACGCCAGACCAATACCGGTGTTACCCGCAGTGCCTTCGACAATCGTGCCGCCCGGCTTTAGCGTCCCTTTCGCGATGGCATCATTGATAATATACAATGCAGCACGGTCTTTGACCGATTGGCCGGGGTTCATAAATTCAGCTTTGCCCAAAATAGTGCAACCAGTTGCCTCGGACGCGGCGCGTAATTTGATCAACGGGGTGTTGCCAACAGCGGCAGCGAGGTCGGATTTGATATGCATCATAAGCCCTTTGGTAGCGTGTGAATTATATGTAAGTCGTCAACCGTCGCTGCGCAATGCATCGCGCTGTATCGAAAGCATACAAAGCATCATCACCAAGGGGCCAGCATTGATCTCGCCAGTGGTCACCAGCTCCATAGCGCGATCAAACGGCAAGATGTGCAGACGTAAATCTTCGGCCTCGGTTTCTAAACCGCCAAACTCAGCGTGATCATCCGGTAAATCGCACAGGCCCAAATAGGCATGGAAATAGTCAGTCGATGATCCAGGGGATGGATAAAACGATGACAGATGCCGCAGGTCCAAATGCGATAAACCCGCCTCTTCAACACTTTCGCGCAATGCAGATTGTTCAGGGCTTTCAGTTGCATCAATCATGCCCGCGATCGGCTCTAACATCCACGGGTTTGGATCTTGGCGCACAACGGGCCCCATGCGCATTTGCTCGACTAGCAAAATGCGGTCTCGCTTGGGATCATAAGGCAGTACAAGCACCGCATCAGTGCCGACAAACACTTCACGGGGAAGCACATCACTATGACTACCTTCGAATTTTCGGTGCTGCACCGTCATCTGCTGAATGCGAAAAAAGTCACCTTGCGGCGGGGCCTTGCTGATCACCACGATGTCGCCGACGCCTGCGGGGTGGCGCAAAACCGCAGGCGCGCCCTGCCCGCGTGCAGACTGCTTGGCCCACGCCCGTTTTTCAATCATCGCCCAATTGCGGGTAATCTGGTCACGCGACAATGGCGGAACATGGGCAAACAATTCGGTCACGGCCAGCACGGCCATCGGTTCATATTCGGCAACCCAGTGGGACAATGACCAATCGCCGTCACCAATCGCAATATCATCCGGTGGTAGATACATCTTGACGGGTACAGACCCCGCTTCAGTCTGGACAGTCACATCAATCAACGCATATCCAAACGCGCCCTCATAGGTGTCCAAACGGTGCAGCTGCTCTGGGGTGACGTCCGACAAAATAGCGCCCGCAGTGACCGCTCCCTCCTTGGCACGGATGAACGGAACAACATTCTTTGCAACAGGCAATACGGCATATCCGTTCAACGTCGCGGGCACCTGCAAGATCGGTTCTCCACCAGCGACGGCTTGGCATAACGCGGACGACTGCAACGTCCCGTAGATGAAAATTTGCATTAGTCGGGGAACCGACGGCCAGCAATACCGGCCAAAGCACCCCCAACAAAGCCACCAACCGCCATAATCATCCCAATCTCGGGTGTGGCGAACCTAAACCCATACTCAGCAAGAAGTGTAAAACTATCGATCATCGCGTCCGTCGGCCCGTCATATCGGCTGCGCAAAGACCTTTGCAACATCGTAATAAACGATAAAACAAACAGGATAACAAAGACTTGGGCGACAATCGCAGTATACCCGTTCCCAATCCCCGACATAAGACCAAGTGCGTTTTTACCGCAAATCTGCCAACCGACGAACAATCCGGCCACAAGACACAGAGGTAACAGATACTCCGGCACCCTATCGTCTGCGTAGAGGGTGACCATAGACACAAAAATGGCGTATCCAAGTGCGGCAAAAACAACTCCGGCAACAAGTTTGGCGGCTGTAGGCATGGGTCTGCTCCCTTAAAATTGGTGCAGACCTCGCACGTCTTAGCGCGCGCATGATCGTGATCTGCGTTGCCCCGCAGTTTCCGCTATGAAACGTGCCAGCGCAAGAGGTCAGGTGAAAGTTCCGCGCTCTACGGGCCAATCATCAAAGTCCATTGCGATTGCGTCATCCAATTTGGCGCGAAAGTTCTCCTGCCAATAGCCCTATCACCGAGATTTTTGGTTTTGCGACAATGCTTCAATCTTTTCGAATGTGCAAAGCGGCCAAGTCACTCCAACACCTAAAACCCGCGATGTTGATAGGCGGCCAACGCGCGACGGCGGCCCTCTGCTGGATCAACGATCGGGTCTGGGTACGGCATGTGGGAGGATAAACCCCATGCCTTCGGCACTGCATCAAAATACGCGCGCGCCGTCGTCGACGGCTTGGTGTGGCCTTCAGCGATCCAACGCAATGCATAATCACCTATTTTATCGAACTTTTCCAGTTGGGTTATCGGATTGAAAACCCGAAAATAGGGTGTCGCATCTGGACCAGACCCAGCCGACCATTGCCAGCCCATCGCGTTGCTTGCAGGGTCCCAATCAATTAGACAATCTTCAAACCACGCTTTTCCGATCTTCCAATCTGTCATCAAATGCTTGGTTAAATAGGATGCGACGATCATGCGGCCCCGGTTGTGCATGGTCCCTGTGACATACATTTCACGCATTGCAGCATCAACAAATGGAATGCCCGTGCGCCCCTGTTTCCACGCCACCACATCGGGATGATCCGCATCTGTATTCCACGGAAAATAATCCCAATCGGGTTTCCAATTCTGGTCAATTATGCGCGGCGTATGATGCGCCAAATGATAGGCAAACTCGCGCCACACCAGCTCTTTCAAGAATATCTCTGCATCGGCCTTACCCCCGTGCAGCGCAGCCCATCCGGCATGCCAACACGCCAACGGCGAAATCTCTCCATATGTCAAATTCTCAGACAACCGCGATGTGCCATCCACGCCCGGCAAATCACGGTTCACCTGATAGTTGGCCACCCGTTCGGAAATAAAAACCTCTAGACGCGCGACCGCCGCCGCCTCGCCAACCGTGCAATATGGGCGCAGCACTTCCGCGCCACGGCGCATGTCGCGCCCCATCTGCCAGTCGGCCAAGTCATCCGATACAGGCCAGTTATCAGGTGCAATAATGCACACAGGACGTGGCAATGTCGCAGGTAACTCGCGGCCTCGAACTGATTTCCACATCGGCGTGAATACCTTGTAGAACCCCCCCGTTTTGGTCTCCACCGTCCAAGGCTCAAACAGCAAATGCCCCGCAAACGACGCTACCTCAATGCCGTCACCCTTCAATGCAGCCTTAACACCCACATCGCGGTCCTTGGACATCGGATCATACAGACGTGACCAATATACGGCCCCCGCGCCCGTCTGTGCGATCACATCACGCAAAACATCCAGCGCGGTGCCTTTGCGCAAAATCAAATTGGACCCTAAAACCGCGAGGTCATCCGCCAAAGCCCCCACAGACATCCCCAACCGAAACCGCGGTGCAGCCCCCTGCCCAGCCACAACTTCATCGTGAATAAACAGCGGGATGACAGGGCGACCCGTCGCACAAGCTGCCGTCAAAGCCGGATGATCAGCCAACCGCAAATCGCGGCGGAACCAAAGAATAATAGGTGACTTATCAATCATGATCATAACCTAGCGCCAAACGGAAAAAAGCAAGGGCACCGCGCGCCTGCATCGCTTTTTTACAAATACTCAAAATTTGCTAAATCACCTGCTCAAGTGCATCAATCAATCGGTCGACCTCAGCTTTTTGCGTATAATGCACAAAGCTAACGCGCAAAACGCCCTGATCCAGATCAACACCCATCGCCTTTAACGGACGACCCGCATAAAAATCACCGCCGCCCGCCATGATGCCAAGCGGCGCAAGTGCCACTGCGGCATCCTCAGCAGATGCATTCAACGCCATTGCAACAGTCGGTGCGCGATCAGCGGCATCAGACGGGCCAATCAAACGCACTGAATTCTTTGCGCTCACATAGTCCAGCAATGGTTGTAATAACGCGACCTCATGGGCGCGCATCATGTCATGCGCCAACCGCGCCGCTACTGCGCCCGTGCCACCACCATGATGCGCAGAAAAGTCATCGATGTAATCAGCCATACCCGCACAAGCAGCGACCTGTGCATGATCTGGACCTGCAGGCGTAAACCGATAATACAGCGTATCACCGTTAAAATGATGCCCCTGATTTGGCAGCTCGAACCCGAAATCCTCGCGGATCACCATGACACCCTGATGGGGGCCGTAGGTCTTATATGAACTGAACAAATACACATCACAGCCAAGTGCTGCGACATCGGCAAACCCATGCGGCGCATAGCTCACACCGTCAACAACAACACGGGCACCCGCTGCCTTTGCAATGGCGGTTATCGCGGCCACATCATTGATGGCACCCACGACGTTGGAACAATGCGGGAAACAAACCAGCTTCACCTTATCATCCAGCATATTTGCTAGATCTTCAGGGTTCAAAAGGCCGGTAACCGGATCAATCTGCCATTCTCGGACCTCAATGCCCTCTTCGGCCAGACGGCGCCAAGGACCAGAGTTCGCCTCGTGATCTTGATTGGTGACAATTATCGACTCGCCAGGCTTTAACCAGCGGCGGACGGCATTGGCCAAGACATAGACGTTCTGCGTGGTGGATGGGCCAAACGACAACTCATGCGTGGACACACCCAACATGGCCGCAAGACGCACGCGGGCCTCGTCCATCTCTTCGCCACCCAAACGGGACGCATCATAAGGCGCATAGGGCTGCACCTTTCGTTCGGTATAAAACCGGTGCAATCGGTCCACGACCTGACGGCAGGTATAAGACCCGCCTGCATTTTCAAAGAAAGCCTGACCGTCAAGCGACGGCACCTCAAACGCGGGGAATTGGGACCGCACCCATGCAATATCCATCATGCATACAGCAGAAACAAAAAGGCCCCGATGCGCAAGCATCAGGGCCAATCTTTTTTGTTATTTCAGACGTTTACTCTTTGGAGCGACGTCCATCGTTCCAAAGCGCCTTAATCAAGGACAAGCCCATCAACGCCATCACAACCGAGAATGGCAGCGCGCCAATGATCATGGCAGTGTTAATCGCACCTAGACCACCCGCAAGCAGCAGACCCGCAATCACCAGCGTCAGGATAACACCCCAAACGACGATGTGGATACGGCCCTTCGGGCTCTCGTCACCAGCAGCCGCGATTGTATTGATGATCAACACAGCCGAGTCAGCAGACGTAACAAGATACGTCAGCAACAGCACAACGATGACAATCGACATCAACGTGGCCATTGTTGGCGACAACATAAAGTTGATCATTGCGAACAGCTGACTGGAAAGACCAGCACCCGTAATCGCATCACCAGCACCACCGTTAAGCGACAGATCGATGGCAGTACCACCAGCAAACGCAAACCAAACGAAACACATGATGGATGGAACGATCATCGCACCCAACACATATTCACGGATGGTACGGCCCTTGGAAATACGTGCCAAGAACAGACCTACAAACGGTGCAAACGCAATCCACCAAGCCCAATAGAACGTGGTCCAACCACCCTGCCAACCGGCAAGCTTGGTCGCAACACTATCTTCAACGCCGTCACCGCTAAACACGGTCAGGGACATCGCAGGCAATGCAATGATGTAATCCCACATGCCCAAGAACAGCGCCTTGAAAGCAAACATAGTTGACCCGAACACCAAGAAGAACGCGAGGATGAAGAACGACAGCCCCATGTTGATGTTGGACAGCCACTTGATGCCTTTACCAACGCCGGACAGCGCTGACAGTGTGGAAAAGATCATCACGATCACAAGACAGAAGATCATCGCAACAGCTGTTGGCGTCCCTTCTGCATCCATCAACCAACCCATGCCGGTGATGTTGAACAGGCCCGCAGCGAACTGCGACACGCCGTAACCCAAGGTCACAGAGACGCCCAAAATCGTGCCAATCACAGATACGATGTCAATGATGTGGCCCAAAGGACCTTCCAACCAACGGCCCAGCAATGGTGTCAAACCAGACCGGATCGTCAGCGGTAAACCGCGGCTATAGCTAAAGAACGCCAAGGAAAGACCAACAATTGCGTAGCTACCCCAAGCAGAGAAGCCCCAGTGCAGGAACGACCACTTCATCGCGGCGCGTACGTTGTCCGCGCTTGATGCAGTCGTGTCACCGACAATAACGTCAGGGTTTGTACCAAAGTGGAACAACGGCTCACCGGTTGCGTATGTCAACATGCCGATACCGATACCGGCACCAAACATCATTGAAAACCACGAGAAATTTGAAAACTCTGGTTTACTGTCCACACCGCCAAGTCGAATCTTTCCGGTTGCAGGATAGATCGCCAGCGCAAGGCAAACGATGATATAGAGAGACCTCAGCATAAGGCCTATTTTTCAGTTTGATATTACCGCGTTCGAAGCGGGTTTCCAGTAAAATCAGTTATTTGTGACATTGAAG
>Ga0209279_10000598_pt1 | contig 22681 bp, 18 predicted proteins | sample CoawatmetaG00DNA_3_FD_187508 | JGI IMG/M metagenome (GOLD analysis project Ga0209279, IMG submission 187508) | Marine microbial communities from the West Antarctic Peninsula - Coastal water metaG006-DNA (SPAdes) (version 2) | ecosystem: Environmental > Aquatic > Marine > Coastal ... | reverse complement strand
TACGCCTTCAGTCTGATGATGCTGGCGGTGTTGTTGGCGCGGCTGGGTTCCTGAAAAACGGCCTAGGCGGGTCGCTTGATCTGACTTTACGCCCTGCGAGGGACGCGGGTACGTTTGACGGTGATCTTTTGGTGCGTGATCTGCGGGTCCGAGACGCCCCCGCGATGGCCGCTTTGCTAGATTCGATTAGCGTGGTCGGTTTGCTTCGGCAGTTGGACGGACAGGGGCTGGCGTTCGACGAGGTCGATGCCACGTTCCGCCTGACCCCGTCGCAAGTGATTGTGACCCAGTCAAGCGCGGTTGGACCGGGGCTTGGCATTTCACTGGATGGGATTTACACGCTCGCCAGTAAACAGATTGATTTCCAAGGGGTTGTGTCGCCGTTTTATCTGCTGAATGGTATTGGTGCGTTTTTGACCCGCAAGGGTGAAGGGCTGATCGGGTTCAACTTTAACCTGACAGGGGCTGCTGGCGCGCCTGTTGTGTCGGTGAACCCGTTGTCCGCATTCACGCCCGGTATGTTTCGAGAGATATTCCGCCGCGCCCCACCAGAGGTGACCCAATGAAGCTGTCCGATTTTGATTTTGAGCTGCCAGAGCGGCTGATTGCGGTGCGCCCCGCGAAACCTCGTAGCTCGGCGCGGCTGCTGGTTGCTCGTGGCGATCAGATTACTGATTCCACGGTTGCCGATTTGGGCGATGTTTTACGTCGCGGTGACGTGCTGGTGTTGAACGACACCAAGGTTATCCCTGCCCGGCTTTTTGGATTGCGCCACCGCAACGGCGAGCTTGGCATGACGGCGTCTAGGATGGACGTTACCTTGCTGGACCCGCGTGCTGACGGCACTTGGGGTGCATTGGTCAAGCCGCTGAGGAAAATTCGTGATGGCGAGGTGATTGTGTTTTCCGACACATTGCAGGCCGAGGTAGTGGGCCGCGCTGACGGGCAGGCGGCGTTGCGGTTTAATATCAAGGGCGATGACTTTGATGCTGCATTGAACGAGGTTGGTGCGATGCCGCTGCCGCCCTATATTGCGGCCAAGCGCCCTGCGGATGATGCGGATAAAACGGATTACCAGACCTATTGGGCCAAGAATGCGGGCGCTGTGGCGGCCCCCACGGCGTCGCTGCATTTTGATGGTGATCTTCTGGATCAGTTGGCGCAGATTGGCGTTCAATTTGTTCATGTCACGTTGCACGTCGGAGCAGGCACATTTTTGCCGGTAAAAGTTGATGATGTGTCCGATCATAAGATGCATGCCGAGTGGGGCGAGGTCACGGCGCAGGCAGCCAATTTGATTGCTGCGGCTAAGGCCGAAGGCCGGCGGGTCATTCCGGTGGGGACCACGGCGCTGCGGCTGATTGAAAGTGCTGCAAGGTCTGGCCAGATCAAGCCTTGGGAAGGTGAGACGGATATTTTTATCACGCCAGGCTTTACGTTTAAGGTGGCTGACGCCTTGATGACAAATTTTCATCTGCCTAAATCAACGCTGATGATGTTGGTTTCTGCCCTTATGGGGGTGGACCAGATTAAGGCGATTTACACACACGCCATCCACAACGATTACCGGTTCTTTTCTTACGGCGATGGCTCAATATTATTTCCGTCGAAAGACACGAGCGACGCGGCAGTTGGATGATGTGTCGCGAAGGGGCATTTGGCGTTTCGACAATCGCTGTTAATCGAGCATAAATAGTCAGCAAAAGGGCACGCCAATGTTACAAGTTATGACCGGATCATGGGCGCTGTTCCTAGGCATGTTCATGTTGATGATCGGCAACGGTTTGCAGGGGACATTGCTGGGCCTGCGTGGCGACATGGAAGGGTTCACAACGTTTGAGCTGTCTGTTGTGATGTCAGCTTATTTTGTTGGTTTCCTTTTTAGTTCTCGTTTGACCCCAAAGTTGATCCAGCGCGTTGGCCATGTGCGTGTGTTCGCCGCCCTTGGGTCGACGATTTCTGCAGTTCTAATTTTGTATCCGTTGCTGGTTGAGCCTTGGGCGTGGACGCTTGGCCGTGTCATCATAGGGTTTTGTTTTTGTGGTGTTTACGTGACCGCCGAAAGCTGGCTGAATGACGCGTCCACCAACGCGACGCGTGGCAAGGCATTGTCGCTGTATTTGATGGTTCAGATGGCCGGAATTGTGGCCGCGCAATACATCGTGACTCAGGGCGATGTGTCAGGCTACGCGCTGTTTATCATCCCGTCGGTGTTCGTGTCCTTGGCGTTTGCCCCGATTTTGCTATCGATCCGCCCCATGCCGCAGTTTGCGCAAACCAAACCGATGACGTTCCGCCGTTTGATCGAGGCGTCCCCATTGGGATGCGTTGGCATGTTCCTATTGGGTGGCGTATTTTCCGCACAGTTCGGCATGTCTGCGGTTTACGGGGTCCGTGTTGGCCTGAGCGTGAGCCAAATTTCGCTCTTTGTGTCTGTGATCTATGTGTCGGCCTTGGTCGCGCAATATCCGATCGGCTGGATGTCTGACCGGATTGATCGGCGCATATTGATCATGGCTGTCGGGTTTGTCGGGGCCGCAGGCGCGCTGTTGGCATTTTTTGTTACCGACAACTTTACAGTTATTTTGCTGAGTGCTGCGATTTTGGGCGGGACGTCAAACCCGCTGTATGCGCTGCTGATTGCCTACACCAACGACTATCTTGAGCGTGAAGACATGGCCGCTGCGTCTGGCGGATTGCTGTTTATCAACGGTATTGGTGCCATCGCGGGGCCGTTGATCGTTGGTTATATGATGGATTCAATGGGCGCTAACGGGTTTTGGATGTTCTCGGCTGTGCTGATGTTCTTGATGGGGATTTACGCCGCCTACCGGATGACCCGTCGTAGCCGTGCAGATTTGGTGGATGTGGATACTGTACCATATGCAGCCATTTCGGCCACGTCCACGCCAATTGCGGCAGAGGTCGCCCAAGAGGTGTACAGCGACGCCGAAGAAGAAATCGCAGAAAATGATTCAGATACTTAAGAACCTCTTGTCTGCCGCGCCAGCATATGTAGGCTAGCGCTAATGACCCGTAGGAGGGGAAAACAAGTGAAACAAGCAGATGAGATTCTGGCGTTTTGGCTCGATGAATTGGGACCTGATGGGTGGTACCGCGCAGACAAAGCGGTGGACGACGAAATTCGGGACCGGTTTGAGTTTACGTGGGAACGCAGTCAAGTCGGTGCATGTGGGCTTTGGTTGACTGATCCTGCAGGCGCCTTGGCCTATATCATTGTAACAGATCAGTTTTCTCGTAACATGTACCGCGATGACGCCCGTGCTTTTGCGTCCGATAAAGCCGCCCGCGCTGCTGCGAAAGTCGCGATTGACCGTGAATGGGACCGCGCAATTTCCGAACCGGCCCGCCAGTTTTTCTATATGCCTTTGATGCATTCTGAAAATCTGATTGATCAAGACCGCGCTGTGCGGCTCATTCATTCGCGGCTGCCTGACACAGGCGCAAGCACGCTGGAGCACGCGCGTGTGCACCGCGCTATAATACGTAAATTTGGACGTTTCCCTTACCGTAATGCTGCCCTTGGTCGTGCGATGACACCAGCCGAGCAGACATTTTTAGATGATGGCGGCTATGGCGCGGCATTCCGTGATCATATGGCGGCGATGGCATAAGAGCCGTTAACGGGATGAACACTTTCTGACTTTAGCTTGGTTTTGCATAACCTGAGGCTTTTGATGAACGATTTATCCAATACGCCACCGGCGCGAAAAAGCTGGCTTGTCGACAGCGACGCCGCCCCGCAAAAGGCGCCGCCAAATTTGGCGATGCAAATCATGAACATCATGGAGCAGGGCATTATCGTGTGGTCGGCAGACGGTATTTGCGAACTGCATAACACCCGTATCTACGACGTTCTTGAGCTTGCGGGTGAAGATATTGGCATCGGAACCGAGCGCGATACGTTTTTAAAGTTGGCAGAAGCGCGGGGCGAGTTTGACGCGGATGCACGCAAGGCCGCCAGTATAAAATTCAACGCGCATAAACCGTTTTCGTTTGATCGCTTGATACCTTCAGGCCGGATTGTGAGCACAAATGCCCGGCCATCACGCGGTGGTGGGTATGTGGTGACCTTTACTGACGTGACTGAGGCCCGACGCACGGCCAGTAAGCTGGCGAAAGCCATTGATGAGGCGGCAGAATCAGAGTGGCGTGCCCTAGACGTTTTGCAAAAAGAGCGGCGCCGTCAGAAAGAAGCAGAGATGCTAGGCCGGCTCGATGAATGGTTGCAATCGTGTAAAACATTGACCGAACTGTTCGAGATAGTTCAGGCGTTTATGTCAAAGCTGTTGCCACAAACACGTGGCGAATTGATGGTTTACTCCAATTCGCGCGATGTGTTGGAAGGGGCCTGTAGTTGGGCGCAACCAGCTGCATTGGCTCAGATGGCACCGGATGGATGTTGGGCCCTAAGGCGGGGGCGCAGTTACCAGTTTGAGCCCGATGGGCTAAGTTTTTTGTGTGATCATGTGCGCGGACAAAACCACCAGGGCGATGCGCCCTATATATGCGTTCCGATTATTGCGCATGGAGATACAGTTGGGTTGTTGCATATCCAATTTGACCTGGACCGGACAGAACATGACATTCTTGACCCAAAATCATTTGCAATCCGATGTGGCGAGCACATATCCATGGCAATTGCCAATGTGAAGCTGCGGGACGAGTTGCACGCTCAATCCGTCAGGGACCCATTGACGGGCCTTTATAACCGCAGATTCTTTATGGACGCGATGCGGCGGTTTTTGGGGGCTGCAACTATGGGCGACAAGGGGGTTGGTCTTATCTCCTTTGACGCCGACAAATTCAAATTATTCAACGACAACGACAACGACAACGACAACGACAACCACGGGCATGACGCTGGAGATGTCGTTTTGCAGGCAATTTCAGAAAAGGTATTGGAGGTCATCCCATCTGATGCAGTTGCTTGCCGAATGGGCGGGGAAGAATTTGCGGTGATCGCGCCAAATTGCACAGCAAAGGCTTCTGAGGCTTTGGCCGAGAAAATCAGAACTGGGATTGCCGCAACGCAAGTGCGCTACGTTCATGGTGCCTTGCCACGCACCACAATTTCGGCTGGCGTATCGTTTTACCCAAAACATGGAACATCACCACAAGTGTTGTTAAAACAAGCAGATGAGGCACTTTATGCGGCCAAAGCGAAAGGACGAAACTGCGTTGTCGTCGCGAAGAAGCGAGCCAATTAGAAGGAATGCGCCGTCGCCATAGCGGTCATGCCTTAAGGTCACTAGAGGTCCGGGAGGAAATAGTTTAACATCAAACTAATTCTGTTTCTGGAGGACGAATGATGGCGACGAAGAGTTTTGATCTGATTGTGATTGGTGCGGGCCCTGGTGGATACGTTGCTGCAATCCGTGGCGCACAGCTTGGTATGAACGTGGCCATTGTTGAGCGCGAGCATATGGGTGGCATATGTCTGAATTGGGGGTGTATCCCGACGAAAGCGATGCTGCGGTCTTCTGAAGTTTTCCATCTGATGCAACGCGCCAAAGAGTTTGGTTTGAAGGCCGACGGCATTAGTTACGATCTTGATGCTGTGGTGAAGCGGAGCCGCAAAATTGCCGGTCAACTTTCTGGCGGAATTTCGCAACTGATGAAGAAAAACAAAATTACGACGATTATGGGTGAAGCCACGTTGCCTGCCAAAGGCAAGGTTGGCGTAAAAACCGATAAGGGTACCGAAGAGCTAACCGCGAAGAATATTGTTTTGGCCACTGGTGCGCGTGCGCGTGAATTGCCCGGTCTTGAGGCCGATGGTGATTTGGTTTGGACTTATAAGCATGCGTTGACGCCAACACGGATGCCAAAGAAGTTGCTTGTTATTGGATCTGGTGCAATTGGCATCGAATTTGCAAGTTTTTACAACACCTTGGGCGCTGATACGACTGTTGTCGAAGTAATGGATCGCGTGTTGCCAGTGGAAGATGTCGAAATTTCCAAATTCGCCAAAAAGCAGTTTGTGAAGCAGGGCATGAAGATCATGGAAAAATCTATGGTCAAAAAGCTGGACCGCGGCAAAGGCAAGGTCACTGCGCATATTGAGACCGGTGGCAAGGTTATCACCGAGGAATTTGATACGGTTATTTCCGCGGTTGGTATCGTCGGTAACGTCGAAAACCTTGGCTTGGAAAAATTGGGCGTGAAGCTGGACCGCACACATGTTGTGACGGATGAGTTTTGCCGCACGGGAATCGACGGGCTTTATGCAATTGGCGATATCGCGGGTGCGCCATGGTTAGCACATAAAGCGAGCCACGAAGGTGTCATGGTAGCGGAGCTGATCGCTGGTAAACATGCCCATCCCGTCAAACCCGAAAGTATTGCAGGTTGTACATATTGCAATCCGCAGGTGGCTTCGGTGGGTTATTCCGAAGCGAAGGCCAAGGAGCTGGGCTATGATATTAAGGTCGGTCGCTTCCCGTTCATCGGCAATGGCAAGGCAATCGCTTTGGGCGAGCCTGATGGTTTGATAAAAACCATTTTTGACGCCAAAACGGGTGAACTGTTGGGTGCGCATATGATTGGCGCTGAAGTTACAGAGCTGATCCAAGGTTACGTTGTTGGCCGCCAGTTGGAGACCACCGAAGAAGACCTAATGAACACGGTGTTCCCGCATCCTACCTTGTCAGAAATGATGCACGAAAGCGTGCTGGATGCCTATGATCGCGTAATCCACATGTAATTGCTTGCGCCGCGTAAATAAATCTCGCATGTTCGCGGATTGTTCCCTATTTAGGGTGGCGATCCCTGCCAATGCCACTATCTGGTAGGGAACACCTTGCTGGGGGGCAAAATGGCCGAGCTGAAGAATATCGAAGTGCGCGGCGCGCGCGAACACAATCTGAAAAACATCGACGTGGATATTCCGCGCGATAAGCTGGTGGTGATCACCGGTTTGTCAGGGTCTGGTAAGTCCAGCCTCGCGTTTGATACTATCTATGCTGAAGGGCAGCGGCGATATGTCGAAAGCCTGTCGGCCTATGCCCGTCAGTTTCTTGATATGATGGAAAAGCCGGATGTTGATCACATCTCTGGTCTGAGCCCAGCCATTTCAATTGAGCAAAAAACAACGTCCAAGAACCCGCGTTCGACCGTCGGTACGATCACTGAAATTTACGATTATCTGCGTTTGCTTTATGCCCGCGTTGGCACGCCGTATTCCCCAACAACGGGTTTGCCGATTGAAGCGCAACAAGTGCAAGATATGGTTGACCGGATTATCAATCTTGAAGATGGGACCCGTGGCTATTTGCTGGCCCCAATTGTGCGTGACCGTAAGGGCGAATATCGCAAGGAATTCTTGGAGTTACGTAAAGCTGGCTTTCAACGTGTGAAGGTTGATGGTGAATTTTATGAACTGGATGAGCCACCGACGCTTGATAAGAAGTTCCGCCACGATATTGATGTGGTTGTTGACCGGATTGTTGTCCGCGAAGGGTTAGAAACGCGGCTTGCGGATAGTTTGCGCACCGCGCTTGATCTGGCCGACGGCATTGCAATTTTAGAAACTGCCCCGGCGGAAGGCGATCCAGAACGCCTGACATTTTCTGAGAATTTCGCTTGTCCTGTCAGTGGCTTTACGATTCCTGAGATCGAGCCGCGTTTGTTTTCGTTTAACGCGCCATTTGGGGCCTGCCCAAGCTGTGATGGTTTAGGGGTCGAGCTGTTTTTCGACGAGGCGCTGGTTGTCCCCGATGTTACGTTGAAAATTGCCGACGGTGCCTTGGCCCCTTGGCGCAAAGGCAAATCGCCGTATTTTCTGCAGACGATTGAATCGATTGCCAAACATTACGGGTTTAATAAAAACGCGCGCTGGAAAGAACTTGATCCGAAGATCCAAGAGGTGTTCCTGCGCGGGTCTGGCAAGGAAGAGATAAAATTTCGTTATGACGAAGGTGGCCGCGTTTATCAGGTCAGCCGTCCGTTTGAAGGCGTTATCCCGAATATGGAACGCCGGTACCGCGAGACCGACAGCAACTGGATTCGCGAAGAATTTGAAGGTTTTCAAAATAACCGTCATTGCGCGGCGTGTGGTGGATACCGTCTGCGCGAAGAGGCGCTGGCGGTGCGCATTGGCGATTCTCATGTTGGTAAAGTCGTAAAGCTTTCGATCAAAGAAGCGTATGAATGGTGTAAATCTGTGCCTGCAGACCTGAGCAAACAAAACAATGAGATTGCAGTTGCGATCCTTAAAGAAATTCGCGAACGTCTTGGGTTTTTGAATAATGTCGGCCTTGATTACCTGTCGCTGAGCCGGAATTCCGGTACGCTGTCTGGTGGAGAAAGCCAACGGATTAGGTTGGCATCACAAATCGGGTCCGGCCTGCAAGGTGTGCTTTATGTGCTTGATGAGCCATCAATTGGCCTGCACCAGCGTGACAATGACCGCCTGCTAACGACCCTTAAAAACCTGCGCGATCAAGGAAATACTGTGATTGTCGTTGAACACGATGAAGAGGCCATTCGCGAGGCTGATTATGTTTTTGATATTGGTCCAGGGGCTGGTGTGCATGGTGGTCGCGTGGTGTCTGAGGGGACCCCAGCCGAAATTATGGCCGACAAAAATTCTATTACGGGACAGTACCTTACGGGTAGTCGTGAGATCCCCGTGCCGATCAAACGCCGCAAGGGCAGCAAGAAAAAGCTGACCGTGGTCAAGGCGACGGGCAACAATTTGCAGAATATCACGGTCGATTTTCCATTGGCGCAGTTTGTCTGTGTGACTGGGGTGTCTGGTGGCGGTAAGTCGACGCTAACGATTGAGACGCTCTTTAAAAACGCATCGATGAAGCTGAACGGTGCCCGTCAGACGCCGGGCCCGTGTGAGACCATCAAAGGGTTTGAGCATCTTGATAAGGTCATTGATATTAACCAGCGCGCGATTGGCCGCACGCCGCGGTCCAACCCCGCCACATATACCGGTGCGTTTACGCCGATGCGCGAGTGGTTTGCGGGTCTGCCAGAGTCCAAAGCGCGCGGGTATAAGCCTGGTCGCTTTAGCTTTAACGTTAAGGGTGGCCGCTGTGAGGCGTGTCACGGTGACGGTGTTATCAAGATCGAAATGCATTTTCTGCCTGATGTGTATGTGACCTGTGAGACCTGTAAGGGTGCGCGTTATAATCGCGAAACGCTTGAGATTAAGTTCAAGGGTAAGTCAATTGCAGACGTGCTGGACATGACGGTTGAAGAAGCGCAGGGGTTCTTTACCGCTGTGCCGTCGATCCGCACCAAAATGGATGCGCTGGTCCGTGTGGGGCTGCACTATATCAAGGTTGGTCAGCAGGCGACGACCCTATCTGGCGGTGAGGCACAACGTGTGAAGCTGTCAAAGGAGTTAGCCCGTCAGTCGACTGGTCGCACATTGTATATCTTGGACGAGCCGACAACAGGGCTGCATTTCGAAGATGTGCGCAAGCTGTTGGAAGTATTGCATGAATTGGTCGATCAAGGCAATTCAGTTGTCGTGATCGAACACAATTTGGATGTCGTAAAGACTGCCGATTATGTGATTGATATCGGACCGGAAGGCGGAGATGGCGGCGGTCAGATCGTCGCCACAGGCACGCCTGAGCAGGTTGCAAAAGTCGCTGAAAGCCATACAGGTCGCTATCTGGCGGAGATGTTGAAGCCTAAGGGTGGCTAAGACATAGGTCGATGAGGCGGCTGAAATCCACCGTATCAAGCGTGTCAAATTCGCCTGCTAGTGCTTCAATTTCGTTTGCACGCGACTGACCCAGAACGGGGTCGGCAAATAGGTGGAATTTTTGCGCGATCTCGGCGTCAGACAGCGGCATATCGGCGTCGCCGCGCGGTGTGCGGGCAGGGGCATCAAATTGCCGCCCATCGCGGGTTTTGATGCTGACTGCGGCCCATCGTTTCCCATCGCTGATTTTGGTCAGGTTCGGGTCATCGATCAACTGCGTGTTGCGTGAAATACGCAAGATTTCGGGGTCTTGTAGCGTTGTCGCGTCAAGTTCAGTCACCCCGATTTGTCCGCGCACGATCATCGTCGCCACCGGAAAAGCGATCGCATAGGCAAATTCGTCGGGCGTTTGCGGGGTTTGTCCTGCAAGACGGGTTGCGTTGTGGAAGGTTTGGATATCAACGGAGGCGACGTCGGAATAGTGCAGCTTGTGCTTGCGCATTAGGTCTGCCGCGCCATCAATTGACGGATGCGCCCATCTGCAGCACGGATACGGCTTGTAGTGGGTGTCGCTGACGAGCCGCCAGTTGGTGCCCAGATCAGTCCAGAATTCGGGTGTTTGTTCACACGTCAAAGCAGGCGCACCTGTGAAACCTGCCTTTGCCAAATAGGCCGCCGTGACCCCTGATGGTGCGCCCCAACCAACCCCGTCACGCACCATTGTAGGATGATCTATACAGCGCATCATCTGACTGCGTGGACCATGATATTCAGCGATTCCAGCGGCTTGCCGGATGGTGTACATGTCGCAACCGAGCCCCTTGGCATAGGCAGTGGCCACGCCAATAGCGGTCCATGCACCGGATGTATGGTAGTCCGCACATGTTGCGTGTTGCGCCAAACCCGCGCGGTAGGCGACTTCGTAACCCACGGCCAATAGAGTCGCAAATTCCGCGCCTGTGATGCTGCGTCCGTCGGCAAAGGCAAAAAGTGCGGGAAAAATAGCCGAGCCTGCATGCCCTTTGCAAGGTGACGTGCCGTCGTGAGCATCGACGCTATCGACGGTCATTGCGCCCGCCATTGCGGCGGCTGTGGAACTAACCGGAGTGCCGTCCATCAAAATGCGTGCGGATGTAGCGCCGGCGCCACCCATTATGGGGGCGACGCTGCGCGCTATCGCCGCCATTTTGGTCGTTCGCCCAATGGCCGCGACACCGATTGTATCAAGTAGCGACCGCCGCAAGACGGTCAACACGTCGCGCGGCAGATCTTGTGGTGTTAGGTCAACAGCAAATTGAGCAAAATGCGGTGCCATCTAGCTATCCCTGTTTCGCTTTTCAAAGCGCGGTAGCATGGCTGAAAAGTCCTTCCCCATGCCGTCTTCGTTGTCGACAAATTGCGTATAGAGCGCGGTTGCAGCGGCCCCCATTGGGGTATCTGCATCAGCGGCTTGGGCGGCGAGCTGGCTTAGGTTGAGGTCCTTGAGCATGAGTTCTGCGGCAAAGCCCGGTGCGTAATCGTTGTCGGCTGGCGACTGAGGTCCAATGCCGGGTGCGGGGCAATATGCGTTCATGGTCCAGCTATATCCTGACGATGTGCTGACAACATCGAACATTGCTTGACGATCAAGTCCGAGTTTATCGGCCAGAACGAACGCCTCGCAGGTCGCGATCATTGTGACGCCAAGGATCATGTTGTTGCAAATTTTTGCAGCTTGCCCGTTGCCTGCTGGGCCACAATGCACGGCTTTTTGTCCCATGACATCAAAAAGCTGTTCGACTGCGGCGAACGCGTTTGCATCGCCACCGGCCATGAAAGTTAGTGTCCCGTTGGTGGCCCCACTGATCCCACCTGATACAGGGGCATCGACGGAAATTAGGTGTGCGTTTTCAGCGTTTTGCGCGACGATCCTCGCACTTTCTACATCAACTGTTGAGCAATCAAGATGGACAGCATCGGGCTTCATGACTGGGTGGATTTGGGCCGCGACGGCTTGCAATATTTTTCCATTAGGCAGCATCGTAATGACGACATCGGCGTCTTTTGCTGCGCTTGCTGCGTCCGAGGCAAGGTTGATCCCATTTGGGCGCGCGATGGTGTCAAACCCAATGACGTCGTGCCCCGCGGCCTGAAGGTTAACAGCCATGGGGAGGCCCATGTTTCCTAAACCGATAAATCCAATTCTCATGGCGTTTCTCCTGTCACTTCAAATGCGTCTGACCCAAGTGGGGCAATCATGTTGGTCACGGCAGCGTCTGTCAAAGCCTGCCAGCGTGGTTTGCGATCTTTGTCGATGATTGCTGCGCGGATGCCCTCGATGAAGTCAGAATGTTCGACGGCGCGGTGCGTGAAGCGGTATTCTTGGGCCAAGGCGCCATTGATCGTGCCATCTTTACGGGCGCGGTTGATCAAGATTACGCCGCAGGCCATCCCGAGCGGGGAATTCCGGTATAGTGGTTTTTGCATGTCTGCGTCCAACGGACCTAACAGGATGTCGGATAGGTTATCGGCTGCAAAGGCCGCGTCGATAGCCGCTTGCTTGTCTGCTAGCGGCGCAGGTGGTGAGGCGTATTTGGGCAGGGCGGCAATGTCGCCTGTATGTGCAAGCGTAGACTTTATGTCATCCCAATATTGTTGCGGGATGAAGTGGTCGGCGAAACCTGCGAAAATGGCGTCTCCAGCGGACATACGTGCACCGGTTAAACCAAGGTAAGTGCCGGTAAAACCGGGCGTGCGCGCAAGCAAGTAGGTTCCGCCGACGTCAGGGACCAAGCCGATCGTGCATTCCGGCATCGCAACTTGCGAGTTTTCGCAAACAACCCGATGACTTACGTGGCACCCAACGCCCACACCTCCGCCCATAGTGAACCCATGCAGGAAAGTCGCGATGGGCTTAGGATAATGGGCCAGTTTGCTGTTTAGCCGGTACTCGTCGCGCCAAAATTTGCGCCCATAATCCAGATCGCCGTTTTGCCCGCTGGCATACATGTCAGCGATATCGCCGCCGGAACAAAAAGCGCGCTCGCCAGCGCCGTCGATGATGATCAGTTTGACAGCATCGTCGTGGCGCCAACCGTCGATTGCGTTTTCAATCGCGAGGCACATATCCCATGTCAGCGCATTAAGCGCTTGAGGGCGGTTGAGCGTGATGTGGCCAGCATGACCGTCAGTTCGGATAAGGATATCGGTCATTTCATCATATGCCGTGCTGTGATCAAGCGCATGATTTCATTGGTCCCTTCAAGGATTTGATGGACCCGCAGGTCGCGCACGATCTTTTCAATCCCGTAATCAGCCAGATAGCCATAGCCGCCGTGCAATTGCAGGCATTGGTCGGCTGTTCTGCTGCCGACTTCGGTGCAAAGTTTTTTCGCCATGGCGCAAAAGGCGGATGCATCATGTGCGCCAGTGTCTAATTTCCATGCCGCTTGCCGCAGGAACGTGCGCGCAGATTCCATTTCAATCTGCATGTCAGCAAGTCGGAATTGTAACCCTTGGAATTGGTCGATTGATTTCCCAAACGCCTTGCGTTCGCTCATGTATGTGATGGTTTGGTTGAGTGCAGATTGCGCAGCACCAAGTGAACACGCGGAAATGTTTAGGCGACCTCCATCCAGCCCCATCATCGCATAAGTGAAACCTTTTCCGGCGTCGCCAAGTAAATTTTCGGCCGGAATGTTCGAATTATCCAACTGTACTTGGCGCGTTGGTTGCGATCGCCATCCCATTTTGTCTTCTAATCCGCCAAAAGACAGGCCGTCTGTGCCGTCTTCGATCAGAAATGCGCTGATGCCTTTTGAGCCTACTTCGCCAGTGCGCGCCATTACAATATAGGCGTCCGAATAGCCGCCGCCTGAAATGAATGCTTTGGTTCCAGTCAGGCTGAAACCCGCGTTTGTGCGGTCCGCGCGGGTTTTTAGGGCCGCTGCATCTGATCCTGATCCAGGCTCGGTTAGGCAGTAAGACAGGACGGTTTCCATCGTCAGGGCTTTGGGTAGAATCCGATCACGCAAGGCGTCTGTGCCAAAACTATCGATCATTTTGGCGCACATATTGTGGATCGACAGAAATGCCGCGACTGAGGCGCAGGACATCGATAATGCCTCGAACACCAATGTCGCATCGAGGCGGCTTAAGCCCGTTCCACCGTTTTCTTCGGATACATATAGCCCGCCAAAGCCAAGTTCAGCGATTTGCGGCCAAAGGGTTTTGGGAATGACCTCGTCTTTTTCCCACTGTCGCGCAAATGGGGCGATATGTTCGGCACCAAATGCATGGGCCATGTCAAATATGGCAGTCTGTTCTTCGGAGAGGGCAAAATCCATTGGGGCACCTTTGTAGGAAATGAACGCTTGTTCAGATAGTAGTCCTGCAATCGGCCCACGTCACGCGAAAACGCAAAAGGCCCACCAATTTTGCGGTCCTTTTAAACGTGAAATGGACATTTCTGCCTTAGGTAATTGTGATCGTGCCGCGCATGTTGCGATGTGGGGTGCACCGGTAGCCAAATTGGCCAGCGTCACCGAAAGTTATGGTCGCAGAGTCGCCAGTGGCCAAAAGCCCTGTATCAAAAGCGCCGCCCAGATCGGTTGCTGAGTGCCGCGGGCGGTCTTCGTTTACCCATGTGATACTGTCGCCTGCTTTGATCGTAATGTCGGCGGGCGTGAACTTCATGTTTTTGATCACAACTGTATGTGTGGTGGCGTGGCCGTCAGCGCGGGCCATTGCGGCAGTCAGCGGCAATGCTACAAAAGCGGAACCAAGGCGAAGCGCGTCACGGCGTGTTGGATGTGTCATGGGTTGATCCTGTTGCAGTTGGTGCAGCCCGTTCTGGTCTGCCTTCACTGACAGTCACGCAGGGCGAATGAATTAGTTTCACCCGCCCAGCGATTATTTGCAATTTTAGTCCATTGCTTTAAAGTTGAACTCGCCGCCTTGGCGAATACCAGATGGCCAACGCGACGTGATCGTTTTGGTCCGTGTGTAGAACTTAAACGCGTCCGGACCATGCTGATTGAGATCGCCAAAGGCTGATTTTTTCCAACCACCAAAGGTGTGATAGGCCAATGGCACAGGGATTGGCACGTTGATGCCGACCATGCCAATGTTGATCCGGTTCGCGAAATCACGCGCCGTGTCGCCATCGCGCGTATAGATCGCGGTGCCGTTGCCGTATTCGTGATCCATTGCGAGGCCAAGCGCCTCTTCATAGTTTTCCGCACGCACGCAAACCAAGACAGGCCCAAAGATTTCTTTGGTGTAGATGTCCATGTCTTTGGTCGCGTGGTCAAACAGGTGCGGTCCAACAAAGAAGCCGTCTTCATAGCCTTGCAGGTTAAAATCGCGCCCATCCACAACCAGTTCAGCGCCTTGATCTACGCCAGTTTCAACCAGTCTCAGGATGTTCGCCTTGGCTGCCGCTGTCACAACGGGGCCATAGTCCGCGTCGCTACCTGCTGTGTATGGGCCGACCTTAAGGCTCTCGATGCGCGGGATCAGCTTTTCGATCAGCTTGTCGGCGGTATCTTTGCCAACAGGCACAGCAACCGAGATCGCCATGCAGCGTTCGCCAGCAGCACCATAGCCTGCACCGATCAATGCGTCGGCGGCTTGGTCGAGATCCGCGTCAGGCATGATGATCATGTGGTTTTTCGCGCCGCCAAAGCACTGTACGCGCTTGCCGTTGGCACAGCCGCGCCCATAGATGTATTCCGCGATTGGTGTGGACCCAACGAAGCCGATGGATTGGATAACGTCATGGTCGATGATCGCATCGACGGCTTCTTTGTCACCGTTGACGACTTGCAGGATGCCTTTTGGCAGGCCGGCTTGTTCCATCAGTTCGGCTAGCATGAGCGGAACGGACGGATCACGCTCGGATGGTTTAAGGATAAAGGCGTTGCCGCAAGCAATGGCTGGCGCGAACATCCACATTGGGATCATCGCTGGAAAGTTGAACGGCGTTACGCCTGCACAGACGCCAAGCGCTTGGCGCATGGAATACATGTCGATGCCGGGGCCTGCGCTGTCGGTGAAATCACCTTTGAGCAGTTCAGGCGCGCCGACGCAGTATTCGACGACTTCAAGGCCGCGCTGCACGTCGCCTGCCGCATCGGGAAGGGTTTTGCCGTGTTCACGTGACAAGGCCTCGGCCAGACGGTCCATGTTGTCGTTTAGAAGGGCCACGAATTTCATCATGACGCGGGCGCGGCGCTGTGGATTGGTTGCGGCCCACGCAGGTTGCGCTGCGCTTGCGGCTTGCACAGCAATGTCCATTTCAGCGGCGCTTGCGAGCGGCACTTTGGCCTGCACTTCGCCTGTGGCTGGATTGTAGACGTCTGCGAAACGGCCAGATGTGCCTTTGACGTGTTCGCCGTTGATGTAATGGGTCAGTTCTTGCATGGGAGTCCCTCCTGAGATTTACAGCACCTTACCCTTGCGGTTTTGTCTGTAAAAGCGCCAATATACCAAAATCATTTTGCAAAAATGTAAGGTCAAAACATGAACTGGGATGATATGCGGGTATTCTTGGCTGTTGCGCGGGCCGAAGGTCTGACTGCCGCGGCACCTGTTTTAAAGATGGACCCCGCGACGTTGGGCCGTCGTGTGGCACGTTTGGAAGCGGCAATTGGCGCTGCGTTGTTCGTGAAATCGCCGCAGGGCTATGCGTTGACTGATCTGGGCGTGCAGATGCGCGACCGCGCCGCAGAGGCAGAGGCCGCGTTTAGTTTGGCCATTGATGCGGGGCAGGGTGCTGCGACGATGTCTGGTCAAATTCGAATTGGTGCGCCGGACGGGGCTGCGAATTTTCTGTTGCCGCAGGTCTGTGCCGACATTCAGCACGCGAATCCAAACTTGGAGGTGCAGATATTGGCATTGCCGCGCGTCGTGAACCTGTCGCGCCGCGAGGCGGATATGGCGATCACAGTCAGCCCACCTGCCGCAGGGCGGCTGACAGTGCAAAAGGTGACCGATTACCAGCTGCATTTGGCGACGCGGCGCGACGCACCGCCTGTGCGATCATTGGCGGACATTAAGGGGCGCGCAGTGGTTGGGTACATACCGGACATGATTTTTGACAAGGAATTGGATTATCTTGGTGATCTGGGACAAGCGGGCGTGCAGCTTGCGTCAAATTCGGTGGCTGTGCAGATGCAAATGCTGCGGCGGTCTGGCATCGGGATCGTGCATGACTTTGCCTTGCCAAGTGTGCCTGAATTGACCCGTGTCTTGACCGATGATGTCGCTTTGCTGCGATCATTCTACCTTGTGCGTCATACGTCGGATCGGCAGTCAGAGCGGCTGTCTCGGTTCGCGACTGCCCTTATGGTTGGACTTAAAACGCAGGTAGCAACCTTAGAGGCCGCTGTTGCCTTGACAGACGCGCATGTGATTTGACAGACTTAACACTCGGACTATCGCCAAAGGAGCGTGCTGATGATTGTTTCCCAGATTTTAAAAGCCAAGGCCGATGTTGGTGTGATTGCTGTAAAACCGGAGTCTTCGGTGTCCGAAGCCGTTGCTATCTTGTCAGAAAAACGTATCGGCACCTTAGTTGTGTCCAAAAGCGCCGGATCGCTGGATGGCATTCTGTCCGAGCGTGACATCGTGCGCGAACTGGGCCGTCACGGCGTGGCGTTAATGGCAGAGCCAGTGTCCAAGATTATGACGTCGAAATTAGTCACTTGCACGCCAGCAGACACGGCGGACAGCGTGCTTGAGATGATGACAGCAGGCCGGTTTCGCCACATGCCCGTTCTGGACGACGGTGCCATGGTCGGACTGATTTCAATTGGCGATGTGGTTAAGGCACGCCTGTCAGAACTGTCGATGGAAAAAGACGCGTTGCAAGGCATGATCATGGGTCACTGACCCTTGCAATCTTAGGCGCAATAATGTTGCGTGCCGATAGTGATTTGAACATGAGGTATGCCATGCGCGTTGGACTTTATCCCGGCACTTTTGATCCTGTGACGAACGGGCATTTGGACATTGTTCGCCGCAGTTGTACGCTTGTTGATCGGCTTGTGATTGGTGTTGCCATTAACCGTGGCAAGGGCCCGTTGTTTAACCTTGAAGAACGTGTTGCCATGGTTGAGGCCGAGTGTGTCCCGCTTGGCGCGGAGGTGGGGTGCGAAGTTGTTGTGCACCCGTTTGAGAACCTTCTGATCGGCTGTGCCCGCGATGTGGGTGCGTCAGTGATCATTCGTGGCCTACGTGCTGTAGCCGACTTTGAGTATGAATTTCAAATGGTTGGTATGAACCGGTCGATGGATAATTCCATCGAGACCGTGTTCTTGATGGCTGATGCCAAGAACCAAGCGATTGCGTCAAAGCTGGTCAAGGAAATCGCCCGTCTTGATGGCGACGTGACAAAATTTGTCCCCGCCGCCGTCGTCAATGCATTACACGAAAAGTTGCGCGCTTAGCTATATGCGCAGATGCTTGTGATGCGTGCGACGTCTGCGCGTGAGACAGCAGCTTTTACAGTCATCTGTGTTTTTTGTGTAGGTGTGGTCATTGTTGTGATGATTTTGTTGAGCAGTGTCATGGTGCGGCCCCTTCGGGTTTTAAATTTGCGTAATCTGCCTTGCAACTACGCCCAGATCCGCTGTCCGACAATTGCCCATTGATCCAACCCGCGTTGCGCTGAATGCATAACTTACCCGGCGTCTTTGTGAGAGACGCCGGCTATCAATTTTAGAGAAATTTAGCCATTGCGACAGCCGTGTCGCTCATCCGGTTGGAGAAACCCCATTCATTGTCGTACCACGCCAAGATGCGCACCATGTTGCCGTCCAGAACCTTAGTTTGATCAAGGTGGAATGTGGCTGAGGCCGGATCGTGGTTGAAGTCAGTGCTAACCATTGGCAGGTCGGTGTAGGCCAACACGCCTTTCAGCGAGCCGTCGGCTGCCGCGATAATAGCTGCGTTTACTTCTGCAATGGTGGTTGCACGAGAGGATTCGAACGTCAGGTCCACACAGGATACGTTTGGTGTTGGCACGCGGATCGCGACGCCGTCGAGTTTCCCGTCGAGTTCAGGCAATACAAGGCCCACTGCTTTGGCTGCCCCAGTGGATGTTGGGATCATCGACAACGCGGCTGCGCGGGCGCGGTAGAGATCGCTGTGCATCGTATCAAGAGTTGGTTGGTCGCCAGTATAGCTGTGGATTGTTGTCATAAAGCCTTTGGTAATGCCAACACTGTCGTTGAGCACCTTGGCCACGGGGGCAAGGCAATTGGTGGTGCATGATGCGTTGGACACCACGATGTCATCAGCGGTAATCTGGTCATGGTTCACGCCGTAAACGATAGTTTTATCAGCGCCCTTACCGGGGGCAGAGATCAACACACGGCTGGCACCATTGTCGAGGTGTGCTTGGCAGGCGTCTTTGCTGTTGAAGATGCCGGTGCATTCTAAAACCACATCAACATTTGCCCATGGCAGGTCGGCAGGGTTGCGGATCGCTGTGACGGCGATTGGCCCGCGGCCAACGTCGATGCTGTTTTCGGTCGTCGTCACGGTCGCTGGAAAACGGCCATGCACGCTGTCAAAACGCAGAAGGTGGGCGTTGGTTTCAACAGGGCCAAGGTCGTTGATCGCGATGACTTCGATGTCTGTGCGCCCAGATTCGATGATCGCCCGCAATACGTTGCGCCCGATACGTCCAAAACCATTGATTGCTACTTTGACTGCCATGTCGCGGCCTCCTGATAGGAAAAGGTGGGGGAAATCCCACTGTTGGCGCTAACATTGCGATTTATGCGCAAAGGTCAAGGTGATTGGGGTAAAACTATATGATGGGTTACCGCCAGAACGCCATTTTTGCGATCGTCTCTATAAGTAAACGCAAGATGAACGTCATCGCGTCGAGGTGGAACACGAAGTGATCCAAAACGAAAAAGCCGATGATAAAGATGCCGAGCCAGATGGCGATGATGTTGGTCATTCCGGCAAGCTAGGGCAGGTAGTGCCAAGGTGCAAACGCCCTTAGCCCGTAAAATGAAGTTATTACTGTAAGCGACCCATTGTGCTGGCCACGTCAGCCATGCGCGCCGAGAAGCCCCATTCATTATCGTACCATGCCAGAACGCGCACAGTGCGCCCGCCAACGACCTTGGTTTGGTCTGGTGCGAAGATGCAGCTTTCGGTGGTATGGTTAAAATCGATACTGACTTTGGCCTCTGGGTCATAGGACATGACCATGCCCATGTAGCCGTTTGCGGCCTCGGCCACGATGGCGTTCACGTCTGCAACGGTCACGGATTTACCGGCCTCGAATGTCAGATCAACGGCAGAGACGTTTGGAGTGGGCACGCGCATCGCGGTGCCGTCCAATTTGCCTGCCAGTTCGGGCAGAACCTCGCCCAGTGCAGCGGCAGCACCCGTGGATGTTGGGATCAACGCCATAGCGGCTGCGCGGGCGCGGTAAAGGTCTTCATGGCGGCGGTCCAAGGTCGGTTGGTCGCCAGTGTAGCTGTGGATCGTTGTCATGATCCCGCGCTCGATGCCGATGGCGTCGTTGAGGACTTTTGCTAGTGGCGCGAGGCAGTTCGTGGTGCAGGACCCGTTGGATATCATCCGCTCGGAGGCCAACATCTCGCGGTGGTTGACGCCGTAGACAACGGTGCGGTTCACGTTTTTCGCGGGTGCGGAGATCAGGACCTTTTTTGCCCCTTGGCGCAGGTGCACGTCGGCCTTGTTGCCGTCGTTGAATTTTCCGGTGCATTCCAACACAACGTCACAGCCGGACCAGTCAAGCTCTTCTGGATCATAGGTGGACATCACATCAATGGGCCCACGACCCAAATCCATGGTGTTCCCGTCAACGGTGATCGGGCTGCCGAAGCGCCCATGGATGCTGTCGTATTTCAAAAGATGCGCGTTTGTCGCGATGGGGCCCGTTGCGTTGATCTTAACCACTTGAACGTCGTTGCGCGCACTTTCGGCGATGTGGGCCAATGTGCAGCGTCCGATCCGGCCAAAGCCGTTGATCCCGATGGTGACAGTCATGGTGTGATCCTTGTGCAAGTCCCGTGGTATTTCACTAGGTCTATACGGAAGGGGGCGCCTGTCATGAAAGTGAAAAGTAGTTTTGCGCCAATATGTTAGCGATAACCAGGGTGGATTGTGTCTGGTGGCGCTAACAGTTTTCGCTAACTTTTGGTGAGTTTTAAGCGAACGCTGTGCGCATCCGAATCAAATTGCAGTGTAAAATGGATCGGGGCACCCGATTGGGTGCCCCGACGCCGTGATGGTTTAAAACCCATCCTACTTATTTAATCAGCGATTTCACACTTGCTGCGACGTCAGCTGCTGTGATGCCAAACTTTTCGAACAATGTTTCTGCTGGAGCGGATGCACCAAAGCTGTCCATGCCAACAAAAGCAGCCTTTTTGCTGTTGCCGCGTTCGCCCAAAAGCAATTGATCCCAGCCCATTTGAACGCCTGCTTCGACCGCAACCCGAACAGGGCCTGCTGGCAGCACGCGCTTGCGGTAGCTTTCGTCTTGGGCTGCGAACAATTCCATACATGGCATGGATACGACCCGTGTGCCAATGCCGTCCGCTTGCAGCAGATCGCGGGCTGCCAAGGCGACCTCGACTTCGGAGCCAGTTGCCATGATGATCGCTTGGCGCTTACCGTCTGCATCAGCTAAAACGTAGCCGCCATGGGCGGTCATGTTCTTGGTTTTATGCTCTGTACGTACGGTTGGCAGGTTCTGACGTGACAGGCACAGCACGGACGGCGTGGACTGTGATGTCAGCGCCAATTCCCAAGCTTCGGCTGTTTCCACGGTGTCCGCAGGGCGAAAAACATGGGTGTTTGGTGTCGCCCGCATCATCGCTAGATGTTCAACCGGCTGGTGTGTCGGGCCATCTTCGCCAAGGCCGATGCTGTCGTGCGTCATTACATAGGTCACGGGCACGCCCATCAGCGCGGACAACCGCATAGCCCCGCGTGCATAGTCGGCAAAGCACATGAACGTGCCGCCATAAGCGCGCGCGCCGCCGTGTAGCGCCATGCCGTTCATCGCAGACGCCATGCCGTGTTCGCGCACACCGTAGTAGATGTAGCGGCCTTCGCGGGTATCAGGGTGGAACACGCCCATGTCGTTTGTTTTGGTGTTGTTAGAACCGGTCAGGTCAGCAGAGCCGCCGATGGTTTCCAGCATGATCGGGTTGATCGCACCGAGCACCATTTCAGATGATTTGCGGGTCGCCACGGATTTAGCGGCTTCGGATGCGGCCTTTTTAAAGGCTTTGATCGTCGCAGACAGTTTCTTGGGGGCTTCACCTGCATAAGCACGCTGGAATTCAGCCTGCTTGGTGCCGGAGAGTTTCGCAAAACGGTCGTCCCATGCGGCGTGTGCCGCTTGGCCGCGTTTGGCGGTGTCTTCCCAGCCGGATTTGACGTCTGCTGGGATCTCAAACGGGGCTGCTGTCCAGCCGTAAGCTGCTTTTGCGGCCTTCATTTGGTCAGCGTCTGTCAGTGCGCCGTGGCCTTTGGAGGTGTCTTGTGCAGCGTGGCCCAACGCGATGTGGGTTTTACATGCGATCATCGATGGGCGCGGGTCATTTTTCGCCGCTGTGATGGCTGCATCAATAGCAACAGGGTCGTGGCCGTCGATTTCGATCACGTGCCAACCGGACGCTGCAAAGCGCATCGGTTGGTTGGTTTTATCTGCAATATCAACAGTGCCGTCGATGGTGATGTTGTTGTTGTCCCAGAATACGATGAGGTGGGCGAGTTCTTGCATGCCTGCAAGGCCGATGGCCTCTTGAGAGACGCCTTCCATCAGGCAGCCGTCGCCAGCAATCACGTAAGTGAAGTGGTCAACGATGGATTTGCCGTAACGTGCACGCTGTATTTCTTCGGCGATTGCGAAACCGACAGAGTTCCCGATGCCTTGGCCAAGTGGGCCTGTCGTCGTTTCAATACCGCGGGCATGGCCGTATTCTGGATGACCAGCTGTTTTGGCGCCCCATT
>Ga0209279_10000595_pt1 | contig 22704 bp, 32 predicted proteins | sample CoawatmetaG00DNA_3_FD_187508 | JGI IMG/M metagenome (GOLD analysis project Ga0209279, IMG submission 187508) | Marine microbial communities from the West Antarctic Peninsula - Coastal water metaG006-DNA (SPAdes) (version 2) | ecosystem: Environmental > Aquatic > Marine > Coastal ... | reverse complement strand
TACTTTATAAACCAATTCAGATTTAGGATTATCTTTATTACACCTTTTCCATTGCAAATCATAAGGCAAATAAGGCGCTAAGTATTCTATTTTCATTTTCATAATCTATTCGCCTATATTAGTGAGCGGGGCTTTACTCTTTTATCGTTTCAATACTATCTATCTTATTAACTGTGTCTTGTACCAGTTCATCAAGAACTACTCTGTAAGCCCTTACTACTGCTGAATTGCTTCTAGTTTCTACTCCTGCAAAGAATCCATTTGTTGCTACTGCTAAGTTTATAGGTATAATTAGCATCCAATCCCAAAAGTTATTCTCTCTCTGTCCTTCTCCATAATGATTTGAATACTCCAAAATAATTTCAACTACTTCTAAATAATTATTGTATCTACTTTTTGTACTAACTTCTTTTGCGAACTCTTTGCACATTGTAATATAAGTTTCAATGATTACTCGGTGTTCATTATTTGCGTAGATTGGTTCTATCATACGCCAAAGATAATCAATTTGTTACGCAATTCCTTTTTCTTCTTTTAAGTTTTCAACAAGGTTTTTGTAATAACTTATTTGTTCTTCATATTCTACTCTTGATACCTTATGAATAGTCCTAGCTAGTTGCTCTAGTTCTTCTGCTGTTCCTTCTCCATACTTAGCATCTAAATTTATTCCGAACTTAAATTGTTCGCCTTGTGAAAACATATTACACTTGATACACTGATTTTGACAATTTTCCTCATCAAATCTTGTTGCCATATGCTTACGACTTTGGAAGTGTCCGTTCTGCATTCCATCTTTATATCCTCTGACTATACCACAAGTAAAGCATTGAACCATTCCATACTCATTAGCTTCTCTTAGTCTTATGTAAAGGCTAAACCATTTATCAAGTTCCTTCTTTAGTTTGCTAATTGTCTTTTTTGCCATTGTTTAAAATTTAAAGGTTTTTGTTTTAATAATGTTTTTACAGAGTAATAATACTTTGCATATTCTTCTATTGTTTTAATTGTTATTTCCATATTATAATCCACAATAACCTGTATCACAATCATTAAAATCATCATCAAATAACTCTGTTTGCAATTTATGTGCTATTATTTCATCATAAGTTATATTCTCTCTCCAAGTTGCATTATTTATACTATCCCTCTCTTTACTAGCAAACCATTCTAATTTATTAGGATGTAGTTTACTCATTTTATTTAATAGTATTGGTTCTTTATGCATACATCCTACGCAATTATTCATCCAAGCAAATCTTACAGGCTTATCTTTCCAATACTCAACAATATTATCTTTAAAAATTGCATCTTTAATTAAAGGAAATACAGGTTTTTGCCATTCTACCTCTCCCCATTTATTTCTATTTCCTGTCTTGCTTTTTCCTATAATAGTTTTTAATACACTATTACCATTTTTATTAGTTTTTTTAATCATACTTTTAGCTCTACTCTGTTCGTTGGCTCTGAATCCTATTCTCATCTCTACAATTTCATTTATTTCTTTTTTCCACCAATCAAACATTGGCTCTAATTTCATTTCAGTAGTGCAAAATCTTCGCATATATGAAGGTAGAAAAGTAGTTCCATTTTCTCTCATTATAATCTCATCAAATGTTTTACCTGTTACCCAATCAATTTTAGTTCCAATCATCTGTTCTAAATCAAGCATTGTATATATTATCATATCATCCTCTAAAGTGCCTATGAACTCAGTTCCAATTCTATCGCTTACTTCTTGTCTAATTTTTTTATCAGGGAATATACAATTATCAGCACTTGTTCTTACTAAAGAAAATACATTATAATCAGCAGGGTAATTCGCTGCTATATACGCTGAGGTTTTTCCTCCACTTACACTATTAACTGTTACCATATCTTATTTTGGCTATATGATTCAATAGGCTTAGTGTAAATGTACTTAGATATTGTAGTAGACCTACCAAACCTTGTTTTCTTTTTTAAAGGCATACTATCAATATCATATCCGTTTTTCCTGTGGTTAAATATTATAGCCGCAAGTCTTGTAACACCATACTCCTTAATAGCTTCGTAAGAAGTAATATTTCCATAGGTTTTTAAGTGCCATAATATAGCATCTGCACCTGTTTTAACTTCACTTGATTTGATAATTATTGTTTTCATTTCTTTTCTTCTTTAGGCTTTCTAATTGATACCCAATTGTTAGGTCGGTATGTACTTGGCTGTGGGAATCCAAACATCATTTTAAAACTTCCTGTTTTTACAGGGTCGTACAATTTTTCTTTCTTCATCTTAATAATTTTATAGGTTCTTGATAAAAAGGAGTCTTTTCTTTAGGCTGTCTTAATGTCCTTACTTGATAGGTTGCGTCATCAATTACTTTCTTGTGAGCATACACCCACTTGTAAAAGGTTCTGATGTTTAAGAATGGTTCGTCTTTTCCAAACCTTACTCCAATATGAAATGCATCTAGTATTTGATTCCAAGTCATATTACCAAATCTTTTCTCTTGTATTAAGTCTGATGCAAATATCTTACTTAGACTTGCTAGAGTTTGAGCGTCTGACCTGTGTCCTATCTCAACTGAAGTCTTACCTAATAAGTCTAGGACTTTTTCAGTTAATGTTTGTAGTTCTTCTTTTTTTAGTGGTATCATAATAATTCTTTTGCTTTTTGCCATTCATTAATTTGTGCGTCTAACTTGCTCATTGTTTTAGGATTTTTCTTTTCTCTACTTTCCCAAGTTCTAACACAAGCTTTCCAACTTTTCATTATTTCTTTTCCGATTTGCCAACCCTTACTTTCATAAAAATCTATAAAAGCTTCTGCTTCTATATTATTTTTGCGTAAGATACAATAATTTTTAACTTCATCTAAAGTAGGTTTTTTAAAGAGAGCCTTTTTATTACTATCTGTAAGATTATTATTAGTTATATTTATATTAGTATTATCTGTACACATTTTTAGACTAGGCTTGTCCACCAATTTAATGTACCTAGACAATATTTCTTTACTACCTTGTCTATATATTAAGACCCTTGTTATATAACCATTTTTATCTAACAAACTAAGCCAATTTTGAATTGATGCTCTACTAACTTCATAGACTCTACAAAAGTATTCAGTAGAAGCTGTGCATTTGCCATTCATATTGCATAGAGCTGTAATCTCTGCATATAACAATTTAGCGTTAGGAGTCAATGCTTTACTGTATCTGACTTCAGCAGGGATTATAGCGTAGTAGTTAGGCTTCTCTTTCATAGGTTAATTATTTCAATTTCATATTTGAAGTTCTGGAGGGCAAGTTTAACATTTTCTAATTGATTATAGAAGTCCCTGTAAGAAACTTTTATATCAGTACCTACTTCACCTGATTGAATCCTAATAGAAACTTGGTGTTTAGCACTATGACTAACATCATTCTTTCTTAAATAGTCTTTAAGCTGTTGTAAGTCAAAGAAGGACTTTTTAGAATCTTCTATAGATTGAAAAGCATTAAATACTTTATTAAAAATTTCTCTGTATTTTGGAAAGGTTGCATAGTTATGTTTATGCTTTTTCTCATAATGATAAATTAAAGTTCTATCTCTATTAATTACCTTTGCAATAGTTGAATGTGGTATTTCATATTCTTTTCTAGCTATTACACTTGCTATTGACCTTGCTACTTGAAGCTCTTGTTTCCTACTTTTGTAGGCTAGAGAACCCTTACGCAAGCCCAACAAAGATGTTGTCAGGTTGCATAAGTTTTTAAAGTTATCTTCTTGTGTCATCTTAGAATGGTAAGTCTTCAGATTCAACAGGTGCATCAGGCATAGCTGTTTCAGGTGTAGTTTTTGCAAACCAATACCCATCAATGTTATGAAAGTATCTTCCGTTGTATTCCCTTGATGATACGTTACACTTAATCATAACTTCATCTCCTACTGATAACTTATCCAAGTCTTTCAATTTGTCATCTCCGAAAGCTGTTACTGCTATTTCAGGATTATATTCTGCACCTGTATCAATTACTACAGTTTGCTTTTTCCAAACTTTTTCAGACTTTGAGATTCCGCTTTCTACGTCTAACTTCTTTACTAATTTTCCTTTTACATCCATTATATATTTCGCCTATGATTAGTGAGTAGGTCTTTTCTCGGTTAAATTATTTATTTATTTCTTGCTTCAACATTCTCATCAATGTTCTTTCTTGTTTTTCAGACATTGAATAGTTTCTCATCTTAGACATTACGGCTGAACCTTTACCTGTATTGATAAATTCTAACATAATATTGTAAATGTCAGTAGTCATTTCAGGCTTTGAAATAGGTTCGTTTACTCTATTACTATCAGAGTCTTTAGTGTCATCTAATAAGAATAAGTTACCAAGTGCATACTTCTTAGCGTAAGAACTACTAGAGCCAAACGATTGAGCTATATCCATTCCTTTTCTATTAGGATTTATACCTGCTTGAGCTTCTACAAAGATAGACTTTTCGCCATCTGAAATAGAAACTTTAGATGTTAAAACTAAGTAACCTGCAATCTCTTGAGTTGTTTCAGTTATCGTTAAGTAACAGTTATACTTCTTTAAAAGCGGTTTAACGGCTTCTAAGATGTCTTCTGCACTTCTGTACTTGTACTTACCAAAACTATTGAATTGGTTCTTAGGTGCTTTTAATTCGCTTTGTATAGCTATTAAATAGTCCTGCTTTATTTCTTCTTTCATTTTTATTCTTTATTTAATTTGATAGAGATAATCTCTTTACCTCCTTTGTAGATTGGTGCTTCTATTAGTTCGCCAGTATCTAAGTCAATTACATCAACTTTCAATGCAGCCTTATGTTTGTCTTTTAACTGCTTCAATCTTGCTTCCATAGATACTATCTCTATAATGTTTGAATAGTCATAACGTCCTGCACTAGCCTTGTTAGTTATTTCAGCATCTCCGAACACAAACGTCTTTCCGTGTTTAGCTGCTTCAATGATTACTGACTCGTTTATTCTTACCTTTGCTTGCTTTACTATCTCTTCTAGCTTTTTAAGGCTTACAATAGCTTCTAAAGGGTTAATAGTTCCGTCTAATACTGAAGTAGTAATATTGTTTACCACTTCGTTCACTTTGATTGTTTTTAGTAATTCCATTTTTAAAATATTAAAGAGTCAATGAATCCTAATGTACCGCACATTAAGAATAGTAGGACTGTAAATACTGCCAAGAGTCCAACTGAGAAAGCAAAGTCGTGAAGTTTTTTATTGTACCTTACTCTGTCTAGTTCTTGAACATTCTCTCTCTTATAGTTCCCTAAAGAGTTCTTAGTAAAGAATTGCTCCTTTTCGCTTTCGTTCATATACTGAACTACTTTGCTTTTTAAATTTGTAATCTTAAAGTTTTTCATCTTAATTGTATTGTGAAGGCTTTTACACCCCCTGATTATTATTTTTTTAAATATTTCGTTCTTAATTCGTTTGAAAAGTTGTCTATTTTCCATAGTAGTTTTACTAAGAAGTGACCGTGGCTATAACTCCTGTTAAAAGTTAATTCGTTTGCGTAATCTCCGAACTTAGCGGAAATGTTGTTGTCTAGGTAGATAAGTAATTTTTTCATTTTAATTATATTGATTAATGTTTGACAAAAGTACACCTTTAAAGTTACTCACACAATTATTAACAAGTTTATTTACAAAGTTATTAACAATTAAGGTGTTTACATCTAGGACGAACTTTATAGCTTGTCTAGTATATTAGTATTAAAAAGAAAAGAAAGTGCCTAAAACGGCTATAGGGGGTGCTAGAAATAGTGTACTAGCCTTGCTATTTGTCCTGAGTCTTTAGAATGAATGAATCCTTCAACTGCACGAGGTACTCCTTTAAATCCTTTTCCTGAGTGCCAAGAATCTGAAGATGAAGGACTACGCATATATTCTACAGTAACACCTATATAGTCTTTAGCGTCTAACCATCTATGCTTTACCTTATGGTGTATATGATGTAGATACCAATATCTGTGAGTAGTTTCAGCCCAATATTTTGGTTTCTCTGAAGCCATTAAAAGGGGGAGCTTGTCAAATTTAGCACCATCTCCGTGTTCAAGTCCTATTAAATTAACTCCGTACAAAAAATATTTACGAGGAGCTACTGATATATCAAAGGTAACGTCATCAGTATTTCTAAACCAAGCCTTTAAAGATTGTGCTAAATGATAACCACTAACATAATCGTGATTAGACATTGAATGTACTACGTCTACAGGTGCAACTTGTCTAAGTATCTCTACGCACTTAACGTACAGTTCTAAAGCTATTTCAAAGTGTTGCCAAAATTTACCATCTGTATCTTGATAGGTTTGCTTTGTAGTGCTTGACATTGCGTTGTCGGTATGTAGTATGTCATTGCCAATACAGAATAAGACTCTATCTATGTTAAAGCCTTGTGCTTTACTTATAAGTCCTGTAACACCTTCTATAACTCTATTAAAAGCTATCTCTGTATTATATTCTTCTCCTGTTTCTAAAGCTACTGCTAGTTTTCCAATATGAACATCAGCAGGATTTATCACTAATAAGTGTTCTCCCTTTACTCGTTTAATTTTTGGATAAGTAGGTGCGTGATTATCTATTAGGTTCTTAACGTCTTCAAGTAAATCGTTTTGGTCAGTACCATATTGTTCTTTGGTAACTATGGAGAAACGTAAATCCCCTCCCATATTCTGCCAATGCTTAACGCTAACAATATCTTTCTTTTCAATACCTCTATCTTGTAGGTGTATATCTAAAGCAGTATTGCCGTTAATATTTGACAAGTCCTTCCCCCTAGATTCATTGATTAACTCAACTTCTTCAGGGGAAAGTCTTAGCCTTTTGCCTTTTGTAGACAAACTATTTTTTTATATCTGCTATTCCTTGCGCTCCGATTAAAGTAAGAAGTGCATAAAATAAATTTGTTGCTGTAGTTTCATCAACTCCTAAGTAAGTTACTAAAGCAGGAACTACTACAGAACTAACCATATACCAAAACTTCTTACTGTTTAGCATTTGCTTTACTACTAGGCTATTAAACCAATTTGAAATATTTTTCATATTATTTATTTTTAATTATTAGATTAATGTTTTCGCCGCCTAAATTAAGTATTTCTTTGATTAATAAGTCGATAGCTAAGACAGAGTTATGAACAACGTCCTGTTCAGTCCCTATTCCTACTAGAATACAACCACTAGTATCTTTAGCTGTATTTCCTCTGTGGAATAATATCCAATCTCTATTAGGAACATCTTGAACTAATAGGTGTAAGTAATCCCTAGTTCCTGATTCTCTAGGGTATCTAAGTCTTACAGGATATTCGCCTTCAGGAATACAACTTATATTCCTTTGATTATCTATCCAAGGATTTTCTAAGGTGTCGCACATCCTTTCCCCATTTAAAAATAATTCACCTAATGTACTAACCTTACTGAATGTATCTCTAATTAATAAGAGGTTTATCATTTTTTTTTATGTTTACACCACTTATCTATTGTATAAGCTATTGAAACAACTAATAGAATAATCTTTAGAGCTAACTCTATATTAGTGAACGTCGTTACGCTTAATACCGTTGTGTTTAGGACTGCTACTTCTGATATTTCTTGAATTGTTTTTTTTATCGGCATCTTGTAAATACGATTTGAGTTTAGTAATATTAATAGGTTTTGTCTTGTAGTATTTCTTCATTAATTTAGATTTCCTAATACGTTTCTTAATGTAAAATTTGTTCCTTGATTTTGTGGTCGTTCAAGATTCATTCCGTTGTAAAACGCATTTCTATCAGGGTCTACATCTGCACCTGTATTTGTAGAGTATTCAGGAAAAAGTGAATTATTATTACAGATGTAGTCAATCATTCGTTCAGTATAGTATTCCGCTGTATTTCTAACTTCTTCTCTTAGGTGCTGAGATTCCTCCGTGCTTAAACTATTCCCAGTCTCAGAGGTTTTGGAATATATATTTCCATTTTCTATCTTAAATCTTAGGAATGGGATAGCGTGGTAAAATGCCCAATTTGGGAGCATATCTCCAACGTAATCATCTAGCAAAGTCTTGTAAGCTGCATTAGCAGGTAAATTTACTGTTCCTGCAACAATTAAGTCTTTAAGCTTTTGATTCAAGTCTGTACCTAGCTTAGTTTCCACATAGAGCTTCTGTGCTTGCCTAACGTAAGGAAGTAGTAGGTCTACATCAACATTAAGATTGATTGCCGTAGAGTCCTTTAATTTAGCTTCTGATATAAATAGTACGTAGCTCATAGTTATCTTGCGTTTATATATCCGTTATTTTTCATTTTTCTTGGTGGTGTTGCTACTAGCTTATCGTTCTTCTTAGCTGTAAAGCCTTCTGACCTAGCTTTTGTATAGCCAATCATATCAGCATCTTCTATCTTAGTAGTCTTAGATTCTCCTATAACTGTCTTGTAAATCCTACGACTCCAAAAGTGGAAACATTGAGGTCCTCCTTTATAAAGCCATATAGAGTAAGTATTAGCTCCATCTCTGCCAAAGCCTGGATTAACTGCTTTACTTCCCATATTAATAATATCTTCCTTTCGGTAGAGTTTATTTTGTCCTGTCATTTGTCTGCAAAATTCTCTTTTAGTTCCTGACTTATTAGTTAAGAAGTTATCTTGAGAATAAACATATCTAACTCTAAAGTAATCATACGACTTTTTAGAGATACCATCTTGCTCAGACTTACGACTAGGAATTGCTCTACCTGTTGAAGCTAGTTCAATCTTTTCTCCTGCTATATCGTTTAATACTTCTTCATAGTTAAAGTCTTGGTGCTCTCCATCTACTACTTCTTCTTCTACTAATTCCCAATCATCTGACATATCTTCTCCAAACTCCTCTATGAACTTTGAAAGCTCTGTAGCTTCTGTATGCCCTTCACAAGCCATATAGACTTCCTTCCCTTCATAATCGTGCGTATGGTAGCCTTCACACCCTAAAGTCTTTGCACTCGCTAAGGCTTCTTCTATTGTGTCAAATACAGGCTTTCCGTCAATCATTCCAACTTTAGCAAAGTCTTGTTTAAAATCTTCTGCTACTTCTCCTTCTAAAGGTGGTAGCCCTATTTCTTCCCTTATTTCGTCCTGAGTCATTACATCTCTAATCGTTTCGGAATCAAATTGAATTGTAATTGGTTTAAGTTGTACAAACTGAACAGGCATATCCATATTGTTTACTTGGAATATCTTGTGTAACACTTTTAAGATTTGCCCTTGGAATGGCATCACAACTGTATTTAAGTAAAAATTAGAAGCGTTTAAAAGCTCGTCGGCATTTGAACTGAAACCGTTAGCACTATCCAAGCCCATAAGTGTCTTAGAAGTTACCCTATGACCTGAGAGGATGTTGCTAGTAAGTAGTTCTTGAAGTGCTATATATTGCTTGTCTAAATCTGAAGGACTAATAGAAGTTATTTCAGGAACTCTAGTCTTGTCGTCTGAGAAAGTCAATACAAATTTTCCTGCATTTTTTTCTGACGTAAATTTAGATTCTAAGCTTCTTTCTATCTGATTTCTTTCTTCAGCTGTTGGTATTCCGTTAGCAAAGGAAATCATAAACGAACCTGTGAAGCCGTTAGATATATTATTTAAGTGAAACTCTGAAACTTTAGAATCAATTAACGCCCAATTATTACAAGAAATGTAATCACTTGTAAAATAAGAATTCATATTAGGACTATAAAGACCTGTGTAAAGAATTTGATTAGGAGAAGTTCTATCGTTTACATTAAAAGCAGGAACTCTGTATGGCTTGTTAGTTCTTGTGTTTGCCCAATCTCCTGATACATAGTAAGCGTTAGTCTTGCCAAATTCATCAGGACGTTCACATCTAATCTTCTCACACGGAATATGATAAATCTCAGCTATCTGTGTTCTGTCTTTTGACCATACAATGTTAAGTGCAAATGCTCCTTGTAGCTTAAAGTCAAATGATACTTTTTTCAAGACCTCGTGTAGTGTTTCATTAGAGTTAGCGTTATTCATAAAGTTCTGAAGCTTTACTCTTGCTTCTTCATCTCTATCATCTTCATCAGTTATTACTAAGTCTTCTCCTGAAATCATTTCAGCAGTTGCATTTACGATTGCAGCTGTTATTGAACTTGAATAGTAAAGGTCAATTAAGAACTGTGGGTAGAGGTTTCGCCATTCGCCATTAGCGTCGCCGTACTCAATCCAATCCTTCCCTCTAACCTCTTGTACTAGAGGAGCTGTTGAGGTGCTTAAATCTACTGAAATTATCTTATCCATTTTATTCTATTATTAATTCATCAGGGTCTACATCTGTACCTTCTGCGTTCTTTTCGTAACCTAAAAACGAATGTACACAATCTACAGGAAATAACTCGTGTATTCCAAAGTCAATTTCTTCTGTTGTCATTAGGTCGTAAAAAACTCCATCATAATAAACAGGTGGAGTTATCTCTTTACCATCTTTATCATATGTTGCAGGTATCTCTACTATCTTATTTATAAAGACGATTGCCTGAGTTCCATTTCTGTACACATCTTGAGTAACACCTTCTTCAGTTACTACTTCATAAGTACCTTTAGCAAGTAAGTCAGCATCTCCTTCTGCTTTGTCTGTGTATTGTAATTTGTATATATTCATATTATGAAGTTAATGCTGCTAATTGAGTATCTGTTAAAGCTGTCTTGTAGACTTGTAGTTGTTTTACTTTGCCGAATAGATTAGAGGTTGTTCCAAAAGATAACTCATTTAATACAGATGATGCAAATGTTGTGCTTGTCGTATCGGTATCTACCTCAACCCCTCCAATCCATAAAGCGTAATCATTTAGTTTATACTTGACAGCTATTTTGTTAAATTGTGTTATATCTGATACGGTTGCCGCTAAAAAAGCAGTTTCAACTCCACCAACTCTATTGAAAGATTGGATGACATTACTTTGATTATCATATTTTAGAACTATTCTATTTGTATCAGTTCCATCAGAGAAAGTTAATTGTCTATTTGTACTATCATTTGATAAAGCAGCCATCTCTAAAAAGAATGCCCCCTCTGTACTATTAATCAAACTACTTATACCATCTCTTGAGAATTGGTCTTGGTTTCTTGTAACTGTACTTCCTGATGTTGGAATTATACTTGTTGGATATGAGCCAATCTCTAACTGCATACCCCAAATACTTAAATCATAAGCAGCTCCTGTACTGTTTCCTGCAATGCCAACTATTTGAACACCGCTTGAAGATGAAGTATTAGTTATTGTATAACTGTATCTCTCCCAATCACTTGTAGCGTCATAATTTGAAGAATAATTATCCACAACATTTCCTTGTGTATTCTTTATTCTAAATTTACCTGTACCTTTAGCGTAAAACGAAACTATAACTGTTTGACTTTCATTGCTGAAGTAAACAAACGATTGAAGTAGTGAATTTGAAGATGAACCTGTTACTCGTGTTGCATTTAAAGTTCCGTCAGGTGATGTAGAGTAATTAGAAGTTAGAGTAACTCCACTTTTTACCCAAGCCGACTGACTAAAATCCTCACTATAAGTAACTAAATTAGTCCTCTGTGGTTCTGCTAATATATGTGGACAACCTCCTCCTGTGTAGTCTATACGAGGTACGTTATCTCTTGTAACTTCTTTTGCTGAAAAACTTCCTATTTCAAAAACTTCTCCACTTCTGCCATATATAGTTAAAGCAACACTTGTATTATTTGTTGAACCAAAAAATGTGTGTGTTCCAACAGATAAATTACCTGTACTTAATATAGTTCCTCCTAAAAATAAAGTATTAGAGCCTGAGCCTTCGTTTGATAAAACCTCTATAGTTATTTTATATTGTTTACCTACCTCTATAACATCAGACTGAGCAATTGGAGATGTTCCACCCGTTCCATCATATATAGCCTTACCTCCTGAAAAACTCCATCCTGTACCTTCATTCCAAACTGCAGCAGGGTCAGCACAATCAAAATTAACACAATTTACTAACTCACTTCCTAAAATCTCAGCATAATTAACTAATCCTGCTTCATCTACTCTTGTAGCTGCTGTTGCTCTTGTAACATCCATATCAGCTGCTGTGTATTCTTTTACTGATACGTTGTCTATTGAGCCTGTAAAATCTAAATCAGCCCTTAAACTAAATCCACCTCCTTGACCTGATAATACTTCTGTAAAAGTACCATTACTTGATTTTGATAACGAAACATTCCCTGAATTTAAACGTATTTTTATGCTTCCTGCTGAATAATTAGATACAGTATATGTTATTTTATATTGTTTACCTACGCTTGTTGCAATAATTTGTGTTAAATCTGTATTCCCTGATTGACTACCATCACAATTAGCAGTTCCACCTGATATAGCCCACCCTGTACCTTTTACCCAATCACTATCGGTAGCAAAATCTCCATTAGTAACTTCTTCAGCACCTTCAGTAGGCACAGGTACAACTGCATACAATTCTCCTGCCTTATACCCATTAGGAGTTACTACAATACTTACATCATCTAATAAACTCATTGTATATTATTTAATATTACTAATTGTGCTTCTAAACAAGCCTTAGCTTCAAATACTCCACCATCAGCAATAACCCTAGCCTTAAAGTCATTTACTTGCTTTTGTACAGGTGTTACTCCTCCCTTGTTACTTGAAGGCAATGACATTCCAAGTGCTAACTTCATTATATTACTTTGTCGTAGTAACCTATAGCAATTCCACTCGTCAAAGTGATAGCAGTAACGTTTAAGAACAAAGTTGTTCCTGCTGCGATAGTCGTATGTAGGTTAAGTGCTGAACTTCCTGTTACCGCTTGTATATTAGATGCAACTATTTCTTCAATAACGCTTTCTGTTACAAAGTAGACTGCATAATAATCTTTGTCAGTCATTGCTGTTGTCGTAAAGACATCACATCTATTCTTTCCTAATTGCTCTGTTAAGAGTTGTTGTACGTTTTCTATTGCCATAATTTTAATTTATTGTCCGTAATATATATAGTTAGTTCCTGAAGGTTCAGGATGTTGTGTGTATTGTACTTGTTCTGTTCCATCTTTTTCTGCTAAATATAGCTTTCCTTTTGTTACTAAGCCTTGAACTACTCCTATATTATCTCCTATAGGAGTAATAACTTCTGTTTCTGTTGATGGTGCTTGTTCTGCGTTAAGACTTGCTGTTCCTATCCAACTTACTTCATAAACCTCATACTTCCAATATCCTGAAGGTAATAAATGAACTTCTCCATCAAACATATTAACTGTAAGAGCATCAGCCTCATAAGTGAAAGTCATTTCAGTAAATCTATTATTGATAACTTCAGCAGGATATACGTAGTCTATACTTCCGTCCATATCATTAATAAGTTTAACTAAGAACCTTATATTTCTTTTAAGTACAGATGTATCAATACGATTATCTTCCGTAGATAAGTATGCTTTAAAGTTTGATTCTGTGTAGGCTTGTATCATATCTACTATATAATAGAAAAAGTCAGTTTTTATTTGGAAAAGAAAAAGGGTAACAATTAAGCTACCCTTTTAAGATTATAAGAAAACAGATAAGAAATTTAAGATGTAACTATTGAACCAAAATTAAACCCTGCATTTGTGAAAGGTCCTGTTGCTATTGGATAGTCTGCTACCATTGGAAAAGGAGAAGCCTCCATTCCGTCAAAAGTAAGAGTATATCCTCCTCTATCTCCCCAAGCTGCACCTGAGTCCATAGTTCCTGCATTAAGTTCCATTCCATTAGTAACTCCTAAAGCAACAATAACATCTGTTCCTGAAGGTAAAGTTGCGTTTAATTGAGCAAAGCATACAAGTTTAGTTGCTCCTAATAGTTTGATTTGGTTTTGGTCTTCTTTTGTAAGTCTGTTAAGAATTACACTCAAAGAAGGCGTATAGTAAATACTGCCATTTTCTCTCGAACCCACGATTGTATCTGTAAGACTAGCAACACCTAAAGGCATTGTGTATCTGTATAAGTCATTTGAACCCATTTCTAAGTCAGTAACTTCTCCTGCTGTAACAGGAAGTCCTGTTGTTTCTATTGGTGCTGTAAATTGGTCGTAAACTCCGAAATAAACGAATTTTATTCCTCCACTGATTCTATTACAGTCGAGTCCCCTACCTTTTGTTAGTGCTGTACAAGCCATTGTGTGTTTTTTATTAGGTTAAGGGAGGAGAGGTTTTACCCCCTCCTTCCGTATTATTTATTTAATTACGATACAAGTACAACGTCAGCTCCAATACCTACTTGAACACCTCCACTGTAACGAGCTAATAAACGAATATTATCTGAACCGTCTAATGTAGACATATCTAAAAGGTCAATTCTTGAAGTTTGGTCGCTTAACAAGTCAGTTCCGAAGAATAAGTTGCTTCTTTCTGCTGCTACTAAAGTATCGTTAGTCATTCCATTACAAACTGCAATTTTGATTCCTTCAAATACTGCATCATAGTCTCCATTCATAGAGTAAGCATTCACATATCCTAAAGTAGAGATAGCTGAAATGTATAATCTGTAAGACTTAGGACTCATATAGATGTAAAGGTCTTCTTTTGTGTAAACTGGTGTAGGGATAGCTGCTGTACAGTTTTGTAAGTTCTCAATAATGTTTGCTGCTGAGTAAGCTGCACCTACATTAGCTACATCAACTACAGTATTACCTGCTTGTACTAATCTACCTACTGCTCCTCCTGTTACAAATCCTGTAAATTCTCCTGCTGTTGCGTTATTTCCACCCCAAATAGAAGTTTCTGTTGCATTAGCAATAGTTTCTCCCATATAAGAAATTACATAGTCATTGAAAGATGGTGGTGGTGGTGCTCCTGCTCCTGCTCTCATTTGTAAAGCTTCAAAGCTGCTCAAAAGAGTTTGCTTACATAAATCACTCTGTATCATCAGATTTTTTGGCTCTAATACAGCCTCAGTCATTGTAAGAGTTCCTGCTAAATTCACATCACAAGTTGCGTCCTGAACCATTGAAGCAGCCGACATTTTTTGAATGTTACTTTTATATTTGATATTTTCTATCATTGTTAGAAACTCCATAGAGTTTGCTGAACGAAGTGCTTGACTGATGTAGAAACCAGCTGCCTTCCCTGCGTAATTTGATGTTACTGCTAAAGCCATAATTTTTTTTGTTTTTAGTTATTTTAGTTATATAAATTATAAAGGTATTGTTCCCTTTTTGTCATTTTTGATATTTCTCTTTTAGATAAAGAAACCTTAGTAGCTTCTGAACTAAATTTATTTGTATCTAAAGGAGCTGATGCAGGAGATTCTGCTAATTCAGTCTTTAGTCTTTCGTTTTCTGCTTTTAATTCTGCGAACTCAACTACTTCTGTAGTCTTAATAGATTTAGGATTAGTAGAAGGTGCAACAACTTCTTCAGCCATTTCTTCAACCTCATCATCTCCTCCGTCTTTATCTTCTTTTAGCTTACTGACCGCTATTTCGAGATTTTCAATTCGCTTTTCCATACCTGCCCAATCAGCTACATCAGCTTCTTCAGCTAATTCCATTTCTTCTTCAACTACTTCTTCTTCAGTTTCAGACTCAATTACTTCAGCAACGATACCTTCTTCCTCTACTCTGAAAGATACACCTGTATCTGTCTTGTAAGTTCCAACAGGTAATAAAATTGTCGTTCCATCTTCAGTTAAAACAGAAATATCAACTCCTGCTTCTAATTCTTCAGCTGTTGAAACGAAAATAGTTCCGTCTTCTGACTTTGCTTGATAAGCCATTGTTACATCTTCGCCTTTATCAAGACCAAGTGCTACTAATATTTGATTTTTTAAATCCATAGTTTTGTTTTAAGTTCTGTTATATAATAGAATAGTTATTGTTCTGTTTGGTTTTCCTTTATTATTTCATTAAGTGCTTCTAGTATTTCTTCATTAGTTGGTTGCTTTTCTGACATAGCTTCCATTCTATCTGTAAAGTAGCCTTCTATTGAAAGACCTTTAAGTTCTCCATCTTTTATCTTTTCCCAAAGCTCGTCATTCTCAATCTTCATCTTAACGAACCAAGTACCATTAGGTAAGTCGTAGCCGTATAACTTGGACTTATCACTATCTCCTTCCTTAATCCAAGATTCAACTGTTAGAACGCCTGAAACTCTGTCTTGATGTTGGTATGTTGCTTTGTGATGATTGTTATGTTTTAAATAAAGCTCAGATGCTTTCCTAACTGTATCAGGACTAAAATATACATAGTAATCTGAGTCTGTGTTTGGGTCGTGTCTAAAGATTTGCTTGTTAGGAATCAAAGCAGGACTAACTAGCATTCTCTTTTCTTCATCTACTTTAGCGAAAGTTAAGTTGTTCTTTTCTTTACCAAAGAATACAAAGTCTTGCTCTATTGCAGGACTCGTTACTAGACTGATAGCGTCTATTGCAAGTTCTTGACTATCGTCTGCAATTACTAATTCTACAATTTTAGTTTCTTTCATATCTTCGTAATAGTCTTTATTGTCAGCTTCACATTCAGCAACTGAGTCATACTTACAGCTTCCTGTCTTTCCCCATTTATATTTTCCGTTTTCACATTTTTCGCAAGGCATAGTATATAATAGATTTTTAGTTAGTTTATTTGATTTTAGATTGTTGCTCTTCTTCTTATATTTGCTAATTGGTTTTGACTGTTTGTCATTTCATCAGTAACAACAAACGCTTTAGTTGCTTCAGGTGCTACTCCTCCTGATATATCAAAAGCTCCTGACATCATTTGAGGTGCAGGTGTACTTGGTGCTGCAACTGAACCTCCTCCTCCTCCACTATCAGGAACATCTGTTGCCATAATAGTTCTAACATTATTTAAACCTGCTGCAATTACGGCTGCTCCTGTTACAAATCCTAAAGTACCACCTTGAGCAAATGCTTTATTCGCACCTACGTAAGTATCAATAACTGCTGACGCTACTGCTAATGCTTTGTTATCCCCTGCTAATGCACTTAAAGCTCCTGCAAGTCCTGAGAACGCTTCTAACTGAGCATTCATATTCTCTTGTACTACTTCTGTCTTTTGTTTCTCAAATTGCTTAGTAATAGCTGTTGTTTCCATTCCTGACTTTCTAGCCATTTCTAGTTTTAAGTCATAAGCGTCTTGTAAATCTTGCAATTCAAGTTCTAATCCTGTAAGCCCTTCAGCTCTTACTTCTTTTTGAGTTTCTAGTAATTCCTTTTCAAGACTTACCTGATTTGTCTTTTGTTCTGACAACTGACCTGTAATAGTTTCTTCTAGTTCAAGCATTTCGTTTTTCGCCCTTCCTAATTCAAGGAAGTTTTCTTCACTTTTGTTTATGTTAAACTGTGCCTGTGCATTATCTATTTTTACTTGTACTTGTTTCGCTTGGTCTTTAGCTTGTTCATCTAATACTTTACTAAGTTTATTATTTGCTTCTATTCTTTCTTCAAATGTCTTAGTTTCGTCATCTCTTATTTGTCTTTGAATTTCAGCATCTTTTAAATACTTAGCGTTTAATCTCGCAAACTCTACTTCGGCTCTACCTGCTGCCTTTGCTGTTTGAGTAATTGCGTCTGCTTGTTTAAGTGTTTCAGTAACATATCCTTTAATAGTTTCAGTAACTTTCTCAAAGCTATCATCTACACCTGTATATACGTCTACAACTTGAACTCCTGCCTCTTTAATAGTATCAAAGGCTTTACTAAACTTTCCATCAATTAATTGACCAAACGCTTTACCGACTAAACCTAAGACTTCTAAGAACTCATTAAACCTAACTACTAATCCATCTTTAATAGCCGTTCCCAACTCTTTAATCTTTACGCTTGGGTCTTCAAATAGTGCTTTGAAATAATCCACTACTGTTCCTATATTATTTTCAATAAAACCAAACAAGTCATTGAAGGCTATACTCAAAGCAGTCATAGCTGTATTAAATGTATCTAATACTTTTTGATTCTTACTAAAGACTTCCATAAGTTTAGCAAGTAAAGCTACAACAAGTCCTATTCCTGCTGCTTTAATAGCCGTACCCATTCCTTTAAATGCTTTACCGATTCCTCCAACACCTTTTTGAGCTTTACCTGATGCCGTAGTTAGTTTCTCAGTATCTTTTGCAACCTCGCCAATATTGGACTTAACCTCCATTTCTAATACTTCCTTTGCCATAGTTTTATTTTTTTGTTTTAGCTAGTTTCAAAGCTTCTGTTTAAGTTTGTGCTGTATCTGAACACCGAACAAGTTCCTGATGCCCTATTGTATGTATATCCGTAAGTTTCACATTGTAACTGATTAGGAGTAACGTCATTAGTTCCGTCTGTAAAGGTAACTACTCCTAGTCCTGAAACTGATACAGGTTTAACTGTCATTCCGTTTAAGTATGGTATTTCGTATGTAATTTCAGGCATTATGGTATAAGTATAAATTCAACGGTTGCTAAATCGTTTGGTTTGTAGTCTATTTTATTAACTCTGAAAATTCTGTTCTTTATGAATACAGTATCATTAAACTTAAATTCTGATATATCAGAAGGACTAAGGTTTACTTTTATAGTCATTATCCTAGTATTTGGATTGTAAAGTTCTGAATAGTAAGGTAGCCAATATAAGTTAAATAGGTTATTCAATGTTCCTGTTCCTGCACCTGTTAATAGTTGGCATTCTCCAAAATGGAAGTCTGTATAATCTGCTACAACCGAACCCCCGTCTTTTATATGACTAAAATTTAAGTACTCCGTTTGGTTCTCACTACTCAACCCATTTTGTGGAGGTATATAATAAGAAATCCCTGTAGATTGTTTTCCATTGTTATACATAATTCTAGGGCTGTTTTCAAAACCTTCTGAACTATTATCTTCAGAGTTGTAAGCGTAGATAGCAGGAGTTATAAAAGAAGGATAGTTAGGAAGTCTCAAAGCCTTTATAACTGTAGCTGCGAAAGGCTCTGCGATAACCTCGTCAGTTCCTTCTAGTATGTTAAATTCATTACCTGCGTCATACTTTTTACTTCCGTATAAGTGTCCTCCAACTTGATTCTTATAATTAGTAAAAGCAAAGTCATCTTCATCTTCTACAAACTTGAAGATAGTATTTTTATTCAAGTCAGCTAAAGGTGTTAATTTCATTTCTGAAACGTCTACCTTCTCAGTCCAATTTAATTCCGTACTGTCAGTACTTGTTATGAATACATCTGAATATGTTTCTATATTAATGTGATTAGGATTATCTTTATCAGGCATAGTTACTAAATTGAACATAGTAAGAATACCCTTAATAAATTCCCATTGTCCTGTTTCTCCTCTTAATGTTTGCAAGAAAGTATTTGAAGTTATAGCTTTAACGCTAGAATTAAACACAACATTTGCTGATGGTAAAACATTACTTTCTAACTGTCTAATTGTTGCTGTACTTAAAGGGTCATTTCTTTTAAATTGAGCTTCAAGAGTATCTCCACTTAGTAGAGTTCTATCAAAGTTAAAGTTGAATTTCTGAAAACTTAAAGGAGCTAAAGTTAATTGAGATACAGAAAGCCCTGTAGAATTATGTGTCCATTGGCAATCAACCACAATAGTGTCTGTTGCTGAAGTATTTTCTATCTTATAATGTCCTGATATATTATACTGTTCTCCGTCTACAGTTGCTGTTATTTTTTGCGTTACTGTATCGTAGTTAGTAGGTTGTAAACTAGGAAAATAAGGGTCAAAATACACTTCAAGATTAGTAAGAGATGTTCCTGCATTTACAGATGGGAATATAGAAGTTCCAACTTGTTTTGCCCATTGTCCTAAGAAACTAGTAACGTCTACAACACTAGGTGTATTGTCAGCACCCCAATTAAAGTCCATATAAAGCTTCTTGAAGTCTGTTGAATCAAACAAAGTAGACTCGTATGTAAAAGGAGTTACTTCAAATATTCTGTCAATAATATACTTGATATTAATCCAAGGTCTGAAAGCACTTTCTAAGTTAGGTAGTTGAGGATTACCTGCTGTTGGTGTTCCACCTGATGCTGCTACTATAAATGAATTATTCCAATTTACAAAAGGATATTTTACTGTACTAAAGTCCGTTCTAAAACCTGATGTATTTGCATTAGTCCAAGTAATAGGGGTATTCTGAGTTGGTGTTCCGTCATTCCAACTGTATTTGATTTGTGTCTTATTGTAATCGTGAGTTAATTCTGTAAAGTCTAAGTCCCTAAAGTCTGAGTCTTTTAAGAAGTCTGCTAAAGCTATTACTTCAGAATATAGATTAACATTGTAGCTAATCTCTGCGTTCTTATCGGTAACGTCTAAAAGCCTTAAATATCCTTCAAATAGAATAAAGCCGTCTTGCTTTAAAACACACTTAGTCTTCTTATATACGTTAAATATAACTCCGTCATCTGACCTTGTTAATTCAAAGACTTGGTCAAATATCTTATTGTTTCTTTTTGTTGCAGGAAGATTAAAAGACTTAGAATAACTCTGTACTTTCTCCGCTACATTCTTAAAGTTATCTACACTAAGTGTCAAGGGTAAGTCTTCATCTTCATACAAGTCTAAGATAACTTGTCCGTTGTCTAGTATGCTAGTATCTCCTGAAGGAATAGCACCAATTACAGGTTGAGTTGATATGTTTGAAATAGTAAGGTTTGTAGATGTTGCATTATAGTAACTAATCATTACAGTTAATTCAGTAGCAGCTGCAAAGAACGACTTACTTATTTGTGTTACATTTGAACTATAAGAAGTTGAAGTCTGTAAAGTAGTTCCTGAATAAACCCTTACGCCAACAAAACCACCAACTACTGCTGTAGGTATATTTATAGTTATAGTGTATTGAGAACCTATTGTAAGGCTTGAAATAGTCTGATATATTCCTGATATCTCACTAGAATCCCCTACTAAAGTTACATCTCCTAAAGATACAGTAGGATAAGCTAGTGAACCTTTTCTAAACCTATACCAAGTATTAATTATACTAGCAGGTTCGTTCGTTACTGTGTCTAAGTAAGGATTTGAAGCCGTACTCGTATAAGTATTTGAGCTATTTAGATTAATGAAAGAGATTCCATTTACTACAGCTTCAGACGGAGAACTAGAAATAGTATTAAATTGTCCTCCATAACTTTGAGGATATAGTATTAGTTGTACGCTCATTATACTGATTGTGTTCTAAGTGTCTTACTCTTTTCAACTTCAAAAGTGTACTGAATTAGCTTATCGTTTGCTACAGTCTTTCTAGTATAGTTAGAGGTTGTAAGTCTTGCAGGCGTTACATAGGTATTAAGTGAAGAAAAAGTAGGGTCTGTTTGATAACCTTCTAGGATGTAAACTTCAGGACTATTAATTAATTCTTCAAACCACTCTGCTTCAGATTCATTTACAAAGTCTGTATTCATACTTATCTTTTCAGTAGCATTAACTCTAAACGCTTTCTTACCACCTCTGTAACCACTAGGACTGTAAAGTTTATCATTCCAAGTTCCTTCTAATTGTTGGTATGTACTTCCTTTAGTTGAGATAGTCTTAGTAGACTTCATAGTAAAAGTGTAGTAATCCCAAACCCCCCATTGATTCAGCCAAGTAAGTCTAATAGGCTCAAATCCTTTAAGCGTTGGGCATAGTAAATTTATTTTTAATATATCAGTTATTCTATTTCCTGCTGTATTTTCTGCATATACTTCATAATAAGCAAGTGTTCCTAATGCAAGGTTAGTTGCAAAATTTGAACCCCAATTCCTAAGATTCGCAGGAAAGCATCCAAAATGAATTAATTGATTTTTAGTTGCATTTGTGAATGTTGTATAACCTCCGTTTGCATCAGTATTAGGTATGTCATCTTCAGTACCTATTTCTGTTCCTGCACTGTTGTAATATATCACTTTCATTCTATTTAGTATACCATCTGTACCTGTTTCTGTTGAAATGAATGAAATTGTTCCGTAGTCTTTGTCATTTGCATATTGAGATAGAGGGGCATTTGTTAAATATTTTCCTTGAGGAGGAAATGGGGGTGTTACAGATTCATTTAAGTTAAAAATACTTGTATTAAATCCAAAGTTTCCATCTACATCTCTAATTAATAAATCAGTATATTTTAAATAACCATTAAATAATGTATATTGACTAGAGTCTTCTTCTTCTCCTGATATTGGTGCTACTATTCCTGTTGCCGTATCTGAACCTTCTATTGTAAATCTTATTTTCAAGTATCTTACTACATTATCATTAAGAGAATACTTGTCTACTAAGTGTAAAGGATTAGGGAGAATAGTTGAAGTTGCTGCACCTTTGTATTCACTTCCTAAAGCTGCTAAGTTATCAGGACTAACAAAGCTTTCTGCTATTGGACTGAAGTCAAACATACCTGCTCCTGCATTATTTGGTGTAGTCTTGAATGTACCTATAGCTGTAGAAGTATTTAAGTTAATGTCTACTGTACTTATGTGAACTTCAGCTACATACTTGACATTAAATTTAGCACTTACTGTAACAGCGTCTAAGACTGTAAATATTACTTCCTGCCCTACAGGATTAAGTGTGTATAAAGGGTGCTGTTCTATTGTTAATGCCATTATTTTATCGTTGTTATACTATTAATTATGTCTTCTTTTACGCTTCCTAGTAAGTCTTTCCCAAACTGTTTCAATCCAAGACCTAAAGGCTTTTGAAAGAAACTTATTCCTTGTATTCCAAAGCGTCCTATTTTTCTAGCTATTAAAAATGTTATTGTCTTACGCTTCATAAACTTCCCACTTGCATCTCTTGGAGCTA
>Ga0209279_10000587_pt1 | contig 22821 bp, 22 predicted proteins | sample CoawatmetaG00DNA_3_FD_187508 | JGI IMG/M metagenome (GOLD analysis project Ga0209279, IMG submission 187508) | Marine microbial communities from the West Antarctic Peninsula - Coastal water metaG006-DNA (SPAdes) (version 2) | ecosystem: Environmental > Aquatic > Marine > Coastal ... | reverse complement strand
TTCCTCTGCTGCGGCGGACCCACAAACCGTTATGACCACATCCATTTTCGGGGCACCGTCAGTGCCAAACTCGTCCCAGCTTTTGGACCTTAGTTGATCGGTGGGATAATCATGGGCATTCAAAAGGCGCACAGCCTGTGGATGGACCTTGCCTGCGGGGTTTGACCCTGCTGAAAACGCAGTGACGCGCCCGCCGGAACGGTGGGTCAGGATGCTTTCAAGCAGGATAGAGCGGGCAGAGTTACCAGTACATAAGACAAGGATGTTCATGATTGCTTTCGGTTTGTAATCTTTCGCCTGCCTATATCGGCTTTGTAACAGCAGTATTACAAAACAACATCAACCGCGCCTAGTGCCAATTGCCCTGCGCCGACGGCCGCACCTCCTGCAACGCGCGCAACGGTGCAGGCTTGCAGTAGGCCCAAAAGGGCCGCCATCAAAATCAATTTTTTCATCTGTGTTCACTTTTCTTGATAAAAGGACCGGCGCTGTGGCCGGTCCATAATAGTTTATTCTTCATACCACCAAGCATCTGGCTGCCAACCTGGCCAATCGCCAAAGATCGGCAGGTATTCCGGAAATTTCAGCTCCTTGCCTGAAGCGATCCGGCTAATGTTCCATTGATAGATTGGCAATACATACCGTCCAGCGGTAAGCACACGGTCAAGACCTGCGACGGCTGCGCGAAAATCATCTTGGCTGTCAGAATTCAACAACCGCCCAATCAACGCGTCTGCGGCCGCCGACTTCACGCCCATTAGGTTACGTCCGCCAACTTCGTCTGCGCGTTCTGACCCGTAGTAGGCGTATTGTTCGTTGCCCGGAGACAGCGACACGCTTCGCCGATAATACGTCATGTCAAAATCGTAGGCATCGGTGCGTTCTTTGAACTGCGCGCTGTCTGCTGATGACACCGATGGAGTTACGCCAATCCGCGATAGGGACTGGGTGAACATATCCATGATAGCGGCTTGTTCCGATACGCCGTTTTGCAAAAGGATCTCAAACGTGAACGGTTTGCCGCTTGCATTGGCAAGCACGCCGTCTTGCACTGTCCAGCCTGCGGATTCTAATTGTGCTAATGCCGCGCGGATACCAGCACGGTTTCGCTCTGATCCGTCAGATACGGGCAGGGCGTAGCCCTCGAGCGTGCCCGGAAGCAGGTCGGCAGTGAACGGCGCGAGGAATTCGGCAACGCGGCCCGTCGCTGGGCCAGACGTCATCGCCAGCGGTGAGTTGGACCAATAAGACGTGATGCGTGGTTGTTGGCTGCCGGTCATCGCCTCGTTGATGAATTCAAAGTTGAAGATTTGCAGCATCGCATCGCGGACCCGCCAATCGGAAAACACATCGCTGCGCGAATTCATCACATAACCCGTCATGCCTGATGGACGTTCGTGGGGCAGGACCGCTTTGACTACCTCGCCGTTTTCTACACGCGGGAAGTTATACTGCCCTTCCCATTTGGCCACGTTGAATTCGCGCTGGGTATTGACCATGCCGACTTTAAACGCCTCGAATGCGGCGGTTTGGTCGCCGAAAAATTCAAGCCGGATTTCATCGAGGTTACCCATGCCGACTTTAAAGGGGATGTCTTTGGCCCAATAATCAGGATCGCGCTGGAACGATATAAACCGACCCGCCTCGAATTCTGCGATCCGGTATTCGCCCGATACAATAGGCACGATGCCGAGACCGCTGTCGGCAAACTCCATACCTTCCCATTGGGATTTTTTAAGGATCGGACGCAAGCCCGCAAGCAGCGCCAATTCTTTATCTGCGATATTAAAGGTAAATCGAACCGAACGCGGGCCTGTGGCCTCAAGGGTTTCAACCTTGGCCCAAAAACCGCGATACCGACCGTGACCTTGCGTACCTAAAGTTTCATACGACCAAATGACGTCTTCAACGGTGATCGGGCTGCCGTCGTTGAATTTAGCGCCCTCACGCAGCGTGAATTCGACCCACTCGCGATTCGGTCCAGTTTCAATCGATTCGGCAATAACACCGTAAAGAGAAAAAGGTTCGTCCAATGAACGGCCCATTAAACTGTCACCTGTAAGATACCGCAACTGCCAGTGAACCGAGCCTTTTCGGATGTACGGATTAAGGCTGTCGAACGATCCGACGTTCGCCGTCACCATTTTGCCGCCCGATGGCGCATCAGGGTTGGCATAAGGGAGATGCGCAAAATCTGGTGGTAGGGCCGGTTCCCCATACATAGCTATGCCATGCTTTGGTTCAGCCAAGGCCACGGACCCCGCCATAATGATCGATGCCACGGCACCAAAACGCGTCAACTGCGTGAAAAACTCTGGTTTCATTTTGGAAACAATCCCTTTGATCCCTGTAAACGTTAGCTGTGACCGTAAAGAGGGTTTTGTGACTTATCAAACTTTTAGCTTGGATGCAGGCGCGCAATTGCTTATAACAAGTGCACTGCTCGATAGGTTTCTTGCCTGTATGAAACCTGCCTCAATAACTTTACGCCCGCCTTGTGCGGGCGTTTTTTTTGGGCTTTTGCGCAGTTTTTGGATATTTTGGACGGTGCTGGGAATCGGCTAAGAATCGGTTCTGCGCATAATGCGTTTATTGGTGTATTTTGCAGGTGCAGCAATTATATACGTCTCAACAATTTACCTAATCAAGGATAACCCCTCATGTCGCTTGCAGGAAAAACCGCTGTCATTACCGGATCAAATTCAGGCATCGGGCTGGGAATTGCGCGCGAAATGGCCAAGGCTGGTGTGAACGTCGTGCTGAATTCATATTCTGACAGCGCTGACGACCACGCGCTGGCGGCTGGAATTGCAGCGGAATTCGGTGTTGAGGCAAAATACATCGCGGCTGATATGTCAAAATCTGACGATTGCCGCCGCCTGATAGTGGAGTCTGGTCGCTGTGATATCTTGGTGAATAATGCAGGTATTCAACACGTCGCCCCGATTGAGGATTTTCCGGCTGACAAATGGGATGCAATTATTGCGATCAACCTGTCATCCGCGTTTCATACAACGGCTGCTGCCTTGCCAGGTATGCGGGAAAATGGCTGGGGCCGGATTGTGAACATCGCATCGGCCCACGGTTTGACCGCGTCGCCGTATAAATCCGCCTATGTGGCCGCTAAGCACGGCATTGTTGGCATGACAAAGGTTGTCGCCTTAGAGACCGCACAAGAACCGATCACCGCGAACGCCATTTGCCCGGGCTATGTGCTAACGCCATTGGTCGAGGCGCAGATCCCTGAGACCATGAAAGAATACGGTATGGACCGCGAAGCGGTGATCAAAGACGTCATGCTCGCCCGCCAACCATCCAAAGAATTTGCGACTGTGGAACAATTGGGTGGCACGGTGAATTTCCTGTGCTCTGATGCTGCGGCGCAAATTACTGGCACGACTATTAGCGTTGATGGCGGCTGGACGGCCCTGTGATCAGCTGATCAGCTTGATCGCAAGCGCCCACATCAAGAGGCCGATCAAAACATCAAGGATACGCCACGCGCGCGCTGATTGCATCACCGGCGCGAGCAGTCGTGCGCCATAACCTAGGCTAAAGAAAAACACGTAAGACGATAAAATTGCCCCAATACCAAACAGATAGCGATCGATATTCATGTCGTATTGTGTGGAAATTGCGCCTATTAAGCCCAGAGTGTCGAGGTAGACATGCGGGTTCAACCAAGTGAACGCAGCCCCCGTCGCAAGCGTCGCCCACAGCCCTGCTGATTGCCCAGAAAGCTGCATATTGTAGTCGCCTTGATACGCAGCCCATAGCCGCATTGCCCCGTACACACTTAGGAATGCAGCGCCGCCCCAAGCCATAATGTGCGGTAACAGTGGTGCCTGTTCGACGATAACGCCAAAGCCAAACACACCTGCAGCGATTAGCAGCGCGTCAGATGTCGCACACAGCAGGCACAGCCAGAATATATGTTGTCGTGCTAGTCCTTGCCGTAGCACAAACGCATTTTGCGCCCCAATCGCGAGAATAAGCGCAAAGCCAGTTACAAACCCTGTGCTGATCGGGCCGATCACAGGGCAGGTGGCTTGGTCGGGTCTTTGCCATTGGGGTAAACCAACCCTGCAGAGATCACGAGCTTGGCCGCGTCTTCAACGGTCATGTCCAATTCCTTGACGTCACTGCGCGGTAGGAACAACAAGAACCCAGATGTCGGGTTGGGCGTCGTGGGCAAAAACACTGTCGCGATATCTTCGCCGTCAGAGATTTTTGTGCGTACTTCGCCGCGCGCGTTGGTCGAGATAAACGCGATCGCCCAAATGCCTTTGCGCGGATATTCGATCAGGCAAGCCTTATCAAATGATGTGTCGCGCTGGGAAAACACGGTTTCGGCGATCTGTTTGACGCCGTTATAGATTGAGCGGACGACGGGCATCCGTTCGACCATGCTTTCGCCGAACCGCAACATGGATCGGCCCAAGATGCCTTTGCCGATCCAGCCGACCAGTATTGTGAACACCAAGAAAATGACGACCCCGATTCCGCGCACATTGACGCGGATTAGATCGCCGCCCTCGGAGCGGAAAAAGCGGTTAACAAGCTCCTCGGGTTGGTAATAATCGGGGATAAACGGCCAAACCCAGCTGTCGATCCAGCCGACAACCGACCAAACCAAGTAAAGCGTTAGCCCAATCGGCGCAACAATGATGAGGCCCGCAAGGAAGTTGCCCCGCAGCCGCGTAATGATGCCGCGCCGTACCTTTTTGCCGTCGTCAGTGAAGTGATCCATCGTCATCCGCCAATTACGAAACCGTTAACTGCCATTTAGGCAAAGATATCTGTCCCGACAAGGTTAACCGCTTTGTTTCACCATTTCGCCTGCGATTTTGGCCGCCAGCACAGCGTTATTGCGCACCAATGCGATGTTTGCGACCAGCGACCGCCCCTCTGTCAGCTCGAATATGCGACCAAGCAGGAATGGCGTGACCAATTTCGCGTTGATTGATTGGGCGTCTGCCTCTGACAGAGCTTGTGCAATGACGGGTGCCAGTACTTCGGCAGGGATTTGTGCGTCCAGTGGGATCGGGTTGCAGATTAGCTGACCGCCAGACAGGCCCATCGCAGTGCGGGTGATCTGCGCCGATGCGATCTGGGTCGCGGTGTCCATGCGCAGAGGTGATGCCATGTCTGATGCAGCCGACCAAAACGCAGGCAGCATATCTTGACCATAGGTGATAACCGGCACGCCGAGGGTTTCGAGGACCTCGTAAGTTTTTTCTAGATCCAAGATTGCTTTGGCCCCAGCGGCCACAACGGTCACAGGTGTATGTGCCAATTCATTCAGATCCGCGGAAATGTCAAAGCTGGTTTCTGCGCCGCGGTGAACGCCGCCGATACCGCCAGTTGCAAATACGTGGATACCTGCCAGATGCGCGGCAATCATGGTGGCTGCAACTGTTGTGGCCCCAGTGCCGCCCATCGCAATGCAGGCCGCAATATCTGCCCGAGACAACTTTGCCACGTCGGTTGCTTGGCCAAGCCCGTCAAGCTGATCAGCCTCAAGCCCAATATGCAGCGCGCCGTTCATTACAGCGATCGTTGCAGGTGTTGCCCCGCCGTCGCGCACATCTTGTTCGACGATCCTTGCCGTTTGAACGTTTTGCGGGAACGGCATGCCGTGGGTGATGATCGTGCTTTCAAGCGCCACAATAGGGGTGCCAGCGGCGCGCGCTGCGGCGACTTCTGCGCTGAATGTCATAGGGAACGTCATAAAGGGGTCTCTCCGGATACGTAGATTGCGGCAGCGTTGCCTGCGCGGGTCAATGCGGCCATGCGGTCCATGCCTTGGGCCTCTGACGCGATATGGGCGGCCATAAATGTATCGCCAGCACCTGTCACGCGCGTGACCAACACGGCGGGCGGTGTGTGGCTGATGATATCCTCTGCCGTTCCCTCAGAGGCCGCATTGCCACCGTCGGTAACCAGCACGCGGTGCGCCCCACGTTTAAGCAACCCCGCAGCCCCGTCATGTGATGTTGAAAATTCCGTTTGGCAAAGCAAGCCGGCCTCTTCCAAATTGACATAAAGCGTAGCCGTGGGGTGGTCCATTAAGGCCAACAGGCGCGCGGCCTTACCGGGAGATGCGGGGGCGACACGCAGATCCGCGCGCGCAAACAGCGGTGATTTGGCAATCGTCTGTAGCAATTCTTCGGTCAGGTTACCGTCCAATGCGACAGGTCCGGTGAAAGGCGCGCTTGCTGTTCCCAGCCGCCCATCGCCCATGGCGCGCAGGATTTTGTCACCTGATGCCTCGAGCGAATGCGCGTCAGCGATGGCAGCAACCAACCCGTTGGCACCCTCAATGGCCATATAGACATCGGTGGGCAGGTCAGCGGACCGGTAAAGGTAATCGCAGATCAGCCCCATGCGCTGTGCCTCGGCGACCAGCTCGTTACCTTCGGCGTCGCGGCCAATGGCGGATAACAGGGCAGGGCGCATGCCAAACCGGCGCAGGGTCATCGCAATGTTCATCGCGACCCCGCCGGGCAGGCGCGTGATCCGGCCTGGAACGTCAGAGCCGACGCGCATATGGCTTGCGGCTCGACCAATCACGTCCCAAAGCACGGACCCGATGCAAATAATATCAGTTTTGTGTGTCATGCATCGCTTTTGACGAAACACACGGGCGGGCGCAAGTCAGGGTGCCATGAAAGTCAGGTTTGCCCAAAGCGTTTCCCATGCCGCCCCAGTATCAGCGGCCAGTTGCGCGGCTGGCTCGCGTAACACAACTGCATCAAGCATATACGAATACCCCGATTTGACCGGAACAGTCGCGATGCCTTGATGATCTGTGCGGACCAAAAATATGTTGGCAACGTCGTCTTGGTTTTTTTCAAATACCTCGATCTGTTCGTTGGCACGCACATCTGTCCGGTAGAACAACTGCACACGCATGCCCGCAGATAAATCATCGATGTAGGGGTTGGTCAGTGCAACGATCTCGGTTTCTAATCCGACCCGTTTATCCGCACCTGCCGCGCTGCCAACACCGATTAAGGTTTTGGAATACCGCGAATAGACTTCTTTAAAGTTCTCAAGCGGGAAACCGCGCGCCTCGTGGTTTGCCAACTGATCCCCAAGGTCTTTATGATCCAAGAATTTTTGGAATTTTTCCCAAGCCTCGTATGATACGTCAGAATTGCGCGCCTGATAGGCAACGATGTTCAACCCTTCGGACACGGGCGCCTGATCAAGGGCAGGGCTATCGCCGATTCGGCTGGTGACTTGCTGGCTATCGCCACCATTGAAGGCAATGAAATGGGTGAACCGCTGCGGAACAAAAGGAAGTTTGACACCTTTAAAGTCCTGCCCGTTGACAATATGAGCTGTCAGATTACCGTCTGCTTCAACCTGATACGCCAATGGTTCGAGCCAAAACTCGTGTGCTGCCGCTGGGGCCGCCAAAAGACCAAGAATGAAAGCAAGTTTCCGCATGATGCCGTCCTTTTCTGTTAGCCCCAAACTGTTCTTTGTCCGCCTATTGTCAAGCGCAGTCCTGATTTGGATCACATCCTTGTCACCCGTGTCAGCACATGAGGTCCTGCCATCCATCGCGGATATGACCCAAGAGGGTGACAGCCTGACGTTTGATGTCCGGCTTAATTTAGAAAGCTTTATCGCAGGGATCGACCAAACGGAGGTGTTTGATACCAATGCGGCCCCGCAGGCGGCCACCTACGACGCCTTGCGCGCGCTTACCGCTGCTGATCTCGAGGCTCGTTTCGCTGAATTTTGGCCCCAGATGGCGAACAAAGTCATGGTTTTGGCTGACGGTGTTGCCGTGATCGCTGAAAACCCCACCCTAAGCGTTGACCCTATTGGCGACACAGACGTTGTGCGCGCATCGAACCTGTCATTCACGGCCGTGCTTCCCGCTGGGGCACAATCAGTCCAAGTCGGCTGGGCGCCTGAATTTGGGGTGCTGGTCTTGCGCCAAATGGGCGTCGATGCGCCATACGATGGCTATTTAGAAGCTGGCGCAATGTCAGATCCGATTGCCCTAGCAGGTGGCGATCAAGCCAGTGGGTGGCAAACGTTTGTGCGCTATATTCCTATCGGGTTTGACCATATCGTGCCAAAGGGGCTTGATCACATTCTATTTGTGCTTGGTCTGTTTTTCCTGTCAGCCCGTATGCGCCCGCTGCTGACCCAAGTATCGCTGTTCACATTGGCGCACACAATCACGCTGGCACTGGCCGCGCTTGGCTATGTGGTCGTACCGGGTAGCATTGTTGAACCACTGATCGCGGCATCAATCGTTTACGTCGCAGTCGAAAACATCTTTATGAAAAACCTGAGCCCTTGGCGGCCTTTTGTCGTGTTTGGATTTGGCCTACTGCACGGCCTTGGTTTTGCGTCCGTGCTTGCTGAATTCGGATTACCTGAAAGCGCGTTTGTACCTGCGTTGATAGGGTTCAACATCGGCGTTGAAATTGGCCAACTTGCGGTGATCGCAGTGATGTTCCTGTGCGTCTGGCAAGCCTTGCAGGTGGATCGGGGCAACAACGAGGCCTTTGAGGGCAAAGTGCTTTACGTCGTGTTGGGCGTTGCCACCGCAGCACTTATCTGGCTGAACCCAAGTGTTATCAGCACAGCGATTGAAAACCCGACGTGGCTATTCGCGGCCCCGCTGCTTGCGATCTTCGTGTTGTGCTTTGGATCAATACAACTGCGCGACCAGGTCGATGCTTACCGCAAGATAGTTGCCGTTCCGGCATCCGTTGCGATCGCATTTGTAGGTGCATATTGGTTCATTGAACGGGTATTTCTTTAATTTTGCCTCGCTTTGTTGAAAATACTCCCGCCGGAGGCTCGACCACTTGCAACCCCTACTGGCTTGGGCTAATGGAGCCTCACTAAATCCCCAAGCGGGGGCGGGCAGATCGGGGAGAAATCCCGTTATGTCCACCGGTTGGCGCATTAGCGTCGATACCCCCGCCCAAGGTCAAACCGGAAAAGGAATACACACATGGCTCTTCCCGAGTTCACCATGCGTCAGCTGCTTGAAGCTGGCGTTCACTTTGGCCACCAGACCGCGCGCTGGAACCCAAAGATGCAACATCACATTTATGGCAGCCGTAACGGCATCCACATCATGGACCTGACACAGACAGTTCCAATGCTTGACCAAGCGTTGAACGTGATCCGTGACACAGTCGCCAAGGGCGGCCGTATCTTGTTCGTCGGCACCAAGCGTCAGGCCGCAAAGCCAGTTGCAGACGCTGCAGAGCGATGCGCTCAATACTACATGAACCACCGTTGGCTCGGCGGCACATTGACCAACTGGCAGACTGTTTCCAAGTCCATCCAGCGCCTGAAGGCGATTGATGCGGCGTCCGAGAACGGCTTTGACGGTTTGACCAAGAAAGAACGTCTTGGCATGGAACGTGAGCAGGGCAAGCTGCAGGCGTCTTTGGGCGGCATTCGCGAAATGGGCGGTGTTCCTGATCTGCTTTTCGTCATCGACGTGAACAAAGAAACATTGGCGATTGCAGAAGCTAAAAAGCTTGGCATCCCAGTTGTGGCGATTGTTGACACCAACTGTTCCCCAGATGGCATCGATTACGTCATTCCAGGCAACGACGATGCGGCACGTGCTATCGCACTTTACACCGACTTGGCTGCACGCGCAGCGCTTGACGGCATGTCCGCTCAGCTCGGTGCAGCTGGCGTTGACATGGGTGCAATGGAAGAGTTCGCTGAAGAAGTTGTTGCTGACGAGGCTGCTGCTTCCTAAAGCGGCGCCATTTGGCAAAACAATCACGAGGCGGGGGTAACCTCGCCTCGATCCAATTTTGAATTTCCTCATACGGAGTAGAGACATGGCTATTACCGCTGCAATGGTAAAAGAACTGCGCGACAGCACAGGCGCAGGCATGATGGACGCTAAAAAAGCGTTGACTGAAAATGCTGGTGACATGGAAGCGTCTGTCGATTGGCTGCGCACCAAAGGTTTGGCAAAAGCTGCTAAGAAATCCGGCCGTACGGCTGCGGAAGGTCTTGTGGCTGTTGCTGTTAAAGGCGGCAAAGGTGTTGCTGTTGAAGTGAACTCCGAGACCGACTTTGTAGGCAAAAATGCTGACTTCCAGAAGATGGTTGCTGGCATTGCTGAAGTTGCGATTGGCACATCCGACATCGACAGCCTAAAGGCTGCTGATCTGGACGGCAAAACTGTTGAACAGACTGTTATCGACGCAGTTGCGATCATCGGCGAAAACATGTCGGTCCGCCGCATGGCTGTCGTTGAAGGTGCATCTGTTGTGAACTATGTCCACAATGCTGCTGCACCTGGCATGGGCAACATCGGCGTTCTGGTTGCACTGTCCGGCGATAACGAAGCATTTGGCCGTCAGGTTGCAATGCACATCGCTGCTGCAAACCCAGTGTCCTTGTCCGAAGCTGATCTTGACGCATCTGTTGTCGAGAAAGAAAAGACTGTTCAGATGGACATCGCACGCGAGTCTGGCAAGCCAGAAGCTGTGATCGAGAAAATGATCGTTGGCCGCATGAAGAAATTCATGGCTGAGGTCACATTGCTCAACCAGCAGTTCGTTGTGAACCCTGACGTGACAGTTGCACAGGCTGCAACAGATGCCGGCGTCGAAATCACTGGCTTTGTGCGTCTTGAAGTTGGTGAAGGCATCGAAGTTGAAAAAGAAGACTTCGCGGCTGAAGTCGCAAAGATGAACAACTAAGCCTGTTAATCTAAAACGAAATTGGGCCCGTCTGAGCAATCAGGCGGGCCTTTTTTATGCCGTCAACTTTAACGCAATCCAAACACAATCTTGACGACTTGCCGCCACAGTTCGAATTTATCAACACTTTTAAGTTGATTTTACGAGGGCGATTTTAAGATGCCAATTACAACAATTTACGACACTGAAAGCCAGTTCAGCTGGGACCGAAAATCTACGAGCTACGATTTTGACGGCGTTATCGAATTTATCGGTTACGTCTATGACAATGGCGTATCGTCAATCAGTTTTTATGAATTTGGAACGCTTTCGTCGATACAAATCACAGATGCAGGCGCCGATGGGGGTATTGCCACTGTCGGCGGTGTTTTCAATTGGACAAGCCGCGGCACCAACTATGATGAAAATGGCGTTATGACCGGTCGCGGAACGCTTTATGACAATGGCGTTTTGTTTACTGAATTGTTCAATCGATACGGCTGGCTCGACAGAACAATAATGAGCGATGACCAAGACGCGAAAATTTGGTCATCAATCTTCACTGATTATGATTTTGGCGTCATTCAGCAACGCGATGTAATCTACGACAATGGTCTGAGTGTAACAACCCGTTACCATGACGGCAAAGTCGCGGCAGTGGATCGATATGACTTAGGCGATGTCAAAAATTGGACAACACAAAGCGACAGGTTCGACGCCAGCGGTCAACGCGAGATGATCGTCACCGAATTCGATACTGGCGTAGTTCATCTCGAGTTTTGGGCGGATGGCGTTAAGACAAATATGTTCAAGGCCGACAACGGTGACGTGTATAATTGGACCGATAAATCCTCGAATTTCGATGTATCTGGTGCGTTGACGGTCGAGGGGATCACGTATGATAATGGAATAGTTCGCCTCGATTTTTGGGCGGATGGGGCAAGAACGAGTATCGAACAACGGGACACACTTGATGTCAAATCTTGGTCCGAGATTGTCACGACTTACGATGCGGCGGGTCTGCGCGATGCGAAAACCACCACTTTTGACAGTGGAATCGTAAGAGGTGAACAATGGGTGGATGGGCAACGTGCATCTATTGAAATCCAAGATACGTTGGACGTAAAAAATTGGCTGAGTACGACCACTAACTTTGACGCAACAGGCGCGATTTCTGAGCGTGTGACTGTCTTTGATAATGGCATGGAACGGACTTAATCCTTTGGCGAAAGTGGTGTGCGGACAGCGATAACATCGGCGGATGTCGGCAACGCATTTGCATGGGATACCAGAACGACCACCAACAATGCGGATGGTACAATTTCAACTCTTGAAACAGTTTTGGACAGCGGCGATCAGATTATCTTTGCATTTCAAGCTGAGGACGGCCAACGCGATTGGCGGCTTGAGGTTGACGGTAATAACAGCAGTGATTGGCTGTACCGCGTGACCGAATATGACGTCGATGGAATCAACCCCGTTATGACAACATATGACACGGATGCGGCCCTGCCAGAGCTATACGCAGGCTATGCGCCCGTTGAATTGATTTAGCAAAGCTGCGGCATCGGTGGCATCGTTCGGTCTTGGGATTGACAGGAGAGTTACGATGCCGCCGTGCCGCGGATTGGCTAACCTGATAATTGTCAGGGATCCAACCCGCTATTCCCGGGCCTTAGGCCACCACTCACGGAACATGTTAACGGTGCCATTGATATGCAATTTGCAAAAGTCGGGTATTCCATGCCTTTTTGCGATTTCCGTGTTTTCTTAGCTAAATATCAACAACAAACATCTGGTTGTAGAATGCCGCTTTCATCACCGCTTGGGCCGTCGTGTCTACATCCAGCGCTTCACGCGCTAAGGCAGGTGCTTTTCAACCGTTGCCGCAGTCAGGTCCAATATCACCGCAATGTCTTGCGTGGTTTTACCGTCGCCGACCCATTGCAGAACTTCGTTTTGGCGCTTGGTCAATCTGCGCAGACCTGAATTGGGCAGGGTCAACAGCTTGAGGTGCATCACGTTGTTTGCCACGATCAGCGCATCACCGTGGGCCGCCCAAATTTGTTCGACTTGGTCTTGATACATGCCTGGTTTGGCGGTCAGGGCAATCGCAGCTTTGGTGCGAACTGATACCGATTTAAAGCTGATCGTATACCCAGCAGTCACTTTCATCTTGCGGTTAAAATCAACCACCTGCTGTTCGCGCGCAGATAGGGTCTCGGACAGTTCCATATCTTGCAGCCACCGCCAGCTACAGGCACCGTCGTTCGCCAACGCCCATTTCACCATAGGCGCATTTTGCAGCATGCCCTCGCCCAAAAACATCTTAATATACGCCGGATCGTGGTTGGTCAGCAAAACCCAATCCTGCGGATCACCCAAAGACGTCGTCGTTTTATGACGGGTATAGCCATAGATCAGCCGGTCAAAGCCAAAGGTCGCCATGTGATCCGTGTGCAATTTCCAAAGTTCTTCGACTGTCGCAGCACTTGTAAGCGCCGCTAGATGCGCGATGTTATGTGTCATAAATCCCCCGTGTGCCAAATCTGGCACGCCCCAATCCAAATACTTCCACCGTAAAAATACAGACTATCAGCATTCCGGGTTCAATGACAAAGCCTTTGCGCTGAGTGCTTGTTCTTTGCGGGTTTTGCGCAGACAATATGTCGCGCGCGCAAAGGAACAGGCCAACCCGATGAATGACATCTTACAAGGGCTCTCGGCCGCCTTTTGGCTGGTTGTCAGCCTTGACGCAGAACTGATCGATATTAGCCTTCGGTCATTGCGTGTCACGCTGACTGCGCTGTTTATTTCATGCATGATTGCCGTACCTCTTGGCGCGTATTTGGCGGTGCAGCGGTTTCGCTATCGTCGGTTGGTGATCGCTGGGATCAATGCGCTGATGGGCTTGCCGCCCGTTGTCGTTGGACTGGTCGTCTACTTACTGTTGTCGCGGTCCGGCCCGTTTGGCGTGCTTGGCTTGCTGTTCACCCCCACAGCGATGATCATTGCCCAAGTTATCATCATCACACCGCTGATTGCGTCGATCGCGCACCAAGCCATTCGCGAGCTTTGGGCCGAATACCACGATCTGTTGATTTCCTTGAACACAACCAAATGGCAACGGATCAAAACATTGATCTGGGATGGCCGCCGCAATCTGCTAACGGCCGCATTGGCCGGTTTCGGACGCGCCATTGGCGAGGTCGGCGCAATCATGATCGTGGGCGGTAACATCGACAACGTCACCCGCGTACTGACCACCGCGATTGCGCTTGAAACAGGGAAGGGTGATTTTGCACTGGCGCTTGGTTTGGGGTTCGTTTTGATTGGGCTAAGCATGATTGTAAGCATCACAATTCACAGCCTGTCACGTACAGAGCGGGAGGGACGCTGGTGACCCAAATGCTGCCTTTAACGCTGACTGATGTGATCGTGCGCCGCCGCGGCAAACGGATTATTGGCCCCGTGACGCATAGATTAGAACAAGGCCCGCCGACGATTGTTATTGGTCCAAACGGATCCGGCAAAACCACGCTGTTGCGCGTGATGCACGGGATTGAACGTATCAGCACGGGGCAGGTCAATTGGACCCATGACGCCCCCGACCAACAAGCATTTGTTTTTCAAAGCCCGATTGTATTGCGGCGTACAGTCGCCGAAAATCTGGCGTATCCATTGCGATTAGCTGGTGTGGATAAGGCTGAAATAGTATCGCGTGTTACAACTTGGCTGGCGCGTATCGGGTTGGACGCATTTGCGAACACGGCAGTAACGCGGCTGTCGGGGGGCGAACGGCAAAAGCTGGCGATTGCACGCGCATTGATCCGCACCCCGCAAGTGTTGTTCCTTGATGAACCCTGCGCGAATTTGGACGGCCACACCACACGTGAGATTGAGGCGCTTTTGTCTGAAACCGCCGCCGCCGGTACGCGGTTGATAATGGCGACGCATAATATGGGCCAAGCCCGCCGTCTTGCGGGTGACGTCATCTTTATGCTGAACGGAAAAATACACGAAAGCGGGGCGGCAAATTACATCATGAACACGCCGCAAACGTCTGAACTAAAGGCGTTTTTGCAAGGGGATATTGTTACATGACCCGCTGTTTTTCGGTAATTTTTGCAGTGATTATTGGCACCGTAGCGGCGGCTGAAGACATGCGCCTTGCCGTGACCACATCGTTTGATAATTCCGGTCTGGCAGATATTCTTATCCCCGAAATTATGGCCGATACCGGACTTGATGTGCGACTTTTGGTCGTCGGGACGGGGCAGGCTTTGCGCCTTGGGGCCGCAGGTGATGTGGACGCTGTATTGGTGCATTCGCGCAGTGCTGAGGATGTTTTTTTGGCGGATGGCCACGGAACCCACCGCAGAGAGATCATGTATAATGACTTCGTTTTGGTCGGCCCGTCAGGTTTGGGTGTTGTTGCTACAATCAATGACGCAATGTCTGCGCTGGCGACTATCAAAGCACCTTTTATCAGCCGTGGCGACGACAGCGGCACACACAAAGCCGAGCAGCGTCTTTGGAAAACTGCAGACCTAGACACGGATGAATTTGGAAACTGGTACCGATCCGTTGGGGCGGGGATGGGTGCTGCGCTGAACACGGCCAGCGCGATGGACGCCTATGTCATATCCGACCGTGCCAGCTGGCTGAATTTCGGGAACAAAGGCAACTTGGGGATCGTGTTTTCCGGTGATCCGGCGCTCTTCAATCAATATGCATATCTGCCTGTGAACCCCGAAAAAGGCGAAAACATACGTCATTCCAGCGCCTTACAGTTTGAAGTTTGGCTCACCAGCGACCGCGCCAAAGCACTGATCAACGACTACCAAATTGACGGGCAACCGCTGTTCGTTTTTAACGCGACACCTTAGGCCCGCATATTGGCACCGTTGGCGTCATAGGCAGGTCCGTCCAAGACGCGCGCCGGATACATCACGCCCAAGATTTCGACCTCAAGCTGCGTGCCGGGCACAGCGCAGGCAGTATTGACGTATCCCATCGCCATCGATTTGCCGACGCGGTGCGCATAGCCGCCCGATGACACATAGCCCACGGCGGTTCCGTCTTGCAGGATTGCTTCGTCATTGCTGACATCGATTCCGTCCACATCGATCGTCAATGTCACCAGTTTTTGCGCCACGCCTGCATCACGAATTGCAAGCGTTGCGTCTTTGCCGACGAAGTCCTTTTTCCAGTTGATGAACGCATCCATCCCGCTTGATATCGCGTCAAAATCTGGCCGGAACTCAAGCGTCCAAACGCCCCAGCCTTTTTCCAGCCGCATCGACATCAATGCGCGCGCGCCGTACCAGCGGAAACCCAAATCAGTGCCTGCATCTTCGATCGCTTCGGCCAATCGCAACAGGTATTGTGGATGGCAATAGATTTCATAACCAAGCTCGCCGCTAAAGCTGATCCGGTTTAAGATCACCGGCACACCAGCCACAAAGGTTTGGCGTAGATCGCGGAACTTAAACGCCTCGGCGCCGAGGTCTTCACGCATTATTTTCTGCAGCAAAGCCCGCGATTTCGGCCCAGATAGCGCGATCCCGTGCCAATCGTCAGAAACGTTTTTATAGTGCACATCTGCGGGCAGGGTGGTTTCAAACCAACGACTGTGCGCGTCCTGCATGGTGCCTGATCCGAACAGCATAAAGTGATCATCGGCCAAACAAGCCACGGTCAAATCGCCGTATAGCTTGCCTTTTGGCGTCAACATCGGTGTCAGCGTTAAACGGCCAGCCCTTGGCACATATCCCGCGAGGGTTTTGTCCAAATAGGCGCGCGTGCCAGCGCCTTTAAACTCATGCTTGGCGAAATTGGCGATCTCGATCCCGCCGACAGCCTCTTGTACTGCTTTGACCTCGCGGGCGACATAAGGATGGCTGCGGTTACGCTCAAATGTTGGTTCCTCAAACGCATCATCAGGCCCGTCGGCAAACCAAAGGGCATTTTCCAGACCAAAGCTTTGGCCCATGCGCGCGCCTTTTGCGACCAAGCGGTCAAAAAGCGCGGTGGTCTTTTGCATGCGACCCTTGGGCAAGGTTTCATTGGGGAATGTCATCACAAAGCGGCGCTCGTAATTTTCCGTCGATTTGATTGTGCCCCAATCAGGTGTTGCCCAATCGCCAAAACGGGCGACATCCATCGCCCAAACGTCGATTGACGGTTCTCCGTCGATCATCCATTCGGCCATGGTTAGGCCAACACCGCCGCCTTGGCAGAACCCCGCCATAACACCCACCGCGCACCAGTAATTGGTCATGCCAGGAACAGGGCCAATCATTGGATTACCGTCCGGTCCAAAGGTGAAGGGTCCGTTTATGGTCGTGCGAATACCTGCCTCGCCAATCGCCGGAATACGGTCAAATGACATCTCGAGCCGGTCCGCAATGCGGTCCAGATCGGGGTTCAGCAATTCATGGCCAAAGTCCCACGGCGTGCCCTCGACCTTCCAAGGTGTGCCGCGCGGCTCGTAGGTGCCAAGCAACATACCGTCGCGTTCTTGGCGAAAATAGATGTTTGCCTCGTAATCGATGCCACAGGGCAGGCGGGTTGGATGGTTTGCGACGGCTTCAATCCGGTCAGTTAGTAAGTAATGATGTTCCATCGGTTGCACTGGAATATTGATGCCTTGCATATGGCCAACTTCGCGCGCCCAAAGGCCACCGCAATTGACGATATGTTCGGCATTAATGATGCCCTTGGGCGTGGTCACATCCCATGATCCATCTGACCGCTGGGTCGTCGCGGTGGCTGGCGTGTGGGTGAAATATTGGGCGCCAAGCACGCGGGCCGCCTTGGCAAACGCATAGGTCGCACCGGATGGGTCAAGATCACCATCTTGGTCGTCCCAAAGGGCGGCATAGTAATGTTTTGGATCAATCAACGGATGCCGTTCAGCGATCTCGGCTGGACTGATGAACTCTTGGTTTAGGCCCATATACCGCGCCTTTGACCGCTCACGTTTCAGGTAATCATACCATGTTTTGTTCGACGCGAGATAAAAGCCGCCAGTCATGTTCAACCCAACAGAATGGCCGGACAGTTCTTCAATCTCTTTGTACAGATCAATTGTGTAACCTTGCAGACGACTGATATTCGGGTCCGAGCTGATCGTGTGGATTTGACCTGCCGCATGCCAGCTTGAGCCTGAGGTCAACTCGTTGCGTTCCAACAACACGACATCTTTCCATCCGAACTTGGCCAGATGGTACAGGATTGAACAACCAACAACGCCGCCACCGATAATAACCACCTTAGCATGGCTTGGTAGCGTTTTTTGGAGTCCAGTCTCGGCGTGATGAATTTCGGGCATGTATCGTCCTTGATCAAGCTGCTGTACGGGGTGCGCATAGTAGGCAACGGTCACATTTGTTGGTCTGTGCGGAAACCGACATGTCCGGTCGCTTTATGAAATATTCGCGAATGCCCTTGTTTTAAATGTTGTTCAGGTCGATTAATATTACATAATACTGATTATACGACTTACAGACCACTTATCGAGGAGGCAGGCGCACAGCCCCGTCCAGTCGTATTACAGTCCCGTTTAAGTACGGGTTTTCTACGATATCGCCAACAAGCCGCGCAAACTCTGATGATTGCCCAAGCCGCGCTGGAAACGGAATGTTCGCTGTTATCTGGTCTGTGACCTCTGCGGGCAATCCTTCCATCATCGGTGTCATAAATAATCCAGGCGCAATCGCCATCACGCGGATACCTGATTGGGCAAATTCACGCGCAGCTGGCAAGCTCATCGCCGCGATGCCGCCCTTGGACGCTGCATAGGCCGCCTGCCCCAATTGACCGTCTTCATAAGCTGCGGACGATGTGTTGATGATCACGCCGCGCTCATTGTCGTTTAACGGGTCAAGGTTCATCATCGCTTGGGCGCCAAATGTCATGACGTTATACGACCCTATCAGATTGACTCTAATGACTTTTTCAAACGTATCGACAGACGTTTTACCGCCGCGCCCCACTATACGCGCCGCATCCGCGACACCAGCGCAGTTTACGACGATACGCGGCGCGATCCCAAAATGGGCCGTCATCGTAGTGATCGCCACAGCAACGGCTTGCGCGTCGCCCACATCAGCCTGAACTGCAAACCCGCCGACGTCCTGCGCGACGGCACTTGCTCTCTCAATATCATAGTCAAGGATGCCAACTTTTGCGCCCAGATCTGATAGATAACGCACCGTGGCCGCGCCCAATCCGCTGCCGCCACCCGATACACATGCAATTGCGCCATCTATCTTCATTATTGTTCCTATTCAACACGTTATGATACGGACCTTAGCTATTCCGGTTCTGAAATCCGATGTGAAATTGGCGCTAACCCATCAATTTGGCCTGCAATAACATCGCCAGCAACAACCGGTCCGACCCCTGCTGGTGTGCCTGTCATAATCAAATCACCGGCATTTAGATGATAGTATTGCGACAGATGGCTGATGAGCTCATCGACGGCCCAGACCATATCTGACAGCAGCGCGTCTTGACGTGTTTCACCGTTGACCTGAAGCGCGATGCGCTGCGGTCCAAGGGGCGCCATGTCCAACTTGGGCGTGATCGCACCAATAACAGCTCCATTTTCCACATCTTTACCAAGCGACCATGGCCTGCGCGCGTCTTTGCCATCTTGCTGGCGGTCGCGACGGGTCATATCAAGCCCGCAGGCATAGCCAAACACGGTATCCATTGCCCTGCCCCGTTCCACCTGAAATGCAGGATTCCCAAGGGCGACAACAAGTTCCATTTCATGATGATAATTCGATGTACCGGCCGGATATGGCACTGTTTCGTCGCTTTGACACAGAGCCTGCGCCGACTTAGTAAAATACCATGGTGCCTCTCTGTCGACTTCACCGCCCATTTCAGCGGCATGCGCCACGTAGTTGCGCCCGACGCAAAATATCCGCGACACAGGGTACAAGGCGACGTCTCCCATAATCGGTAAAAGTTGCAATTTTGGGGCCGGAAATTTCAATGTTGGCATGGGTCGTCCTTTAACGCGGTAAATGCATCGTGACCTGACGGACAACTTTGGTCAATCACACTGTGAAACCCGAAACCGTTGCGCTATATTGCACTCAATCCAACAACATTTAAGGCGCACCTATGACAAACGCAGACATTGGCCTGATTGGCCTTGGCACCATGGGCGCGGCCCTTGCGTTGAACATTGCGGACAATGGATTTGATGTTGCGGTCTGGAACAGAACCACAAGTGTGACACGTGAATTTTCGAACAATGCTGGTGACTTATCTAGCAAAGTTCACCCGACTGATACGCTCCAAAATCTCGTGGCGAGCCTTTCGAAACCGCGTGCTATCATTTTGATGGTCCCTGCTGGTGATCCCGTTGATCAACAAATCGCAGCCCTGCGCCCTCTTTTGGATGATGATGACCTGATCATTGACGCAGGCAACGCCAATTTCCACGAAACCAACCGCCGTGCCCGTGACGCAGGCGATCTGCCGTTTTTGGGCATTGGTGTGTCTGGTGGTGAAGAGGGCGCGCGCTTTGGCCCGTCAATCATGGGGGGGGGCAAACGCGCGTATTGGGATCGCGTATCCCATATCCTTATCGCGATTTCAGCCAAATATGAAGACACGCCGTGCGCCACATGGATGGGCAACGAGGGTGCAGGCCATTTTGTAAAAGCCGTTCATAACGGAATCGAATACGCTGATATGCAAATGATTGCAGAGGCTTACGGCGTGATGCGCGATGGCATGGGCATGGCTCCTGACGCCATTGGTGATACGTTCTGCGCATGGGACGACGGTACGCTCGACTCTTACCTGACCGAGATTTCAGCCAAAGTTGCCAAGGCAACGGACCCTAAAACAGGTCAACCAATGCTTGATGTAATTGTCGATGCAGCGGGTCAAAAAGGCACCGGTCGGTGGACTGTGATCGAAGCACAGCATCTGGCAACGCCCATTCCGGCGATTGATGCGGCTGTTGTCGCGCGCAATCTGTCGTCTCAATTAGACAAACGTGCGCAAGGCGAAGCACTATTTGGCGCGGCTCCGCTGCCAATTACGGATATTTCGCTCGATGATCTGGAAGGCGCATTGATAGCAGGTAAAATCATTTGTTACGCGCAAGGCTTTGAAATGATGCGAAAAGCATCCGAACAATTTGGATGGACCCTGCCCTTACCTGACATCGCGCGGGTTTGGCGCGAGGGCTGTATCATTCGGTCAAAAATGTTGAACGATATGGCGGATGCACTGACAAATGATGCTGACCGGAACCTAATGTTTGCACCGTTCTTTGCGGGTTTACTTCGCGCTAACCATGACGCTCTGCGCCGCGTTGTCGCCGCGGCTGCCATTGGTGGCGTGGCGATGCCAGCGTTGTCGTCGGGGCTTGCGTATTTTGACGCGATGCGGACGGCGCGTGGCACCGCCAATATGATCCAAGGTCAGCGTGATTTCTTTGGCGCGCATGGGTTCGCGCGTGTTGATGGCGGAACTGGACACCACGGACCTTGGGGCGCTTAACCCAACGCATATCCCGCGCCGCGCACAGTGCGGAGCGGGTCACTGCCACCTGCCTCGGTCAATGCCTTACGCAGGCGGCCGACATGCACGTCGACGGTGCGTGTGTCGACATAAACATCCCTGCCCCACACGCGGTCCAACAAAATTTCGCGCGACCAAACGCGACCCGGTTTTTCCATGAATGTGGACAACAGCCGGAACTCTGTCGGTCCAAGTTTAAGGTCGACGCCAGCGCGGCTAACACGGTAAGTTTCCGCATTTAGCGAAATATCATCATAGGTCAAAATTTGCCCAACAGTGGCCGGACGCACACGGCGCAATTGGCCGCGCACACGTGCCATTAACTCCGACACCGAATACGGTTTAACGACATAGTCATCTGCACCCGTTTCCAAGCCACGCACGCGGTCCGCTTCTTCTGATTTCGCGGACAGCATGATGACCGGAATGGCACGGGTGTCGGGGTTAGACTTAATCTGTCGGCAGACCTCGATCCCAGACAGGTGCGGCATCATCCAATCCAACACGATAACGTCCGGCATATCTTCTGCTATGACCAACATGGCGTCGTCACCGTTATCTGCGCAGGTGACGCGGTAACCCTCGGCCTCGAGGTTGTAGACCATCACCTCGCGTTGCGATGGTTCGTCTTCAACAACCAAAATATGCGCTGCGTGTTGCATTCTATCTAGTCCAACCCAGCCATAAATGCGGTCGTGTCACCTTTTGGACGGGCTTCTTCGGGCATTTCGCCATTTACAAGATAAATGACCTGTTCAGCCATATTCGTCACAAGATCACCCATCCGTTCAACGTTTTTAGCCATAAAATGAAGGTGCATACACGTTGTGATATTGCGTGGGTCTTCCAACATAAAAGTCAGGAATTCGCGGAAAAGCGCGTTGTACATCTGGTCGACCTCGTGGTCACGTTGGCGCACGTCTTCGGCCAAAAGAACGTCTAGACGCAGGTAACTATCTAACAAATCCTTGAGCATCGATTGCACTTCACGTGCCATCCGGCGCAGTGCAGCGTCAGACCCCGCAATGTGTGGCATGTCGACCAATGTGCCGGTGCGTTTGGCGATGTTTTTTGCATAATCACCGATACGTTCCATGCTGGCCGCGATCCGCAACACAGTTAGGATAGCACGCAAATCTTTTGAAACTGGTGCGCGCAGGGCGATAACGCGGGCGGCTTCTTCGTTAATCTGCAGCTCTAATGCATCAATTTGTTTGTCAGCGGCACGGACCTTTTCAGCCAGCTCAATATCGCGGGTTTCCAGCGATTTGACCGCTGATCCGATGGCGTCTTCGACCAAGCCGCCCATCTTCATCACGAGGGTCTGGATCGCGTCCAAATCGCGGTCATAGGCGGATGAGATATGTTCAGTCATAACGCGTGCTCCTTACCCGATCCGACCGGAAATATAGCTTTCCGTGCGCGGATCTTCGGGGTTGGTAAAAATCTTATCAGTGTCACCGTATTCTACAAGGTTCCCAAGGTGGAAGAACGCGGTCTTTTGGCTGACACGCGCGGCCTGTTGCATCGAATGGGTCACAATAACCACGCTGAACGATTTTTGCAGCTC